>Ga0315273_10010350_pt1 | contig 11885 bp, 7 predicted proteins | sample YL17G02_0_MG_FD_205753 | JGI IMG/M metagenome (GOLD analysis project Ga0315273, IMG submission 205753) | Sediment microbial communities from Yellowstone Lake, YNP, Wyoming, USA - YL17G02_0 | ecosystem: Environmental > Aquatic > Freshwater > Lake > Sediment | place: USA: Wyoming | collected... | reverse complement strand
GGCGTCGTAACGGCGGAGCTCGCCGGGCGATCACGTTCGCCCGCGTGTACGGCGCGCGTCGAGTCGCCGGCGCCCTTCGGCTTGCCGGAGCCTTCGCTCATGCTCGTCTCTCACGGCAGTGGCGCTTAGCACGTCGGGTGCGGGACCCGGTCAGGTGACCGGGGGACCCTCGATCAGGGCATCCGAGGGGCTGCAAGCGCCGGAAATCATTCCCCAAAGGCAACGTTCCGCGGTCGAGAATAAACGGCGGCCCCGAGGGCGTCAACCAGGCTGACGCGGCGGTCCGCGAGCGGGTAGCGTGCGCGCACATCGCCTAGGAGGCCCGCATGTCCTCTTCGTCCGATCCCCTGGCGTCGCTCGACGGCGTTGCCCAGGCCGAGCTCGTGCGCACGCGGAAGGCGTCGCCGACGGAGCTCGTCGATGCGGCAATCGCCCGAATCGAGCGCCTCGATCCGCGGCTCAACGCGGTGATCCATCCGCTGTTCGAGAAGGCGCGCGCCGTCGCGCGCGACGCCGCGCTCGCAGACGGCCCGTTCCGCGGGGTGCCGTTCCTGCTGAAGGACCTGGGCGGGCAATCCGCCGGCGATCCGTACTGCGCCGGCATGCCGGTGCTGAAGCGACTTGGCTGGAAGGCGGCGAGCGACACATTCCTGGTTCAGAAGTTCCGCGCCGCCGGCTTCGTGATCGCCGGTAGGACCAACACGCCGGAGCTCGGAAGCGTGCCCACGACCGAGCCGGTGGCGTTCGGGCCGACCCGGAATCCGTGGGACGTGACACGGTCGCCCGGAGGATCGAGCGGGGGCAGCGCCGCCGCCGTTGCGGCCGGGATGGTGCCGATCGCGCACGCGAGCGACGGCGGCGGGTCGATCCGCATCCCCGCGAGCGCGTGCGGGCTCGTGGGGCTGAAGCCCACGCGAGGTCGCGTGTCGATGGGGCCGCAGCTGGGCGAGAGCTGGGCCGGCATGACGACGGACCTCGTGGTGACGCGCTCCGTGCGCGACACCGCGGTGGTTCTCGACGCGGTGTCGGGACCGATGCCGGGCGATCCGTATTCCGCTCCGGCGCCCGCGCGACCGTTCGCGCAGGAGCTCTTCGCAAAGCCAGGTCGCCTGCGCATCGGGTTCCTCGCACGCGCACCGCGCAACGCGGAGGTCGTGTCTCCCGACTGCGTCGCGGCGGTGCGCGCAGCCGGCGTGCTGCTCGAGTCGCTTGGGCACCACCTCGAAGAGGCGCATCCCCCGGCGCTCGACGATGACTCGGTCGTCGGTCCCATCGGTCGTGTGCTCCTCGCCTGCACGGCGCGCGACCTCGACGCGTGGGGTCACCAGATCGGACGGCCCCTCGAAGCGGACGACGTGGAGCCGCTCGACTGGAAGGCCGCGGAGCTGGGACGAAAGATCACCGCGCCGGAGTACGTGTTGGCCGTCGACGGACTACACGCCTGGTCGCGTCGTGTGATCGCATGGTGGACGGATGGGTTCGACCTGCTGCTGACGCCGACGCTCTGCGAGCCCCCGCCGCCCCTCGGCCAATTCTCGCCGACGCCCGAGCAGCCGCTCCAGGGCTGGGTGCGCGCGGGGCCGTTCGTCGTCTTCACGCAGCCCTTCAACGTGACGGGGCAGCCCGCGATCTCGCTCCCCCTCCACTGGAGCTCGTCAGGGCTTCCGATCGGGTTGCAACTCGTCGCGGGGTACGGGCGCGAGGACGTGTTGCTGCGCGTCGCCGCGCAGCTCGAGGCCGCCCGGCCCTGGTCCGACCGGCGACCGCCCGTCCATGGCTGACCCGTCGCAGCGAAGCGGCCGCTCCCCCGCCAGGATTGCCGCTCTCGTCTTCGCGCTCGCGGGCGGCGCGGTCTTCGCAGCGCTGCACTTCGGCGACCGCGCCTCGCCGCCGCCCCCGGCCGCCGCCCCGGCGCTGGCCGCGCCGGAGCATGCGTCGTTCGTCGGAAGCCAGGCCTGCGCGACGTGTCACGCGGGCGAGACGGAGGCGTGGCGTGGCTCGCAGCACGACCTCGCGATGCAGGAGCTGACGCCCGACACCGTGCTCGGTGACTTCGAGAATGCGTCGTTCGAGCACTTCGGCGTCACGACGCGCTTCTTCCGGCGCGACGGCAAGTACTTCGTCGAGACGGACGGCCCAGACGGGAAGCTCGCGGAATTCGAGGTCCGCTACACGTTCGGCGTCGATCCGCTCCAGCAATACCTGGTGGCGCTTCCGGGCGGTCGGCTCCAGGCGTTCTGGATCGCCTGGGACACGCGACCGCGCGCCGCAGGGGGTGGCCGCTGGTTCGCGCTCTATCCCCACGAGAAGATCCCGGCTGGCGATCGCCTTCATTGGACGGGCATCGACCAGAACTGGAATTTCATGTGCGCGGATTGCCACTCGACGAACGTCGAACGGCGCTACGACGCGGGAACGGACCTCTTCGCTACGACGTGGGCCGAGATCGACGTCGGTTGCGAGGCGTGCCATGGGCCGGGCTCCGCGCACGTCGCGTGGGCGGGGCGCCCGCCGGCCGAACGAAGCGCGGCGCCCACGGTGACGCCCGCCGGCCTCACCGTCGCGCAGCGAGACCGACGCGACGCTGTGTGGCGCCTCGACCCGGCCACCGGCAACTCGACGCGCACGCCTCCCGCGCACTCCGGTCGTGAGATCGAGACGTGCGCGCCGTGCCACGCGCGTCGCAGCCAGATCGCCGAGGGCTGGCAGGCGGGCCACGCGTTCCTGGATCACTACGTGCCGGTGACGCTCGCGCCTCCGCTCTACCACGTCGACGGACAGCAGGACGACGAGGTCTACGTCTGGGGCTCGTTCCTCCAGAGCAAGATGTACGCGCACGGGGTCACGTGCAGCGACTGCCACGATCCGCACAGCCTCGACCTCCGCGCCGAAGGCAACGCGCTCTGCGGCTCCTGCCACGAGCCCGCGAAATACGACGTCGCCGCCCACCATTTCCATCCCGCTGGATCCGCCGGCGCGCAGTGCACGAGCTGCCACATGCCTGAGAAGACGTACATGCAGATCGATCCGCGGCGTGACCACTCGTTCCGCGTTCCGAGGCCCGACGAGACCGTCGCGTTCGGCACGCCAAACGCCTGCAACGCGTGCCACGCCGACCGCTCCCCGGCGTGGGCGGTGAAGGAGGTGAAACGCCGCTTCGGCCATGACGCGAAGGGCTACCAGACATTCGCTCCCGCCGTCGACGCCGCGCGTCGCCGCTCGGCGGACGCCGGCCCGCAGCTGCAGGCACTCCTCGCGGACGAGGCGCAACCCGCGCTCGTGCGCGCGACGGCCGCATCGCTGCTCTGGCGCTCGCTGACACAGGAGAGCGTGCAGACGCTCGTGGCGGCGATCCAGGACGAGAGCCCCCTGGTTCGCCGGGAGGCGCTGATCCCCCTCGCGGGGCTGCCCCCGCAGGCGCGCGTGGCGCTCGTCGCGCCCCTGCTCTCCGATTCCGTGCGCGCCGTCCGCATGCAAGCCGCCACCGTGCTGGCCGACGTGCCCCCCGAGCAGCTGGATCCGGCCCAGCGCGCTGCATTCGACCGCGCCGTCCGCGAGCTCGAGGACACCGACGTCACGTGGGCGGATCGCCCGGAGAACCGGTCCGCGCACGCTGGCTTCCTCGCGCGCCGCGGCCGGACGGCAGAGGCCGAGGCTTCGTATCGCGCCGCCCTCGCGATCGACCCCCAGTTCGTGCCCGCGTGGGCGAACCTCGCCGATCTCCTGCGCTCGCAGTCGCGCGACCGGGACGCGGCGGAGGTGTTGCGCGAGGGACTGGCCGCGTCGCCGAACGATGCGTCGCTCCACCACACGCTCGGCCTCACGTGGATCCGGCTCGGCCGTTCGGAGGACGCGACGACGGAGCTCGCGCGCGCTGCGGAGCTTGCGCCTGGCGAGGGGCGCTTCGCGTACGTCTACGCGATCGCGCTCAACTCGGGGGGCCGCACGAAGGAGGCCTTGCGCGAGCTCGATCGCGCGCTCGCCCTCACGCCCGACGACCGCGAGCTGCTGATGGCCGCCGTCACGATCCGGCGTGACGCCGGCGACGCGGCTGGCGCCAAGCGGTTCGCGACGCGGCTCGTGGAACGGTACCCGGGCGACCGCTCCGCCGCGCAGCTCCTCGGCGAGCTGTCGGCGCCTGCGTCGAGCAGGGGCGGGGATCGCTGATGCCGGGGGCTACTGCAGGTAGCCGAGCGCCTTCAGCGCCTCGCGCTGAGCGTCGGTGAGCTCGGCCGTGCCGCCGCCTTCCAGGGAGTGCTCCCGCGCGTAGAGCACCTTCGCGTCGGCCTGCTCGCGCATCTGGCGCGCGAGGGCGGGCTCCGCGTCCACCACGTTGTGTTGCTCGTTGGGATCGGTCTCGACGCGGAAGAGCTCCTCCAGCGGGAGCCCGCGCGGATTGCCCTCGTTCGCTTCGATCCACTTCCACGTAGTGCTACGAAGCGCGCGTAGCACGTTGCCCTCGTGATCCTCCTCGGCGAGGTGGAGCCGGTCCTTCTCGCTCCGCGCGGCCCACGGCACGGCGAGGTCGACGCCCTGCATCACCGGTGGTGCGGAAGCGCCCGCTCGCGCGATCAAAGTGGGCGCGATGTCGATCGACCGAGCAAGGTGATTCTCCGGCTCGAGGGGCGCCACGGCATGGCCGCGCTGCCATTTCACGAGCAGCGGCACGTGGATCTGGTTCTCGTAGAGCGTGAGGCCGTGCCAGAAGCCGCCGTGCTCGTAGAACTCCTCCCCATGGTCGGCGGTCACGGCGATCACGGCGTCGTCGTAGAGCCCGTGCGCGCGGAGCTGTTCGAGCAGCTTCCCGAACTGATCGTCGAGGTACGCGATCTCGCCGCGGTAGAGCCGGAGCATCTCCGGTACGAGCGCGGGATCGGGATGGTCCGCCTCGACGCGTGCGATGGCCCGCCCGTCGTACGGGTGCTCGAAGTAGGGATCGTGCGGATCCATGTAGTGCACGAAGAAGAAGAAGCGCGAGCGATCGTGCCTCGCGAGCCACTCGAACGCGTGAGCGTTCACGGTCTCCGCGTTCTGGTAGTAGTCGCTCACGCGATGCCCCGCACGCAGCTTGAACCACACCTTGCGTGCGATCTGGTAGAGCACGAGCTTCGACGAGGATTCCTGCGCGCCCGCGAGATAGTCAGGCGCGAGGTAGGTGTACTCGTCCCAGCCTTGATCGAACCCGAAGCTCGGCGCGAGGTTGATGTTCGACACGATCCCGCCCGTCGTGTAGCCCGCGTCCTTCATCACCTCCGACACGAGCGTGGCGCTCGGCGAGAGCGACGCGGTCTTCGACATCGCACCGTGGCTCGAGGGCAGGAGCGAGGTGAGGAGCGACGCCGCGGAGGGCTTCGTCCACGACGCGTGCGAGAAGGCCGCGTAGCGGCTGCCTCCATCGGCCGCGAGCCCGCACAAGTTGGGCGCGGCGACGGGACCGCCGTAGCACGAGAGCTGGTCGGCGCGCAGCGTGTCGATCATCACGAGGATGACGTTCGGAGCGTTTGCGAGCGCGGCGGACACCGGCGGGGGGGCAGGTGGGGACGGTGCGGGCGGCACGATACGCGGCGCCGCGAGCAGTCCGGCCAGGGTGACACACGCGAGGAGCACCAGCGCGGGAATCGGCCGGACGATCGAGCCGAGCGGCCCGGCGAAGACGCGGCGTCCGAACAAGAAGAGGAGGAGCGCGGCGAGCGCCGCGGCGCCCACGATCGCCCCGAGCCAGGCGACGGGCACCGCCTGCTCGAGGAAGACGTCGCGCCGTACGCGGAAGAGCGTCACCGCGAGTGCGAGCGGCAGCGGCAGCGCGAGCCAAACCAAACTTGGCGTCCAGCCCCGGATCTCCCCGCGGTCCATCGGCAGCACACCGAGCGCAGCGCCGGCGCCTGCACCGAGCACGCCCAGCACGAGCGCGTAGGCGAGCGGGCCGTACCAGAGCACCTGCGCGTCGCCGCCGAAGCCGCCGCGCGCGATCACCCACGCCTCGGCGCCTCCGAGCAGGAGACCTCCGAGCACGCCCGCGGCGAGGCCGGCGGCACCGGAGAGCGCGCTGCGCACGCCGAGCGGCGGCACGTCCCCGGCGGGCCGCCCACCGCCGGCCGGCGCCTCCGTCGGCTCGATCAGCTGCACCGCGGCGCGCGCGGCTTCGTCGTAGTCCACCTGCTGCCCGTCGACCCGGCAGTAGGCCGGCCGGTAGCCAGCGCCGCGGATCCACCAGAAGACCCCACCGAAGAGTGTCAGCGCCTCGGCCGCCCAGAATCCGAGCGCCGCGGACACGATCGCCGCGCCGGGCCCGATCATGTGTCCGAGGGTCACGAGCTGCACCCATTCGCGCGCGCCTACGCCGCCCATGGTGGGTGCGATCACCGTTGCGAAGATCTGGATCGACGAGCCGAAGGCGAGCGGCCAGAACTCGGCCTTGGCGCCCGCACCGACGGCGAGCGCCGTGAAGTAGTACATGGCGGCGGTGGTGAAGTGCACCATGAAGGAGAGCCCGAGCGCCGCGAGCACGAGGCCCTTCTTGTCGCGGTAGGCCGCCGTCGAGCGCGAGAGCCGCATGACGAGGCCTTCGAGCCGCGCCTTGCCGGGCAGCGGCAGCGCATCGAGCAGCCACTGGATGAGACCCGGGTTCCACAGGAGGACGAGGAGGCCGCCGATGATCCCGAGCGAGATTGGCACCGCGACCGCTGCGACCAGACCGGCCTTGTCGCCGAAGATCTTGATGCCGAAGGGGAGGGCGACGAGAAACGACAGGAAGATGCCGGTGACGCCGAGGACTTTTTCGAGCGCCGTCGCAGCGGTCGCCTCGACAGTGCGGCCGCTGAAGCGCGCGGCGTCGTAGAGCTTGTAGCCGTCGAGGCCCGCCGTGCTCGGAAGGAAGGTGCCAATGAAGCGGCCGATCAGGAACGACCCGAAGATGTGGCGGAACGGGAGCTCGATGCCCTGGCCGGCGAGCAGCAGCCGCCAGCGCCACATCGACGACAGGATTCCCACGAACTTCACGCTCGTGGCGCACGCCACGAACGTCCAGAACGTGGCGGCCTCGATCGTGCGGAGTTGATCCAGGATCAGCTTCCACGCCACGACCTTCGTTCCGTCCTCGAGCTTCACGGGGTGCTCGAGCAGCAGCCAGAACGCGCGCACCGTGAACCACGCCTTGAGCGCGTTCTGCAGCCGCCCTCGCCACGGCGGCGGCACGAGCCGGGTCATCGAGAGCCCGAACAACGCCGAGATGACGAGGAACTCGGCGAGTAGCTTCATGGGCGCTCTCCGGAACGGCCGCGGCCGCGAAAAAGACCCAGCAGGTTACGAGAGGACGCGCGGCGCGCCAAGCACCCTCTCGCTGCGGAGTGTCAGGGCGTTCGCGGAGGGGCCGCGTTCGAAGGATCGGCGAGCAGGATCTCACGCTTGCGCGTCGAATACTCGGTCTCGCCGATCTGGCCGGCGCGTCGTGCCTCTTCGAGATCCGCCAGCTTTCGCAGCGTGTCGGGCGAGAGATTGCCGGTGAGCTGCGGCTCCGATTCCGGCTCGGGGGGCTGCCCCGCCGCTGCCGGCTCCTCGGGCGCGCTCTCCATCAGGATGGTTCGCCGCACGATCTTGCCCTCGGGCGTCACGCGGACCGCAGTCGGCTGCTTGAAGATCTGATCGCGCCACGCCACCGCGACACCCTGCGGTCCCGCGGTTTGCATCGCCTCGCCCGGGAGCGTGCGGAACTTCATCACGGGCTTGTCCTTGTTCGGCTCGGCGATCGTCTCGTTCGGATTCTTCGGTACCGGCCAGTCGAGGCGCGAGAGATGCACGTAGAGCCGGTCGTCGCGCACGTACGCCACGAAGCTGGTGAGAAACTCCTCGGTGAAGATGCCGAGGCGTCGCTCCTTGCGCTTCGCGATCACTACGATCTCTTGCGAGCTGTCGGCGAGCGCAAGCCCCTTCGACAGCGCATCGCCGAGGTCGTAGACCTGTTCCGCGGGGATGGCGGCTCTCCGGTCTTTCGACGCCGAGTCGTCCTCCCGTACGTCGATCCGGGAGAGCACGTGGGCGAGCCGCGTGCCGGAGATCGTCGCCGGGTGTTGGTAGCCGGCGTCGACCGGCTCGCGGCCCTTGCTCTGCCCGCGCAGGATCACCTTGATCTCGCCGTCGTCCACGACGGTCTTGCGGACGGTCGTTGCGCCGCAGCTCGCGAGAGCGAGCCCGGTGCCGGCGGCGAGAACGACGCGGAGGGCTCGGCTCAGGTCCAAAGGGCGGTCACCACCTGATGGGTGACGTAGCTCGCCCCGTACGCGAGCGCGAGGAGGTAGCCGAAGGCGAAGGCCGGCCACCGGTAGGAGTTCGTCTCGCGGCGCATCACGGCCAGGGTGGACGTGCACTGCAGGGCGAACACGAAGAACACGAGCAGCGACGCGACCGTCGCGGGGGTGAAGACCGTGCGCCCGGTGGCGGGATCGACGTCGGCGCGGATCGCTGCGCGGAGCGAGGTGCCTTCGTCGCTCGCCGCGTAGATCTGCGCGAGCGTCGAGACGATCACCTCGCGCGCCGCGAGGCTCGCGATGAGACCTACACCGATCTTCCAGTCGAAGCCGAGCGGCGCGATCGCGGGCTCGATCGCGTGCCCCACGCGACCGGCCAGGCTCGACTCGAGCGCGAGGCGCGCAGCCTGCTCCGGCGGCGTGCCGGCCGGAGCGTCGACGTGCGGGAAGTGGAGCAGCACCCAGAGCACGATGGACACGCCGAGGATGATCGTACCGGCGCGGCGCAGGAACGCCCTCGCGCTTCCCCACACCTGTGTTGCCAGGAGGCGCAGCGTTGGCACGCGGTACGGCGGGAGCTCCATGTAGAACGGAAGCCCCGGGCCGGGGAAGAGCCCCTTCTTCAGCACCGCCGCCACGACGAGCGCGGAGATCCCCCCGAGGAGATAGAGCCCGAGCAGCACGAGACCCTGTAGCCCGAGCGGCCCGAGCACGCGGCGAGCCGGCACGAAAGCGCCGATCAGCAGCGCGTAGACGGGGAGCCGCGCCGAGCACGTCATGAGCGGTGACACCAAGATGGTGACGAGGCGGTCGCGCGGCGACGGAATCGTACGCGTCGCCATGATGCCTGGCACGGCGCACGCGTACGAGGAGAGGAGCGACACGAAGGAGCGTCCTTCGAGGCCGATCGATCCCATCAAGCGGTCGATCACGAACGCAGCGCGCGCCAGGTAGCCGAGATCGTCGAGCAGATAGATCAGGGTGAAGAGGAGCACGATCTGGGGCAGGAAGACGATCACCGACCCCACCCCGCCGAGCACGCCGTCGACGAGGAAGTCGAGCACGATGCCGGCCGGAAGCCACGCGTGCAGCGCCGTCGCTGCGCCCGCGACGCCAGCATCGAGGAGGTTCATCGCGGGCTGCGCCCAGGCGAAGATCAGCTGGAAGAACAGCACCATCACCGTCGCGAAGACGAGCGTGCCGGCGATCGGGTGCAGGATGACACGGTCGATCGCGTCGGTGACCCGGTTGCGACCGGGGCGCGCGTGGAAGACGTGCGCGAGCACCGAGTCCGCCCACGCGGCGCGCTCTTCCGACGCGACGGGGGGCAGGATCGGGGGCCGGCTCCAGTCTTCAGGACGTCCAAGCAGCGCGCGCAGCGCATCGAGCCCGACACCGCGGTGTCCGACCACGCCGATCACGGGCACGCCGAGCGCCGCCTCGAGGCGCGGCAGGTCGAGCTTCCCCCGGCGCGCTCCGAGCTCGTCGATCATCGTCAGCACCAGGCAGCACGGGAGTCCGAGGCGCAGCACCTGCGCCACGAGGAGAAGCGAACGCTCGAGCGAGCACGCGTCCGCGACGGCCACGATCGCGTCGGGGCGCGGCACCCCGGCCAGCTCACCGGCCAGCAGCTTTGCCACGACCTCCTCGTCCTGGCTCATCGGCGTCAAGCTGTACGCGCCGGGCAGGTCGACGACCACGACCCGCCGACCGGCCACGGTGGCCGCACCCTCGCGACGCTCCACGGTGACACCGGGGTAGTTGCCGACCTTGGCGCGCAAGCCGGTGAGCGCGTTGAAGAGGGTCGTCTTCCCCGAGTTCGGGCTGCCGACGAGCCCGAGCCGCAGGACGGCTTCACTCACGCCGGGTCGGCCTTGTTCCGCACGCGGACGCGCGCCGCTTCGGAGCGGCGCAGGCAGAGGCGGTAGCCGCGGAGCTCGTACTCGGTCGGATCCCCGAGCGGCGCGCGGCGGAGCACCCGCACCACGGTCCCTGGGACGAGGCCGAGATCGCGGAGCCGCTGCTCGATCGCGGAGGCTCCTTCGAGGCCCTCGACCACGGCGGTCGAGCCCTGCGGGAGCGCGTCGAGCGTGAGCGTGGAACTCTCGAACTGGCTGGTCATGGGCCTCCTGGCGGGGCCAAATCCTGAAAATGAAAGTCGATTTCGTGAAGTCTACGCCCGCGACGCCCGGCCCGCCAACCTTGGGGGTCAGTGCGCTTCGCTGCGGAGCTGGCGGGTCATGAGGCGTCCCACGGCGTCGGCCGGGGCAAGCACCTCGTCGAGCACGTCGCGCACCATGAAGGCGATCGGGAGCTCGACGCCCACCTTCTCGGCGAGGGCGCAGGCCGCGCGGGTGGTGCGGACCCCCTCCGCGACCTCCTTCATTCCAGCCAGGACATCCGAGAGCTTGCGGCCCCGGCCGAGCTCGAGCCCCACGGTGCGATTGCGGGAGAGGTCTCCCGTGCAGGTGAGGATGAGATCCCCCACTCCGGAGAGACCGAGAAAGGTGAGCGGGTTCGCGCCCAGTCGGACACCCAGGCGTGTGATCTCGGCCAGGCCGCGCGTCATCAGCGCGGCTCGCGCGTTCTGGCCGGCGTCGAGCCCGTCGGAGATGCCGACGGCGATCGCGATCACGTTCTTGAGCGCGCCTCCGAGCTCGACCCCCACCACGTCGGAGTTCGAGTAGCAGCGCAGCGCCGCGCACGAGAGCGCTTCCTGCACGACCTTGGCGTCGGCCTCGTCGCGGCTCGCCACGGTCACCACGGTGGGCTTGCCGGCGGCGATCTCGCGCGCGAAGGACGGGCCCGAGAGGCAGACGATCCGCGGGGCGGCGGCCGCACCCCGGGTCGCCTCCTCGAGCACCTGGTGCATGGTGGATCCCGTGTCGAGCTCGATGCCCTTGACCGTCGACACGATGAGCGCGCCGGGCGCGAGATGCGGGGCTGCGGCCAAGGCCACCTGGCGCACGCCGTGGCTCGGCACCGCGCAGATCACGATGCTGCGGCCGGCGAGCGCGTCGGCGAGGTCCGAGGTCGCGCGCACCCGAGCGGGCAGCTCGAAGCTCGTCAGATAGCGGGGGTTCCGGCGGTCCTCCTGGATCGACCGCGCCATCGCGGGGTCGCGCGCCCACAGCGTGACGTCGTGGCGTCCCGCGCAGAGCATCGCGAGGCACGTCCCGAAGCTGCCCGCGCCCAAGACTGCGATGTCCGTCACGCGTTCAGTCTATCACCCGTCACGCGACGGTTTCCGTCGGCATGCCGGGTCTGGTTTCATTGACTCGATTTTGCGCGAAGGCTAGGGTCCGGCGCGTTTCGTCAAGCCGACCGCCAAGTTCCGTTCCGTCGGGCGCTCGAGGAGGGGACCGATTCTCGCCCAGTACGCCGGCGTCGTGGTGATCCTCGTGCTCGCGCTGGTGGTGGCAGCGGGCATGCTCACCGTGCACCAGCTGCTCGGACCGAAGCGCGAGTTCCCCGAGAAGCAGGAGCCGTTCGAGTGTGGCGAGAGCCAGCTCGTTTCTCCGAAGCAGCGCTACTCGGTCAAGTTCTATCTCGTCGCCATCCTCTTCATCATCTTCGACGTCGAAGCGGTCTTCCTCTACCCGTGGGGCGCGCTCTTCCGCGAGCTCGGATGGTTCGGTTTCA
>Ga0315273_10010347_pt1 | contig 11886 bp, 9 predicted proteins | sample YL17G02_0_MG_FD_205753 | JGI IMG/M metagenome (GOLD analysis project Ga0315273, IMG submission 205753) | Sediment microbial communities from Yellowstone Lake, YNP, Wyoming, USA - YL17G02_0 | ecosystem: Environmental > Aquatic > Freshwater > Lake > Sediment | place: USA: Wyoming | collected... | reverse complement strand
GTGGGTGCACCGCACGCGCGACCATGGCGGCGTCATGTTCCTCGACCTGCGCGACCGCTACGGCATCACGCAGGTCGTGGCGCGCCCCGAGGAGACCCCGGACGAGGCGGTGGAGAAGCTGCGCCGGGTGGGCAGCGAGTGGGTCCTGGCGGTCACCGGCCGGGTCGGCCAGCGGCCCGCCGACGCCCTCAACAAGAACATGGCGACCGGCGAGATCGAGCTGGCCGTCTCCGAAGTGCGCATCCTCTCGGCCAGCGAGGTGCCGCCGTTCTCGATCGCCGACGAGACCGAGGCCTCGGAAGACCTGCGCCTGCGCTACCGCTACCTCGACCTGCGCCGCGAGCGCATGCAGCGCGTGCTGGCGCTACGCCACCGCGCCGCCATGGCGACGCGCCAGTACCTCGCGGCGCAGAACTTCCTCGAGATCGAGACCCCGCTCCTGGTCAAGCCGACGCCCGAAGGGGCGCGCGACTACGTGGTGCCGTCCCGCAACCACCCCGGCAAGTTCTACGCCCTGCCGCAGTCGCCGCAGCTCTACAAGCAGACCCTGATGGCCTCGGGCTTCGACCGCTACTTCCAGCTCGCCCGCGCGCTGCGCGACGAGGACCTGCGCGCCGACCGCCAGCCGGAGCACACGCAGATCGACATCGAGATGTCGTTCGTGCGTGAGGACGACATCTTCGCGCTGGTCGAGGGGCTGGTGGTCCACCTGTGGCGCGAGGTGCTGGGGCAGGAGATCACCGTACCGCTGCCCCGGCTGCCCTACAGCGAGGCCATGAGCCGCTTCGGCTCCGACAAGCCCGACCTGCGCTTCGGTCTCGAGCTGCGCGATGTCACCCAGGTGGCCGCCGAGTCCAGCGCGCGCTTCCTCAAGGAGGCGGCGCAGACGCCGGAGCACAAGGTGATGGCGCTGGTGGCGCCGGGGCGAGGGGGGCTGTCGCGCAAGGACCTCGACCAGCTCGAGGAGCAGGCCAAGCGCGCCGGGGCGGCGGGGCTGGCGTGGCTCAAGCGCACCGAGTCGGACTGGGACGGCGGCGCGGCGCGCTTCTTCGCCGGCGAGGCGGGGGACCATCTGCGCGACGCGGTGCAGGCGCAGGCCGGGGACGCCGTCTTCCTCACCGCCGGGCCGTGGGAGAGCGCGTGCAAGGGGCTGGGTGCCGTGCGCCTCGAGCTCGGCCGCCCCGCCCTCGGCCAGCGCGCCGGCGAGTGGCGCTTCTGCTGGGTGCACCGCTTCCCGCTCTTCGAGCGCAACGCGGCCGGCAGCTGGGCGCCCATGCACCACATGTTCACCCACCCGCTGGAGAGCGACCTCGAGCTGCTCGACACCGACCCGGGGCGCGTGCGCGGCGAGCTCTACGACCTGGTGCTCAACGGCAACGAGCTGGGCTCGGGCTCGGTGCGCATCCACCGGCCCGACCTGCAGGAGAAGGTGATGTCGGTGATCGGGCTGACGCGCGAGCAGGCCTACGAGAAGTTCGGCTTCCTGCTCGACGCCTTCCGCTACGGCGCGCCGCCGCACGGCGGCATCGCCATCGGGCTCGACCGCGTCGTCATGCTGATGGCCGGCACCGACAGCATCCGCGACACCATCGCGTTCCCCAAGACGACGTCGGCCGCCTCCCTGATGGACGGCTGCCCGGCGCCGATCGACCCGGCCACGCTCGAGGAGCTGCACCTGAAGCTGGACCTGTAGCCGCGCCGCCGCGATCTGCCGCATGCCTCACCCTCCGGCCCGCGGGCCGCGGAGGCTGCATGGACGTTCTCGAGAGCCACATCGACCCCGCCTCGCCGGAGTTCCGCGCCAACGCCGCCCACCACGAGGCCCTGGCCGCCGAGCTGCGCGCCAAGCTGGCGCGCGTCGCCGAGGGCGGCGGCACCGAAGCGCGGGCCCTGCACGAGAAGCGCGGCAAGCTCTTCGTGCGCGACCGCGTCGAGCGGCTGCTCGACCCGGGCACGCCGTTCCTCGAGCTGGCGCCGCTGGCCGCCCACGGCATGTACAAGGACGAGGCCCCCGGGGCCGGTCTGGTCGTCGGCGTCGGGCGGGTCTCCGGGCGCGACGCGATGATCGTGGCCAACGACGCCACCGTGAAGGGCGGCACCTACTTCCCGATCACCGTGAAGAAGCACCTGCGCGCCCAGGAGGTGGCGATCGAGAACCGCCTGCCCTGCGTCTACCTGGTGGACTCGGGCGGCGCCTTCCTGCCGCTGCAGGCCGAGGTCTTCCCCGACCGCGACCACTTCGGGCGCATCTTCTACAACCAGGCGCGGCTGTCGGCGCTCGGGGTGGCGCAGATCGCGGTGGTGATGGGCTCGTGCACCGCCGGCGGCGCCTACGTGCCGGCGATGAGCGACGAGGCGGTGATCGTCAAGCAGCAGGGGACCATCTTCCTGGGCGGCCCGCCCTTGGTGAAGGCGGCCACCGGCGAGGAGGTCACCGCCGAGGAGCTGGGCGGCGCCGACGTGCACAGCCGCGTCTCCGGCGTCACCGACCACTACGCGCTCGACGACGCCCACGCCCTGGAGATCGCGCGGGCCATCGTCTCGCACCTGAACACCGTCAAGCGCGTGAGCCTGGACCTGCGCGAGCCCGAACCACCGCTCCACGACCCGCGCGAGATCTACGGCGTGCTGCCGCGCGACCTGCGCACGCCGTACGACGTGCGCGAGATCATCGCCCGACTGGTGGACGGCTCGCGCTTCACCGAGTTCAAGGCGCTCTACGGCACCACGCTGGTGTGCGGCTTCGCCCACCTGCACGGCATGCCGGTGGGCATCCTGGCGAACAATGGCGTGCTCTTCTCGGAGAGCGCGCTCAAGGCCACGCATTTCATCGAGCTGTGCTCGCAGCGCGGCATCCCGCTCGTCTTCCTGCAGAACATCACCGGCTTCATCGTCGGGCGCGACTACGAGCGGCGCGGCATCGCCAAGGACGGCGCCAAGATGGTGCACGCCGTGGCCAACGCCGCGGTGCCCAAGCTGACCGTGATCATCGGCGGCTCGTTCGGGGCCGGCAACTACGGCATGTGCGGGCGCGCCTACCAGCCGCGCTTCCTGTTCATGTGGCCGAACGCGCGCATCAGCGTCATGGGCGGCGAGCAGGCGGCGGGCGTGCTGGTCACCGTCAAGCGGCAGCAGGTGGCGCGCGAGGGGCGCGAGCTGAGCGAGGCCGCGGCCGCGGCCATCCGCCAGCCGATCCTCGAGAAGTACGAGCACGAGGGGAATCCCTATTACTCGACGGCGCGGCTGTGGGACGACGGCGTCATCGACCCGGCCGAGACCCGCAACGTGCTGGCCCTGGCGCTGTCGGCGAGCCTCAACGCGCCGATCGAGCCGGCGCGCTTCGGGGTGTTCCGGATGTAGGTGGCGGGCCGCGGCCGCCGGCGATCATTTCCTGGGAGAAACCCATGAGCGACCTCGTTGAAACCGAATACACCCACGGCGGCCTGGTGGCCCGCGTCTGGCTCAACCGGCCCGAGGTGCACAACGCGCTGAACCGCGCGCTGGCCGACGCGCTCACCGAGACCATGCGCGGCTTCGGGCCGCGCTCGCCGGTGCACGTCGTGGTGCTCGGCGGTCGCGGGCCGTCGTTCTGCGCCGGCGCCGACCTCAACGACATGAAGGCCTCGGCGCCGGCGACCATCGACGAGAACCTCGCCGAGGCCACGCACCTGAGCCACATGTTCGCGGCCGTGGCCGAGTGCCCCAGGCCGGTGGTGGCCCGCGTGCACGGCAACGTCTTCGGCGGCGGGGTCGGGCTGGCCGCGGCCACCGACGTCTCGGTGGGGGCGCGCGACGCCGTCTTCGCCATCTCCGAGGTGCGCCTGGGGATCGTCCCGGCGATCATCTCGCCGTACCTGCTGCGCCGCATGGGCGACCGCTACGCCCGCCCGCTCATCCTCACCGGGCACCGCTTCGACGGGCAGCGCGCCGCCGAGGTCGGACTGCTGCAGCGGGCCGTGGATCCCGAAGCGCTCGACCAGACCGTCGACCACGTCGTCGGCGAGCTGCTGCAGGGCTCGCCGCAGGCGCAGGCCAAGGTCAAGGAGCTCTTGCGGCTCAACGCCGAGAACCACTTCGGCGAGGTGGTGCGCCTGATGCCCAACCGGCTCGCCGAGGCGCGCTCGGCGGCGGAGGCGCGCGAGGGCTTCCAGGCGTTCTTCGAGAAGCGCAAGCCGGCGTGGGCGGCGGAGGCGGAGGCCAAATCGGGGGACCCGGGCGGCAAGCCCCCGGCGGAGAAGCCCTAGGTGTTCCGCACCGTCCTGGTCGCCAACCGCGGCGAGATCGCCTGCCGGGTGATCGCCACCCTGCGCGAGCACGGCATCCGCGCCGTCGCCGTGCACTCGGACGCCGACGCGCGCGCCCTGCACGTGCGCCAGGCCGACGCCGCGGTGCGGATCGGTCCGGCCGAGGCGCGTCACTCCTATCTCGACGCCGAGGCGATCCTGCGCGCGGCGCGCGAGACCGGCGCCGAGGCCATCCATCCCGGCTACGGGTTCCTCGCCGAGAGCCCGGCGTTCGCCCGCGTCGTCGAGCAGGCGGGGCTGGCGTTCATCGGGCCCACCGCGGAGCAGGCCGCGCGATTCGGCGACAAGCGCGCGGCGCGCGCCGCGGCGGTGGCCGCCGGCGTGCCGGTGGTGCCCGGATGGGAGCCGCCGGCGGGGGCGGGGGACGACGATCTCGTCCGGGGTGCGCGCGAACTCGGCTACCCGGTGATCGTCAAGGCGGCGCTCGGCGGCGGCGGCAAGGGCATGGAGGTGGTGCGCGGCGACGCCGAGCTGCTGGAGGCCTGCGAATCGGGCCGCCGCGTGGCGGCGGCGGCGTTCGGCGAGGGCAGCGTCTATCTGGAAAGACTCCTCGAGCGCCCGCGCCACGTCGAGGTGCAGATCTTCGGCGACGGGCGGGGCGGGGCCGTCCACTTCGGCGAGCGCGAGTGCTCGCTGCAGCGGCGCCACCAGAAGGTCCTCGAGGAGACGCCGTCGGTGGGCATCGACGAGCCGACGCGGGCCGCGCTGTGTGCGGCGGCCGTGGGGCTGGCGCGCTCCGTGTCGTATCGCGGCGCCGGCACCGTGGAATTCCTGGTGGCGTCCGACGGCGGCTTCCACTTCCTCGAGGTGAACACGCGTCTGCAGGTCGAGCACCCGGTGACCGAGATGGTGACCGGGGTGGATCTCGTGTGGCTGCAGCTCGAGGTCTCGGCGCACCGGCGCCTGCCGATCGCCCAGGAGCAGATCGTACGCCGCGGCCACGCCGTCGAGGTGCGCGTCTACGCCGAGGACCCGGCGCACGACTTCCTGCCGCAGGCCGGCGGGCTGGCGCGCGTGGTCTGGCCGCGCGGACCGTTCGTGCGCGTGGACGCCGGCGTCGAGTCGGGCTCCGAGGTGGCGGTGCACTACGATCCGATCCTCGCCAAGGTGGTGGGCTGGGGGCCGGACCGCGAGGCGGCGCTGGGGCGGCTGGCGCGCGCCCTCGACGAGACGGTGATCCACGGCACGCGCACCAACCTGGACTTCCTGCGCGCCGTGGCGCGCGACGCGGGCGTGCGGGCCGGGCAGATCGACACCGTCTATCTCGAGCGGGAGTTCCTGCCGGCCTACCTGGCGCGGACCGCCGACGAGGCGCCGCCGCTGGTCCTGGCGGCGGCGGCCGTCGCCGAGGCTCTGGCCGCGGAGGGTCCGGGAGCCAGCGGCACGGAGCCGGGCGCAACCGGCGGGCGCGGCGCGCCGTACGCCGACCCCTTCGAGCGGCTGGGACGCTGGCGCCTGCCGGGGATCACACCGTGAAGCGCGCCTTCCGCACCGGACAGCGCACCGTCGAGGTCGAGGTGCGTCCGGCCGCCGACGGCGCCCACGAGGCGGTGGTCGACGGGCGGACGTTTTCGCTGCGCGCCGTGCCGCTGGGCGACGGTTGGCTGCGCTTCGAATCGCCCGAGGGCCCTTTCACCGCCTGCGTCACCCGCGCCGGCCGGCAGCGCTTCCTCACCCTCGCCGGCCGCGACTACGTGCTGGAGACCGCCGCCGCCGCCTCGCGCCGCGCCGGCGCCCACGCCCACGCCGGCGGCCAGATCGCCATGCCCATGCCCGGGCTGGTGGTGCGCGTCCACGTCCACGAGGGCGAGCGCGTGGCGCGCGGGCAGGTGCTGCTCGTCGTCGAGGCGATGAAGATGGAGCACACGCTGCGCGCTCCCAAGGACGGCGTGGTGCGCCGGCTGGCGGCCGAAGCCGGCAAGCTCCTCGAGGGCGGTGCGGCGCTGCTGGAGGTCGAAGAGTAGACGCCGAGCGAAATCCGTCCCGCGCGTCTGCAACACTGTCCCGGCCCTCGAGATCATCCGCCCCCGGCACGGAGTCGGTCCGTGCCGCGCAGCGCAGAGTTCTATGGGATGGTCATCGAGATGTACTACGATGAGCACGAACCGCCCCATTTCCATGTCCTGTATGGTGGGAGCAGGGGCGCCGTGGCCATCGCAGGCAGCCGGCTCTTGCGCGGCCGGCTACCGAGGCGGGTGCTCACGCCGGTGCGGGAGTGGGCGGGGATAAACCGGGTGGCGCTGGAGGAGAACTGGGATCGTGCGCGAAAGAGCCAGCCTCTGCGGCGGATCCGGCCGCTTGAGCAGAAAGCCCCGGAGTTTCCTGCCGGCGGTCAAGCAGATGGAGATCTGCGGGCCCTTTTCTCTCCGGCTGGTGTTCAACGACGGGACCCGCCGGCGCGTGAATCTCCTGCCCTATCTCGAGGGCCCGGTGTTCGAGCCGGTGCGGGATCCACGGTACTTCCGCAGGGTGCGGCTCGACGCCGATGCCAAGACCGTGGTATGGCCCAACGGGGCCGACCTGGCCCCGGAGTTCCTCTACGACCTGCCGGCGGAGCCGGAACCGGCGGCCGGGGAGAAACGGAACGCTGGTGCGAAACCGCTGGGTCGCGGGGGGAAGAGACTGCCAGCCAGGAAGGAATCGCGGTGATCCGCGCCCGCGCGGCCCTGTCCCGGAGAGTGCCCCGCCCATGAAGCTCGAGCGCAGCCGCATCCCCAAGCGCGTTCGCGTCGTCGAGGTCGGTCCGCGCGACGGCCTGCAGAACGAGGCCACGCCGGTCGCCACCGAAGACAAGGTCCGCTACCTGGAGCTGCTTGCCGCCGCCGGCTTGACCACGCTCGAGGCCGGCTCTTTCGTGCGCCCCGACCGCGTGCCGCAGCTCGCCGACAGCGACGAGGTCTTCGCGCGCCTCGCGCCCGCCGAGGGCGTGCGCTACGTCGCCCTGGTCCCCAACCTCAAGGGACTCGAGCGGGCGCTGGCTTGCGGGGCGCGCTCCGTCGCCGTCTTCGCCGCCGCCTCCGACGGATTCAACAAGGCCAACATCAACATGACGGTGGCCGAGTCGCTGGAGGTCCAGCGGCCGGTGGTCGAGCGCGCCAGGCGGGAAGGGCTGTGGGTGCGCGGCTACGTGTCCACCGGCTTCGGCTGCCCGTACGACGGCGAGGTCAAGCCCGAGAAGGTGCGTGACGTGGTCATGGCGCTGGCCTACATGGGCGTCGACGAGATCTCGCTCGGCGACACCATCGGCGTGGCCACGCCGACGGCGGTGGAGCGCGTCGTCGCGCTGGTCCTCGACCGCTTCCCGGTCGAGCGCCTGGCGCTGCACTTCCACGACACGCGCGGCACGGCCCTGGCCAACGTGCTCGCCGGCTTGATGATGGGCGTGTCGGTCTTCGACGCGTCCTCGGGCGGTCTGGGCGGTTGCCCGTTCGCGCCCGGCGCCAGCGGCAATCTGGCGACCGAGGATCTCGTCTTCATGCTCGACGGCATGGGTGTGGAGACGGGCGTCTCGCTCGCCAAGGTGGCCGAGGCCAGCCGCTTCATCGGGGGGGTCCTGGGACGCGCGCTGCCCTCGCGATACCTGCAGGCCGGGCCCGCCTAGCCGCGCGCGGCGCGGCCGCTACCTCTTCCCCTGCCCCAGCGCCCACTCCTCGAAGGCGAGCAGGAACTTGCGCAGGTGCTCGCGCGTCGGCTCGTCGGTGAGCCGGCCGGCGTCGTCGAACTTGTCGTTCGCGTGGGCGACGTAGACCTCCGGGCCGAGCAGGGCCGGCGTGTGCGTACCGGCCAGCACCATGCGCAGCATCGCCTGAGCGCGGGCCGTGCCGCCGAACCCGGGCGAGGCGCCCATGATGGCCGTCGGCTTGCCGGCGAGGGCGGAGTCCCGGGGCGGCCGGGAGGCCCAGTCGAGGGCGTTCTTCAGCACCCCGGGGATCCCGTAGTTGTACTCGGGGGTGGCGATGAGCAGGGCGTCGGCGCGACGGATCGCCCGCTGGAGCGCGGCGACCGCCTCGGGCGCGCCCGCGGCCTCGAGGTCCGCGTCGTAGGGCGGCAGGGGGGCCAGGTCGAAGACGGCGATCGTCAGGTGGGCGGGAGCCGTCTCCTGGGCGGCGCGCAGCAGGGCCCGGTTGAACGAGGCCGACCGGAGGCTGCCGGCGATGCCGCAGAGGTGAAACGGCGCGGGGGCGGTGGGCAGGGCAGGGTTCATTCGATCTCCTGATAGGCCGAAGAGGGCGGGCCGCGGCGGGAGCGCCGGAGCGCGCCCATAGAGATGCGCCGGGCGGCGAATCCGGTGCCCACCCCGGCAAGAAACTCGTCCGGCGACCGTCCGTGGCGACCCGCCAGGGGCGGGGTCCACAGACCGCTAAGTGGTTTCTTATCATTGTCTTGAGTGCAATGCCAGGTTGACCTCCGGCACGCTTCGTGCTAGATTCCCCGCCGCGGTGGGGGCTTGGGCAGGTCGGCGCGTCCGCCCCCGCAAGAGGCGGCCCATGGACACAGACCCCGACATGGCCCAGCATCGCCGAGGCGGTGGCCGCCGCCTCCCAGCCCGCGGTCTCCGGTGCCCGAGCGCGCCGGGGGCCTTTCACTTTGGGGGCCGCCGAACCCGCAGGATCCGGGCGTGAACCGCCCGGCACGGAGAAGCATGGGACGCATCCACGTCCGCAAGATCGAGATCGATCACATCGACCCGCTGTCCCTCCTGGGCCAGAGCGACCAGAACCTGCGGCGCATCGAGAGCGAATTCCCGGTGCAGATCACGCTGCGCGACTCGACCCTCAGCGTATCCGGAGAAGAGGAAGCCGTGGAGCGCGCCGCCGGCGCCCTGCGTGACCTCATCGGGCGGGTCGAGCGCGGCAAGGTGGTCGAGGACGCCGACGTCAGCGTCGCCCTGGGGGCGGTCGAGCCCGGCGCGGCCAAGGACGGCGAGACGGCCGCCGAGCGGGCCGGCTTCGACGAGGGCCCGGGCTACGTCTTCGACCGCAAGACCATCCGGCCGCGCAGCCAGAAGCAGGCGGTCTACCTGCGCGCCCTCGAGCACAACGACATCGTCTTCGCCATCGGGCCGGCGGGCACCGGCAAGACCTACCTGGCCGTGGCCGCCGCCCTGCAGTCGCTGCGCACGCGGCGCGTCGAGCGCATCATCCTCACCCGCCCGGCGGTGGAGGCGGGCGAATCGCTCGGCTTCCTGCCCGGCGACATGCAGGACAAGGTGGATCCCTACCTGCGGCCGCTGTACGACGCGTTGCAGGACCTGCTGCCCTTCGAGAAGATCCGCCGCTTCATGGAGCTGGGGGTCATCGAGATCGCGCCGCTGGCCTTCATGCGCGGGCGCACCCTGCACAACGCCTTCGTGATCCTCGACGAGGCGCAGAACACCAGCGTGCGGCAGATGAAGATGCTGCTGACGCGCCTGGGCGCCAACTCGCGGGCCGCCATCACCGGCGACATCACGCAGATCGACCTGCGCGACCCCGAGAGCTCCGGGCTGGTGCGCATCCAGCACATCCTCGAGAACGTCGCCGACATCAAGTTCATCTACTTCGGCAACGAGGACGTGGTGCGCCACCGGCTGGTGCGCGAAATCCTCAAGGCCTTCGACGAGTACCACCGGCGCGAGAGCGAGGCGGCGGCGGAAGCGCAGGCGGCCAACGGGCTGCGGCCCGGCAATGGCGGCGAGGCGCCGCCGCGCGCGGAGCCGGCGTCTTGACCGGAGGCCAGAACCGCCGCAACGGCGCCCGCACGGGCGCCCCGAACCCGTACCCCGAGCGCGTCGTGCGCGGACTCATCCCGCTCGCCGTCGTCGCCGCGGGCGTGCTGCTCTTCCCGGCCACCACGGCGGCGGCGCCGCTGTCGCCGGTGGGGCGCATCGCGCTGCTCGTGCTCTTCGTCGCCGCCATGGCGCTGTACCTGCGCTACGAGCACCCGCGCGTCTACCGCGACACGCGCATGCTCGGGCTGGTGGCCGGCCTCACCGTGCTGACCTTCGGCCTGGCCTCGGTGCTGACGCGGGTCCGCGGCATGAACGAGTTCACGACCCCGGCGGTGCTCGGCCCGCTGGTGCTGGCGACGCTCTTCGACAAGCGCCTGGCGCTCTACTACGGCATGGTGCTCGTGGTGGCCCTGTCGGCGGTGGCCGGTTTCCGCGCCGAGTTCGTGCCGGTGGCGGCGGTGGCCTCGGTGGTGGCGGTGTATTCGCTGGTCGGCCTGCACCACCGCTGGCACTTCTATCGCGCCATGCTCTACATCGTGGCGGCGCAGCTGGCCGCCATCCTGGCGGTGGACCTCGGCCAGTTCATGTCGGCGCAGGTGGTGGCGCGCGACCTGGTGGCCGGCCTGGTGGGGGCGGTGGCCTCCTGCGTGGTCGGTATGGGCGTGCTGCCCATCGTCGAGCGGCTCTACCAGGTGCCGTCCGACATCACGCTGCTCGAGCTCTCCGACCTCAACCGGCCGCTGCTGCGCAAGCTGATGCTGGAGGCGCCGGGGACCTACCACCACTCGCTGATCGTCGGCAGCCTGGCGGAGATGGCCGCCGAGACGGTGGGCGCCAACCCGCTGCTCGCCCGCGTCGGCGCCTACTACCACGACATCGGCAAGATCACCAAGCCGGAGTACTTCACCGAGAACGAGGGCGGGGGGCGGTCGCGCCACGCCGGGCTGGCGCCTTCGATGAGCGCGCTGGTGATCAAGTCGCACGTCGCCGAGGGGCAGGAGATCGCGCGGCGCGAGAAACTGCCGCGGCCGGTGAACGAATCCATCGCGCAGCACCACGGCACCACCATGGTGGCGTTCTTCTACGCCAAGGCGCTGGACCTGGATCCGACCACCCCCGACGCCGCCTACCGCTACCCCGGCCCCAAGCCGCAGGCGCGCGAGACCGCGATCATCATGCTCGCCGACGCCGTCGAGGGCGCCTCGCGCTCGCTCAGCGAGCCGACGCCGGCGCGGCTGCGCGGGCTGGTGAACAAGATCGTCAACCTGCGGCTGGCCGAGGGCGAGCTCGACGAATCGGGACTCAACCTCTCCGACGTGGCCAAGATCCGCGAATCGTTCGTCACCGTGCTGACGGCGCGCTTCCACACGCGCGTCGCCTACCCCGACCTGCGCGGCAAGCGCGTCCTCTCCCGTGTCCGCTCGACGCTCTTCCGGCGCTAGCCGGGGGAAGGCCCCGGCCCGGGGCCGGGCCAAGCCCACGGCGGGGCCGCGCCGCGCCAAGGCGCCGCCCCGCGCCCGGGCCGCGATCGCGCCGGCGTCGCTCGGTCGCGCCGGCCGGGCCGCCGCGGAGCGGGCCGCCACCGAGCTGTGCCACGAGGTGCTGGCGCGGCAGGGCGTGGTCCGCGCCGAGGTCGGCCTGGCCTTCGGCGGCGATGACACGCTGCGCGAGTTGAACCGCCGCTACCGCGGGCTCGACAAGGCCACCGACGTGCTCTCGTTCACTTACGAGGACCAGAGCGACGGTCGCGGCCGGCGCCGGCTGGCCGGCGACGTCGTGATCTCGGTGCCGCGCATCTTCGTGCAGGCGCGGCGCTACCGCGTCAGCCCCGGGCGCGAGCTGGCCCGGCTCCTGGTGCACGGCGCCCTGCAC
>Ga0315273_10010345_pt1 | contig 11887 bp, 8 predicted proteins | sample YL17G02_0_MG_FD_205753 | JGI IMG/M metagenome (GOLD analysis project Ga0315273, IMG submission 205753) | Sediment microbial communities from Yellowstone Lake, YNP, Wyoming, USA - YL17G02_0 | ecosystem: Environmental > Aquatic > Freshwater > Lake > Sediment | place: USA: Wyoming | collected... | reverse complement strand
CAGGGGGAACTGGGGTTGTCCGGGCATGCCGTCGCCGTGGCTGGCATCGCGGGGATGGTCGCCGATGCGCTCTCCATGGGATCTTCGGGCTACCTCGCGGCGAAGAGTGAACGCGAGGTGCACGAACATGAGATCGCGATGGAGCGGGACGAGATCAGGTTGATGCCGGAGCTGGAAGAGGAGGAACTGTCCCTGCTCTACCAGGCCAAGGGCGTCCCACCCGGACAGGCGAATGAACTTGCCGCGCAGGTGATGCGGGACCCGGAGCGGGCCCTGGCGGAAAAGGTACGGGAGGAGCTTGGCATCGGCGAGCCCTCGAGCACTCCCATGCGGGAGGCCTGGGTCACCGGAGCCGCGACTGCGGTGGGCGCATTCATCCCGGTGGCGCCGTTCCTCGTCACGAGCGGAGCATGGGCCATCTGGAGCAGCTTCGCCATCTCGATGCTGGCGCATTTCGGCGTCGGTGGCGCACGCAGCATCTTCACCGGCCGGAGCGTGATCCGGTCGGGGATGGACATGTTCGTGGTGGGACTTGGAGTCGCCGGCGTGGGCTACCTGGTCGGGGAGTGGATCACGCAGCTGCTGTAAAGGGGCGGAGCTGAAGCTTCGCCCCACCATCAGCGGCGCGGTGTCGCCACCAGCGCCAGCGGCACCCGCCGCAGCCCGGGCCAGCGATGCGCCTCCCCCTCGGCATCTCGCAGCATCAGCTGGGCTGAGATCCCCCCATCGAGCGAGACCGCCTGCCGCGCCCCGAGTGCACCCATCACCGCCGCCATCTCGGGGACGGTGACGCCCAGAGGGACCCGGTCCGCCCCGGGAAGCTCCAGGTCGAGCCGGGTGAGCGCCAGCAGCAACCTTCCCTGGCGGTCTATACCGAGGGCCATGCGGGCATCGCGGTGACTCAGGTTGATTGTCTCGCCGCCCTGGAGCGCGGACGGAACCTCTCCGTCTCCCACGAGGAGCGTGGGGTAGGACTGGAAGGCGAATGCGACGTCCGGATTGCCGCGCCACGAGGAGAGATCGTCGCCATCGATCCAGGCGACCGTCCCGTCGCGCCGGACCACCAGCGCCGAGGAGAGCGATCCATGCCCCGGGGTGAGGCGCTCACGGCCCCCGATGACTACCCACCCCCAGGGAAGCGCGTCCACGAACATCCCCGCATTCACCGCCAGCGCGGCGGACGCCGGCGCATTGTCCAGCAACCACCGCGGGCGGGTCCCGAGCCCCCAGGCGAGGGAAAGGTCACTCTTCGCCGGGTCGAGGCGCACGACGATCAGCCGAAGCGCTCGGGCTTCACCGGGACCGCCCAGTTGCAGTTCGCCCCATTCGACGCCCACGGCGCCGGGGCGCCAGGCCACCGCATCGGCGAGCGGGGTCTTGCGTCCGTCCCACCGGGTCGGCGCCGACGCCGCCCGCCACCAGGCGATGGCGGGGTGGCCTTCAGGCCGAATCAGGAGATCGCCATCACCGGCAGGGAAGGCAGCCGCGGCCAGCAGGACGGCGGCGAGGATTGCCGTCGTCCCAACCGCCCAGCGGAGCCGGCTGCGACTCACTGGAAGTCCATCGCCTTGAGGTTCTTCATCCTGGCGGTCAGCGCCTCGCGTTCCTTGGCGGAGAAACACCACGAATAGCTCGGCGCTCCATCGGCCTGGATGAAAGCGAGGATCCGCTCCCGGGCTATGACGAACTGCTGCTCATTCATCCCAGCCGCGGCGGCGCCCTTCGTTCTGGCGCGTTGCTCCAGAGCCCGGGCATCCTCGACCAGCTCGCTGCCCAGGAGTTCCAGCGAGTCGGCGCGGGCCAGCCAAGCCGGCTTGACGGGCCGCTTGCAGACCTTTTCCGCTGCCGCGGTGTCGGCGGCGGGATCGATGCCCACCTTTCGACTCGCCTCCTCAGCGGCCTTGCGCCCCCCCGCGGTGTCGCCGGCGACGTACTTCTGCTGTGCCTGCATGGTGAGATTCTGGAACTCCTGGAAGCCGGCGGGATCCGTCTGGAGCATCGTCATCATGCGCGCCTGCATGCCGGCACTTCTGACCTCCCCGAGCGAGTCGATGACACTCGACCGGCAGCTCTGAAACTTCTGATTTGCCTCGTCATACTTGGAAACCTGCTGCTCCTTCCCGTCCAGCAGCTTGTCCCGCTCGGCGTAGGCGGTATCGGCGCGGGCCATCATCTGGGCTGCAGTGGCGCCGGCCGGGCCGGCCTCGGTCCGGCTCACCTCCACGCCTTTCATGACCTTGGAGATGCGGTCGGCGGTGAGTTCGAGGATGGCGTCGTTGAACTCTGGCGCGGTGCATCCCTTGTTCACGGGGGCCGCAGGCGCCGCGGCCTCGGTGGCCTTCTGCTTGGCCTTGTTGAGCGCACCGCCGATCTGCCCGGCGGCGGGTGACGAGCTGAGGATGGCCAGGACGACCACGGCCGGGACCAGCCGAGCGAGCAGACGAGCGCGGCACCGCATAGTGATGTTCTCCGGTAAGCGGGAAGCGCTCCCGCGAAGCCTGGGTTCCCCACCACCGTGGGGGAAGCCCCGCCGGGTGGCGCGGGGCGCACCCCAGAATGTCACCTAGGAAGGATCAGAGCAATGCCCCCGGCGCCAAAGGGCCGGTGCGTCAGGTGCCGGGAAGGACCAGCGGCACCAGCAGGCTGAGAAGCAGGGCGACCACGATCACGCCGACGATGTCGAGCACCAGACCGGCCCTGATCATGTCGCGCATCGCAACGCGGCCGGTACCGAACGCGATCGCGTTCGGGGGCGTGGCGACCGGCAGGGCAAATCCGAGTGAGGCCGAGAAGCCGGCAACGAGCATGAGTGCGGCCGGTGGCTGTCCGATGGCGCGCGCGAGGGCAGCGGCGAGCGGCATCATCATGGCCGCGATCGCGGTGTTGCTGGCGAATTCGCCCAGGACGACCACGACCACGCCGACGCCGAGGAAGATCACCGGCGTGGGATAGCCACCGAGCCCGGTGAGACCTGTTCCGATCCAGGCCGACAGCCCGGTGCGTTCCATGGCCTCCGCCAGAGACAGGCCGCCGCCGAAGAGCAGCAGCACCTCCCAGGGGATGCGTTCGCCCTCGTCCCAGGTCAGGAGGGGGCGGCGTTCGCCGCTGGAGGTGCTTCCCCGCAGGCTGAAGAGCAGAACCGCGGCGGCGAGTCCAATGCCGGCGTCGCTCAGGCCGGGCAGGAGCTGGGTGAGTCCCGGCAGGGTGAACGAACCGATCTGCTTCGGCTGCCGGAAGAACCAGGCGAGAGCGGTGAGCGCGAAGATGCCGGCGGTCATCGCCTCGCCTCCCCGGAGCGGGCCGATGCCGCGGCGGCGCTCCGCAAGCGCGGCCCGCCCCGCCGCATCGAGGCCTTCTCCGGCCGGCACGAACCAGAGGGCGAGGAGCAGCCAGGTGAGCGGCAGCAGCACCACGACGATGGGAACGCCCAGCAGCATGAAATCGCTGAAGTCGATGCTCTGGCCGGCGAGGTCCCGCATGGCGCCTGCGACGATGATGTTGGGTGGCGACCCGATGAGGGTCGCCATCCCGCCGATCGTGGCGGCGTAGGCCATGCCGAGGAGGAGGGCGGTGCGGGTCCGCCGACCGGCGTCACTCTCGCCGAAGAGGTCGCCGACCGCGACCGCGATGGGGAACATCATCGCCGCCGTCGCGGTGTTGGAGATCCACATGGAGATCAGGGCGGTCGCCAGCATCACGCCGAGCAGCGCGCGACGGCCGCTGGTCCCGATCGCGCTGACCAGCCCGAAGGCGATCCGGAGATGGGTCTGCCACCGTTCCAGCGCCGCGGCCAGCAGGAACCCGGCGAGGAACAGGAACACCAGCTCGCTGGCGTACGGCGCCGCGGCCTCGGCCACCGACCGGGCATTGAAGACTGGCAGCAGGACGACCGGCAGGAGGGAGGTGGCGGCGATCGGGATGACCTCGGTCATCCACCAGAGCGCCATCCACAGCGTGAGGCCCAGCACCCTCGCGGCCGGCGGGGACAATTCCACCGGCGCCAGGACGATGGCGAGCGCGAACAGGGCGGGTCCACCCGCCGCCATGAGTCCGCGGCGGAGAGCGTGGTGGCTCACCCCACCACGAGGTTGATGAGCCGGTTCGGCACGTAGATCACCTTCCGGACCTGCTTGCCCTCGGTGAACTTCCGCACCGCGGGATCGGCCTGGGCCGCGGCCGCCGCCATCTGCTCGGTGGCGTCCCGGGGGACCTGGACCTTCGACCGGGTCTTGCCGTTGACCTGAACCGGCAGCTCGACCTGGTCGGAAACGGCAAGGGCGTCATCCCAGGCGGGCCAGCGCGCGTCGAAGACGCCGCCATGATGCCCCAGGCGTTCCCAGCACTCTTCCGAGAAGTGGGGCGCGAATGGGGCAAGCATGACGATCAGGTCGGATACCATCTGCCGGTCGCGGCAGCCGGCCTCGCGCATGTGGTTCACCAGTTCCATCATCACGGCGATGGCGGTGTTGTAGTGCAGGCCCTCGATGTCTTCGGCGCACTTCTTCTTTGTCGCGTGCCACCGCGTGACCAGATCCCGGCGGATCTCGCCCCCGCCGTCTTCCGCCTCGCGGACCATGGCCCAGACCCGGTCGAGAAACCGCCGCGGCCCGTTGATACCGGCGTCGCGAAAATCTCCCCCTTCCTGCAGTGGGCCGAGGAACATCAGGTACATGCGGAAGGTGTCCGCGCCCCACTGGGCGATATAGTCGTCGGGGATCACGACGTTGCCCCGCGACTTGGACATCTTGGAGCCGTCCTTCACGATCAGGCCATGGGCCCGGAAGCGGGTGAACGGCTCCTCGAAATCGAGGTGGCCGAGGTCGTGCAGCACCATGGCCAGGAAGCGGGAATAGAGCAGGTGCAGCACCGCGTGCTCGTTCCCGCCGATGTAGGCCGTCACCGGGCACCAGGCCCGCGTCCGGGCTGGGTCGAAGGGACGGTCGTGGAACTCGGTGCTGGGATAGCGCAGGTAATACCAGGCCGAGTCGAGGAAGGTGTCGGACACGTCCGTTTCGCGCCGGGCCCGTTTCCCGCAGGTGGGACAGGGCACGAAATACCACTCCTCATGCCGTGCCAGGGGCGAGATTCCGGAATCGTCCGGCCGGAAGTCCTCGATCGGCGGAAGGAGGACGGGCAGGTCCTTCTCCGGAACCGGGACGGCGCCGCATGCGTCGCAGTAGATGACCGGAATGGGCGGGCCCCAGTACCGCTGGCGCGAGATGCACCAGTCGTGCAGCCGGAACTGGACCACCGCCTTGCCCCGGCCGGATTCCGCGAGCCAGGCAGTGATCGCCCGCTTGCCCTGCTCGGCCTCGACCCCGTCGAAGCGGCCCGAGTTCACCAGCCGGTAGCCCGCGGTTTCGGTCTCCGCGGCGTCGAGCGGGGTAGCGGCCGTCTGGGCTTCGCCGGCGAGCACCCGGACCATGTCGAGCCCGAACTTGGTGGCGAACTCGAAGTCGCGCTGGTCATGCCCTGGCACGGCCATGATCGCGCCGGTGCCGTATTCCATCAGCACATAGTCCGCGATCCAGACCGGGATGGGCTTGCCCGTCGCCGGGTTGATGGCGTGGGCCCCGATGAAGACACCGGTCTTCTCCCGGTCGCCGACCTTGCGGGACACCAGGTCCCGGCCTGCCGCGGCGGCAACGTAGGCCCCGACGTCAGCCTGCCGGTCGGGGGTTGTAAGCCTCGCGACCAGCGGATGCTCCGGCGCGAGCACCATGAAGGTCGCCCCGAAGACCGTGTCCGGACGGGTGGTGAAGACGGTGATCGACTCACCGATCGCCGGCACCTCGAAGACCAGCTCTCCCCCCTCGCTCTTCCCCAGCCAGTTGCGCTGGGCGGTCCGCGTGGTGTCGGACCAGTCGAGGGTATCGAGGTTGCGGAGCAGGCGGTCGGCGTACTCGGTGATGCGGAAGAACCACTGCTCGAGGAACCGCTGTTCCACCGGCGTCTTGCAGCGCTCGCACAGGCCGCCTTCGACCTGTTCGTTCGCCAGCACCGTCTTGCAGGTGGGACACCAGTTGACCCCGGCCTTCTTCTTGTACGCCTTCCCCGCCTTGAGCAGCTGGACGAAGATCCACTGGGTCCACTTGTAGTACTCGGGATCGGTGGTGCTCAGCACGTGGCGCCAGTCGAACATGCCGCCGATGCGTTCCAGCTGGCGCCGGAAGTTGGCGATGTTGCGGGGAATCAGGTCGGCGGGGTGCACGCCGATCTTGATCGCGTAGTTCTCGCTGTGGATCCCGAAGGCGTCGTACCCGATCGGCTCGAAGACGTCGTAGCCCTGCAGCCGCTTGAACCGGCCGTACACGTCGCTGCCGGTGAACGCGAACATGTTCCCCACGTGCAACCCCTCCGCCGAGGGGTAGGGGAACATCATGAGGTTGTAGAACGGACGCGCCGGGTGGTCGAGGTCGGGCTGGTTGGTACCGCGCTCCGCCCAGCGCGCCCGCCACTTGGCTTCGACTTCGTCCGGGCGGTAGCCGTCAGGCATGGTGTCGCTCATAGGGCCGGGAATCTACCGAGCCCCCGGGGAGGGGGGAACTCTGCGCGCTATTGCCCCTGCCTCGGCCCTCACCGTAACTTCCCACGTCCACGCCCGGGCTCCCCGACATCATGGCCAGCGAACAGCAGCGATTCATCCGTCAGATCTACGTCGTCAGCACCTGCCTTGCCCTCCTCCTTGGCGGTGTCCTGGTCGGGGTGCTGTGGGTGTTCTATGGCCGCCAGAGCACGGTCCCGGGATGGTGGTCGGCGGCGGGCATCGCGCTGACGGCCTACCTGATCGTCTCCCTCCTGGTCATCACCTTCGGGGTCAGCTGGGCGGTTCGGAATGTGCTCCGCCCCCTCAGCAATACTTCGATCGTCGCCGGCCGGGTGGCTCAGGGCGACCTGACGGTCTCCATCTCCTCGGTGGGGACCCGGAGGGGAGACGAACTCACCTTGGCCGTACGATCCATGCTCCAGGAACTCCGCACCCTGGTCAGCGCGATTCGGGTCAGTGCCGGGGAGGCCGCGGCGATGGCACAGCAGATTTCCGCGTCCACCCAGCAGATGAGCGCCTCGACCGAGGAGGTCTCGAGCACCTGCAATGACCTGACCGACCGTGCCACCACCCAGGCTGGGCTGGTTCGCAGCGCGGCCTCGGACGCTGCCCGCATTCTCGCGATCGCCGAGACTCTGGCCGCCAGCGCGGAGGAATCCGCCGGCCGCAACGCGGCATTGGCCCAGCTGGCAAAGCAGCATCGGGAGGAGCTGGACCGCAGCTCGAGCGGCCTTCAGGCACTGGCCATGGAGATCGAGCGGGGGTCGGAGGAGGCGGTGGCCCTGGCCGCGGCCTCCACCGAGATCGAGAAGTTCGTCGCCCAGACCAAGGCCATCGCCCGCCAGACCCATATGCTGGCTCTCAACGCAGGGATCGAGGCGGCTCGGGCCGGGGAGGAAGGCAAGGGCTTTGCGGTGGTTGCCGAGGAGGTCCGCAAGCTCGCGGGACAGGCGGCCCAGGCCGCGACGCAGACCAGCGACACGGTGGCGATCGTCCGGGATCGAGTCGCGGGGGCGCGCGACCGGCTGCTCCGGCTGGCGAAGGGAGGCGAAGCCGCCCGCGTCACCGCGCACAAGGCGGCGGAGGGACTCTCGCACGTGGCGGATGAGGCGCACCAGATCGATCAGTGGGGCCGCCAGATTTCGGAGTCTTCCGCCGAAGTCCGCAAGCTGATCGAAGGGATCGCCGCGCGGATGGGGGAGGTGTCCGGCGGCACCGAGGACGTGGCGGCGGCGGCTGAAGAGATCGCCGCGAGCGCCCAGGAACTCTCTGCCTCTACCGAGCAGGTCGCCCGGTCGGCCCAGGCCCTTGCTGGGGCGTCGCAGAGCCTTTTCGCTCAGGTCGGCCGCTTCAAGGTCGAGGAGAGCTGATCAATTCATCGAGGCGCTGCTCGAGCGCCTGAAGCAGGGCCGGCGCCACCGGCGCTCCTGCCCGTCCCTCCAGCGCCGCGGCGTGGTGAGTAGTCAGGTCGAGGAGAGTGCCCCGCCCGGTGAGGTCGCGCAGTCGCTGCAGCAGTCGCCCGGAGATCGCAATCAACGCGAGCCCGGCCGGAAGGTTCAGCGCACCATCGGATGCCGCGAAGACGGCGTCCACCCCCCAGCGGTCCATTTCGACAGGCACCCGACCGACCGCGTTTGTGGCATCGGCCACGAGCATTATCCCCCTGCGCCGGCGCACCACCCGGCCGATCTTCTCCAGCGGGACCGGCACCCCACTCAGGCCCGGATCCAGATCAACCAGCAAGGCATCCAGCAGCGGACCGTCGAGGAACCGGTCCACCTGATCCGCATCCACCGGCAGGTCCTCCGCCGTCACGATCCGAACGACCTCCTTGCCCAGCGATTCCGCGGTCCGGGCCAGCGACTCCCCCAAGCCGCCTCGTATCAGGACCGCGGCACGGTGGAGAACTGCGGTTCGCAGGAGCACCTCCAACCCGATGGCACCGCCCGCCGAGAAAATCGCGACCGGCTCGACGGTCCCCAGCAGCGCGCGGAGCCGCTGCTGGCTCCGCGCGAACGCCCTCTTCGGTTCCTCGGGAATGGTCAATGGGACGCCCCGACCGCGGGCCGTGGGATGAGCTCGTCGCGCATCGCCACGTGATACACCACAGAGGCCACCACCACGGCAGCCTGCCTGAGATCATCCTCGAGCAGGTAATCGGCGGTGTCGAGCGCGGTGTGGTGGGTACGGGAGTCGTAGTCAAGCGGGTCCTGGATGAACTGGAAGGCCGGGATGCCCACCGATGCGAACGACATGTGATCAGTGCTCCCGACATTCCGGATGGAGACGGCGCTAACCCCCAGGTCAGCAAACGGAGCGAGGAGGGCCTCGAACACCGGCCGGGCGGCCGCGTTGCCCTGGAGATTGATGCCCCGGACCCGCCCTGAGCCGTTGTCAAAGTTGAAGTAGGCCGAGATCGCCGAGTGCTCCGGCTTGCGTGCGCCGTTGTCGGGGTCGCCGAAGTGGCGACGGACATATCCGATCGACCCGGCGTAGTCATTGCTCGTCTCTTCGGCATCCCACAAGGCCAGCCGGATGGTCCGGCGCGGCTTGAGATCCAGCGCATGCAGTATCCGGAGCACTTCGATGGCGACGGCGCAGCCGGCGGCGTTATCAGTGGCGCCGCTGCCGGCGGTCCAGCTGTCGAGATGCCCCCCCAGCATCACGACCTGGTCCTTGAGGGCAGGGTCAGTGCCCGGAATCTCGGCAATGACGTTGTAGCCGAGGGAGTCCCCGGTGACCATGCGTCCCTTGAGCGAGACGGCCAGGCGCACATCCCGCCCCGCCTCGACCAGTCTCACCATTCGATTGAACTGGGTGCGGTCGACGTCGAACGCCGGAACGCCCTCGACGGCAGGCAACGGATAGCCGTACCCTCCGGAGGCGGTGAGTGGGTCGTCACGGTCGCTGGGTTGCAGCACCGCGATCACCCCTTCCCGGTGGAAGAACTCGAGCCGTGCCCGTCGGCTGGCCACCAGTCGGGTCCAGGAGACGACATCTTCGTCCCAGGAGGAAGGCTCACCTGGCTCAGTGAGCGCAGCGAGTGAATCCAGTTCCCGGGTGGTGAAGCGTTTCACTGGAGCATCCTCCCTCCCCCGGACCGGCCGTACCGCCCCCAGCAGGACGATACGCCCCCGAAGCGTCCCCTCGAGCCGGACCGTGTCGCTATCCGCCTCGATCCGTGCCACGGCGGCAGGCGCGGTCACCGTCCCTTTGGTCGAGGGACTCCAGGCGTCGGGATACGCATTCAGCCGGTGATAGAAGGGGGCCGTCATCTCGACCGAGAAACTCCCCAGCACCCAGGACGGGCTGGCAGCTCCCCAAGACTCGAGACCGGCTGCCGAGATACCCAGCTGCCGGATGCGCCCCGCCGCCCACCGGGCGGCCTCGAGGTACCCGGGTGATCCGGCCAGACGGGGCGGCTGGAGGTCCGACAGGCCGATGGCGGTCTCGAGCACACGGGAGCGATTCAGGCCCTCCTCGCGGATTCGGGCGTTGACAGCGGTATCCGCCCGCTCCTGCGCGGAGGTGACGGTCGCGGCAAGGGCGAGCAGCAACACCAGCACTACGGAAGAACCTCTGCTGAAGCGCACCGGCACGGTCGTCCTTGAGTGAAGGGAGTGCGGAACATTAGGACTGCCCCGGCGAGGCGGCAAGTTGACAGAAGGGTCACGCGGTGTCCAAACTCCCAGCGGCAGTTATCCCTTCCCGCACCCCGGAGAGCCCCGTGCCCGACGCACTCTCGCGTCGCGAGTTCCTCGGCGTGACCGGCGCAGCCGTGGCCGCCAGCCGCCTTCCCTCGCCGGAGCCCATCGGCGCCCCGGCGCTGCTGCTCCGCTCCGCCAGCCGCCCGATGGCGGTGGGATCGCACAACGCCCTGCGTGGCATCAACCTGGCCATGGAGATGGTCAACCGTGGCAGTGATACGCTGGATGCGGCGGTGGAGGGGGTGAAGATCCAGGAGCTGGACCCGGCAGACGACTCGGTCGGTTACGGCGGCCTTCCCAACGAAGAAGGGGTTGTCCAGCTCGATGCCTCCTGCATGCATGGCCCCACCAGGCGCGCTGGCGCGGTGGGGGCGCTGGAGAACATCAAGACGCCGAGCGCGGTGGCGCGGCTGGTGCTCAAGTATACCAACCACATCCTGCTGGTTGGCGAGGGCGCCAAGCGATTCGCGCTCAGCTACGGATTCAAGGAGGAGGATCTCCTGACCGACGCCTCGCGAGAAAAATGGCTTCGGTGGCGCGCCAACCGCGGCGCGCAGGATGACTGGCTGGACGTCCCGGACACGGAGCAGATGGTCGAGCGCCCCACGGGGACGATCAACCTCAACGTGGTCAACGCCAATGGCGACATGTCCTCGGTGACGACCACCAGCGGCCTGGCGTGGAAGATTCCCGGCCGGGTCGGCGACTCTCCCATCGTCGGGGCGGGACAGTACACCGACAACAACGTCGGCGCGGCGGGGTCCACCGGCCGGGGCGAGTCGAACATCATGGTCTGCGGCGGGTTCCTGACCGTGGAGTTCATGCGCCAGGGGATGTCGCCCACGGACGCCTGTCTCGCCACCCTCAAGCGGGCGGTGGCGATGACGCCGGAGCGCCTGATGCGCCCCGACGGCACTCCGAACTTCGGCCTGACGTTCTACGCCGTGAACAAGCGCGGTGAGGCCGGCGCCGCTTCGATCCAGCCCACCAAGTACGCCGTCTACGACGGGAACGAATCCGTCGCTCGGGACACCGCCTATCTCTACCCCCGGAAAAAGTGATGACTCGCCCTGGCACGATGCGGTGTACGACGGTAGCGGCCTTCGCCTGCGCCCTGGCGCTCTCCGCCGCAGCACCGGCGGTGGCACAGGATCAAAAGGTGCCGTGGAAGGACAACCTCTACCCTTACCTCAGCTCGCAGGCCAACGACTTCCCGATCTTCGTCATCCACTATGACCAGAACCGGGCGGCGGACTACTTCGACCGCACCACCTATTCCGGACGGTTCTCGATCGACGCTGGTGCAAGCACGCACGGCAGCCGGTTCGCGCTGGCCCGGTTCCACGCCCCGCTCCTGTGGAAGGACTGGCGCCTGATGGGCACCGCGCTGGCCGGCCGCTCCGCCCGGTTCGGCTATTACGGCCTCGGCAACGGCACCGAGTACGACGAGGACCTGGAGAACGACAAGCAGCCGTTCTACTACCGCGCCCGGCGGACCCGCTACGTGGGCGAGGTGGAGGTAAGCCGCCGCATCAAGGGTCCGCTGCACATCGCCGGGGCAGGAGGGATCGAGTACAGCAACATGAGCGATCTCCCGCAGCCGTCGCTGTTCCGCACCGACTGGGGAGACCAG
>Ga0315273_10010343_pt1 | contig 11888 bp, 8 predicted proteins | sample YL17G02_0_MG_FD_205753 | JGI IMG/M metagenome (GOLD analysis project Ga0315273, IMG submission 205753) | Sediment microbial communities from Yellowstone Lake, YNP, Wyoming, USA - YL17G02_0 | ecosystem: Environmental > Aquatic > Freshwater > Lake > Sediment | place: USA: Wyoming | collected... | reverse complement strand
GGGTCCTGCTCGATCGGAGGCCAAGTTCCATAGTGCATCGGGATCGCGATCTTCGGGTTGATCAATCCGGTCGCCATAGCGGCCTGCCTCGGATCCATCGTGAAGAACCCACCGATCGGGAGCAGCGCGACATCTGGTTTGTACAGTTCGCCTATCAGCTTCATGTCCCCAAAGACGCACGTGTCGCCCGCGTGGTACACAACCTTCCCCGAATCGACGACCATGCCCACAGCCATGGCGGCCGAAAACTCGAGCCCCGGGGCGCCGATGCTGGACGAATGGAACGCCGGGACCATCGTTATCTTGGTGTTCCTTATGGTCGCCGTCCCGCCCATGTTGAACCCGACGCTCTTGACCCCGGTCTTCTCCAGCCAAGTGGACATCTCGATGATGGACGCGACGACCGCCCCTGTTCTCCGAGCGATATTGACCGCGTCGCCGAGGTGGTCACCGTGTCCGTGGGTGACGCAGATGATGTCGCAGTCCACTTTATCAGCGGTCGTTGATGCCATCGGGTTCCCCGTGAGGAACGGATCTATGAGGACCCTGTCCCTCCCCTCCAACAGGAAAGCAGAATGGCCTAGACTTGTGATTCTCATGGTTCCACCTACGCATCACCAATGCTGGAATCCTATTTCTGTTTTTGGCCAGTCCGTCATGCGACGGTCCGAGCCAGAAACCTGGAAGGCATGTCCGCCAGGCTGAGCGCCTTGAGTCCTTCGGATTCGAAAACGAGCCATTTGCCCTTGATGCCGACAAGCTCACCTTTGTGGCTGCCCCATGATTCCTGCAACTTCGGAATCCCGTTGAGCGGTAGATCGATCGGATAGCCTTTGAGCCATTTCAAAGGCTCTGGATTGAGGTGATACGCTTCGCCAATGGTGATCTTCAAGGCCTCATACCTGCCCTCGATCCCGTGCTCATCAACTGGCCTTTCCAGATTGCGCAGCAGCGTCTCCTGCCTGTACGACTGCGGTATCCCCAATCTGGCGGAGATGTCCTTCTCCGAATCCCTGGCCTTCTTGCGGGTGCCGAACATGCCGATTATGGAGTAGGCGTCCGCGCCCTGCTCGATCAACCTCTTATCGACCCTCCGGGAGGAGCTCATCCCTATCTTCATACGTGTATCATAGAAAGCGACGTAGAGCACGTGTTCCCGGCGGCAGAAATCCAAGTTGCAGATCTCCCCGTTGCACCGCGGTTCGAATATGCATTCCTGGAACGGGATGAAAGACTCGCCAGCGCACTCCGCGCATTGGCCGAACCTGTCCACTGCAGTTTGCTTCGGACACGGGATGTATCGGTCTCCGTCCCAGTAGCCGACGCATGTTCTCTTCTTGCTGACCGCGAATCTGACATCTTCAAGGTCGAACTCCGCAGTATCTTTTTCAGAAGTATCATAGCATTCCAGGTGCGGCTCGAACTCGTCCCAATGGAATTCGAGAGCGTGGAGAGGGAACTTGTCCTCCTTCATCTCGATCAAAAGCTGGTCGGCTCGCGTGAACATCTAGACGTTGAAGGTGATTGGCTGGATATTAAGGGTTCAGCTGGTGGTGTGCGAATGTACAGCGCAGAGTTCACTCCTCAGGCGGGAGTTCCTGAACGACCGGGGCTTCATCGTCCCCCTCTTCCCTTCTCTCCTCCTTCTTCTCGCTCACAGGCTTCTCAGGAGGGAACTCGGAAAGGTCCACTTCCATCCTAGTCAGGTACTTCGGTGGAACATCGGTGGTAAGAAAGACTGTCCTACCGGCCTTCTGGATGACGATCCCGTCCTCGGTAGCGCCTCTCGAATCGACCTCGAGAATGACGGGCTCTGGAGTCCTCACTCTTCCCGCGTTGACCGCGTCTCCGATCCCCCTGCTCAGGTGGACCATCTTCCTATCTGAGGGCTTCAGACCTACCTCGAGCACGATGTCGACCTCCTCCTTCGTCGTCGGATAGTAGAGCTTGTCGGGGGTTCCGCCAGAGGGCAGATCTAGATCCACCTGGAACGAATGGGCGTACGTGGCCCTGATCATGCCGTCCCTGTGCTCGTACCTGCCCTTGCTGTCGGTCTCGATGATCGCTACTATGTGATGAGGCCTGACCCAGTGGTATCTCTGCTGCTTTCCTTGAAGCGCGTTCACGAAATCCCTGAGGCTGACGAATCCGTGGCTGTCCATCCTCAGTTCGAACCTCTCTGGGAAATGCCTCAGAACGCCGGCCATCGTTCTGCTGAGCCTATCGAGCTCCTCAGTGTTCATCAGAAACCGGCCTTCATCGCCGCACACGGGGCACATTTCGGCTCTAAAATACCCGTGTTCGTTACACTCTTTCAGCATGACAGATACCTTGGCATCGGGTTATGGTCGAACCTGATAAAAGCTTTCCCATGACTGACGTTGTTCGTGAGCACCAAACCGCAACACACGCCAAAGAAGGATGATTGCTCCCAAACTGATCTAGGAGAGGCAAAGGCCAACCACCGGAAGACGTTCTGTCGTCTTCATGTCAGAATGACATCGGGAGAGTGATCCAACGCGGAGCACATGGCCCGTCGGCTCGACCCACAAGTTGCGAGCTACCCTCCTCTTCACCAGCTCAGTGCATGACTTGCGACAGTCGCCAGAGCAATGGCCGCCCAGCGGCAAGGCTCCAACTCTCAGTCGAGAATTGGCAGATAGCCGTACCATGAGCCGTCTTCATGTAGACAATGAAGGTTCTCCTCCAGCAGGCCAAGATGAACTATCTCCATATTGATGAGCTTGAAAAACATCTTCCTCAGTTTTGGGTTCGCTTTGGACGCGCTCTCGGTATAGAAGTCGATCGACCTCTTCTCAGTCCTTATTCCGAGCATTACAGCGGATATGGCATCCCTTGCGACAATCGAGTTCTTGCGAATCCGCTCTGGGAACACCTTGTCGAGGCTCTTCCTCGGCCGGTTCCTGGCGGGTTTCTTGACTTCTCCTCCCAGGTTCACTAGTTCAATCTCGAGGATGTGTGCATGATCCTTCTCATCCGATGCAAGGTGCCTGAGAAGATGTTTAGCTCTCTCATTCGCGACTAGATCTTTGAACTTCGTGTAGTACTCGCTCCCGAAGTGTTCCATCTCGATTGCCGTTGCGAGGATCTCCTTTGCATCCACCGTCGATTCACTCCACCGATTCCTTAGCTTGGGAGGCGTGACGCACTAATAATGATTGCGCAGGAAAACGCCATAGCGGAGGAACGGTATCGGCTCAGAGAGCGAATAGGGAGATGAGCTGACACCGAATCAGACTGGACGCTGTCATTTCCTTTTCTTAGATGATTCGATCTCTGCGATGCACTCGTCTGCGTACTCACACCAGTCAAAGCAACTAGGGCGTTTCTCCCGTGTAATCAGCCCACCACAGAAATAGCATTTCATGGCCTGCTCATTCGTGAATATCTCGACTTCTTTGCCACAGTGTGGACAAACTATGGGTTCCGGCACAGGTTCGAAGAAGAGTCTCGAACCAGGGCAATGTGTGAACATAATTCCGCCTTTAGTCCTTCTATCTAGACGATGATGCGAGGGGGATTAATGGATTGTGCCGAAAGATTTGGTTCTCAATGTTGGAATCACGAGGTTTCGACACACCATCACCGCGATCCCGTCGACGGGCGTTGAGCCCTCAAGACATTACCAGCCTCCGCAACCCGAGCTAGGAGCTACAATTCGCATGTTGTGTCAGGACACCCGGGCCATGCGCAGCGAACTAAACATGGCTCTCTCTGCTCTGCGTCTGACGTTTCGAATATCTTTCGATTGCCAAGATGAATCATGACAGGTCTTGGCAGAGAATCAGGTACGAAATTGAACAGCGGCCAGGAAGGGGCAGAATCGAAACTCGAGAAAAAGCGGCACACATATTAATAGATTGCAGAGCATTTCTCCGCCAAGGGTTATTTGGGGGGATTTCGATGGCCACAGAATTCGAACTGACCGTGCCAGGCTCGACCAAGGATCTTGTTAATGCAGTAGCAGTTCTTGCTGAGCATAATGTCAATCTCTCGACCGTCGCAAGCGCTAGAGTCGGAGACAAATTCGTTGTGAAGTTCTTGACGGGCAATGAGGAGGAATGTCGAAACAGTTTCATGAAGGCCGACATCGATTTCAAGGAGCGAAAGGTCCTTGTGCTCAATGTCGCGAACAGGCCAGGAGAGTGGGTCAAGGCAGCGAGGTGTCTCGCGAATGCCAACGTCGAAATAACCACGAGCTACCTCCTCAGCAGGAACGGGGACAAGCTCTGCTTTGTGTTCGCGGTCAGCGACTACGAGAAGGCAAAGAAGATTGTAGGCCAATTGACCGAATGCAGTGTGGACTAGGTCAGGCACCGTCCTATCGGAGGTGGGCGTTTAATGTGCGAGTCAGCAGTCTATCTGGTACGGGGTCCGACGAAAGACCTTGTCATGGCTGAGGTGGCAAGGATGACCGTGGCGGGGAATGCGATCACGTGTTTTGACATCTTGGGCGAACGAAAAACACTTGAGGGAGTTCGCATAGCCGAAGCTAACCTCATCAAGCACGAGATCATCCTCGAGCTAGTGAAGGGTTGATCCGTTGGGTTTGAAAGTCGCTGTCGCTGGCAAGGGCGGCGTCGGGAAGACTACAATTGTCGGTTCGCTTGCCAGGATCTGGGCGAGGGAGGGTCGAAAGGTCCTTGCTGTGGACGCCGACCCTGCAGCGCATCTTCATTCGATTCTTGAGATTCCGCGCTCGGAAATGCCGAAGCCCATTTCATCTGAGTTGGATCTGATCGAGGAACGAACAGGTGCCAGACCCGGCACTGCGACAGGGCCCTTCTTCAAGCTGAACCCGCAGGTGGAGGACATACCAGACCAATATTCGAAGACGGGAGCCGACGGTGTCAAGCTCCTCGTCTTGGGGACAATAAGATCCGCAGGTTCGGGTTGCTTCTGTCCCGAGAATGCGATTCTTCGGAGCCTGCTGGAGCACATCGTCCTGGAGAAGGACGATGCAGTTCTTGTGGATATGGAAGCGGGTTTGGAGCAGTTCGGACGGGCTACATGCAGAGGGGTTGACCTGCTGCTCATCATAGTCGAGCCGGGTACGAAGTCAATTGACACCGCCCTTAGAGTTGCAGAACTGTCCAGGGAGATGGGCGTCAGGCGCTTCGGCGTTGTCGTCAACAGGGTCCGTAGCGAAGAAGAACGAATGATTGTTAGCCGCATGCTAGCCGACCGCGGCCTTGAGCTCCTTGCTAGTCTCCCCTACTCCCAGACCATCGCCAAGGCGGAGCTTGATGGGGTGTCCCCCTTCGCCGTTGCTGGCATAGAAGATTGGATACGCTCCGTCAGACAGCTTTCGAACAGGATTGCAGAGCAAGTGTCTAAGAGCGTGGAGTCTGCCAGGTCTGAACCTCGGCCAGTGCGTTCCAACAAGTCGGCGCCTGTCGTATAGGTGTAAGTGAAAACGTTTTAGTATGTTCAACTGCATCCGTCAATTGCCGACCAGAACTGCTGAATCCCACTGGTGGCCAGGTATTCACTTTGGGGGGCACGCTCAGATTGACTATGCTCGGTGTTGAGATCAATCCTCGTGGTGTCGATTCGTATCGCTTCGAACTCGAGCCAGCGATTTCTCCCCTGGATAGCCTTTGTGCGCCTTGCCCTTCCAGCTCCGGACTGAGGTCGCGGATGGGTCCGGGGGAATTGGCGTTCGCCGTCGGTTGGGAGTGCTGTCTTACTGGAATCTAACACGGCAGTCAAGCCGGACAAAGGTTCGGCGAAGGAAGACGTAAAAGGCTCCCGGAGCTGTGATTGCTGGGACAGCAGCTGCGCGAAGTTGTTCTCAGAGTTGCACGATTCCGGTGTCTGCACGGTCATGGACCGTGCTCACAACCAGGGGGCGCAGTGCAGATTCGGGCAGCTCGGTCTTTGCTGCAGGATATGTCTCCAGGGTCCTTGCAGGATAAACCCGATGGGGAAGGAGCCGACGACGGGCATATGCGGCGCGAAAGACTACACGATTGTCTCAAGATTCATCGACCGGATGATAGCCGGTGGAACCGCTTCGCACTCGGGGCATGGCAAGGAGATCGCGCACGTCCTCCACGCTGTTGCGAAGGGCGAGGCCGTGGACTATCGCGTGACGGACCAGACGAAACTGGAAGCCGTAGCGAAGAAGATCGGGCTAAAACCTGACGGCAAGAAAGTCGCGTCGTTGGCCCTCGAGGTATCCGAATCGGCACTAGATGACTATTCCAGATACACGAATCAACCCCTCACATTCCTCAAGTCCACGGTTACGAAGGGTCGAATTCACAGATGGGACACGCACAGCGTCATGCCGACGAACATAGAAACAGCGATCTCTGATGTCATGCACAGGACCGCCATGGGAGTGGATGCTGACCCGATACCCATCCTCTTCGGCGGTATCAAATGCGCCCTCTCTGACTACGCAGGGGCACAGATCTCCTCCGACTTGAGCGATATCCTCTTCGGCACGCCTAAGTTGGTGCTGAGCGAGGCGAATCTGTCGGTGCTGGATGAGAAGTCCATCAATGTTGCAGTGCACGGGCACAATCCGTTGCTGAGCGACGTAATGGTCGATATCGCCCGAGAGATGAAGGCGGAAGCGCAGAAGGTCGGCGCGGAGAGATTCAACATAGTGGGCGTGTGCTGCACGGGGAACGAGATTCTGATGAGGAAAGGCGTGCCTCTTGCATCCAATGTGATGGCCCAGGAACTGGTTCTCCTGAGCGGATTGTTAGATGCGATGGTGTTCGACTACCAGTGCATCATGCCCTCGCTCTCGGTCCTCAGCAAGTGCACTCACACGAAGATGATCACAACTCAGGAAATAACCAGGCTGGTGGGGGACACGCACATCGAATTCACACCCGACCACGCCAAAGACTCCGCGAAGAGGATACTCCTCATGGCAGCAGAGTCCTTCAAGCACAGGGGAAAGATCAGGCCCCTGCCAGCTATCAGGCCCTCTGCGGTCATGGCAGGGTTTAGCCTCGAACAAATCACCGCCCTTCTCTCGAAGAAGAACCCACATGATCCCATGCAGTACTTGACGGACAACATCGTCAACGGCCGCCTCCGAGGGGTCGCCCTCTTCGCTGGCTGCAAAAGCACACGCGCCAAGGACGACAGCGACGTCTTGGTGATCGCACGAGAGCTGGCAAAAAGGGATGTGCTCCTCCTCGCGACAGGGTGCAATGCGATTGAGCTGGCTAAAGCTGGGTACATGGACCCATCGAGAACGAAGGAGTTCGCGGGAGAGGGCCTGCAATCATTTCTGGCAGAACTGAGCGAAGCTGCGGGAGTCAAGGGGTTGCCGTGCACATGGCACATCGGCTCGTGTGTAGACAACGTCCGCTTCTCGAACCTGGCGACCGAGGTGGCAAACAGACTCGGAGTGGACATTGAGAAGATCCCATTCGTGGCAATCGCACCTGAGGCCATGCACGAAAAGGCCGTCTCCATCGGCACATGGGCTGTCGCAATGGGATTCCCGACGCATGTGGGGACCATCAACTATCTCTACGGCAGTACACTCGTGACAGAGGTGCTGGAGAACACCGCGAGGGACGTGTTTGGCGGGTACTTCATATTCGAGGAGGACCCGGAGATTGCGGCAAAGCGGCTCTATTCGGCCATCGAGTACAGACGCTGGAAGATGGATCTCTCAGACCCAGAAATTGAGCGAGCGTCGCATTTCGTTCCAGACAAAGGGAAGATAACGAATGAGCAACTGTTCAAGATGGCCATCGAGGGCTCGATCATCGCCACTGGCTATGCGGACGTTCTGCTCAACAGAGCTCTTCGGAAGTACGGGCCTGATCAGAAGGTGGAGTTCCCCGAGACTGGATATCAGCTGCCAAGCCTGTTCGCCTGGCTTGGAAAGGATTGCACCCGTCTGGGGGATCTGCCCGTTCTCCTTGGTGATGCTAGGGGAAAGATAGTCGAGAAACCCACGCTCGATGCTGCAATCGCCTCGGGCGAGGCCACTATGATCGCAGCCGAGATAGTCGAGGCACTGAAATACATCGACACTCCGACGCCTTACGAAGGCAGCCTGTATTGCGGTTTTATCCCTGACAGGGTCCTCAGGCAACTTGGCATCGCATTCGTAGATGACACGATACCAGGGGCGGCGGTATTCGTCGGCAGGGCGAGCGACCCGAAGAAACTCTCCGCGATGATCCGCGACTGCCAGAACAAGGGTATGCTTATCATAGCGACGTATGACATCGTCAAGCAACTGAAAGACGAGGGCATTGCCATGGGTCTCGACAGGATGCTCTATCCGGTAGGCGAATTCACACAAGCGATCCACGGCCTCAACTTCGCAATCAGGGCAGCTCTATCATTTGGCGGCATACAGAAGGGAGACCGCCAGGGTCTGGCCAACTACCTCTCGAAGAGACCCAAGGTGTTCGTCCTTCAGCTTGGACCGCTCGACTGCATCAAGGTCGCTGCGGAATTCGCTGTCATGTTCAACGGTTCACCAACGATTACCGACCAGGATGTGGAGCCGGTCCCTGACAAATACATAGTCCAGAAGAACCTCGATGAGATGATCTCGACCGCCATCGAGTTGAGAGGGTGCCGGATCAAGCTAGGCGCGGTCGACTTGCCCGTGGCCTATGGGCCAGCCTTCGAAGGAGAGACCATCCGCAGGCCGGAGATGTATATCGAAGCTGGAGGGCCCTCCAAGACGCTGGCCTTCGAGCTCCTGAAAATGCATGGTCCTGAAGAGGTTACCGACGGGAAGATCACATTCATCGGAAAGGATGTTGACGAGATGCCCGACGGATCGTCCACGCACCTCGGCATCTTTGTCAACGTGTACGGCAAGAACATGCAGAAGGATTTCGAGTCCGTCTTGGAGCGTAGGATACACCAATTCGTCAACTTCGCGGAGGGTGCGTGGCACACTGGCCAGAGGAACCTGCTCTGGGTCAGGCTCAGCAAGAACTCCGTCAAGGCGGGGCTCAGGCTGAGGCACCTGGGCGACATACTCGTCACCAAGTTGAAGCAGGAGTTCGGCGCAATCGTATCGAAGATCGAAGTCACCATCGTCACCGACGAGCAGGAGCTCCGGAAACACATCGACGAGGCGAAGGCGTCCTATACCGAGAGAGATGCGAGAATCGCAGACCTTACGGACGAGCACGTGGACACATTCTACACGTGCACGCTGTGCCAGAGCTTCGCCCCTGGCCATGTATGTATAGTCACTCCAGAGAGGCTGGGACTCTGCGGCGCGATCAACTGGTTGGACGCCAAGGCCTCTCACCAGATATCCGCCACGGGACCGAACAGTCCAGTGCCCAAGAAAGAAACCCTCGACGAGGTGAAGGGACAGTGGACTGGGGTCAACGAGGTCGTCGCCGAGAAAACCCACGGAAAGCTCGTGAAGTTCAGTGCCTACACCATGATGGAGGACCCGATGACCTCTTGCGGATGCTTCGAGTGCATCGTCGGAGTCTCTCCTGATCTTCAGGGTGTTGTTGTGGTCAACAGAGAGTATCCGGGGATGACGCCGCTCGGCATGACCTTCTCGACTCTTGCGGGGTCGATCGGAGGGGGAATCCAGACCCCGGGGTTCATAGGAGTCGGGAGGAAGTATCTCACTAGCAGGAAGTTCATAAGTGCCGACGGAGGATTCCTGAGGATCGTGTGGATGCCGAAGGACCTGAAGAACGCGATGATGGAGGACCTGAACAAGAGGGCAGAGGAGGCCGGCATCCCGGACTTCGTCAAGAAGATTGCCGATGAGACGGTGGCGAGAACGCCGGAAGAGCTTGTGGAATGGCTCGTGAAAGTCGAGCATCCAGCGACAAAGATGCCGCCGATGATGAGCTAGAAGTGGTTGGGGGAATCGAGCTTGGGATTCGAGACACCTAAGGAGAAGTTTCCAGGGAAGATCAGGGAAGTCGTGATAGGTGCAACCAAGGAACAGGGAGGCACAAGGGGTTCGAGCCTCATAGTGGGCGGATCGAACGGGCTGCAATATCACGGTTTCGAAAGCAACATGCTCCACAAACCTCTGATCGTCATGGATGTCGTGGACACAATGAGGGTCGTTCCTGAACAGCTGGTGCACTCGATCGGGCCCGTCGTGAAGGAGCCTGTCGAGTGGGCCAAGAAGACTGAGCGCGAGTGGGGTGCCGACCTGTGCGTGCTCAAGCTTCAGTCGGCCAATCCAGAGGAGGAGAACCGTACCGTGGAGGAGTGCGTGGATCTCGTCAAAGAAGTGCTCAAGTCAGTCTCGCTCCCCTTGATGGTGTACGGGTGCGGATCCGAAGAGAAGGATGCGAAGCTAATTGAGGCGGTATCGAACGCCGCCAGAGGCGAGAGGGTCTTCCTCGGATTGGCGGAGGAGAAGGTTTTCAAGTCAATAGCAGCAGCGTCGATGGCCAACGGGCATGGCATCGTGGCATTCTCCAACCTAGATATCAACCTTGCAAAGCAGATGAACATCCTCCTGATGGACTTCGGGGTCAAACCGGAGAACATAATCATGGACCCATTGATGGCCGCCCTGGGTATGGGACTGGAGTACTCATATTCAGTGCTAGAGCGCCTTCGGCTGGGAGCGCTTCTCGGCGACCCAGTCCTTCAGATGCCCATCATATGCGATTGCTCCTGCGCGTGGGCCGCCCCAGAGGCGCTTGAGGAGAACCCACAGCGAGGGAAACCGGAACTTCGAGGCATCTACTGGGAGACAATGACCGCGTATGCGGCCATCATAGCGGGCAGCGACCTTGTCATCATGAGGCACCCACAAGCGGTCCAGAAGCTGAGGTCCGCCCTCGCCGACCTAGGAGGAGGTGCATAGATGCCGACTGCCATGGACATATACAAGCTGCTTCCCAAGAAGAACTGTGGAGAGTGCAAGTTTCCCACATGCCTGGCCTTCGCGATGCAGTTGGCAAACCAGAAAGTGGCTCTCGATTCCTGTCCCTATGTCAGCCCTGAGGCCAAGACCGCCCTAGAGGAGAGCGGCGCTCCACCGATCAAGTTGGTCACGATCGGTTCCGGTGAGCTCGCTGCCAAGACGGGGGATGAGACCCAGCTATTCAGGCATGACAAGACGTTCTATCATCCGACCGTCTTAGGCTTCGTCGCGGACGATGCAAAAGGGCTGGACGCGATGAAGATGACGATATCCTCGGCACAGTCTTCATCGTTCGAGAGAGTCGGCCAGGTGATCAGAGTGGACTCGATAGCGGTTAGACACTCCTCTGGCAAAACGGAGGATTTCCTCGAGGCCGTGAAGCTGGCAGCGGCGCAAGAACTGCCATTGGTGTTGATGACCGAGGATGCGAAGACCATGGGCGAAGCCGTCGCCATCTGCGGGGACAAGCGACCGCTGTTGTACAAGGCAACACCTCAGAACTTGGACTTGATGATCGGACTGGCCAAAACCTGTTCATTTCCGCTCGTAATCGGTGGCGCGTCCACCCTGGACGAACTCTCGCAGATGTCCGAGAAGGCTAAGAAGTCAGGAGTGAGCGAGATCGTGCTGGAGCCGAGCCAGTCATCCTCGGGGCGGATGCTGGAGGACATGACCGTCATTCGAAGGGCAGCGGTCAAGAAGAAATTCAGACCCCTTGGATTCCCCACCATTTCAGTGCTAGGCAGTTCCGAGAACGACTTGATGAAGGCGGCTCTCGGAGTCATGAAGTACTCCTCGATCGTGCTGATGGAGGAGCCTCCCCGAGAGTTCCTCTTCGGGTTGATGACTCTGCGGCAGAACATCTTCACCGACCCGCAAGTTCCAATTCAGGTGAAGGGAGGGCTGTACCCAATAGGCGAGCCCACACCGAAGTCGCCTGTGCTCTTCACGACCAACTTCTCGCTGACATACTTCACGGTCAGGGCGGACGTCGAAAAGAGCA
>Ga0315273_10010342_pt1 | contig 11889 bp, 9 predicted proteins | sample YL17G02_0_MG_FD_205753 | JGI IMG/M metagenome (GOLD analysis project Ga0315273, IMG submission 205753) | Sediment microbial communities from Yellowstone Lake, YNP, Wyoming, USA - YL17G02_0 | ecosystem: Environmental > Aquatic > Freshwater > Lake > Sediment | place: USA: Wyoming | collected... | reverse complement strand
GAACAGGCTTGCATCAATAAAGAATGCAATTTTACCCTGCCCAAAAAGTTGGTTGGCGTCATTCCAGTCGATTGCCTGGATATTTGGAGGGCCAGCTTTCATCAATGCAGCATAATTTGATAAACCCTCAACGATGCGTGGGTCGGTGGTCCTGACTTTCTTCCAATCCCCATCAAACCAAAGATTATAAGGAAGCGGTGTTGGATCGGTGCCCCAGCTATTAAGGACTACCCCAGTGAGGGTGTCCATGACGGTATCAGAACGGATACCACGCATGACTGCACCGTAAACCTCACCGTTGCCTTCTTTAGTTATTTTGTCAGCAGCAGCGATCAGGTCCTTAAAGGTTTCAGGTACTTTCCCACCCAGGTATTTATCGACCAGATCCTTGTTATAAAACAGGATATAGGCTTCAAACGTGATGGGAATACCGTAAAGTTGTGCTTTTGCATCTCCCGGAGGGAAAGTAGCCCCGGCCCGGAATCCCTCTGGAAAATCAGCCAGATCATAATCTGGTGATGTAAGTGTCGGATCGTTAATGTAGGGAGTGAGGGGAGCGATTATGTTGGCTGACCATTGAGTGAAAGCAGTTGAATCCATCGGTTCAAAGTAAACATCTGCTACTGCTTTTTCTGATCGTAAAGCCAGCTCCATTTTGTCGAAGTACAAATCTTCAGCAAACGGTTGCATATTGACTTTAATACCGGTTAGATCCTCGAAGTCTTTAACGACAGGTCGCAGACCTTCGGTCCAGGGGTGTTCGTTTAACAGAACTGTAATTTCCTGACCCTTGAACCGCTGCCAATTGAAACCAGTTGCGGGTTTTGTCTCACCGCCTCCAGCTGCTGGCGGGGGTGTTGTGGGTGCGCAACCGGTGATGATAAACGTGGCTATAATCAGAATGCTAACTATGATATAAAGCTTGTGTTTCATTCTTTCCTCCTCAGGTTAAATAATATGATTTGTTTCAACCCTTTTGTTATCTATCAAGCTACTTTATAAAACGTATTTTCGCTATCACCTCCTCATAAAAACGTGACTTTCACCGATTAACCTTTCCATGAGCCAAATTTCGAGTATATCTTCTGGCGGACATGTTCAATAAATTCTTCGGTCACCGGTTTTTCATTGTATATCGTGTACCAGAGGCCGGTTTGATCCACATACGAACGCAGTTGGCGTAAGGCTGCTGCTACATCCTCCCAGGAGAGTCCCATCGCTTCAGGACGGATGTCTACCCCTACCCGGTGGATGGCGTCCAGGATTTCATCTGCCCGGTTTTCCTGTAGCACTGATCCGGCATAAACACCCAGGCAGACCGGTTGCCCGTGGATGAATGGTTTATGGGTCATATATTCAAGGGTATAGAAGAGGAAGTGGTCACAACCTTCAATGTGTCTGGGATTCCAACCGGCATTATGGAAAGCAGCGCCTCCATAACAATTGGCATCCATTAAAGTACGGATGCCTTCTTCTGTAACTTCACGTATATCGTCCACTTTCGCAAGAACGCTATCCAGCACTGCCTGAGATTGGGCAACCAGCTGCGGATCGTAAGGCCATTTTGCTTCAGTTTTTCCACGTTCATGGCATAGCTTCCAATCAAACAAAGCTGTGTGATAACAGAAGATATCACCGACACCGCTCCGATTCAGTGCCTTGGGCGCTTGCTGAATTACATCGTAATCCACATAAACTGCCTCAGGAATTGCCCATCCAATATAACGCACCTTGCTATCAAAACGAATGGCTGTGCGGTGGCCAAAGGCTGCATTAACGGTCATGGTGGTGGGAACCTGGAAAAGGGGTAACTTTTTTTGCCAAACGATAAATTTCGCAACATCCAGTGCCTGCCCGCCCCCAAGACCGATCACACAGTTACAGGCCGGGAGTTTATCCATTTCTTTGATTAAATAATCGTATTCCAGCGATTTAACAAAATATACTCCTGCCAGGTTATTGTCAAAGAAATTTTTGAATTTTGGCCAGAGGTCTTCCATGGTAACGACCAGGTACGGTCTGTGAACAAAGTTTGCTAATTCTCCGACCAGATTTCGCCCATAGATGGTGATAAATTGATTTCCAGTGTCTTTCATAAGGTCTCCTCGTTCAATGGAATTACGGTAATGAAAACCGAATGGTGTGAACATAACCCTTGATCAACTTTCTCATTATTATAACAAATTTGTCTATAAAAATTTTTTCAGGCGCAGAAACTGGTGATAGTTGATGCAATGATATCAACCAGAAGGGTTAATTCAGATATCGAAACCCATTCATTCGGAGCGTGAAAATTAGCCCCAGCTGCGCTGATACCTACGGTGGGGATTCCTGCTTCGGCAAAGAGCGCTGCATCACCCCAGCCATTTGCTCCATCCGGTTCGGGCGGTTTGCCTGTTCTTTTTTCCACTTCCGAGGCTAATATTTTCCATAAATCTTCATAACCTTTCGGCTCAAATGGATTCCTGGCAAGGTTTACTTCCACCCTGCCTTTAAAATCTGGGTGTATTTGTTTCACCTCTTCAAAAATTCTTTCAATTTCATCCACCCGGTTTTGAATGGTTTCTCCGGGTTGGGTGCCGATTTCTATCCCAAGCTTACAAATATCCGGATAGGTTGCATAATCGGTTCCGCCAGAGATGGTTCCGGTATGAAATACTGTCCTTCCATTGAGCGGGTGTGGATTGGGGACAAATTTTGTTTCATCCAGTTTGTGCAGGCGGGTGATCACTTCAGCCATATGCACTATTGCATCAATTCCGATCTCTGGCGCGCAACCATGGGCTGCTTTACCTTCTACAATAATATCCAGCCATCCGAATCCCTGGCTGTTGACGGTTATTTTTTTCAGACTTCCGCCATCCATGACGATTGCTGCATCTGGCTTATATTTTTTTACAAATGCCATTGACCCGCTTGAAGTCCCTTCTTCGTCAATGACTAATGCGATCCACACATCACCTTTCAAACGGATTTTCTTCTCTACAACGGATTTCACCGCCAGCATGGCTGCGGTGCAACCTGCTTTATCATCATCTGCCCCCAGCCCATACAGGCGGTCTCCCTCAACCCTGGGTTGCAGGGCGCGATCCTTCCACAAAGCATACCCCACGGTATCGAGATGTGCGCTCAGGCACAGGCTCTTTCCGCCGCCGGTTCCTTTCAGGATAGCGATCATGTTATTTCGTCCTGGCTCCACTTCCTCCAGTCTAACTTCCAGCCCCAGCGGGCGAAGCCAATTGGCAATGTAAGTGGCAATCTTACTTTCACCAGGGCTGCCTGGAATTAACCAGGGATTGGAAGAATCAATTTTGACTAATTCAGAATCAAGCTGGATGACATCTTCTGATTTTGTGGACATATTCATCTCCTTCTAGGTTTGGTAAATAAATTCAGAATGTTTAGGTCAGGCACAAAAAGTAAGCGCCGTATTTTTTTTGATCCTGACCAATTTGGTTAATTCGGGAATTGAGACCCACTCATCGGGCGCATGGAAGTTCGCCCCTTGAGCGCCCATCATCAATGTGGGGATGCCCGCTTCCTGAAACAACGCTGCATCTGCCCAGACATTTGCACCGGCTGGTTTTACTGGTTGATGGGTTTCTTTTTCTACTTCTGCGGAAAGTATCTGCAACAAAACTTCATGCCCGGTTGCTTCAAAAGGATTACGGGCAAGCCTGATTTCTACATCTGCTTCGAAGTTTGGATGGCTGCGCTTCACGTCCTCATATATACTTCTGATCTCCGCCAGGCGATCCTCAATTGTTTCACCAGGTTGTGTTCCAATTTCAATACCCAGGCAGCAACTACCCGGATAGGTTGCATAATCGGTCCCCCCTGATATCGTTCCAGTGTGGAATACAGTTTTTCCATTGAGGGGGTGGCGGGTTGGTGTATATTTACTCTGGTCAAGTTCGTGCAACCTTTTTATGACTTCTGCCATATGGACGATCGCATCAATTCCTATTTCCGGTGCACATCCATGAGCAGCCCTACCTTTGACGATCAGATCTAACCAACCAAAACCCTGGTGTGTGATAATGATATTGCTAAGACCGACAGGTTCAAAAACAATCACTGCATCCGGCTGATATGATTTAACGTAATGCATCGTGCCAATTGATGTGCCTTCCTCATCAATGGTTAATACGATCCAGATATCTCCACGCAACCTGACATTGCTCTCAATGATTGACTTTAAAGCAAGCATCACCGCTGCGCAGTGTCCTTTGTCGTCCGCAGATCCGAGCCCGATGAGATGGTCACCTTGAACGATTGGTTTAAGAGCGCGGTCTTTCCATAACGTATAACCCACCGTGTCCAGGTGCGCATTCAGACAAAGGCTTTTACCCCCGCCTGTACCCTTTAATTTTGCAATCAAATTTCTCCTGGTTGGCTCGACTTCTTCCAGCGTGATATCCATGCCAAGAGGGGTTAACCAATCGTTAATAAATTCACCAAGTTTCCCTTCTCCGGTACTTCCCGGAATCAGCCACGGATTGGAGGAATCGATTTGCACCTGGTTCTTCAATAATTCGATTATTTCTTCAGATTCAGCAGGCATACAATCTCTTTCCTTTTAAAAGACAGTAAATTAAACCGTTAAAGAATACTGAGGTCAGGGATGGAATTTGTCTTTCCAGCAAATCTACAATTTATCGAAGTCCATTTATTACGAAAAATGACAGGCTGCAAACTGCTCCTGGTCAATAAAACGCAAGTCAGGTTCCTGGTTGACACAAATGTCTGGTAAACCCAATTTCTGATAATTCCAGCACCTTGGGTGGAAACGACATCCTGTTGGAATATTGGCAGGAGAAGGTGTCTCTCCTTTGAGAATAATCGGTTTTTGCTCATGTACAGGTTGAGGGGAAGGAATGACAGAAACCAGTGCCTGAGTATAGGGATGTTTTGGTGAACCTATTAATGCTGAGGCAGATCCCATTTCCATAATTTTACCAAGGTAAAGGACGATAATCCGGTCTGCAATAATCCACGCCAAAGACAGGTCGTGGGTGATGAAAAGATATGTCAGGTTCTTTTTATCCCGAAGGTCAAGCATCAATCGGATAATTTCTGCCCGGATGGATACATCCAGCATTGAAACTGGTTCGTCAGCAACAATGAATTCTGGTTCAAGCACCAGGGTGGATGCAATGGCAACCCGTTGGCGTTGTCCTCCTGAAAGCAAATGCGGGTAGCGTCTGGAAATTTCTTTTGGCGGATATAACCCGGCGGCTTCTAAAGCTGCATATACTTTGATTTCTAAATCTTCACGAGATTTGAATAATTTATGGATGATTAAGGGCTCTGCCACAATATCAAAAACAGACTGTCGTGGATCCAGCGATTCATAGGGATCTTGAAAAATTAACTGGATTTTCCTGCGGATATCACGCAAGGTTTTGCCTTGCAGATGAACCATATCCTTTCCGTGCAGACAAACTGACCCAGATGTGGGTTTAATGAGGTGTAATACCGTTTTTCCGATGGTAGTCTTTCCACATCCTGATTCACCAACCAGTGCCAGGATTTCTTGCGGGTAAATACTGAAGGTTACCCCATCAACAGCTCGTACAACTGATGGGGAAATGCCAAAAAATGTACGCCAACTTCGGACTGGAAAATGGACCTTAAGGTTTTGAATCTCAACAAGTGGTGGGTTCATGGATTATTTGTTCAGTAAATGACAGGCGGCTTGTTGGTTTGATTCCAGAATTGTCATAGATGGTTCCTCATCCTGGCAATTTTCCAGTCGTACTTTACATCTTTCAAAGAACCTGCATCCTTCAGGAGGGTGGATCAGGTTTGGTGGGTAACCCGGTATGCCCTCTACGAATTCACGGGTTTTGTGAATATCTGGAAAAGCGCGAATGAGCGCCTGGGTGTATGGATGGGCAGGGTGAGAAAACACAGAACTTACCGAACCTTTTTCAAGTATTTTTCCGGCATACATGATTACGACACTGCTGCACGTTTCAGCAATGATAGAGAGATCATGGGATATTAAGATCATTGACAGGTTAAATTTGGAAACCAATTCCTTTAACAGATTCATGATTTGGGCCTGGATCATCACATCCAACGCAGTGACAGGTTCATCAGCAATCACTAATTTTGGTTTACACACCAGCGACATGGCAATCATCGCTCTCTGGCGCATCCCTCCGGAAAACTCGTGCGGATAATTACGGGCACGCGAAGGTTCAATTCCTACCTGTATCAATAAATCCAATGCTCTATGTTTAGCTTCTCTGTGTGAAATTCCTGGTTCATGTTGAAATATGGGTTCGATGATCTGGTTTTCAATGGTTTTCACCGGGTTGAGCGCATTCATTGCACCCTGGAAAACAACAGCGATTTTTCGCCAGCGTATATGCTCCATCTCATTTTCGGTTTTCAAAAGGAGATCTTCATCATTAAAAAAAATATTACCATTGATTATCATGGCATTATCGGGCAGAAGTCGAGGGATGGAGAGAGCGGAAGTAGTCTTACCACAACCTGATTCCCCTGCCAGACCAAGGATTTCTCCCTCATGCAAACCGAATGATACCCCATCCACAGCATGAACATTGCCCATCTGGCTTTTAAAATGGATGACCAGGTTTTTTATATCAAGAAAGCTCATCAATATTTTCTCAGTCGAGGATTGAGGATCTGGTCGAGCGAATGACCGGTCAGTGTGAATGCAAGAACAATTGTCACAATCCCCAGACCCGGGGGAATGAGATACCACCAGGCGCCACGCCCAGCGGCTCCCGCAATAAACGCGTAGTGAAGCATCGTCCCCCAGGATACATGCACCGGGTCGCCCAGACCTAAAAATGCTAGTGTCGCTTCGGCAAGGATGGAACCGGCTATGACCAGCACTGTATTCGCAAAGATGAGGGGAAGTACATTGGGCAGTATGTGAACGCCGATAATGCGGAAATCAGATGCGCCCAGGGATCGAATCCTGTCGATAAACTGGCGTTCTCTTAAACTGATTACCTGCGAACGCACGATACGGGCTGTGCCAGACCAACTTGTTAAACCAATAACAAGGATGAGGATTGTAAAACTTTGACCGAATAGCACAGCCAGGACGATGATAAGCGGTAGAATTGGCAGAACCAGAAAGAAATCGGTAATCCGCATCAATACGTTTCCTAAGAAACCCTGGTAATAGCCCGCGATTAAACCGACTATTGACCCAATGATGATCGAGATAAGCGTTGCCATCAATCCGACGACCAGGGATACCTGGGAACCTGCCAAAGTGGCTCGGAATACATCACGACCCATCTCGTCTGTTCCCCACCAATGTTGTGCAGTAGGCGCTTGTAGGATTTCTTTTGATGTGGTGGCCATGTCTTTGGGATTGAATGGAAATAAAACCGGACCCAGGAAGCTGAACAAGAGGACAAAAATCAGAAGAATTACTCCCGCCCGCCCTTTCGGGTCAGCCCAGAGAAGTTTCCAGGTGGATTTCATAAAACTTTCTTGTTTCGGGAAGGAGGAAGTATCGTTCACGCCTCCCTCACCCTTGGGTCTATGAACATATAAAGAATATCAGTAATAAAATTGGCAAGAATTACCGTAGCAGCGGTGAAAAAGAAGCTGGCTTCCAGGATGGGATAATCCCGCCTTAACACGGCATCGTACATTAACCGGCCCATCCCCGGCCAGGAAAAGACAGTTTCCACCTGTATTGCGCCCCCAACGATAAGACTGACATATAACGCGGTCGTTGTTAGAATTGGTAAGAGAGCGTTGGGTAATCCATGGTTCCAGAGGACTTTGCGGGATGGTAATCCTTTTGCTTTCGCGGTTAGTATATAGTCTTCGGTGAGCACATCGACAAGAGTACTGCGCGTAATCAACATGAATTGACCCATATCCACAATTGCCAGGGTGATTGTTGGCAACAGGATATGCTTCCCTATATCGAGGATACGTTCGAAAGCGGTAAGGTTATCTGCCCCAGCAGTTGACATTCCAGATATGGGTAATGCATGGAAATAAACCCCCAGGATGATAATGAGGACTAAACCTGTCCAAAAGGTGGGCAGACTCCAAAAAACCAGTGAGGTGATGACCAGAGAACTATCAATTTTTGAACCTCTGCGCGCTGCGGCGATCATCCCGGCTGAAACACCGATGATTAAAACAATCACTGTGGAAGTAGCCAGGAGTAATAATGTGTTTGATATCCGTTCCTGAAGGATTTCTATAACAGGTTGGCGGTAGGTAAATGAAATGCCCAATTCACCGGTAGCCAGGTTGCGCAGATAATACAGGTATTGCGTAACAACGGATTGATCCAATCCAAAGAGCTGGCGCAGGCGGTCAATTGCCTCAGGGGTCAGCCTGCCTGCCCGCGCCAGCAATCGGATCGGATCACCTGGCAATACACGAAATAAGAGAAAGTTAAAACTTGCTACGGCAAAAATCGTAACTACCAGTTGACCTATTTTTTTTACGATGAACTCAAGACGCAGCATTGATGGATGTGCAGATGCCTATTTAGCGGGGGCAACATTCAGATAATTCGCCCGTGTGACGTTATACAAAATTCCACCGGGAACTTCTTGCCAACCGGTCCAGGTATCTGTACGATAAGCCTGCAGTTTATCCTGATACCACATCACAATATATACTGCCTCATCGTAGAACTTCAATTGCATCTGGTCAACGATTGCCTTGCGAGCCGTATAGTCGACCGTTGTTGCTTGTTTATCAAACATCTCGTCATAGGTTTTATCGCAATAGAACACATCGCTGTTTCCACCAATCTGGCTGCACAGGACTACGCCCAGCATGGAATCTGGGTCAGGTTCTGAGTCCCAACCCCAGACAAAGATATCCCAATCGGGGGCGTCGGAGTTGTATACTGTATTACCCAACGTATTTTCATCCAGTGTTTGCAGGTCCAGTTTAATTCCGACTGCTTCAGCAGCATCTTTGAACAACTGCCCGGCTCGAACATCGACAGAAGTAGTCTCTATTGCGATTAATCTGAATTCCAGGGGTTTGCCATCTGGACTCTCTCGCACGCCGTCATTATTGGAATCCTTGTAACCGGCGTTTTCCAATACTTCTTTTGCTTTCTCGGGATTTGCATTCATCTGTTTATCCGCAGGAATCGGCAGGTACCATTCTGTTAGGCCGATGGGGATGATTGAATCTCCGGGGCGACCATGCCCGGCAAGTGCGATCTGTACAAGCTGGTTACGATCGACTGCATAGTTGAGCGCCTGGCGGATTATTTTCTCTTTGAGCAGCGGGTTTCCCTTGGAATTTGCATTGTCAGAGACATTAAAGCCGATATGATGTAGTGAGAAAGAAGGCATCGAAGCAGCTTTCACATTTTCGACATTTGTGAGGCCTTCCCAGATCGTGGGGGGGACTTCGGTGACAATGTCGATTTCTCCACCTTTTAATGCCTGAGCCATTACATCTTCATTGCTGTAGAGAACATAGATAATTTTGGATGCTTTGGGAACACCCCCCCAGAAGTCGGGGTTAGCGTTAAGGGTCAGAGTGGCGCCTTTTTTCCATTCGACGAAGCGGAAGGGCCCGGTACCGACTGGCGCATCATTCGGGAAAGTTTCAACATCTTTGGCAGTCATTGTTGACCAGAGGTGTTTGGGTAAAATGGGAATGATCAGGCCGGGGTTAAACGCCTGGGGTTTATTAAAAATCACCACTACAGTGTTTGCATCTGTGGCCTTTACTTCGGTCATGTTGATCAACCATTGTGCAAAGGCACCGAAAGAATTATCCTTAATGAATTGGAATGTGAATACAACATCATCTGCAGTGAATGGTTTTCCATCGTGCCATTTTACATTCTCTCTTAATTTATAGGTGATGGTTAGACCGTCAGTTGAGTAGGCAAATTCCTTGGCTAAACTAGGCTCGGTTTTCAAGTCAAGGCCGAACTCCAGGAGTTTGTCATAAACCAATCGAATAATCTCAGTCGCTTCAGTGCTATAGGTGGTGAGTGGATTCATCGTATCCGGTTCTGATCCCCAACCGATACGTAAAACCGCCTCTTTGGTTGTTGCGCTGGGCGGGGTGGTGGGTGCCAGGGGCGCTTCAGTTGGCTTTTCTGGAGATACGGCGGTTGGTTCTGGAGGTTTTTCAGTTGCGGGGGGAGCAGTTGTTGCGGGTCCTCCGCAGGCTGCCAGAATGAAACTACACAATACAATGGTGCATAACAGTTTATTAAAAGTACGCATGGCTTCTCCTCATAAAGTAATTTGAAAATCCGATATGTTTAAAGAACCGACGGTACCCCCAAGTGTGAAAACGTTATCACCTTTAAGTTTAAGTCATCTTTTCATTTTGTCAAGTGTTATTTTATCAAAAGGCACCCTAATCTTTTTGTTAACTAATTAGCACAAATATTCCACAAATTTACTTCAATAATGATCATATAAGCCAGGTATGCAGATAAAAGGGACGAGTTTGATACCTTTTGCGTCTTTTCCGCCTCCACTTGGTAATATGACTTGACTTAGAAAAAAAACAATGTTAAGATATTGTGGTAGCGTTATCACAATTGGGTCATGCAGATGAAAGTTACTATTAAAGATGTTGCACGAAAAGCAGGTGTTTCCCCTTCCACCGCTTCCAGGGTGGCGGGAAATTATGGGTATGTGAGTGAAAAAAACCGGCGTAAAGTATTGTCTGCTGTCCGCGATATGGGTTATCGTCCAAACGCGATTGCCCGAAGTATGGTAACCAAAGCCACTCAGACGATTGGCCTGGTGGTTACTGACATTTTGAACCCATTTTTCGCGCATTTAACCCGTGGCATTGAAGAAATTACCTGGCAGGCGGGTTATACACTGATCCTGGCAAATACGGATGAAGATATAAAACATGAGGAAGCTGTTTTACACGCACTTCAAGAAAAACAGGTAGATGGTTTGATAATTATTCCCGCATCGAGCAATCCTTCTGCTTTGCTGGTGAACCTCTATGAATCCGGAACTCCGATTGTATTGTTAGACCGGATGGTGAAGGATTTATCCACGGATGTAATTCTGGTGGATAATGAGCATGGAGCCTATCTGGCAGTCTCTCATCTCCTGGAAATGGGTCACCGCCGCATCGCCATGGTGATTGACAACCTGGACATATCCACAAATACCGAGCGATTGATAGGGTATCGAAAAGCCCTGAAAGAATGGGATGTACCCGTGGTCGAGGAACTTGTTCAGTCCTGCCAGTACACACAGCAATCAGCATACCTGATCGTAAAGAATATGCTTGCCCAGACTGAAGCCCCAACCGCGTTGTTTACTGCGAATAACTTCCTCACAATCGGTGCATTACAGGCTTTACGTGAATTGGAATTAAATATTCCACAGGATATATCCCTGGTTGGTTTTGATGATCTGGAATGGATTGGTCTGAACTCACCGGGGTTGACAACTGTAGCTCAACCCATGCACGAAATGGGACGGGTGGCTGCTCAACGATTAATTTCAAGGTTAAACGGAGAACAAACCCCACCGTTGGAAATCCGGTTAAAAACACAATTTATTATCAGGCAATCAACACGGCAAATCGCTGAAGTTAATTCCATTCTCGTTGAACCTCATGGATGATATGAAAGATAAGTATTATCATTTCAAACCTGAAAATCCCACCAAAAGGAAGGTAAAAATATGGAGTTAAATCAACTTGTTGAAAAGGCACGTCAGAGCACTTTATTTACCGCCCCAATTAAAGGACCTCATCTTGCCCGATTTTTAAATGATTATGGGTTAAAAATCAAAGAAATGGCCCAACGCGCTCTGAACAGCGGTATTCAGCATGTTTTTTGGGTGGGCAGCGGCAATTCATGGGTCAATCTATACTCGGGAAAATATCTCATGGATCATTTTACCGATA
>Ga0315273_10010341_pt1 | contig 11889 bp, 8 predicted proteins | sample YL17G02_0_MG_FD_205753 | JGI IMG/M metagenome (GOLD analysis project Ga0315273, IMG submission 205753) | Sediment microbial communities from Yellowstone Lake, YNP, Wyoming, USA - YL17G02_0 | ecosystem: Environmental > Aquatic > Freshwater > Lake > Sediment | place: USA: Wyoming | collected... | reverse complement strand
CCAACTCGGCGCGCACGGGCATAATCCTCTCCTCGGCGAGCCTCCGAGCTATGCTTTTTATCATCTTCTGTTGTTCGGTTAAAAAGTATTCCAAGGTAGCTCTCCTTATCTGATTTTGTAGTTGCCTCCGCCTTAGGCGGATCAGGCAAGGAGCCCAATAAATTGGGCAACTACATTTCAACAATCTCTTTTGAGATAATAGACTACATTTTAGCGAATTTTTGGAAGTTGGCAACCCATATAGGGAAATTCTAAATCCTAATTTCTAAGCTCTAAAAATATTCAAATTCATTTATAATTTCGGATTTAGAGTTTAGGATTTTTTTGCCCGTGAGCTTGTTAGCTGCTATGAAGGCGTTCCACAATGTCCTGTCCCTGTTTTACCATGCGGTCGATGATTTGTTTGACAGATGGTATGTCGTCAATCAGTCCTACCACAGGACCGCAGGCGACGACTCCCGCATCAACATCGCCTTCGAAAATCACCTTCTGCAGGGCATCGCCGCCGATGTAGGTGAGCAGTTCAAAGATATCGGCGCCTCTCTTTTCCATCTCCAGCACCTTCTCTGCCGCCTCGTTCCTGCGCACCCGGTAAGCCCTGTTCATAGAGCGCTCTACGTGGACGGTGTCGGTTGCCTCGGTCTGGACGAGCCATTCCTTGAACCTGTTGCAGGCAGGGCACTCTTTGGACGCCATGAGCCGTGTGCCTATCTGGACGCCGCTCGCACCCAGTGCCAGAGCTGCTACGAAGCCGCGCCCATCTCCGACGCCTCCGGCAGCTATCACTGGTATCTTCAGTGAGTCCACCGCCAGAGGAATCATTATTGAAAGGGGCAGGTCGTCGAGACCTGTGTGACCTGCGGCATCATAACCCACCAGGGTAACAGCGTCGACTCCGATGCGCTCTGCCGTCTCGGCATGTCTGACTGCGGCGCACTTGTGCAGCACTGTAACGCCCTTCTTCTTGAGTCGCTTCACGAACTGCTCGGGGTTGAGGGCGGCAGTCTCGATGACGTTAACGCCCTCTGCGATGACCACGTCCATGTCCTGCTCTATCTTGCGCGGGTCACGATGGATGAGCGCGATATTGACGCCAAAAGGCTTTTTGGTAAGTTTGCGGCAGAGGCGGATTTCATTTATCAATTCCTCACGAGAGAAGGTAACTGCAGAGATAAGCCCGAATCCACCGGCATTGGAGACGGCTGCTGCCAGCTTCCCTCCGCTCAGATAAGCCATCGCCCCGCCGATTATGGGATACTTAACGCCCAGTAGCTCCGTTAGCCTGGTCTTGAACATGCAACTCCTTCCTTGACTAGCCTGGGTAAGTTTAAGAGTATCATTGAAAGGATAGGCAAGTCAACCTATTTGTAGGGGCACGGCATGCCGTGCCCCTACGGTGACGGCAGATTGAAACTCAAATCTCTTTCCTATATAATCTTGCCTATGACTAAATCGAAGACTGCACTTAGAACGCACTACTGTGGTGAGTTACGCAAAGAGCATGTCAGTCAGACGGTTACCATCGCTGGATGGGTCAACCGTCGCCGCGACCACGGGAAACTTATTTTCATAGACCTGCGCGATAGGGAAGGGATTGCCCAGGTGGTGTTCAATCCCGAGGTGTCAGCCAAGGCGCACTCGGTCGCCTCCGAGTTGAGAGGGGAGTATGTAGTCAGGGCAAAGGGCAAGGTACAGCCACGCCCCAGGGGCACGGAGAACCCCAGGCTGGCTACGGGAGAGGTCGAGCTCATCGTCGAAGAGGCTGAGCTGCTCAACAGAGCCAAGACACCGCCATTTTACATAAATGAAGAGGTGGAGGTGGATGAGGCGCTCCGTCTCAAGTATCGCTACCTGGACCTCAGACGCGAGCGTATGCAGCGCAACATAATCCTGCGGCACAAGGTGGTCAAGTTCATGCGCGACTTTCTCGACGCCAAGGGTTTCCTCGAGATTGAGACGCCTATTATGATAAAGAGCACTCCGGAAGGGGCGAGGGACTACCTGGTGCCTAGCCGGATATACCCCGGCAAATTCTACGCTTTGCCTCAATCGCCCCAGCAACTGAAGCAGTTGCTCATGGTGTCTGGGTACGACAAGTATTTCCAGGTAGCCCGCTGCTTCCGCGACGAGGACCTGAGGGCTGACCGCCAGCCTGAGTTCACCCAGCTCGACCTCGAGATGAGCTTCATAGATGAGGAGGATGTGCTCACTCTGATGGAGGAGCTTTTCACCTCGCTGGTGGAGACCGTAACGCCCCAGTTCAAAATCATAAAGCCCTTCCCCCGCCTCTCCTGGACTGAGGTCATGGAGAGGTACGGCAGCGATAAACCCGATTTGAGGTTCGGGTTGGAGCTTGCTGACCTCTCGGACATCTTCGCTGGCAGCGAGTTCGCTGTCTTCCGTACAGTGTTAGGCGAAGGGGGAAAGATAAAGGGTTTCGCTACCCCTGGCTGTGCAACTTACACGCGAAGCCAGCTTGGCGAGCTGACCGACTTTGTACGAACTCGGGGAGCCAAGGGACTGGTCACCATGGCTCTCGACGGGAAGCCCGAGGAGAAAATCTCAGACTTGGCTCCGGATAAGGTTCGCTCGGTCATAGCCAAGTTCATCAAACCAGAGCAGATGGTGGAGATAGCCAAACGATTGAAAGCAAAAATGGGCGACCTCCTGCTCATCGTCGCTGACAAGCCCAAGGTGGTGGACGCCGTTCTGAGCGCCCTCCGCACAGAGATGGCGCAGCGATTGAAGCTGGCAGACCCCAACCTTCTGGCGTTTGCGTTTATACTGGATTTCCCGTTGTTCGAGTGGAATGAGGAGGAGAAGCGCTGGGATTCTATGCATCATCCCTTCACCTCTCCTCACACCGAGGATATGCCGCTGCTGGATACCGACCCGGGGAAAGTGCGTGCCAGGCACTACGATTTTGTGTGCAATGGCTCCGAGGTCTCCAGTGGCTCCATCAGGATTCACAACAGGGAACTTCAGGAAAAGGTTTTTCAGATTCTGGGCTATAGCAAGGAGGACACGCAGGCTAAGTTCGGAGGTCTTCTGGAGGCTCTGGAGTGCGGTGCCCCGCCTCACGGAGGCATAGCTCCGGGGATAGACCGCTTGATGATGCTGCTCACAGGTGAGAGCAATATCAGGGAGGTCATCGCCTTCCCCAAGAATCAGAACGCCGTTGACCTCATGTTCGATTCCCCCTCGACTGTTCCACCGGCGCAGCTCAAAGAATTGCACCTCAAAATCGATGAGACGGTTCAGTGATGGGGGAGTCCGGAGGGGCGAAGCCCCTTTAAAATTCAGATATCAAAATGCAAATTGAAAAGTGAAAAAAATCTGAGAACTCAGCTAATAGGGAAAGCTGATGGCCAGTCAATGACTTGTGAGGCTGGCTCGTAGTATAATGGAGATAAGATGAAGGCAACAACAGAGAAAATCGAAGGAAGCAGGGTAGTTCTCAACATCGAGACCGATAACGAGGAGATGGAGAAATCCCTGGAGAAAGCCTATCGTCGCCTTGCGGCGAAGACGGCGGTGCCTGGATTCCGCAAGGGCAAGGCTCCACGTCCCATGCTGGAGAGGTATCTGGGAAGAGAAGCACTGGTGGAGGAGGCTGCAAATCTCCTGCTAGTGGAAACCTACGATAAGGCTATCGAGGAACACAAGGTGGAGGCTATCGCTCGCCCTGAAGTGGAGGTCATCCAGATAGAGCCCCTGTCATTCAAAGCCACCGTGCCGGTGCGCCCTACTGTAGAGTTGGGCGACTACCACGATATCAAGTTCGTTCCGGAGCAGGTTGAGATTACGGAGGAAGAGGTGAATGAGGCTCTGGAGCGGCTGCGCAATATGCGGTCTACCTGGGAGCCAGTGGAGCGAGAGGCGAAGTTAGACGATTTGCTCAACATAGATGTGGAGGGCACTGCCCAGGACAAGGTAGTTGTCAGCGAGAAGGGTGGATGGTACGTTATCTCCGCAAACCCCAACGCGCCCTTCCCTGGCTTCTCGAAGGAGCTTGAGTGTGCCAAGAAGGACGAGGAGCGGGCATTCACTCTGAAGCTGCCTGAAAGCTTCAAGGAGAGTGCCGGGCAGGACTGCAGTTTCAAAGTAAAAGTCAATGAGGTCAAGCAAAGGAATCTTCCCAATCTGGATGATGAGTTCGCCAAGAGCCTGGGCAAGGGTGTGGATACCCTGGATGTGCTCAAAGAGCGGATTAAGGCTGACCTGAAATCAGCGAAGGAGCGGCTGGCGAGGGGCAGGCTGGAGGACAAAGCCATAGATGCCCTGGTCGCCATCTCCCGCCTCGAATACCCTGATATCATGGTGCAGAATGAGATAGACCACCTCATAGAGGAGCGCAGGCAGTATCAGGGTGGTGAGGGGAGCCTTGAGGATTATCTGAAGAACGCCAAGAAGACCGAGGAGGAGTTCAGAAACGAGCTCAAGCCGGCGGCTGAAGGCGTAATCAAGCGCTCGCTGGTTCTGGCAAAGCTGGGGGAGATGGAGAAGGTCGAGGTCGGCGCCGCCGATATCGATGCTGAAATTGAGCGTGTCGTCCAGAATAGCAACAACGATGAAAGGGTGAGGCAGGTCTTCTCCTCACCAACCGCACGGGAATCGCTGGGACGGAACATCTACATAAGAAAGGCTATTGACCGTTTGGCTGAGATAGCCACCAAAAATGAGGAAGCTACACCACCAGTAGAAAAGGAAGGGGGAAAAGAAAATGGAGAGGCAACCCAGTAACGTCATACCATTCGTAATCGAAAGCAGCGCACGGGGTGAACGTGCCTTCGACATATACTCGTTGCTGCTGAAGGAACGCATCGTCTTTTTAGGCATGCCTATCAACGACCAGGTGGCTAACCTGATTATTGCCCAGTTGCTCTATCTGGAGCGCGAGGACCCGGATAAGGACATCAGCCTGTATATTCATTGCCCTGGCGGCATAATCAACTCTGGATTAGCCATCTACGATACCATGCAGCTTATACGCTGCGATGTATCCACCATCTGCGTCGGACTGGCAGCCAGCATGGGAACCGTGTTGCTTACTGCGGGCACCAAGGGCAAGCGCTACGCTTTGCCCAACTCCACCATCCACATGCACCAGCCCATGGGCGGCGCCCAGGGGCAGGCATCGGACATAGCTATCGCTGCCAAGGAGATACTGAGGATGCAGGATGTCATTCGCTCACTACTGGTTAAGCACACGGGACAGTCTCTGGATAAGATCTCCCATGATACCGACCGCGACTACTATATGAGTGCTGACCAGGCGGTGGAGTACGGCATAGTCGACGAAATACTCCAGGGGGCCAAGACTAAGGCTAAGTCCAAGTAGAGCGTTTTGTTATCTGGTGTGGGCGGGTCTCAGACCCGCCCACGTATCATCTGAATCTACCGCTCAGCGATTTCCTTCATTCATCGGGGGCACACCGTGGTTTTCGGCAAGGCTACTATAACCAACTCTATGAGGCTGTACAATTCCTTGACAAGGTGCGTTCGGGAGAGTAGCCTGTTTTAAGGGGTGTGAATGTGGCATGAGGACGTTGATACTGGGGATAGGCAATCCCATCCTTAGCGATGACGCTGTGGGTTGCAGGGTGGCTCAGCGGCTCGAGGAGAAGCTGAGGGGGCGCGGGGACGTGGTGGTCAAGGAGACCTCTCTCTCTGGTCTAAGTCTGCTCGAGGAGATGGCTGGCTATGAGCGGCTCATCATTGTGGATGCTATCCAGACCAAGGGCGGCAAGCCCGGCGCTATTTATAAGCTAGCGCCCGAGGATTTCAAGATAGGGCACATGGCGATTATCCATGACCTGGGTTTGTTCAGCGCGCTGGAGATGGGAAGGAAGCTGGGGATGGATATGCCTCACGAAGTTATTATCTTCGCTATCGAGGCTAAGGATATGGAGACCTTCTCCGAGGAGTGCACGCCGGAGGTGGAGGAGTCGATACCGAGGGCGGTGGAGGTGGTGGTGAAAGAAATAGGGTAGGTCGGAGCATCTGCTCCAGGCTACCCTGGGCGACCAGCAGGTCGCCCCTACGTGGGGCACGAGGGCGCATAGCCATACGCCCCTTGTGGGAACATTGATTTGCTGGAAAAAGGTAGGGGCGGGTTTTAAACCCGCCCCTACGGATTTTTACGTCGGTTTATTGGCTAAACCTAGTCGGTGTGTACCTCGTCCAGTACTTCGCCAGCGTGGTTGAGCAGCTCTATGGATAGGGGCATCTGCCCCAGGGCATGGGTGGCGCAGGAGAGGCAGGGGTCATAGCATCGTATCGCTACTTCTACGCGGTTGAGCATGCCTTCGGTGAGCTTGTCGGCTTTGACGTATTCCTTGGCTACCAGGTAGACTGCGCGGTTCATGGCAAGATTGTTGTTCTGCGTGGCCACGATGATGTTCGCCTTTTTGATGGTTCCGGCAGAATCCACCCAGAAGTGATGGAACAGGGTGCCGCGAGGAGCTTCGAGAACGCCTACGCCTTCCTCGTTGTACTTCGATGAAGTGGTTCTCAGCTCTGTGCCGCAGATTTCGTCTTTCTGTAGCAGCTCTTTTACCCTTTCTGTAGCATAGAGGCCTTCGATAAGGCGTGCGTAATGGAAGAACAGCGAGCCTTCCACCATGCCGCCGTTGCCCATTTTCTTGAACTCCTTTAACTCTTTGTTCGCCAGCGGCGTGGTGATACCATCAGCTACGTTAATTCGGGCCAACGGGCCCACGCGGTACATGCCGCCGGGATAGCCCATCTTCTTGTAGCAGGGGAATTTCATGTATGACCAGTCCTCCACCCTCTCCTCGATGATGGACAGGTAATCTTTGCCAGGCACCTGGTCCTCTAGGACGAAGCCTTTGGCATCCAGTAGCCTCATCTTGCCGTCGTAGAGTTCCAGGTTGCCCTTGGTGTCGACCAAGCCGAGGTAGGCTGAAGGGAAGCTGGCGAAGTTCGCCATAAGGTCTTTGTTTTTCCCCGCGATATCCTTAATTATACTGAGGCCCAACTGGTATATGGCGATAGCATCCCCGTTTTTACTTAGAAATTCATCTCTGGCCTTGGGCGAAAGCGCCGTATTCACGCCACCGGGGATGGCGAAGTTGGGATGAACCCTCTTTGAGCCCAGCGTCTCTATGATGGACTGACCGTAGGCTCTGCACCATACAGCCTTCTTCGCCAGCTCAGGGTTTGCCCCGATGAGACCGATGACGTTCCTGGTGGCAGGGTCGGCGTCCATGCCGAAGATGAAGTCGGGGCTTGCCAGATGGAAGAAGTGCAACGCGTGGGACTGCACGTACTGTGCCATGTGAATGAGTTCCCGCAGCAGTCTGGCGGTAGGCGGCAGTTCTACACCCAATATAGCGTCGCCAGCCTTGGCTGATGCAAGGTGATGGCTCACCGGGCAGATGCCGCAGGCCCTTTGTGTGATTTGTGGCATCTCCCAGAAGACGCGGCCCTCGCAGAATTTCTCAAATCCGCGCATCTGAAGGACATTGAGGTGAGCCCCGGTCACGTTGCCCTTTTCATCCAACTGTATAGTGACCTTGCCATGGCCTTCTATGCGGGTAAGGGGTTTTATCTCTATAGTCTTGCCTTCAGCCATTTCAGTACCTCCTCAACTAGTCGAAGCGCATCATGTCGCTGGGCAGTACGGGAATCCGTCCCTGCAGGAGTTCGGTCAGGGCGTATTTGATATCTCCAGCTCGAGGCGGGCATCCTGGAACAAAGCAGTCCACCTTGACTATGGCGTTCACGGGCAAGGCCTTCTCCAGAAGGGTGGGTATCTCTGGCGAAGATGGTATTTTCCCGTCCTTCACGCTCTCGCACTCTATATAGGCACGCCGCAACACTTCTTCCTTGGGGAAGGCATTGCGCATAGCGCATATACCACCAAAGCAGGCGCAGTCGCCCAGCACAATGAGTATCTTGCACTTAGCTCGGAGCTCCTTAGCCTCCTCCTCTTGCTCGTCCATCCCTATAGCCCCTGTGATGAGCCCAACATCCACTTCGGGGAACTTCTTGATGTCCGTTATAGGGGTCCTGGTGAACTCCAGGGCTTGGGCCAGGTCGATGATAAACTCGTCAACGTCCAGCACGGACATTTCGCAGCCAGCGCAGGCGTCAAGCCAGGACATAGCCAGTTTCACCTTTCCCATAGCAGCAACCTCCGTTTACGCAAGGTATCTTTACTTACAGGCTCTTAGCCAGTTTGTTAATTGTTTCGACGTCGTCCTTGATGCCCGAAGGCGGCTCAACCACCTTCTGGGAATGGCCAACCTTGCCATCCAGGGATACATACTTGCCTTTTCTTTCCGCCCAGATGGGTGAAGGCAATACTACATCGGCGCAATCGGTCAATGGAGAGCTGTAACTTGCCTGTACCACCAGGAACTGAGCCTGGTCAGCCTGGGATACCCAATCCCCCATTTCGAATGCGTCGTCGCTCATGAGGACGTAGACCAGTTTGGGCTTGGCCTTCCCCATGCCGTTCATGTTGACCATGCCCAGTTCCCAAGCTCCCCGGCTGTTGCCCCTGGGCTTGAGCGAGATGACCTTCAAGCCGTCTTTGCTGGCCAGTTTGGCCAGGTCGAGCAAGCGGGCAATAGTCTTGGAATTCTTACTATTGAGGATGCCTTCACCGTAGACGACCACAAGCTTTCTGGCATTGCTCAGGATAGCTGCGGCTTCTTGAATGGCATTCTTATTCAGGCCGGTGGTCTGGGTCGCCTTCGCTAGCGAGGCGAATCTCATGGTCTTTTCAGCTTCCTTCGCCTTCTTGGCTATCAACCCTCCCAGGACACCGAAGAGTGAATCTTCGCTACCCTCATTAGGACGCAGGTAAATATCGGCTCGGAAGCCAAAGGTGTTGGGACGCGAGTCTATGACAATGCATTTAGCCTTATTGCGGGACTTAGCGCGCAGTATGTAGCAGCCAGCTACGGGGTGGCTCTGCAGCGGATTGGAGCCGACCACCAGGATGCAATCGGCATCCAGGATAGCCTCCAGAGGGCTTTCAATCTTCAGCCCCTTGCCATCCTGTGAGGATGCGCTGATGCCCTTGGATATGGCCCTGAAGCTACTACCGTCAAGGGTGTCAACATAGCTGGTGCCCACCGCATTGCGCATTAACTTGGCGAAGGCCTCCAGGGTCTCGCTGGGGCACAGGCCGGAGGCGAAGCCAGCTATGCTATTGGCTCCATAGCGGTCTTTACAGTCCTTGATTTTGTCTGCAACTAATTTACCGGCGTCTTCCCAAGATGCGGGTTCGAGCTCGCCCTTTTTATTTCGAATAAGCGGTCTGGTTATCCTTGGTGTCTCATTGAAGACCTGCAGGAAGCGGCCCTTTTCACAGAGTTGTCCCTTAGCTCCCGTGAGGCCTTCCCCATCGATACGCACTATATTGTTATCCTTGACTAAGACCTTGGTGGGGCAGCCGACGCCGCAAAGGCTGCAGACGCTCTCGATAACTTTGCACTCGGTTGGCCTACCTCGGTAGGCACTGACTTTGCTGAAGATAGCCCCTGTGGGGCAGGCCTGTTGACAAGCTCCGCAGGATATGCAGGATGACTGGCCCAGAGACTGGTTCAGGTCGGCCACTACCAGGGTGCGCCAGCCGCGTTTGCTGAAATCCAGGGTATGATTTCCTACTACCTCGCCGCATACACGCACGCAACGTCCGCAGAGTATGCAGCGGTTATGGTCAATAACCAGGAACTCATTCAGGGTATCGGTAGGCAGTGAGGGGAAGGTATAGGGATAGCGCGCATGGTCCATCTGATAGCGGTACGCCTGTGATTGCAACTCGCAGTCCCCGCTTGCTGCGCAGAAGAAGCAGAAGTGGTTGCGCTCTGTGAACATAAGTTCCAGGATGAGGCGGCGGTACTTTTCCAGATTAGGGGTATGTGTTTTAACCACCAACCCGTCTCTTGCCGGATAGGTGCAGGAAGGGTTGATGCGCCGTTCACCTTCTATATCCACCACACAGATGCGGCATGCGCCGATATTGGATAGCCCCTCCAGGAAACATAGTGTGGGGACATAAATCTCGTTGGCGCGGCAGACATCGAGAACGGTGTCCCCCTCTTTACCTTTTACCTGTTTGCCGTTGACGGTCAGGGTAATCTCTTTTCTATCACTCATCGGTCTACTCCTCCCCTCCTGCTTCGAGGTCGCAACGCAAGCAGCGGGATGCTTCCTCCTTAGCCTCGGCTGGCCTGAAAGCTAGCGCTACCTCTTTAAATGACGACTTGCGCTCCTTGGGCGCTAGCTCAGCTGAGTGCATCCTTGCTTTTTCCTTGACCTCCTCTTCAGTAGGAGCTATTTGAGGCACTTCTATGGGTTCGTAGCCGTCTCTCTCGACGAATGGAGAGAGGGGTTTACCTTGCAGATAGCGTTTTATCGATGTAGCTGCTCGCTGTCCAGCGGCCACAGCCCAGATTACTGTCTTGGGGCCTGTTACAGCGTCGCCGCCAGCGAAGACGCCAGGCTTATCTGTAGCCAGGGTGCGTGGGTCTGCCGTGATAGTGCCACCCTTGGCCATCTTGACGCCATCCTTTATGAACGACGTATCAGGCCGCTGTCCGATAGCTTCAATTACGGTGTCCACCGCCACGGTGTACTCTGAGCCAGCTAGAGGGCTGGGGGTGCGTCGCCCGCTAGAGTCGAATCCCTTTAGTTCCATGCGCACGCACTCCAGACCCGTTACCTTTCCATTCTGGCTGAGCACCTTGGTCGGGGCGGTGAGACAGTCAACATGTATGCCTTCCTTTTCGGCAGCCTCTATTTCCTCATCCAGCGCTGGCATATCTCTGCGCTCTCTGCGGTAGAGGATATGCACATCTTGGGCGCCCTGTCTCATGGATGCACGGGCAGCGTCAATCGCTGAGTTGCCTCCACCTATTACGGCTACCTTCTTGCCAATCTGGGGCTTCTTGCCCAAGCTCAACTCTCTGAGGTACTCAATGGCATCGAAGACGCCCTCTACATCCTCGCCGGGTATGCCCATCTTGTCTCCCTTATGAGCGCCGCAGGAGATAAAGACGGCCTTGTACCCTTCTTTGAACAGGCTGTCCACATCGTTGACTCTGGTGTTCAGCTTCAGTTCCACTCCAAGTTTCAATATGTTATCTATCTCAGCTTGTAGTATCTTCTTGGGCAGGCGGTATTCTGGGATAGCCACAGCCATCATGCCGCCAGCCACTGGGAGAGCCTCAAAGACTGTGACATGGTAGCCTTCTCGAACCAGCTCATATGCAGCAGTGAGCCCTGCTGGCCCAGCACCAATAACAGCTACGCGCTCCGGTTTCCTGGGCTTCATGGGTGGCTTGAACTCGATGGAGTGCTCATAAGCATAGTCGGCAGCCATGCGCTTCAGGTCTCTGATGGATATTGACGCATCTACCTGGGCACGGCGGCATTTGACCTCACACGGATGGTCGCACACACGGCCTACTGACATGGGGAAAGGTAGCCGTTGTCTTATTAGCTTGTAGGCGTCTGCGAATTTGCCCTCTTTTATTAGCGCTACATAGCCCGGGCAATCCAGTTCCACAGGACAGGTGTGCTGACAGGGAGCCTTGAATAGAGGTTGACATACTGCCGCAGGACAATGCTTGTCGATGATGTGGGCTTCGTATTCGCTGCGAAAGTGTCTCAGGGTGCTCAGCACCGGGTTGGGAGCGGTCTGGCCCAAGCCGCAGAGGGATGCGGAACCTACCATCTCTGCCAGCTCGCTCAGCACAGCGAGGTCTTCCATGCTGCCCTTGCCCTGGGTTATTTTGTTCAATATCTCTAACATCTTGGGGATGCCAGCGCGGCAGGGCGTGCACTTGCCGCAGGACTCATCTTGGGTGAACTGCAGGAAGAACTTGGCTACGTCGACCATGCAGTTGTTCT
>Ga0315273_10010340_pt1 | contig 11890 bp, 11 predicted proteins | sample YL17G02_0_MG_FD_205753 | JGI IMG/M metagenome (GOLD analysis project Ga0315273, IMG submission 205753) | Sediment microbial communities from Yellowstone Lake, YNP, Wyoming, USA - YL17G02_0 | ecosystem: Environmental > Aquatic > Freshwater > Lake > Sediment | place: USA: Wyoming | collected... | reverse complement strand
CGACCTTGCATTCGGAATACCTTTTAGGTCTGTTTGGGAGGGTTCGAAGCCATGTTCAGAAGGTTTCTTCATTCCGCGCTTATCCTGCTCAGCCTCGGCGTCGTTGTGTCGAGCGCAGCCGACTTCTGGCAGAAAAAGAAATTCTCCGAATGGATCCCCAAAGAAGTCCAGGAGATGCTGAATAACTCACCGTGGGCGATGCGAGTGGAAGTAGCCGTCAGTCAGTCGCGGCCGGATGGAGGAGGCGCAAACGCGGGCGGCGGGCGCGCTTCCGCACGACCACCCAATCCCTACCAAGTCAGTCCCGGGCATGGAAGTGGAACGGGACCCGACGTTGGAGGGCCGCCGCCCACGACCCCTTTGCTCGTCCGGTTTCACGCAGCATTACCCATCAAGCAGGCGGTTGCCGTTGCGCGCTTTGGCGATGGGGTGCTCAAGTCGCCTGAGGCGGCGACGATGCTCTCGCGCAAAGAGGATGCTTACGTGATCGGGATCACCGGCCCCCAGCGGCTGCTGATCGCGGATCCCGCCGAACTCAAGGAGAGCGCCCGCCTGGTCATCAAGGGACGAGATCCCATCGCCGCAGAAAACGTCACGGCAGATAATGGAGCCGCGGGCGCAGCCGTCTATTTCTTTTTTCCCAGAGGAACGAACCCTATCAAGCTCGAAGACAATAGCTTCGAATTGCAGGTTAAGTTCCCATCGTTCCAGCTTAAGTACCGTTTCAAGCTCAAGGAGATGATATTCGAAGGCAACCTGGAGATCTGAATGAGAAAGGAGACGGACACTCGTGGAGACGACCGCGTAAGGTCAAAATACTCGGGCGGCCGGCAACTGCGCATCTCTTCTATGGTTGGAGTTGGTAAAGAGCCGCTATTTCGGTCGTCAGCGATCTGAACCGCGCTTCCCAGCGTTGGCCTAATTCCGGGGACACAAAACTTATCTTCGGCTTCGCAGGCGACGCCTTTGGATACATCGCGGCTTAGGAATGGCTATCTGCAGGTCCTTTTACACCTGTCCTCGCGATTTGGAGAATTCCGTTTATACCGCGGCGTCGAAATCGCAAAGATAAGAATTATGTCCCCGGAATTATGGGCCAAGCGCTTCGAGAACGACGCCTGATTTTGGGGAGGACCCATTCATTATTCCTGCGGGCGAGTCGCACTTCAGTGCCTGGGATTACGCTCGAGCGCGGTGCATGGAGCACTGTCGCGACGAGGACGCCGTCTTTCCGGTCCTGCGCTATCCGGAGTGGCCCCCGGAGTTGACGGGTTTTCGCGCAGTACTTCGCGCGGGTCTCGCGCGTCAGGACCTTGGCGCGAATGAGCGCAAGGCTCTAAACACATTCCACCAAGCCGTCGAAGGTTACCCTAATGCCATGCCGCATGACAACACATGGTACTGGCTTCGCCTGGAGTGCGGGAACATTGCGTTTACCGTTTATCTGTATCCGGACCGGTTTCAGCTGCATGCTGACGCCGCCCTCCCGGAAAAGGTGGAGTGGGAGGTGCCCTTCTGGGGCAGCGGCCGGCGCTATCGCCGCGATGGAGACGCTGCCACAGCGCTGGAGAGGATGCGCCAAGCATCACTGGCTCCGGACTTCGCCCTCAAAGTTTCCGCTGGGTAATTTGTGAACGCCTATGCATGAACTGCGAGGCAGAAGCTTGCAGGTGCAGGTTGAGGACTGAATCCTGCGCTCCAACCACCGCGCTGCTCCCACAGCGGTGCGCCAGCGGGGGACATCCTGACGGCTGCGCATGATCATCCTGCTTTGAGTATTAACCAAGCGCGCAATGATTGCCGGGGTGCTCGCCGTCATTTTCTCGCCGCCGGATGCCACCAGCCTTTCCTGGCGGCATCGGCGACAACGATTACTTTCTCATGGAGCCCATGGGCAATCCCGGTCAATTCGACCCTAGTGAAACCGAAACCAATGGATAGTGAAGCAGGCACAGTCCGGACATAGATGACTCCAAGGTGCGCGTCGGACGGACCTTCTGAAAGGAGCACAGGTCCTCCAGTCCGTTGCTCCCTTCCCCGGCAGTAAACAGTCTATTTGCCGAAGGCTGAGCGGAAACCAGCCAGTGGTGATAAACTCTGCGCTTCGCCACGGAACACCACTTGGCGCATCGGGCGCATGAACCTTGCGATCCGCGCCATCGATTCCGGCCAGATCGCGCAAGGAAGCCATTGAGTCATGGCCATCAAGAAATCTGACCTCTACTCCTCGATCTGGGCCTCGTGCGATGAGCTGCGCGGCGGCATGGATGCCAGCCAGTACAAGGACTACGTCCTGTTTATGCTGTTCATCAAGTACATCACCGACAAGTACGGCAACAGCAGCGACTTCGCCCCGCCGGTGACGATCCCCAAGGGCGCGAGCTTCAAGGACATGCTCGCGCTCCGCGGTAAGAGCGATATCGGCGACAAGATCAACACCCAGGTCATCGCGCCGCTCGTGCAGGCAATGACCGGTTGGCCCGCAGCGATTTCCCAGACTTCAACGATTCCAACAAGCTCGGCGAAGGACAGGCCAAGGTTGAGCGGCTGACCAACCTGGTGAACATCTTCGCGAGCCCCCAGCTCGACTTCTCGCAGAACCGCGCCGACCACGACGACATCCTCGGCGACGCCTACGAGTACCTGATGCGGCACTTCGCCACCGAGAGCGGCAAGAGCAAGGGGCAGTTCTACACCCCCGCCGAGGTCAGCCGCGTCATCGCCAGGGTGATTGGCATCTCGCCGGACAACACGAAGGCCTCCACGACCGCCTACGACCCGACCTGCGGCTCGGGCTCGTTGCTTCTGAAGGTGGCCGCCCAGGCCGGGAAGCACATCACTCTCGAAGGCCAGGAGAAAGATGTCACCACGGCGGGCTTGGCCCGCATGAACATGATCTTGCACGACTTCCCGACGGCCAACATCGTCTCCGGCAACACGCTGGCCGCCCCCAAGTTCAAGGACGGCGAGCGGCTCCGCACCTACGACTACGTCGTCGCCAATCCGCCCTTCTCCGACAAGACCTGGACCACCGGCCTCACGCCATCGAGAGACCCGTTCCAGCGCTTCGCCTGGGGGGAGCCGCCCGCCAAGCAGGGCGATTACGCCTACCTGCTGCACATCATCCGCTCGATGAAGGGTGCGGGCAAAGCTGCCTGCATCCTGCCCCACGGCGTCCTCTTCCGCGGTAATGCCGAGGCCACGATCCGCCAGCAGCTCGTCCGCTCCGGCTATCTCAAGGGCATCATCGGCCTGCCCGCCAACCTCTTCTACGGCACCGGCATCCCCGCCTGCATCGTCGTGCTCGACAAGGAGAACGCCGCCGGCCGCAAGGGCGTCTTCATGATTGACGCCTCCAAGGGATTCAAGAAGGACGGCCCCAAGAACCGCCTGCGCGAGCAGGACATCCACCGCATCGTCGACATCTTCACCAAACAGGCCGACGTTCCTCGCTACGCCCGGCTGGTACCGCTCGACGAGATCGCCGATCCGAAGAACGACTTCAACCTCAACTTGCCGCGCTACATCGACAGCACCGCGCCCGAGGACCTTCAGGACATCGACGGTCACCTGCGCGGCGGTATCCCGGAGCGTGATCTGGATGCGCTCGGCGCGTACTGGAAGGTGCTGCCCAGCGTGCGCGGCGTGCTGTTCGAGGCATTTGATTCAACGGGGGGCCGCCCCGGCTACGCCCGGCTGAAGCTGCCGCTCGCCGAAGTGAAGCCGGCCATTCTCGGCCATGCCGAGTTCGCCGCCTTCCAGCAGAAGGCGACCAAGGGCTTCGCCGACTGGCGCAAGGCCACAACGCCGCGCCTCACCGGCTTCGACAAGGACGGCCATCCCAAGGCGCTGATCGAAACCATCGCCGAGGATCTCCTGTCCGCGTTCCGGCAGGCGCCGCTGCTCGATGCCTACGACATCTACCAGCACCTGATGGATTACTGGGCCGAGACCATGCAGGACGACGCCTACCTGATCGCGGCCGACGGCTGGGTAAAGGGCGCGCAGCCGCGCGAGATCGTTCAGGTCAAGAACAAGGAGAACAAGCTCACCTGGCCGGAGCCGCACGATTACCTGAAGGGCAAGCGGCGCTTCAAATCGGACCTTATCCCCGACCTATTCTCGTCGCCCGCTACTTCGTCGCCGAGCGTGATGCCATCGAAGCGCTCGACAACCAGCTCGCTACGCTGGAGCAACAACTCGACGAGATGCGCGAGGAGAACAGCGGCGAGGAAGGGTTGCTCGCCGAGGTGATCGAGGGCGAAGGCGACAAGCAGAAGATCGCCGCGAAAGCCGTGAAGGCACGGCTAAAGGAGATCGGCAAAGACCCCCTTTACGCCGACGAGCGGACGGCCCTCGAGGCGTGCGCGGAACTGCTGGAGCAGCAGACCGAGGCCAAGGCCAAACGCAAGGCGGCGCAAGAGGACTTGGACAAGAAGATCGACGCCAGGTATCCCAAGCTCACCGAGGCTGAGATCAAGACTCTGGTGGTTGATAACAAGTGGATGGCGCGAATTTCGGCCGCTATACAGGGCGAGCTCGACCGCGTATCGCAGACCCTCACCGGTCGCATCCGCGAGCTGGCTGAACGCTACGTCACCCCTTTGCCCGGCCTTGAAAGCGAGGTAGACGTTCTGGCGGTCAAGGTTGCGGGCCATTTGAAGAGAATGGGATTCAAACCATGACCAAACCCAAAAAATCCAGCATCCAGGTTCAGGGCGCCTCCATTGCCATCATCGAGCAAAAAGCCGAAGACTACCTCAGCCTCACCGACATTGCCCGTTATAAAGATGCCGAGCGAACCGATTACCTTATCTCCAACTGGATGCGGAACCGCAACACCATCGAGTTTCTCGGCATCTGGGAACGCCTCCACAACCACGGTTTTAATCCCATCGAATTCGATGGGATTAAAAAACAGGCAGGACTCAACAGCTTTATCTTGACCGCAAGGCAATGGATCGAGCGCACAGGCGCCATCGGCATCGTTTCCAAAGCCGGACGCTACGGTGGCACCTACGCCCACCGTGACATCGCCTTCGAGTTCGCGGCGTGGATATCTGTAGAGTTCAAACTCTACCTCATCAAAGAATTCCAGCGGCTCAAGGAAGACGAAAGTCGGCGTCTCTCGCTCGCCTGGAACCTGAACCGCACCCTTTCTAAGCTCAACTACCGCATCCATACCGACGCCATCAAGGCCCGCCTCATCCCGCCGGAAGTCACTCCCGCACAAGCCGCCACCACCTACGCCACGGAGGCCGACGTCCTGAATGTCGCCCTCTTTGGCCGGACCGCGAAACAGTGGCGTGATGCCAATCCCAAGCTTGACGGCAACATGCGTGACCACGCTACGGTCGAACAGTTGCTCGTCCTCGCCAACATTGAAGGTATGAATGCGGAGCTGATTCATATGAGCCTCACCCAAGGGGAACGACTTCAACGCCTCAATCAGATTGCCATCCGCCAAATGCAGGTGCTCACAACCAGTGACGCAGCGCGGCGACTGGAAGCGCCCAAGGAGAGGACCAGATGAACCGCGCCGCACGGCTCGCCGCCCGGGTCGAGGAGCACCTCAAGAAGATGGGGGCGTCATGGAAGTGAGGCCCGGGTACAAACAGACGGAGGTGGGCGTCATTCCGGAGGATTGGGAAATCGATTCCATTGGAGCGATTACTGATATTCAAGTGGGCCGGGACTTGCACGAGGAGCAGTTTTCACAGCTAAGTGATTCGACGTATAGGTTTCCGGTTTACTCCAATACGGTAGCCGACGAGGGGTTGTATGGGTTCTACTCAACTGCGGAATACGAAGGGGACAGCCTGACTGTAGTTGGCCGTGGAGTTGGCTTGGGGACTGCCTTCGCCAGAAAAGGTGGCTACGGTGCAATCGGTAGGCTTCTCGTATTGATGCCAAATGGTCGAGCCGACGCGAAGTATCTTGTTACATACATTAATCAGCGCGTGAGCATCTTTGTCGAAACGGGCGGCATCCCCCAGCTAACAGGAATTCAGTTCTCCAAATACAAAGTCGCCCTTCCTCCCCTCCCCGAACAACACGCCATCGCGGCGGCATTGAGCGATGTGGATGGTCTGCTGGGCGGATTGGATCGGCTCATCGCCAAGAAGCGCGATCTCAAACAGGCCGCCATGCAGGGTCTTTTGACACCTCCGGTGACAAAAGAAATGGAGAAGGGAGAATGAAAACTCCGGAGATTCTCAATTCTCAACTCTCAATTCTCCATTGAACATCCGCCTCCCCGGCTTCCACGGCGAGTGGACGATGAAGCCCATTGCATTGGTTGCGCCTCTGCAAAGGGGTTTTGATCTGCCCACTCGTGAACTGACCCCAGGACCTTATCCAGTGGTCTATTCAAACGGCGTAGAAGCTTTCCATAGCAAGTTCATGGTCAAGGGACCTGGCGTTGTCACCGGGCGCTCAGGAACGCTAGGCCGAGTCCATTACGTCGAGGCTGATTTCTGGCCGCACAACACGTCGCTGTGGGTCACGCGATTTGGTGGGAACGTGCCGAGGTTCATTTACTACCTCTATGACTCATTGCGGTTTGAGCGTTTTGCGTCGGGCTCAGGGGTCCCGACACTCAACCGCAATGATGCGCACACATTTCGAGTAGCGATCCCCGCCGACCTCGACGAACAACGCGCCATCGCCGCCGTCCTCTCCGACATGGACGCCGAGCTGGCGGCGCTCGAAGCCCGGCGCGGCAAGACTCGCGCCCTCAAGCAGGCGATGATGCAGGAGCTGCTCACCGGGAGGACGCGGTTAGTGAATGGATAATGGAGAGTTGAAAATGGAAAATGAAAAGACAGCAAAGCCAAACATCGTCAGAGACAAGTCATTTGCCTTTGCGTTGCGGGCGGTGAAGCTGTCGAAGTATCTCCATGAGGAAAGACGAGAATTTGTGCTTTCCAAGCAGGTGTTACGCAGCGGAACGGCAATTGGGGCTTTGGTGCGCGAAGCGGAACACGCACAGAGCAAGGCGGATTTCATCAGCAAGATGAGCATTGCATTAAAGGAAGCCAATGAAACTGACTACTGGATTGACCTCCTTTACCAGTCTGACTACATTAAGCGAGACAACTACGAATCCATCCATCCCGACATCCAGGAAATGATCAAACTCCTCGTCGCGATTGTCAAAACATCGAAATCGAGGAATAACCAATGAGTAAATTGAAAATGGGAAATTGAGAATGGAGAATAAAAGAAAGATGTTGAAGCAATGAGCCATATTCCACATTCTCCATTCTCCACTCTCAATTCTCCATTGAGTCTTCCCGGCAGGACGCGACTGGTATGAAGGAAAGCCAGCACACGGAATGGAAGGAATCGTGGCGCGACGATCATCTGCGCTGGATCTGCGGCTTCGCCAATGCCGGAGGCGGAACGCTGGTTATCGGCCGCGATGACAAGGGCCGGGTTGTCGGCATTGCAGACGCTGCGAGGCTGCTGAAAGAGCTGCCCAATAAGATCCGCGATCTGCTCGGCATCATCGTCGAGATCACCCTGTGCAGCGAAGGAAGCTCGGAATACCTCGAAGTGGCGACGCCGGCCTACGCCTCCCCGATCAGCTACCGGGGCCACTACTACCAGCGCAGCGGCAGCACTCTGCAGGAATTGAAGGGGGCTGCACTGGATCGGTTCCTCCTGCGCAGGCATGGACACACATGGGACGGCGTGCCGATGCCGGGTGTGACACTTAAGGATCTATCCGGAGACGCGGTCAGGCGCTTCCGCGCGCTGGCAGGAAGCAGCGGCCGGGTTGAGCCCGGTATTCTGCGCGCGCCGCTTGCCGATCTCATCGACAAGCTCAGGCTCCGCGAAGGCAAGCATCTCAAACGCGCGGCACTGCTGCTGTTCCATGAAGATCCGGAGCGCTTCATGAGCGGCTCGTTCGTGAAAATAGGTTTCTTCCGCTCCGAGTCCGACCTGGCGTACCACGATGAGGTGCATGGAGACCTTTTCACCCAGGTCGCGGCCGTCATCGAAATGCTGCGCACCAAGTATCTCAAGGCCGCCATCCGCTATGAAGGGATTCAGCGCATCGAATATTTCCCGGTGCCCGATACAGCTCTGCGCGAGGCCCTGCTCAATGCCCTGGTTCACCGCGACTACGCGGTGGCTGCGCCTGTGCAGATCAGAGTGTACGAAGACCGGCTCGCAATCTGGAATCCCGCCGTACTCCCCGAAGGCTGGAAACTGAAGGATCTCCTCGGCGAGCACGCTTCGCTCCCTTACAACCCGAACGTGGCCAACGCCTTCTTCCGAGCCGGGGAGATCGAAGCCTGGGGGCGCGGCATCCAGCGCATTTTCCATGACTGCCGCGAAGCGGGCGTCCCAAAACCGAAGATTCGCCTGGCCGGACACGACCTGTGGCTGGAGTTTCATTTCTCAAGCGCTTATCTCCAGGCTGTGAACACGACAGCCGGCCGTGAAACGAGCACCGAAGCGGGCACAAAAAGTTCGGTGAAAACGTCGGTGAAAACGTCGGTGAAAACGTCGGTGAAAACGTCGGTGAAAATACTTCAGGCGATCCTTGAGAATGCCGAAATTACCATCCCCGACATCGCTGATCGTGTCGGGATCACAACGCGGTCTGTAGAACGGAATATCCGAAAATTGCAAGAAGAGAAAAGACTGCGTCGCATCGGCCCGGATAAAGGCGGACACTGGGAAGTGCTGAAATGAAAATACGAGAGGCTGCCAATGCCTGAACAACCCCGCTCCGAACGCCGCACACAGAACCTCGTCATCGACCTGTTCACTGACCCGGCGCGGGCCGACTGCCTCGGCTACCGTTACCTCGGCGAGTGCGAACAAGCGGGAGAATAACCGCGCCATCGAGACGGCGCTTCTTCGCGACAACCTGACGGCCCGCGGCTACTCCGCCGTCCACATCTCCGCGGCGCTGCAGAAGCTCGAAACCGCCGCCGATTCGACGGGCATCACGCTCTACCAGGCCAACCTGCGCACCTACCAGCTCCTGCGCTACGGCGTGCCGGTACAGATCGCCGCGGGCCGGGCGCACGAGACGGTGCACCTCGTCGACTGGGAGCACCCGGAAAAGAATGACTTCGCGCTGGCCGAGGAGGTGACGCTGAAGGGGGGCTACGAGCGCCGGCCGGACATCGTGCTCTACATCAACGGCCTCGCCATCGCGGTGATCGAGCTCAAGCGCAGTTCAGTGGAGCTGGCCGACGGCGTGCGGCAGCTCATCACCAACCAGGAGGAGATTTTCAACAAGGGCTTCTTCAGCACCGTGCAACTTGTGCTGGCGGGCAGCGATTCGCAAGGGCTGCGCTACGGCACCACCGGCACGCCGGAGCAGTTCTTTGTAGAATGGAAAATTGAGAATGAAGAATTGAGAATGAAGAGTACGGAAGGTAATTCTCAATTCTCAATTCTCCATTCTCAATTGGTTTCCGGGGCCCTGCTCGACCGGCCGCTGGCGCAGCTCTGCAACAAGACCCGGCTGCTCGACCTGATCCGCAACTTCATCATCTTCGACGCCGGCCAGAAGAAGGTGCCGCGGCCTCACCAGTTTTTCGGCGTGAAGGCCGCCCAGGAGCGCATTGCCAGGCGCGAGGGCGGCGTCATCTGGCACACCCAGGGCAGCGGCAAGAGCATCGTCATGGTGCTGGTCGCCAAGTGGCTGCTGGAGCACGACCCCGACGCACGCATCCTCGTGATCACCGACCGCGACGAGCTGGACAAGCAGATCGAGGGGGTGATGAAGAACGCCGGGGTCATCGGCGCCGAGTCGCCTTCGCCGCGCATCACGTCGCGAGCGGAGTTCGTAGAGAAGCTCGGGAGCTCCACACCGCGCCTCCTGTGCGCGCTCATCCACAAGTTCGACGTGGCCGACTTGAAGGGCGAACGTCCCCCGGTAAGCGGACGGTTCTATGTGTTCGTGGACGAGTGCCACCGCACCCAGGGGGGCGACATGAACCGGCAGATGAAACGCTGGCTCGAGGGCGCAATCTTCATCGGCTTCACCGGCACGCCGCTCCTGCGCAAGGACAGGCTCATGACGCGAGATGTCTTCGGCACCTACATCCATACCTACAAATTCCACGAGGGCGTGGCCGACGGCGTCATCCTGGACCTGAAGTACGAAGCTCGCGACGTGCCGCAGCGACTCACCTCGCGGGCCGCCATCGACAAGTGGTTCGAGCACAAGACCAAGGGCCTCAACAACTTCCAGAAGGCGGTGCTGCGCAAGCGCTGGGCGACGATGGAGGAGCTGATGAGCGCAGGCGAGCGCAAGCAGCGCATCATCGCCGATATCATCGAGGACTTCAGCCTCAAGCCGCGGCTGAACAACGACCGCGGTACGGCGATCCTGGTCTCGGCTTCGATCTACGACGCCTGCCACTACTACCGGCTGCTCCAGAACACGAGCTTCGGACCGTACTGCGGGATCATCACGTCGTACGAGCCGAACCACAACGCTATCTCGCGCGAGCCCGCCAACAGCGACGAGCGCTACAAGTTCGACGCCTACACGCAGCACGTCCTCAAGCGGGGGCAGACCACCAAGCAGTACGAGGACGAGGCCAAGCGCCGCTTCATCGAAGAACCGGCGCACATGAAGCTGCTGATCGTCGTCAGCAAGCTGCTGACCGGCTTCGATGCGCCGAGCTGCACGTACATCTACCTCGACAACGAGCTGCACGACCACAACCTGTTCCAGGCCATCTGCCGCACCAATCGCCTGGACGGTGACGACAAGGACTACGGCCACATCGTCGACTTCAAAGAGCTCTTCGGCGAGGTGCAGGAAGCGATTGCTGTCTACAACTCCGACGAGCTGGACACCGATCCGGGCAATGGTGGCGACAACAACGTCCACCTCAAGGACTGGCTGGACGAGGGCAAGAAGACACTCGATGAGGCGCGCGAGGCGCTGCGCTACCTGTGCGAGCCGGTGCCGCTGCCGCGCGAGGTCGAACAGTTCCTGCATTACTTCTGCGGCGCGGCCGCCAACCCGAACGCGCTGAACGAGACCGAGGCGCTTCGGGTGTCGTTCTATAAGGCCGTGGCCGTCTTTGTCCGCGCGTACGCCGCCATTGCGCAGGACCTGACCGAAGCCGGGTACTCCGACGCCGACTCGGCCGCCCTGCAGAAAGAGGTCGAGTTCTACGGCGAAATCCGTTCTGCCATCAAGAAGCACTCCGGCGAGGAGCTCGACATCAAGCCCTACGAGGCGGACATGCGCCACCTCCTCAACACGTACATTCATGCCGACCCGGCGGCTGACCTTGGGGAGCTGGGCGAGATGTCGCTGACCGAACTCATCATCGAGACCGGGATCCACGACGCCATCGCCCGAAAGCTCAACGAGAAGGGCAAGCTCTCGAAGAATGCCATCGCCGAAGGGATCATTAACAACGTCCGCAAGACCATCATCCGCGAGCAGCTCACCGACCCGCGCTTCTACGACCAGATGTCCAAGTTGCTAGACGACCTCATCAAGCAGACCCGGGCGGATGCCGCCGCGCACGAAGAGTTCCTCCGGAAGGCCGAGGCGCTGGTGAAGCGGCTGACCGCGAAGCTACCCGACGAACAAGTGCCTGCGGCGTTGCATGGTAAGCGGGAGGCGACAGTGATCTACAACAACCTGCCGGGGATTCTCGCAGCGGGGCGCGCCAGGGCTGCTGCAGTCGCTGAGCCCCACGAAGAATACGGGGATGAGCGCCTCAGGTTGGCCTTGGAGATCGACCGCGTGATGCGCGAGCGGGCTCCCGCCGGGTGGAAGGGCGACCAGGCACGCGAGGCGACCCTCGCGCTGTTCGAGCTCGTCAAGAACCAGCCGGGATACTGATGGCAGAGACGATCCACATCGGCGAGATCGCTATCGCCTTGACGCGCA
>Ga0315273_10010339_pt1 | contig 11890 bp, 8 predicted proteins | sample YL17G02_0_MG_FD_205753 | JGI IMG/M metagenome (GOLD analysis project Ga0315273, IMG submission 205753) | Sediment microbial communities from Yellowstone Lake, YNP, Wyoming, USA - YL17G02_0 | ecosystem: Environmental > Aquatic > Freshwater > Lake > Sediment | place: USA: Wyoming | collected... | reverse complement strand
TGCACAGCCCCTCCACGCCATGGGTGATCTGATCTGTGAAGACCTCATAGGCAATCTCAGGCACGACATAGATCTTTCCCCTCATTAAATCATAAGCGGGAAGGGTTTCCTTGGCCGCTTCCATCACCGGCTTCACTGTCACCTGATCTTCCACAATCATCCTGGTGGCCGAGGATCCCACCGAACCGGTAAGCACCTTCTCAAACTGATCCCATATGAGCCGAAGCTGTACTGCCTCAATCTTCTCCCGGCTGGTGCCCAGGCGTTCAAGGTAGGCATCGACCTGTATCCTGGCCGGCGCCTCACCGATGTAGCGCGCCAGCGTTGCCTCCAGCTCCTCAACTGTCCCCTGGTGTATCGCCCGTTTCTCCTGATCGCGGGGCGTTGTCTTTTCATTGTAAGCATCAACAAAGCAACTGGCCGTGCTCTCTTCATCCAAACTGGGCTTGCTTGCCAGAGATACGAGGACATACAGGCTGCAATTGACAAGAAGTGTCCAGAATACAGAATTGGTCCAAATGTCCAGATCAAGCCCGAAGAGATTGGTGGGCATAAGGGCGGCTATGCCAAATGGTCCATCCCGGACTAAATCTCCCAGCCATATATGTCCTTTCGCAATTGTTGGAATGAGTGCGGTGTAGGTCCAGAGCAAAAAGCCCGATACCAGGCCGGCCATGGCCCCTTTCCGGTTGCCTCTCTTCCAGTATAGGCCTCCCAAGGCGGCAGGAGCCAACTGACTCGCCGCCAGAAAAGAGACGACTCCAATATCTGCCAGTGTCTGATAAGCCACAGCTCGCGAAAAGAGATATCCCAGCAAAACGACCAGAAGTATGTTCAGCCTTCTGGTATTGAGAAGCGTGTTGGCCAGGTTTCTGCCCTTCTTTATATGGCTCAAAATGTAGGGCATCTCCAGGTCGTTAAGGAGCATGGTGCCCACGGCAACGGATTCAACAAGGATCATGGCCGTGGCTGCCGAAGTCCCTCCTATGAACACGAAAAGTGAGAGAGCGTCCTGGCCCATAGAGTAAGGTATGGTTATTATGAAGGCATCCTTTAGACCCGGTGTATTCAGGAGCATACCGCCCCAAGCGATGGCGGGAACGAATAAATTGATCAAGAATAGATAGAGAGGAAAAAGCCACATGGCCTTTTTGAGATGCTTCTCATCGGAGTTTTCCACCACCATGACATGAAACTGCCTGGGCAAGAATAAGATGGCAAAGAAGGAGATCAGAGTCAGGGAGAACCAGAGCGTCGGCTCTACATCCATGAGTGTCTCATATGCCTGATTGCCTGAGGCCAGGTCGATCATCCGGCTCATAATATTTCCATATCCAGCAAAGACGCCGTAGGCGACATAGAGTCCCGCGAGGAGAAAGGCCACTATCTTCACTAGAGATTCAAAGGCCACCACAGCGATCAGGCCCTCATGGCGCTCCATGGGATCGAGATGGCGTGCCCCGAATATCACGGCAAAGGCACCCAGGAGAACAGCAACTACCAGCTTGCTTTCCACATTATTGCCCAGGAATATGATGTTCGAGCCGCTCAATATATCAAGAGATGTGGAGATGGCAATGAGCTGCAACGCCACATAAGGTGTTACCATGATCAAGCTCAATGCTGCCACCACGGCACCTATGGCATAGCTTCGACCATAGCGAAAGCTAATAAAATCGCTGATTGAGGTGAGCCTATTCTCTTTTGAGACGCGAATCATCTTTCGGATGACGATCCAGCCTACCGTCATGGCCAATACAGGTCCCAGGTAGATGGGCAAGAACTCGAGACCCGTGGATGCCGCTCTTCCTATGGAGCCGTAAAAGGTCCATGCAGAGACGTATACGCATAGAGAGAGAGCATAAACATAGGGATTGGCGACGATGCTCTTTCCTAAGTGTTTTTGGCGGTCAGCATACCGGGCGATGCCAAAGAGCAGCAGCAGGTAAAGGACCATGACGGCTAAAGCGAGATGCGGTCCAATCAATCAAAATTCCCCCGATCGAAGAGATACAAAGCCAGGATGAAGAATAGCCAGATCGAGGCAATATAAACAAGTATGGCTGGCGTACCCAATATAACGTAGCCGCTCGCCAGTTCGATTAAAGGCCAGTTGAGCAACACCCACCCTGTAGCGAAGAGAAAAACCCAGAATTCCTTCTGGCCCAGGAGATCCCGCAAGGATAGTGCCATTGCTATAAACCCGGATAAACAACGAATCCCTTGACAGATATATCTACTGCATGCTTTCCCAAATGATGAGATGTACCGCACATCTTCAGAATCTCGATGGACCTTCTCCTTGCTAAATTTATCTCTTCATTTTGCAGCAGGATTATTCCATCGGCAACTTGCGTTATATGTGCTGGATAGGGTGCCCCTGGTGGTGCATCCTCTGCCACCAGTGCCACCACTGCGTTTGCCTTTATCAGATGAGACAGCTTGAGGAGAAAACGCCAGTAGTCATCTTTGAGAACATTTTCCAGAATGGATAGATTTTCAATGACGATTCGAGCCGGCTTGAATGTATCTATCTCCCTCTCCAGTATGTCCAAAAAGTCTTTCGACCTGCATGCTCTTTCCACTATCTCTTCCATCTCCAGGTAGCAGATCTCCTTGCCGAAATAGGTGCTCTTTACAAATTCATAACTGGAGACGTAATTGAATAGCAGATCACGCGGTCCGCCAAAGGTCAGCAGGTACAGCCCGTGCTCGCCCAGATCCGCACCTTTGCAGAGAAACTGAGTGCAAAAGGTGGTTTTGCCTGCCCCGGCGTCGCCCGCTAGAAGAGTGAGAGACGGTCTGGGAAGACCTCCCTCAATCATTCTATCCAGACCTGGAATTCCAGTAGGCATCCTGTCTATCAAATTCAAATCCTTTCACCAGGGCTTTATGCGGCTCAGTGAGTCTTTTGGAAAATGTTGTATATCATCTTATTTGTCTTTATCTCATCCAGACGGCTTTTATATCAGGAATTCATTCTCGCTGGCGTGAGACAACTTGATCCTTAGAACTCATTATTCAGGCGATATTAATGCGCAGTTGGATGGCAAAGAGGTTATTTTATCTGGCTTTGCCCACGAGACGCGCGACCTGGGAGGCATAGCCTTCCTGGTACTGCGGGACAGAAAAGGCCTAGCTCAGATAACTTTGGTCAAGAAGCTGCTGGGAAAAGAGATGTTCAAGAGCGCACGCACCATCAGCCGAGAGAGTGTGGTAATGGTACGAGGAAATGTCAAGGCAGAGCCGAAAGCTCCTCGCGGATACGAGATCCTTCCCACGGAGATCCAGGTACTGAATGCTGCCCAGGTGCCTTTGCCCCTGGACCCCACTGAGAAGGTGGAGTGCGAGCTGGACACACGCCTCGATGCCAGGTTCATGGACATTAGAAGGCCCTGCCTACTGGCCGCTTTCGAGATCGAGAGCGCCGTTTTGCAGAGCCTTAGAAGCTACTTCTACCAAAAAGGAGTCACCGAGGTCTTCACTCCCAAGATCGTAGCTGCGGCCACAGAGGGCGGAACGGATCTATTCCCCATCAGCTACTTCGAGAAGGAGGCTTTCCTGAATCAGAGTCCCCAGCTCTACAAACAGATGCTCATGAGCGCGGGCATGGACCGGGTCTTTGAGATCGGTCCCATCTTTCGGGCCGAGGAGCACGACACCCGCCGCCACCTCAATGAGGCCATCTCCATCGATATTGAGTTTAGCTTTGCCGATGACAGGGATGTTATGGAGATTTTGGAAGAGGCGGTGGCAGGAGCCTACAGGTATGTGGCCGAGAACTGTCGCTACCAGTTGCAGGTCCTGGGCCTGGACCTGCAAATTCCAAAGCTTCCCTTTAGGAGAATCACTTATTCCGATGCATTGGAGCTGGCAGGAGAGAAGGCCGGCGCCAAGATGCAGTGGGGAGATGATCTGGATACAGAGACGGAGAGGTTCCTGGGTGAAACTATAGGCGAGCACTACTTCCTCACCGACTGGCCGTCCTCCATAAAGCCCTACTACACCTTGCCTTATGAGGACAGGCCCGAGGTTTGCCGGGGATTTGACCTCATGCATCCGGCAATGGAGCTGGCCTCTGGGGCGCAAAGGGTGCACGACTACAGCCAGCTTGTCGAGCGCATAAAAGAGAAAGGGCTGGACCCGGACGGATTCGAGTTCTACCTGAAGGCCTTCCGCTACGGCATGCCGCCGCACGCCGGCTGGGGGCTGGGCCTCTCTCGGTTGGTCATGACCATGCTTAAATTGGAGAATATTCGCGATGCGGTGTTATTCCCGCGAGACCGAAAGCGTCTGGTGCCGTAAAGGCCGCAGCAGGGCGCTGCAGCTAAAATCTATTTTTTTCATATTTCCAGCATGTCCCTGACTTGATGTTACGGCGGAAATCTAAGATCTTTCTATTGAAAATTATTTTAAAAAATAATTTTTATGATATGTTCAATTAATTGTTCCATCAGTTTCTACGCTATTCGTACATTCTTTGTTTTTGATTTTTGAATGGAAAAATATATATTCTTTGTATTCAAATGTATGGTCAATAGCAGAAGGGAGATGACTTCATGATCATGAAGGGACCAATAGACAAAAATTTGATAATGATGGCGCTGGCGGGATTCTTGCTCTTATTACTTGCAGTAGGATCTTCTGCCAGCCAGCCGCCCATTGTAGGTGGGAATGATCCTCAAGGCGGCTTTGCTTGTGAGACGAAGAGTCTGGTCAATATTACTGCCGGTGGGGCACCGTCCGCCGAAGAGCCTATGCCTGGCTCTGCACCACCTGCCGTGACCCTCGGGTTGCCCTCAGGCATTACCAGTACCGGTAATCCCGTTTATATCTGGAATAGGAATAGTGTGGAATCAACTCCCCCTGATCTATTCTATTGCCTGGAGGTAAAAAACTCCGCAGGAGTTGTTTTCAAGCAATGCTATGCGGCATCTGATTTCGCTCCGCGACCGGCTGCTTGCTCTGTGACTCCATCTGTGACCTTAGGCCCCGGCGACTATACCTGGCGCGTCCAGGCCATAAACTGCGATGACAATACCTGGAGCGCTGCCATGTCCTTTAGCATTTGCACATCCACATCTGCGCCCGGCAAGGCAACTCTCATATCGCCCAAGGGGAACATCGGTACCAAAAAACCGACACTTGCCTGGAGGGCGGTGACGGGGAGCACTCAGTACCACCTCAAAGTAGTGGATATAACTGCTCCCAATACCCTCCTCATCGACAAATGGTACGATGCCGCAGAAGTGACCTCGGGCCAGACCTGCTCCATCCTCTCAGAGAGTACTTTTGCGTCCGGGACCTATAAATGGTGGATCCAAACCAGGAACTGCAATGTATTGGGTCCCTGGAGCTTCTTTGCCAGCTTCAGATTTGTCGACGTACGCCCTGGAATAGCGACTCCTATATCACCTCGCGGCCTGATCTCCACAAGCAATCCAACCTTTGTCTGGACAGCAGTTCGATCTGCGACCAAGTATAATCTATCAGTAGAGAACCGTACTGGAACTTTTATCTACGTTGAGCCTTTTAAGGCAGAGGAAGTGACTCAGGGCACAAGGTGCAGTGGAGTTCTGTCAATAACTCTTCCAGATGATGATACTGACTACTTCTGGAAGATGCAGGCATCTAATGATGCGGGAGACGGATCCTGGAGCAGCTTACGGTATTTTGCAATAAATTGTCCCGGCAAAAAGGCACCGATCAGAGAAGATAATGAGGATGTCGCCAAAAAGAGGATAATGAGGCCCCCCAGGAGTGTCAGCAACTCATGAGGTCGCCTGGCTTTTAGAGTGAGGCCCATAGGTCTCATCTTTTTTCTTCAGATACCGATTCCACCTATTCCAGCTTCTCGATGCCGACCTTCTTCACCTTTGGCTTCCAGATCTTGTCAGGCATCCAGGCCGGCGCTCCAGCGGGCTTGTCCACCTGCACTCTCTCTCCTGCAAACACATGCACCTTCTTGGTACCGCGCTCGCGCAGCTTGATATCGGTGTAGCCCCGGTTGGCTGCCTTTAGAGCGGCCTGTCTGGGTGATTTTCCTGTAAAGACTCCAATCTCATTTCCCTGAACATCCCGCAGGGCGAAATTTCTCATCTCAGCCATAATTTTCCCTCCTTCGTGGATATGAATATGCCTCTATGATTCGGTATATTAATTTAATCCAAAAGTACCCCAAAAAAGGGCGACAGGATGCTGGGACTTTACTGCAAACGCTTTGGCTAATTCAGAAATATTTCCAGCAACAAAATTAAATATTAAGGAAAATATTGTCCTTGGCAGGAAAGATAAATCAATTTATCCATCGTTTGAGCAGCTTTGTTCTGATCCACCACCTTCCATCTGCGAGAGGACTTCGACCGCCGATATCGCAGCTATCAGCAGGTCGGGCAAGGCCAAAAGGCCCTGCATGGCGAGCACGCTCGCTTGGATATGCTGCCAGATCTCCAATGAGCCACCGGCGGAAAGAGGCCACCAATTCGCTTTTGCACCGGGACCTGACCCACATCATTACCCGGGAGACCTGCGAGTGCGGCAGGATGTGAACTTCTTCCCCAAGTAGATCGAACAGACGCTTCTCGGCATTCCAGGCATCGGCAACAATATGGAAGAGATCGCAAAACCTCGCGAATTCATAAAAGATCAGTCCTTACGGCGGAGCAGTGAATATTCGCGGCGAAATTGTCTGGCGAATCACTAAGGAAGAGCATGACGCTATGAAGGCTAGAGTTTTAAGGCTGGCGGTTTGCTCATGGATATCAACGAAGAATGGATTACGGCCCAAAAAAGTACTAATCGAATTTTCAGAAAATTCTGCATACAGCTTTCAATTTCTATCGCAATTCTTATATGGATGAATTGAACATAAATAATAGAGAGGAATATTAAATATGATTGCTGTAATTAATAGACCTATTTTTTGCCTGCTAATTCTATTTCTTTGTAATATTTTATCAATTGCAGAAGAAGATGCCATTCAGTACTCGATAGATAAAGGCATATCCGGGATTGACGGCGCGCTGGACGAGATCGAACCTGGTGCCTATGAATTTGATGTGGCTGGAGATTATTTTGACAAAGCTATTCAAAATTGTGCTGGCTTAACAACGGAACAATGCGCTAATGCCAATTATGGAAAAGGCAGAGTTCTGAATGATAACAAGGAAGAATATGAAGAAGCAATGAAGTACTTCGATGAAGCATTTGAGCTGAATCCATCTTGTTGCCAATGCTTAACTCAAAAAGCCTGGTCTCAATACAATTTAGTTCGCTATGAGGAAGCTTTTGCCAGTATAGATCAGGCTCTGGTAATATGCCCTTCAAATGCCCATGCATGGAGTAATAAAGGATTGTTTTATCTCCTGGGCTCCAAGCGCGTTAAATCTGAATCCTCTGGAAGTTATGAAGAGTTTAAGGATGCTGGTAAGGCGCTTGAATGCTTTAATAAAGCAATAGACTTTGATTCGAATTTTGGAGATGCTTGGTATAATAAAGGTTTAGCTCTTCAAGCGCTTGGCCGGAATGAGGAGGGCGAGAAATGTTTTGCAAGAGCCAGTGAGATTGGTACAAGTGAACAAGAGAGCGGACAAGAAAGTATGTAGCTGCAACAGATGGAGTCTTGAATTCAGATGTATTTAGGCCCGGGTCAGGAGATCCAAAGAAGACGGTATCTTCTTTTTTTCTTGATCATAGTGCTCATATCAAACGCGGGCCTAACATTAGGTGCAGACAATAGACAAATAATCAAGTCTGAGGAGATTCTCGATAAGATAAGAAATCATGAGCCTGTAAACTATTCCTCAGTTATCATTGAAGGCGACCTATGTCTCTGGAATGTTAGTTCTTCGATACCAACCTTCATAGACTCTCCGATAAAAATTATTGATTCTGAGATTAGATGCAATATATATTTTAATAAATCAATTTTTAATAGACCTGTTAGCTTTGAGAAAACGAAATTCAATGGAATTGTTAGATTTGATGAAACTGTATTTAGAGAATATGCAAATTTTGGACAGTCGGTATTTAATGGTCCTGCCTCATTTAGCGGAGCCAAATTCAGAGGATCAGCTAGCTTTTGGAAATCAACATTCAGTAGAATTGCAACTTTCAGGAAATCTGAATTTCTTGAAGGATCGATCGACTTCCATAAGAGTGAGTTCAAGGATATTGCCGTCTTTAATTTTGCTTCTTTTGGTGGTTTTGAGATCACCTTTGAGAGTTCATATTTCAACGGAACTACCGATTTTCGACAAGCCAGATTCAATGGAAATGCAATCTTTCTTGGGTCCCGTTTCAAAGAGGATGCCGATTTCAGTGGATCTCAATTCAATTCGTCTTCTAATTTTCTAGGATCCAGATTCGATAGAGTATTATATTTTTATAAAGTAAAATTTAAAAACTTAAATATTAATTGGGATTCTATTCATCATAATTTAGTCAGCGATGAACCAGGTTATATTGTGTTGATAAAGAATTTCAAAGATCTTGGGCAATTTGAAGATGCTGATAATTGCTATTATGAATACCGAGAATGGAAGCAGCACAATATGCCTTTTGAATGGGCAAAAATTTTAACTTTCTTGGCTTGGCTGACTTGCGGATATGGCGTAAGGTGGACTCATCCCATTTTTTCGGGACTCTTGGTTATTATATCATTCGGAATTTATTATGAGATGTTTGACATTGAGGGCACAATAAGGAAAAATTTGTTTGGCCGGAAAGCATTAAGAGACGAGACTATTAAATTATCAGAGAGATTAAAAAAAGCATTTTTATTTAGCATGATTGTATTATTGTCATTGCCTCCTGAATGGTATCCTTATGGAAAAGAAGAATATTCTAAACTTATAAATTTGCATTTATTCTCTGCAATCATTGAGCGTTTGATCGGCTATGGCCTAATGCTTCTGCTCATAGGCACCCTGACTAGGCTGATGGTGCGGTATTGATTGAATAAGATCCTATTTTTAAGATGGTCTTTATCAAATTTACTTATCAATGCTTTGCAAGAGAAATAATATTATTAAACCTTGCCCCCTTACCCACTCAGAATTGCGAGGAGCCATACCTATCAATATCCAGTAATAAGGGGCTGGGACCGGGATTCGAACCCAGCTCGAGGGATCCACAGTCCCTCAGGATAACCACTACCCTATCCCGGCACGCCAGAGTTGCAGTCTACTGCAAGAAGATAAAACTTTCCCCGGAGTAGACTCGCCCCGTGACATCCATCACCAGAGAGACAAGATCCTCCAGGCGGTTGATGATTAAGCAAGCGAATTGATGAGGAATAGCAAAAGTCAGTGATGTAGGAGGGACAAAATGCTTGACTTTTGCCAATCTTGAGTACGACGCCTGACGAATATAAACTTTTCGCCTTAGGCGATCGACGTGGTTATTGGATAAGGCATTACCTGAGGTTTTGCCAAAGGATTTGGCGAGAATAATGGGAGGGAGGCAAAAGTCCGCGTTGTAGGAGGGATTTGATCCAGCTTGACCTTTGCCTACCATTTATACGATCATCAACGTATATAATTGTTACTACCAGGAGCAATTGCCGAAAGAATGATAAGCAGGGCTTTTTCTTCGCGACTGCCTGGCCGGGCCAGGCAAAAGAGTCATTACATTTGCCGCATAGATTTGTCAATCATGATCTACACGATTACTCTCAATCCGGCGCTCGATCGCACACTTTGGATTCAAAAGGTACGCGACGATGTATCCAACCGCATCATAGAAGAGAAGAGCTTCGCAGGAGGCAAAAGCGTTGATGTCTCAAAAGTGCTCAAGAACCTGGGTGTTGACAATATCGCTTTAGGATTCGTGGGAGGCTTCGCCGGACGGGAGCTGGAGGGTAGATTGCTCAACGAGGGTATACAGACGGATTTTGTTCATGTATCGGGCGAGACGCGCACCAACATCATCATCCACGAGAAGGAGACGGGAAAGCAACTGGCCTTCAATGCTCGCGGCCCGGAGATAAAGCCGTCTGAGATTATGGAGTTCGTGGAGCTGCTGGAAAGGCTGCCTTGCAGCGATTTGGTGGCCATCGGAGGCAGCCTTCCCCTGGGCGTCACTCCAGAAATCTACAGAAAGATCATAACAATAGTAAAAAGGTGCCAGTCCACCATAGTACTGGATGTGGATGGCGTTGCCCTTCGCGCTGGAATTCTGGCCCGACCTGATGTCATCAAGCCCAATATTCATGAGCTGTCCGAGCTGGCGGGCAGAGAGCTCAAGGGGCTGGATGAGATTTGCGCTGCCGCCAGAGAGATCAACCGGCAGGGCGTGAAGATCGTTCTCGTGTCCATGGGGGGAAAAGGTATCCTGCTGGTCTCGGAAGGCCAGGAGTATCTGGCAGTGCCGCCAAATGTGGATGTGCTGAGCACCATTGGAGCGGGAGACTCCTCAGTGGCAGGCTTCATAAGCGGCCTGGTGCAGGGAAAGAGTCTGAAAGAGTGCCTGGTCTATGCCGCTGCAGCCGGGACGGCTACCACTCTGCATCAGGGTACGGCTCTGGGCCAGAAGGAAGATTTCGAGCGGCTGGTGCCACAGGTGAAGCTGACCGTACTCTCCGAGAGAGAATAAGTGAGCAGAAGGCGGAAAAAAGGGGTGCGTGAAAATGGCAGAAAATATCATAGTTCCTCTGGATGTGCCGGAAGAGAGCCGATCGAAATACAAGGATAATTATCTCAAGATCACCAAAGGCAGCGGCCGGTTGATGCTCTTTGCCGGAGATCAGAAAGCAGAGCATCTCAATGACGATTTTTTCGGGTCGGGGATAGACCCTCAAGATAGTGATCCAGAGCATCTTTTCCGCATTGCTGCGGCAGGCAATATCGGAGTCTTTGCCGCTCAGCTCGGCCTCATCGCTCGCTACGGCATGGACTATTCAAATGTGCCTTACTTGGTGAAGCTGAACTCCAAGACCAATCTGGTGAAAACGGCCCAGGCGGAGCCCTGCAGTCCACAATGGATCGATATTGCCCAGGTTGTCGATTTGAAAAAGAGCAGCGGTCTAGAAATCCTGGGCGTGGGCTACACCATCTATCTGGGAAGCGAGCATGAAGGATCGATGCTTCGCGAAGCTGCGCAGCTTGTCTTCCGGGCCCATCAGGAGGGACTGGTGACAGTGCTCTGGATCTACCCTCGCGGCAAAGCGGTAAAGGATGAGAAAGATCCCCATCTCATTGCCGGAGCGGCGGGCATTGCCGCCACACTTGGCTCTGACTTTGTCAAGGTAAACTATCCAGAGAAAGCTGGCCAGGATTCGGCTTTGATCTTCCGGGAGGCTGTGCTGGGGGCGGGCCGCACCAGTGTGGTCTGTGCCGGAGGGGAGAGCACCGATGCGCGGCTGTTCTTGCAGAGGCTTCATGACCAGATCCACATCAGCGGCGCGGCGGGAAATGCCACAGGCCGAAACATCCACCAGAGGCCCCTGGCAGAAGCAGTTCGTCTCTGCAACGCCATTTACGCTATAACCGTGGAGAATGCAGGGGTGGATGATGCATACAGGATTTATCTGGGAGACTAAAATCAGGGAGCTGAATTGAGGAGATGAAGCCAGAGGAGATACGAAATGGCGAAACTGGTTTTGCTCAGGCACGGCCAGAGTCTATTCAACCTGGAAGGCAGGTTCACAGGCTGGTTGGATATTGATCTGACCGAGAGAGGCAGAGCGGAGGCGGGGGAGGCCGGCTGGCTCATGAAAAGCTCCGGCTTTTCCTTTGATATCGCCTTTACCTCAGTTTTAAAGCGTGCCATCAGGACGCTGTGGATTGTGCTGGATGAGATGGATCAAATGTGGATTCCGGCTCTGCCCTGCTGGCGGCTCAATGAGCGCTTTTATGGAGACTTGCAGGGGAAGAGCAAGCAGGAGACTGAG
>Ga0315273_10010338_pt1 | contig 11890 bp, 7 predicted proteins | sample YL17G02_0_MG_FD_205753 | JGI IMG/M metagenome (GOLD analysis project Ga0315273, IMG submission 205753) | Sediment microbial communities from Yellowstone Lake, YNP, Wyoming, USA - YL17G02_0 | ecosystem: Environmental > Aquatic > Freshwater > Lake > Sediment | place: USA: Wyoming | collected... | reverse complement strand
GTCGCCGAACATGTTCGCCACCACCGCGACGTCGAACCACTCCGGATTCTTGACCATCCACATGCAGGCCGCGTCGATGTAGGCGTGGTCGCGCGCGATATCGGGGTAGTCGGCGCCGACCTCCTCGAACGTGCGCGTCCACAGGTCCATCGCGCGGATCGCGTTCGCCTTGTCGATCATCAGGAGCTTCTTCTGCTTGTCACGCTTGCGCGCCAGGTCGAACGCGTAGCGGATCACGCGCTCGGTGCCCTTGCGGGTGAAGATCATCTCCTGGATTGCGACCTCATCCGGAGTGCCCTTCTTGAAGATGCCGCCGATCCCGGTGTAGACGTCCTCGGTGTTTTCGCGGACGAAGATCATGTCCACGTCCTCGGGCGTCTTGTCCTTGAGCGGGCACAGGTGCTCGGCGTAGAGCTTGACCGGGCGCAGGTTGACGTACAGGTCGAGCCCGAAGCGGAGGCCCGAGATGATCGCGCGCTCGAGGAAGCCGACCTCGATGCGCGGATCGCCGATCGCGCCCAGCAGGATCGCGTTCATGCCCTTGACCTCGGCGAGCACGGACGCGGGCAGCGTCTCCCTGGTCTTGAGGTAGTGCTCGGCGCCAAAGGGATAGCGCGTGGTCTCGTAGGTGAAGCCTTCGAGCTTCGCGACGCGGTCGAGCACCTTGATGCCTTCGGCGACGACCTCGGGACCAATTCCGTCGCCGGGCAGCACGGCGAATGCGTAATGACGCTGGGCCATGGGAGGGGACTTTCCTTTCAGGCGGTGGCGGCCGCGCCACGCGCGACGTCGTGCACTTCGGAATCGGTGAGGACACGGGGCGAGGCCTTCGCGGCCTTGAACACGGCCTGGACGATCGCGTCGTCGGCCTTGTAACCGTGGTGCTCGAGCCAGAATACGACGTTCGACAGTCCGCACATCGGGCCGACCTCGATCTCCTGCTCGCGCCCGACCATCGAGGCCGGGACGCCGGAGTAAACGCGATCGGCGAGCCACGCGTCGCCCTTCTTGTACGCCTTGATCACCGCCGCCGCGTGGACGCCGGTTCCGGTGCGGAACGCGTCGCGCCCCACGACCGGGTAATTGACCGGGATCGGGACCTCGCACGACTCGGAGACCACGCGCGCGTAATCCGTCAGCGCCGACAGGTCGTTCTTGATCCAGCCCATGAGCCTGAGGTTGACCAGCAGCTGGTCCATGGGCGTATTGCCCACGCGCTCACCGATGCCGAGCGCGGTGCCATGCACGCGGTCGGCGCCGGCGGCAATCGCCGCGATCGAGTTGATGACGCCGAGTCCGCGGTCGGAATGGCCATGCCAGTCGATCTTGACCGTCTCGTCGACGTCCTTGACCCACTCCCTGGCCCAGTGGACGAGGTTCGCCGCGCCCGCCGGCGTGGCGTGGCCGCAGGTGTCGCACAGGCAGAGCCGCTTTGCCCCTGCGCGGATCGCACAGGCGAACAGCTGCTTGAGCGTTTCCGGGTGCGCGCGCGTCGTGTCCTCGGTGACGTACATCACCTTGAGGCCTTCCTTGACCGCGAACGAGACCGCCTCCTCGGTGTGCCTGAGCATGCGTTCGAGGTCCCAGTCCTCGGCGTACTGGCGGATTGGCGACGAGCCGATGAACGTGCACACTTCGATCGGAATGCCGACCTTCTGGCTGATCTCGGCCACCGGGCGGATGTCGCTTTCGAGCGTGCGGGCGGCGCAGTTCGCCGTCACCTTGAGGCGCGCGTCCCTGATCTCCTGCGCGAGGCGGGTGACGTGCGCCACGACGTGCGGGCCGGCGCCGGGCAGGCCGATGTCGGCGGTCTGGATGCCGAGCCTGTCGATCAGGTGGAGGATCTCGAGCTTCTTCTCGATCGAGGGCGACGTGACGCTGGGCGATTGCAGGCCGTCGCGCAGGGTCTCGTCGTCGAATTCGATCGTGCGGCCCGGGGCGGGGATCGCCTCGCCACGGACGTTCCAGTCGTAGATCAGATCGTGTTCGGCCGGCTGCATCGGGGCTCCTCGGGCTCGGGGCCGCGCAGGGCGCGGGGGGAGGGGGGCGGCGAAGTACCATTGACGCCCAAGGTTCGCGTGCCGGCCGCCGGGTGTCAAGCCGCAAGGCCGACCCGCCGATAACCGTAATCCAATGAGACGGACACATTTCCATCGGACGCGGGCGCCCCTGGCGCTTGCCGGAGTCCTCGCCGTGACGCTCGCCGGGTGCGCGGGCGACTCGGGGGACGCCGCGCGCGTGGCCGCCGAGCGGGCGAGCGCGAAGCCGAGGACGTCGCTCGACGCCGAGGCCGACCGCGTGACGGCCACCGCGAGCTACCCCGGCGCGAACGATCCGGCCGTGCTCGACGGCGACGCGCCGGCGGAGAAGCAGCTGCCGGCGGACGTCGAGGACGCGCTTAAAGGTACGATCGAGCCCTGGCTGATCGCGTGGCGCGTCCCGCTCGGCACATTTCGCGTGACCGAACTCGCGCGCACCGGCGAGCAGGTGCTGCCCGAGGACGACGCCACCCCGTTCGACGGCAACGCCGAAGGCGCGGACCTCAGGCTGCTCTACCTCGCGATCCCGTCGCCGGGCGGCGGCATCCTGCTCGATCCGCACCTCGAGTGGACGCTCGAGGGCGAGGCCGGTCACGTCCGCGCGACGCGCGACGGGCTGCCGGGCGCCGAACTCATCGACCTCTCGACGCGGATCCGAACGCACGTGCTCGATGCGCGTGGCCCGGGTGCGCGCGTCGACGGCGCGGCATGGATCGACGACGGCCGCTTCGTGGTGTTCGCGGCGGAACGCTTCGAGTCCAATCCCTGGAGCGGTGGCCCGGTGCTCTACGTGGTCGACACCACCCGGGGCACGGTGACGCGTTACGCCGGCCCGGAGACGGACTACGAGGGATTCCGCACGGTCGGCGGGGGATTCGATCGCCGTTTCCGTGCCGCATTGCCGGATGTCGCCTTCGATCGCCGCATTGCGCGGAACTAGGGTACGTCGAACTTGTACTATAGGAAAAGACTTACACACCTGATCTTTGGGGCGCGAGGCGGCGCGCTGCGAGCGCTTTTGTGTTCCTGGAGGTATGGATGACTCAGGCTCCCCGCTCCCGGGGCACGACCACGGCTGGTCGCCCGAATGACCGCTGGCCGATCGCCCTCATCGTGGCCGTTCCGCTCGCTATCACCGCGTGGGGCGCCGCTTATTACGCGGCTCCGCTCGGCGGGCGCGTGCGCTCGCCGCTCCATGCCCTGCTCAAGCCCTCCGGCAGCGTCGGGCTCGCGCTCGGCGTGGTCGCGTTCGCGCTGTTCCTGTTCCTCTGGCTCTACCCGCTGCGCAAGAGCGTGCGCTGGCTCGCCTGGACGGGCGCGGTGGGCGCGTGGCTGCGCATCCACATCCTCGCGGGCATCGCGATCCCGCTGCTGGCCGCCGTGCATGCGGGCTGGCGCTTCGACGGCCTGATCGGCCTCGGCTACGCCTCGATGCTGCTGGTCGCACTGAGCGGCGTGGTCGGGCGCTACCTCTACGTGCGCATCCCGCGCAGCAAGAGCGGCCTCGAACTCACGCGCGAGGAAGTCGCGAACGAGCGCCGCACACTGATCACCGAGATCGCGGCCGCCACGGCCGAGGATCCGATCGCGGTCGAGCGCGCGCTCTCGCCCGACGCGTCCGGTCGCCCGGCGCCGCAGGGTCTCCTCGCCACGTTCACGCGGCTGTTCACGGACGACTGGGAGCGGCGCGCCACGCTGAGGCGCCTGCGCCGGCGCTGGTCGAAAGCGGCGCCGAACGGCGCGCGCCTCGAGCGCCGCACCGTTTCGGCCATGCTCAAGCTCGCGCGGCGCGAACTCGCGCTCGCGCAACAGATCCAGGCGCTCGAGGCCACGCGGCGCGTGTTCGCGCTCTGGCATGTGGTGCACCGCCCGTTCGCCATCCTCGCCCTGCTCGCGGTCGTCATCCACGTCGTGGTGGCGATCACGATCGGCGGCGTGTCGCTCGCCATGGCACTCCCGCGATGATCATGCTGTGGACGACGATCGGGTTCGTCTTGCTCGGCGTGGCGCTGGTCGTCCTGCAGATGCGGCGCGCGCACGCGCCGGCGGCGACGTGCGCCACGGGCGGCGAGCGCTGCGCGCGCTGCGGTGAGCCGCGTCCGCCCGACGTCGAATCGTGCCCGACCTGCCGCGCTCCGTACTCCGCGTATGCACTGGTCACGGCTCCGCGCGTCAGCCCCGAGGCCGCCCCCGTGGGTGGTCCCACCCGGCCGGTGCACGCGCTCGTTCGCGCCGACCTGTGTGTCGGCTGCGGCACGTGCGTCGACGCCTGTCCCGAGCCCGGCGCAATCCGGCTCGAGGGCAAGCGCGCGTTCGTCGAACTCGACCTGTGCAAGGGGCACGGCCGCTGCAAGGACGCCTGCCCGGTGGGCGCGATCGTGCTCTCGCAGGGCGATGCGGCGCAGCACGTCGAGGTTCCCGACCTGAGCGTCCACTTCGAGTCGAGCGTGCCGGGCCTCTACATCGTGGGCGAACTCGGCGGGCGCGGTCTGATCAAGAACGCGATCAACGAGGGCAAGCTTGCGGTCGAGCACATCGCGCAGACGCTTCGCGGCCCGCGCGCGCGCGGCGTGGGCGAGTTCGACGTCGCAATCGTGGGCTCCGGCCCGGCCGGGCTCTCGGCGGCGCTCGAGTGCAAGCACGCCGGCCTGCGCTCGGTCGTGTTCGAGCAGGGGTCGCTATCGGACACGATCCACAAGTACCCGCGCAAGAAGATGCTGCTGTCCGAGCCCGCGCACACGCCGCTCTATGGCGACCTGTGGGTCGCCGACGCGACGAAGGAGATGCTGATGCGCGTGTGGCAGCAGGTGATCGAGCGCGCCCCGCTCGACGTGCGCATGGGCCACCGCGTGGAATTGATCGTGCCCGACGGGGACGACTTCCGCGTGTCGGCGGGGGGGCGCGAGTTCCACGCCCGCCGTGTCGTCCTTGCGATGGGCCGCCGCGGCACCCCGCGCCGGCTCGGCGTCCCCGGGGAGGACGGCGACGGGGTCTACTATGACGTGATCGAGATGGAGGTGTTCGCCGGGCAGTCGGTGCTCGTGGTCGGCGGCGGCGACAGCGCGATCGAGACCGCGCTCGGCCTCGCGCACCAGCCGGGCACGCGCGTGCTGTTGTCCTACCGCGGCGCCGACTTCGATCGCGCGCGCGAGCGCAATCGCGAGCGTCTCGCCCTTGCCGAGAGCGCCGGCCAGATCCGGGTCTGGCGGTCGAGCGAGCTGCGCGCGATCCGCCCGGGTGGGGCGACGATCGAGCGGGGTGGCCAGCGTGAGGACGTGCCGTGCGAGGCCGTGATCGTGCGCATCGGGGGCGACCCGCCCGCCGCGTTCCTCGAGGGGCTGGGCGTCAGGCTGGTGAAGAAGGCGCTGGCGATCGCGAGCGCACTGCTGATTGGCGCGTTCGCGGCCGCGCTCGGGCCGGGGGCGGGAGCGCAGGTATCGCCGGGGCCGCTCGCCGCCGCGCACGCGAAGCTCGACGGCTCGACGCAGTGCTTCCAGTGTCACGCGGGCGCAGGAGCGACGAAGACCGGCATGGACGAGCGCTGCCTCGCGTGCCACACGGAGATCGCGACCCTGCGCGCGTCGCGTCGCGGCTACCACGCGCGCGCGAGCGGCACCTGTGCGTCGTGCCACCCGGATCACGCGGGGCGCGACTTCAAGATGATCGAGTGGCCGGGTGGCGCGCCCGAGAAGTTCGATCATGCGCAGGCCGGCCCGGCGCTCGAGGGAGCGCACGCGAAGATGGCCTGCCGCGACTGCCACAAGCCCGCGCTGCAGAAGTCGACGGTCGCGCCGAAGATCCGTCGCGTGAACAAGGCGCAGAGCTGGCTCGGCCTCGACACCGCGTGCGCCTCGTGCCACGAGGACGTCCATGCCGGATCGCTCGGCGCCACCTGCCTGGCGTGCCACACGCTCGAGAAGTGGAAGCCCGCGCCGCGCTTCGAACACGCGCGCTCGAACTATCCACTGACCGGGAAGCACGGCGACGCGGCGTGCGAAACTTGCCACCGGGCTTCCGCGGTGGCCGCGCACTCGGGGGCGCCGGTGCCCGTATTCCGCCCGGTTCCGCACGCGAACTGCACGGATTGCCACAAGGATCCCCACGCCGGCCGCATGGGCGAAAACTGTGAACGCTGCCACTCCACTTTATCGTTCACCCAGGTCAAGGCCGGGGGGTTTGACCACGACCGGACCCGCTACGCGCTCCGGGGGGCGCACGCGAAGGTGGCCTGCGCCGACTGCCATGACGAGAGACGGGCGTTCGGGGCCAAGCCCCGCTTCGACGCCTGCGCCGCGTGTCACAAGGATGCGCACGCCGGCCGGGCGACCCTCCAGGGCCGCCCCGCCGACTGCGCGGCCTGCCACACCGTGGCCTCGTTCCGCCCGGCGACGTTCACCGTGTCGCAACATGCAACGAGCCCCTACCCGTTGCTCGGCCGCCACGCCCAGGTGGCTTGCGAGAAGTGCCACCGCCGCCTCCAGGCGAGGGATCCGGGCGCGGTGGCGGTCGGTGCGGCGCTGGTGGACCTGCGGCCGGGGCACGCAGCTTGCAAGGCATGCCACGCGGACGCCCACGGCGGGCAGCTCGCGCAGCGCAAGGATGGTGGCGCCTGCGAGGCCTGCCACGGGGTGGAGGGCTTCCGGCCCAGCCTGCTGACCGCGCACGACCATGGATCGTTCGCGTTCGCGCTGGCGGGCCGGCACGCGGACGCCGCGTGCGCCGCCTGTCATGGCGCGCGGCGCACGGGTGGGCCGGGGGCGAGCGCACAGTTCGCCGCCGCCTTCGCGAAGGCGGGCAGCGCGGGCTTCGTGTTCAAGACGGGCGAGAAGGCGTGCGCCACATGCCACGTCGATCCGCACGGCGGCCAGTTCGCCCATCGCAAGGATACGGGCGCGTGCGGGTCGTGCCACGGCACGCGGGCGTTCATTCCCGTGTCCGGGTTCGATCATGCGAAGGATGCCGGCTTCAAGCTGGACGGCGCCCACGTGAAGGTCGCGTGCGCCGCTTGCCACACGATGCAGCCCGGGGCGGACGGGCGGCCGATCGCGCGCTACCAGGGCACGCCGACCACCTGCGTGGCATGCCACGCGGCGGGAACCGAAGGGGGACGTCATGGATGATTCGTTGGATCGCGCGCATTCGGCGCCGGCTCGTGCCCGCACGCGCCTGGCGCTCGCGCTCATCCTGTCCGTGCCCCTGCTCGCGGCGGCGGTGACGTTCGGATTGCCCGCGCTCAAGGCGCGCGCGGCATCCAGGCCGGCGAATCCCCACGGCAAGTTCCAGGCGGACTGCTCGCTCTGCCATGGCGCCGACGGCTGGAAGCCCGCGAAGATCTCCAAGGCTTTCGATCACTCGAAGTACGGGTTCACCCTTGCCGGCGCGCACGCGGCGACGAAGTGCGAGTCGTGCCACGCGTCCCTCGACTTCAGCAAGCCCGAGCAGCGCTGTGCCTCGTGCCACGAGGATCCGCACCGCGGCGAGCTCGGTCTCGACTGCGGGCGCTGTCACGGCGCGCGCAGCTTCCTCGATCCCGCGCGCATGCGGCGCGCGCACCAGCTGACGCGTTTCCCGCTCACCGGCGGACACGCGGCGCTCGAGTGCGAGTCGTGCCACCCGGCGACGGCGCAGGGGCAGATGCAATACGTCGGCGCGCAGGCGGATTGCGCGGGTTGTCACAAGGCCGACTACGACGCCACGACCGCGCCGGCGCACGGTCCGGGCGGCTTCCCGCTCGATTGCGCGAGCTGCCACTCGCCGCGCACGTGGGCCGGGAGCGGCTTCGATCACTCCCGCACCGCGTTCCCGCTCACCGGGGCGCACAAGGGCCAGCCGTGCGCGAGCTGTCATGCCGACGGCGTGTACCAGGGCAAGGATCCCTCGTGCGTGTCCTGTCACCGCGCGAACTACGACGGCACCGCCGATCCGCCGCACGCGGCGGCGGGCTTCACGCTCGCGTGCCAGACGTGCCACAGCACGACGCGCTGGACGGGCGCCACGTTCGATCACGCGGGAACGCAGTTCCCGCTCACCGGCGCCCACGTGACGCAGCCGTGCGCGAATTGCCACGGCGACGGCGTGTACCGGGGCAAGGATCCCTCGTGCGTCTCGTGCCATCGGCCGGAGTACGACGCCACCGCGAACCCGCCGCACGCGGGCGCGGGTTTCCCGGTCGATTGCAAGTCGTGCCACGGCACGATCACGTGGGCCGGCGCGAGGTTTGATCACGACGGGCCCTACTTCCCGATCTATTCGGGCGCGCACCTCGGCCGCTGGGCGTCCTGCACCGACTGCCATACGAACCAGGCGAACTACGCGGTGTTCAGCTGCCTGACCTGTCACCCGCACGATGACAAGGTCACGACCGACCTGCACCACGCGGCGATCATCAACTACAGCTACGACAGCCCGTCCTGCTACGGCTGTCACCCGCGGGGAACGCATTGAGCGCCACCACCCTGTGGATCGCGCTGCTCTTCGCTGCGCCGGCCGCAACTTCGGCGACGACCCCGGCCTGGTTGTCGACCGCGCACGTGACCTACCGCGTCGGGGGTTCGGTCTACGTCGACATCGGTGAACTCGACGGGCTCGCCGCCGGGGACTCGCTCGAGGTCGAGCGCGGCGCGGCGCACGTGGGGTGGCTGCGCGCGCGCGACGTCACGCCGCATCTGGCCGCGTGCGACACGCTCGAGGATCGGGGCGGTATCGTGCTGGGCGATGGCGTTCGTTGGCGCCCGCACGCCGTCGTTCCCGGGGGAGGGGTCGCCGCTTCCGCCGCTGTGGGAGCTGCGACGCTCGACGGCGTTTCGAACTCACCGGCCGTATCCGACTCCACCGTCGCGTCGCGCCCGGCGCCGGCGGCGACGCGCGGTGCGGCGTCCATGCGCCCGCACGCGCCGGTGCGCGGGCGCGTGGGCCTCTCCGCATGGTCGACGCAGGACGCAGCGGGCGGGCGCTACTTTCAGCCCGCGCTCGACGCGCGCATCGACGCGCGCGGACTCGCGGGCGGCACGGTCGACGCCGCGCTCGACGTGCGCGGGCGCGGCACCGTCCCCGGGAGCGGGTCCACGGTGGCGCGGCGGGACTTCGGGGCGCGGTTCTACCGGACATCGGTCGCGTGGCACAACGTCCAGGGTACGCGCCGGCTCACCGTCGGCCGCCAGTTCGCGACCTCGTTCTCGAGCGTGAGCCTGTTCGACGGCGCGGTCGCCGAGCTGGTCGGCCGCCGCTTCGGCGGGGGGCTCCTGTTCGGCGCGCAGCCGGATCCGGCGCTCCTCCAACCTTCATTCGACCTGGTCGAGGCCGGGGCGTTCGTCGAGGCGCATGCGGCGCCGGGCGGAACCGCGCGCTGGTCCGCGGTGCTCGGCGGCGTTACGTCGTCAGAAGGCGGGGAGACGAACCGCGACTTCCTGTTCGTGCAGGGCTTCTACCAGGATCGCCGGACGATGTTCACTCTGGCGCAGGAGGTCGACATCGCGCGCGGCTGGCGCAAACAGTTCCAGCCGAGCACGCTCGCGTTGACCAGCACCTACGCGAACGCGCGGGTCGTCGTCGCCCGCCAGGTGACCGCGCTCGCCGGTTACGACAGCCGGCGCAACGTGCCGCTCTACCGCGATCGCAACACGCCCGAGACCGAGTTCGACGACGCTCTGCGCAACGGCGGGTGGCTCGGGGTCTCGATCCTGCCCACGCCCGCGCTGCGCGTGGACGGCGACGTGCGCCGGCGCTTCGGCGAGGGCGTGGATCGCTCGACCGCGTGGAGCGCGGGGGCGGACTGGACACTGGCGCGCGCCCGCGGGCTGCGCCTCCGGGCGCGGGTCGCGCACTCGTCGACCGACGCGCTGACAACCCAGATCTACTCGGGCGGGATCGAGTGTTCGCCTTCGGCCTCGACGACCGTGGGCGTGAGCGGGGGGGAGCGGCAGACCGAGGACGCGCTCGCGACACTGTCGGAGCGCGCCCCCTGGTGGACCGTGGACGCCGACGTGGCCGTGGCGCTCCGGTGGTCGATCGCCGGCTCCTTCGAACGCCAGGGCGGCGACGCCGGCTCCTCGGGGCAGGGCTACCTGGGACTCGGCTACCGCTTCTAGACCCGCACCACCATCGCGATCCCCTGGCCGCCGCCGATGCAGGCCGACGCCACGCCGATCTTCTTGCCCTGCTTCGCCAGCTCGAGCAGCAGCGTGTACACGAGCCGCGTTCCGGTCGCCCCGAGCGGGTGGCCGAGCGCGATCGCGCCGCCGTTGACGTTGACCTTCGCGCGATCGAGTCCGAGTTCCTTCTCGACCGCCAGGAACTGGCCGGCGAACGCCTCGTTGATCTCGAACAGGTCGACCTGGTCGAGCGACAGCCCCGCGCGCGTGAGAGCCGCGCGGATCGCGGGTGCCGGCCCGAGGCCCATCTCCTTCGGCTCGACACCGACGTAGGCCCACGACACGACCGAGCCCAGCGCCTTGAGACCGCGCGCCTTCGCCTCGTCCGCTGTCGTGACCACGACCGCTGCCGCGCCGTCCACGATGCCCGACGCGTTGCCCGCGGTGACCGTCGACTCGGGGCCGAACTGCGCCGGCAACTTCGCCAGCGCCTCGCGCGACGGGCTCACCTGGAAGTGGTCGTCGAACTCGACCTTGATCGGGTCGCCCTTCCGCTGCGGGATCTCGACCGGCACGATCTCCTCGGCGAAGCGCCCGGACTTCGTCATGGCCGTCCCGGCGAGGTGCGAGCGCATGGCGTAATCGTCCTGCGCCTCGCGCGTGATGCCGTACTTCTTCGCCACGATGTCCGAGGTCTGCGCCATCATCGTGTTGCACAGGCTGTCGTTGAGCGCGACCCAGAGCGAGTCCTCGAGCTTCGGCTCCTGAGGACCGAATCTGAGCCCGCGCAGCCCGCGCAGCACGTGCGGTGCCTGCGACATGTTCTCCATGCCGCCGGCGACGACCACGTTCGCTTCGTCCAGCAGCAGCAATTGCGCCGCGTTGACGATCGACTGGATGCCGGAGCCGCATAGACGATTGACCGTCAGCGCCGGCACGGGCACCGGGATGCCCGCCTTGAGCGCGACGTGGCGCGCGCCGTAGAGCGCATCCCCCGAGGTCTGCATGGCGTTGCCCATGATGACGTGGTTCACGTCGGCCGCCGCGACACCCGAGCGCGCGAGAGCGCCCTTGATCGCGACCGCGCCGAGATCGATCGCCGAGACCGACGCCAGTGCGCCGCCCGGCTTGCCGTCGCCGCGCTTGCCGCCGTTCCACTCGGCCATCGGCGTGCGCGCGCCGCCGACGATGACAATCTCGCGGGCCATCACTTCGCTCCCGCGCTGTAGTCGTAGAAGCCGCGGCCCGACTTCTTGCCGAGCCAGCCCGCGAGCACCATGCGCTTGAGCAACGGCGGCGGAGCGAAGCGCGATTCCTTGAACTCGTTGAACATGATGTTCGCGATGTAGTACGTGGTGTCGAGCCCGACGAAGTCGAGCAGCGTCAAGGGTCCCATCGGGTGACCGCAGCCGAGCTTCATGCCGTTGTCGATGTCCTCGCGCGTTGCGACGCCCGACTCGAGCACGCGGATCGCGTCCAGCAGGTAGGGCACGAGCAGGCGGTTGACCACAAAGCCTGGCGTGTCCTGCGCGGTGACCACGACCTTCGGCAGCTTGACCGCGAACGCCTCGATCTCGGCGAACACCGCAGGATCGGTCATCGGGGTCTTGACGACTTCGACCAGCTGCATGAGCGGCACCGGGTTGAAGAAGTGCAGCCCGACGAACCGCGTCGGCCGCTTCGTCTTCGCGGCCATCTCGGTGATCGAGAGCGACGAGGTGTTCGAGGCGAAGATCGCGTTCGGGCCGCACGCGGCGTCGA
>Ga0315273_10010337_pt1 | contig 11891 bp, 10 predicted proteins | sample YL17G02_0_MG_FD_205753 | JGI IMG/M metagenome (GOLD analysis project Ga0315273, IMG submission 205753) | Sediment microbial communities from Yellowstone Lake, YNP, Wyoming, USA - YL17G02_0 | ecosystem: Environmental > Aquatic > Freshwater > Lake > Sediment | place: USA: Wyoming | collected... | reverse complement strand
TGGAAAATATCTTGACCTCCAATGCATAAGTTTGTTGAAAATTTCAAGGTATTCTGTCGCTTTGGTAGTAATGTGTATGTGAGCGTAGAACTCTTCAAAATTACCCTCAAAAACTAGCGTGCTTTGTCTTTTAAATAACGGTATAGTCAGTCCTATCTTTTTGATGGCCTTGAATTCATAATTATTAATTAGTATACTTTTATTTTTGATTACTATCTGTTTTTTCTTTTTATTTTGATTCAGATCTTGATCAACTTGCTGGTTTATGAAATCACTCCATTTTAGAGTATCAAGTGGCCAATGATGAGCATGCACTTTTTCTGCCAAAAATTTAATTTCCGTAAATTCAGATTCGTTATCCAACAATAATTTTGTCAGATGTTATTTTAACTTAAAGATTTAGTGAGCGTTTAGAATTCATTTAATTTTTTAGAAATCCATCATTCGTAGATTCGTCATAGCAAGCGCACTAAAAATGATTACGTACAAAAATATCAACGCAATTGTACTTAGAAACCCAACTAGAATGGCAGTATTTGCTTTTTTTTGATCTTCATCTTTAACTGCAATGTACATCAAAATTCCACCGAGTAGCCCCATAAATATTGGAACCAACCATAATAGTAGAGTTGGTTTTACTTTGACATCTGTAAGACTCGTGTTTGAATTTTTTTCAACTTTCTTTTCGTCATGTAATTCATCATTATTTTTAGAAATTTCTGTCAATGATTCTCAAAGTTTTCTTACAACTTAAAGATATGGAAATCAAAAAACTCGAGAATTAAGAAAAATGAAAGTAAGATGTTCTAATCCATCTCTCACTTGTTTCAGAAAATATTTTCTATGTCTTTGATGGTACTCTTGTTTTTTTCAGATGGAGTAAACATCAAGATTCATCCGTTGTCAATCGCATCAAAGACATCATCAAAGACATCATCAAAGACATCATCAAAGACATCATCAAAGACATCATCAAAGACATCATCAAAGACATCATCAAAGATATTTTTGAAATATGGTAGCACGGAACAGTGATGCATTGTTTAACAATCCATTCGTAAATTACAAGAAAGGATTTTGATGTCATAGAGACATAGATCTTTTAAATTTAACTTTGAAAAATATAATCTAATTAAAATTAATTAAAAATAATTATGGTTTGATTCATCAAAGTTTTTGTTGGAATGACAATACTTTCGTTTTTCTCATTTGTTATGATTACATGAAGCATATGTGAGGCAGTTATAGTTCCTGTAACGTCTCCAATTTTGACTTTTTGTCCAACTTTAAGGATAGAGCGTTGGTTTGATGCACCCATTATTGATGCTGGAATGATGTCTTTTAATGCAAAGCCCAAACCTATTGCAACTGCCACTCCTATTGCAATTGCTATGCTCCATGAAAATGCAGACACTAGAATTGGGATTATTGTTTCACCAACACCAAGTTGTGTGAATCCTATTGCAAAGATAATACTGTAAATTACTCCCTTTATTATAGATATGATGATTTTGTGACCACCTATGCGATGATGTAATAGTTGATTCTCCAACCATCTAGAGACAAAGTTAACAACTATAGATCCAATTACTACAATTAATACAAATGCAAGAAGGTTTGGAACCCAAAACCAAAGACTAGTTAATGCAGTTGTAAGCTGTTCAAACTGTAATGCATTAACTGCTGCAACTATAAAGAACAAATAGACAAACCAACGAATTGTTGATGAAATTAGTTTTACTGAATCAAACTTGCTATTAATCTCCTCAGAAATTTCTAGGTTTTGATTTTTCTGACTTGTCTTTTGGAGGATGTTTTTTACTGCTTTGGTTGTTACTCTGCCTACAATTTTACCAGCAATAAGACCAATAACAAGCAAAATTACGGCGGCAATTATTTTTGGAGTGCTGTCTGCAACACTCACTGCAAATTCTTTTAGAGCATCAGTAGTTGGATTGTAAATGCCTTCAACGAAATTTTCTTGTGCAAATACAGAATTGAAATTAACTAAAATTAATGAGAACGCAATAATAATTGGTAAATAATTTTTAAATCCTTGCATTACTCTGTAAAATGAATTATCTGATTTATTATATCTTACTATGTAAACATTAGTGATTAGATCAGGAAGAAATTAAAAAATAATTTGATTTGATTTCAGTTTTGGTAAAAATACGCAGCTATGATTTAAACAGTATACAACATTATATTTCTACAATCTTATTTTTCTGTTTATCCGATCTTCTGTAATTAAATTTATGATAATTTAAAACACAGTTGATTTGACATGATTAGATCTCTTTAGAATTTTTTATCTTTGTTTTCTTATTTTTGCAAAAAACCGTTGAATTTGAAAAAACATGTACAATGCTTTGAAAATATCAGTTGAGACATACAGTAACCGATCAAACAATAAAAAAATTTAACCTGCAAAAGTTGAGTTTTAGAGATATTTGAGCCAGGTATCATGAAAAGTGAATTGCACTAATCATCGATAAGAACGAATCCTACGCGGTCATTATATTCCAAAAATAGGCTCAATTCAATATGAAATCATGGAAATGTTATAGATGTGACCTCACATTCAAGCAAGAGCTATATGCCAACATACACCAGGATATCACAAATCACCCCTTCAATAAGATTGGAGAGTAAATATTGGTATTTTCGATTCCGCTTGTTTGTATATAGTTGCGACTTGAACAATTAATCAAAGTCTGAATTTAGAGGATTAAAAAACGAGTTTCCAGGTCCAATTCATTGACAAATTAATCCAAATATTATGAAGTTACTTTTTGCATCAGGCAAAATGATCTGACGGGTAGAAAATCCTCAATACATGTAATTCATCAAATCCATTCAGAAAGAAGAAAAAGTGATTTTATACGACTAGCAAATTTTTTATGTGATGTCACTTCTTTTTTACAGAGATCAGAATTGAATAGTAGTTATACACAGGATAATTCATATACACATAATTTATTGTTAAAATATGCTAAAGATTGCGTTACTAGCATTAGTAGCATTATCAATTCCGCTATCTGCTTTTGCAGAACCAATGATAGAATTGAGCACCGCTCAAACTAACATAAAATCTTTTGATTCAGTACTCGTCTTTGGTAAAATTTCAGATGTTGCCACATTCAAACCAGTTAAATTAACAGTTATTGCTCCAGATGGAGAGATTGTTTATGCCCCAGAATTACCCATTGGGGGAGATGGGGAGTTTAAGCGATTAATCCATCCAACACTTCCGAGTTTCAAAGAGGGGACATACACAGTAATTGCAAGTCATGAAGATACAGGAAAAACTGCACAAATAAAATTCACAGTGGTTGATGAATTAAAATCACCTGTCGCTACTCCGTCAGGATTACCAAAACCAGAAATAGGCAAAGCAGGTGAAAGTCCAATTAGTCTTTTGGCTCAAACCGTATTTGGAGATAATAAAATTACAGTGGTTGGAAATACGGCCACAACTCAAACAGACATTACATTCACTGTGAATGCACCTAGTGGAAACTTGGTGTCAATTGCACAAATAACGCCTAAAGCGAATGGTGAGTTTTCACTTGAAATGACAACTGGTGGGCCATTATGGAAAGAAGATGGAATGTATACAATAACTGCCAATCAAGGAATATTTTCAGAACATAAAAATTCTATTCAAGTTGAGATAAGCAACGGCGTAGTCGTCCCAGAGTTTGGAACAATTGCAGTCATGATTTTGACAGTGGCAATTATATCAATAATTGCAATTTCTGCAAAATCAAGAGTTAGTATGTTTCAAAGATTTTAAATTAATTTTTTAAGATACTCGCTGTCATCAAATATCTTTGTAGGAATTCATCAAAAAGGAGAAAACAGTGGAGGATTAATTTAGATTATTCTGTGAGATAATCTATTTTTTAAATAAAGTCTAAACATAATAAATGAAAATAGAATAACACCTACGGCTATAGTAAATGAGGCCAGATAACTCAGATGGTTTGAAACAAACCCGGCAGTTAACGCCCCAGAGAATATCCCTAAACCCATCATAAAGCTATTAACGCCAAGATACGTTCCTTCAAATCCCTTTGGGATGGATTTAAAAATAATCATAGAGTTGGAAACACTGAAAATAGAAAAGGCTGAAACCATCAAACATGATGAGATTATTGCAACTAAAAGTGAGTTACCTCCAGCTACAATAGGAATTATAGATGCCGTCGTAATAATTCCTAAAACTCGTGGCAAATAAGATAACTGTGTTGCACGTTCCTCACTTATTATAGAAATTAAACGTGGGATAAAAAAGAAGATTGTCAATAACACTATTGTTTGAATCATGTAAACTAAGAAAACTTCAGAATTAGTAAAATCAAACTTTTTTAGAAATGGAATGAATGCCGTCAAGTAGACGTTACTCCCAAAGTAAAAGAAAAAGTTCGTCAAAAACAATAATCCAATTTCATGAGACATTTTTCTTTGAAAAATTGAGATAATTGGTTTAAAATCATGTGGGTGTGGAATTTTAGTAAATATCATCTGAAAATTTAGTCGATTCTGATTGAAAATATGCTTTATCCCGTGTATCGATTGCACTATCGTGTGTCTTTCTATGAAGCTTTTACTTCCTACCCTCATGCTGAGGACCGTTGCAATTGCACTTGTGAGGGCACAAAAAAGAAAGTATGGACTTAGATCAAAGAATGTATCCCAGACGGAACCTACTAAAAATGCAGTGAGGCTTCCAAAACTACTAAGAATTGAGATTTGTGTAAACAGTTTACTCCACTGATTGTTGGATACAGATTCCATCACCAGAACTTGAGTGACCGGATTTTTTCCAATGATGAAAAATCCCGCAATTGAGGAAATTACAAAAACAAAGTTTAAGGTAGTTGTAAAAAATAACAGCAGACTACAAATCGTAATTGCCGAAAAGCAGACAAAAAGTATTGCCCTCTTTACATGATATTTGTCAATAATTTTACCCCAAAAAACTGAACCAAATGAGGATAATGCATAATGCAGCCCTATCACAATACCCACATCCACTACGGAGCCACCTAGAAAAAGGACATATAATGGAATAACAATGTGCAGTCCTTCTGCAGTTATGCTAGATGGTAAAATGAAAAACATCCATTTTTTACTAGTTTTCAATATTGATCACACATAATTCATCTCATATGAGGATATGCCATTTGGAATCATCATCTCAATTTGAAGCAAAGTCTTACAAAAGAGATAGTGGTCGATTTCTTTGATTTAGATTATCATTAACATTTTATCTTGTCTGTAAACAAGGCAGTAAATTAGATTGTATTGAAAATTGACAAATCCAAATTACAAAACAATGCGCCAAAAACAAAATCAGTTTATTTTTTTTTTATCAATAGTGTATTTTGAACTTCATTAAAACTGTTAATGAATTTTTGTTTGGCTTCAAATTCATCTTTTACAGCTATTGTGATTTCACTAGGAGATAACATTACATCCTTTACAACTAGTGGGGAGCTTCGACCTAATATTTCACAAAGGATTTCAAAAAGATTTTTGAATTTAGCTCCGCCCCTATATTTGTAAATTGTCTTTCCATCTATAATCACAGGATGTTCTTCAAGAGGAATAATTAGTTGTGGTGAGCTGACCTCAGAGATAAAAGTGTCAGTGTCTTTACTAATAGAGGTTTTTAGGTCGGCCATAGTTCGTTCAAGTTGTTCTTTAGCTTTTTCAAGTTCTGCAATTTTATCGTTGTATCCTACACCAATCATTTTTGCAAACATGGATTCGGTTGTTCTTTTTAAAGGAATTTCGTGTAGTTGGACATTCACGCCAGACAGGGCATCTTCTACATCATATAATTTTGTTCTATTTTCCTTAATTTCGATTGCAAGAGATTCAAGAAATTCAAAATTGGCCATATCTTTAGCTGAACTGATGGACTACATCCATTAGACCTTCTTTAAATTCTTCGGTAGTTAGTCCCCATCTTCCATATTCGTCTTTGTATCCATCCCACGCCTCTTCTGCTTCTTTGGCAATTTCTAAGATTTTTGGCCCAATTGCCTTTGTATTTACAAGAGCAGCTATACTTGCTTGTTCTCCATCCATTATTGGTATTTTTACAAATATCATTCTAGTTTCTTCAATGTTAAATTTATCTTTGATAACTCTTTTAATTGCCTCCCGCTCTTTGATGTCAAATTCTCCCTTTACCTTCACCAAAACACAGCAAGAGTCTCTGGAACCACCATTGTTTCGAATATCATTTTCATCAATGTCAAAGAGTAACGCGTCTTCTTTTTTACCCATTTTACTTAGAATATCTTCCATCGTGTTGTTTTTTGTTGATGAAAGCATATCTTTTCCCCATTGACTTTCAGAGGGGCTAACAGGCATAATCCAAGGTATAGCAAATTTTGGTTTTTTTGTTGCAAGCCAGGTACGATAATTAGACATATCCCATTCGGTTTCCCTAGCAAATGATGAAATAAACATTGAAATTGTATTTGCAGCTATCAGGTTCATCCCTTTGTAATCTTTCCAACCTACCTCATGCTCTTTTGGAAGATCATCAATAATTGAAGGGACTTTTTGTAATTTTTTATCGTGATGATGTGCAAGTTGTCTAAGAGATTTATTAGAAACAAGAATAGAACAATCACTATACTTTATTTGATATTCTAAATTCATTACAATGTTAATTGCGGCCGCTTCAAAAATAACTGGATCCCAACCAAATTCAGGAAGTAAGCCAAAAGTGGCTATTGTAGCATGTTCTTTTGATTCGGTTTTAATATACTCTATAAATGCACTTGAAAATGAGCTTCCTGTTCCTCCACCCATTGCAAATGGAACAACGAAGCCTCTAACCGGTTCAGGAGAGATTATAGATAATTGTTTTTTAATATTTATTTTAGTTTTCATTTCTTCTGCAAATCTTGTCTTTCCTTCTGCCCAGTTTCTTGCAGCACCACCTGCACCGTGGATTACATGTTGATCACGTAATGCAAAAAGGTCTGGATATGATTGTAAAATAAGATTTGCTGCCCTTGGATCTAAATCTACAAGTAATGCACGCGGGATAAGTGGTATTTCACCATCACCGTAAGAAGGAGGCATCCTCAGAATGGTGCTTCCGTATCTTTTTAGAACCCTCGATTCATCTTTTGAGTTCTTTAGCGTAGGTTTCAATGGATCAGCCCCTACATCCAGCAGTAATCTTCTATAGGATTCAGCACCAAGGCCAATACCACAATGACCAAAACAGATCATCAGAATAGGTGCCGGTGGAAGAGGAGCTAGTTTGGACATAATTATACCTTAGTCTGTTGAGATCCATATAATCTTCTCATTAATAAGAGAATAGAAGAAATCATACCATTTTTGCTTAAACATATTTTTTAATTATAATAGAACAGTAGAAAATAGAGTTAGTTCACCATCTGAAAAAACTCTTACAAAATAGATAGTTTTGGTTTGATGTAACTAGCAAATGTTTTCAACACAGATATAATTTTTTAAATTATGTTTGATTTTAATTATTGTAATCCAACTGAACTTGAGGAGGAGATTCCAGATGGGGTTGAAGGAAACTTGTCGCCAATACGATTTCCAGCTACTGCGGCTGCTTCTTTGAGTATATTTTCAGTTTCTTCATTTGAAACACCATCCATATCAAAACTTCCTTCAAATGAACCAGAAATCGATTCATTTAGAATTCCAAACAAGGACTCAAATTCTCGGCTTACTTCAGGCATGATTCTACCTAAGGCGGGTTTTAATGCATTCATTGTAGCTAGAATAGGTCTTAGTGAAACCATGGCATCGCCTAAATCTTGAACTGTAGATAATCTAAGATTAACTTGTTCCAGAGACAATTTCAAAGTGGTCAATATTTTTTTATTTTTTCTTAATTCTACTAACTCGTTTGCAATTATCTTACCGGTTGTAGAATCATGATTCTTTTTTGCAGACACTATTCTATTGAATAATTTAGCGTCTTTTTCATCCAGACTTTTTATTTTATAATCAAGAGAAGATATTGTTTTTGTTAATTGGGTAAGAGAGTGCTGAATTCTTGGCTTTAATGGGGCTTCCTTTTTTAATCCCTGAAAATGCTCGGTTAATCCTTTCGATTGTGGGTTATTCCAGTTCTGTTGCATGTTATTGTGATTTGAGATTACAAACCATGATCATAGTTCAATGAGTTTAAAATAGTATACAAAGAAGATAATTTTGAGTATGATTTTAAATATGTTGAGCCTGTATAGATTAAAGGTTGGGGAAAATCATGAGTGTAGAGTATCTTCTCGCATGGATGTTTTTAGGAGTATAGACATGAAATGTAAATTATTTTAATTGTCATTTAAGTTTCCCCGTTTCTAATAATTCAATGAATGAGTTTAAATGATTTAAAAATCTCATAAATTGCATATTTTCTAAAATACCTGGATATAATGCAATTATAATGCTTCATGAATCAATATATTGAACAAAAAGGCAGTTAGTTGTGTGAGTGTGTCTTTTGAGAGGCCTGGGTGGGACGAATATTTTATGCTTCAGGCAGAGTTGGCCAAGCTTCGATCAAATTGTATGACTAGACAAGTTGGGGCAGTTATTGTACGAAAAAACAGACAATTAGCAACAGGATATAACGGAACTCCGCCAGGAATCAAAAATTGTTTTGAAGGAGGATGTAAGCGATGCCAATTAAGAATGGAGGGTAAAATTGAATCTGGGGCATCTTTGGACAGATGTCTTTGTAATCATGCAGAAGCCAACGCCATAATGCATTGTGCAATTTTAGGAATCGAGGCGGGGGTAGAGGGTGCAATACTGTATACCACATTTGTTCCATGTTTAGAATGCACAAAAATGGCAATCACTATAGGAATTAGAAAGTTTGTGTGTTTGGACTCTTATCCAGAAACAGATTTTGGATTATTAAAAGAGGCAGGGGTAGAAGTGATCCAACTTGATAAAAACAAAATTGCTAGGTGGGCAAAAGAATTAGTTAGCAATTATGAAGGTCCCTCTAAGTGACGACATGCAAATTAACATAAAAGAAACAAAAAAAATCAATTTTATGCCACCATCGATGTTGGTTTCAGCAGCATACGATAACATAACAAGAACAGCCATTTTAAAATTCTATGAGCCAGAGTCGCAGAAATTAATTTTATGGCATGATGAAACGGGACACAAACCATATTGTTATTCCAGATTATCTCCTGATGAATTAGATTTTCTTCAAGAAAGAGATGATGTTTTAGACATCAAAGTTGTGAAACGGTATGATATGATGAAAGATGAAGAAATTGACATGTCAAAAATAACAGTAGCAGATCCTCTTACAATTGGAGGTACGACGGGGGACAAAAGTATCAGAAATATTATTGAAACGTGGGAATCAGACATAAAATATTATGAAAATTATCTTTATGACAGAGCACTGATTGTAGGAAAATATTATGAAGTGATAGATGGTCAAATAAAACCGCATGATTTGGAAATAGCTAGTGAGGTTAAACTTGCTTTGAAAAGTTTGTTGTGGGATAAAGTAGATAGTGAAAACATGGTAGACCCAAAAGAGTTTAAAGAATTAATTTCTGAATGGGCGGATTTGCTCAATCAGCCAATTCCTAGAATTAAGAGAGTGAGTGTAGATATTGAAGTAGAGGCAGAAATTGGAAGAATTCCAGATCCAAAAATTGCAGAAAAAAAAGTCACTGCCATCGGACTAAAGGGAACTAATGGATTTGATCAGATTTTTGTGTTAAGAACAGAAGGAACAGTTGAGGGGACAAACGATCTTGACAAAAATATCAAGATAACGTTCTATGATCAAAATAAAGAAAAAGACATGATTTTAGACGCCTTTAAAATAATTGAAGAATTTCCTTTTGTTGTAACATATAACGGGGATGAGTTCGATTTACCATATTTGTATAACAGAGCAGAAAGACTTGGAATCAAAAATGAGAATAACCCACTTTATATGATGAAAGATTCTGCAACGCTAAAACATGGGGTACATATTGATTTGTATAGAACTCTCTCAAATCGTTCATTTCAAATCTATGCGTTTAGTCAAAAGTATACAGATTTTTCTTTAAACAGTGTTTCAAAGGCACTTTTAAACAAAGAAAAGATAGATTATGGATTAGCGTTTGATCAACTCAGCCTTTACCAAACTGCAAACTATTGTTACAATGATGCACTGTTAACATACGAACTTACAAGTTTCAACAGTGATCTCTTAATGGATTTGTTAATAATTATTGCCAGGATTGGAAGAATGCCAATTGACGACATTGCAAGAATGGGGGTGTCACAATGGATTAGAAGTTTACTCTACTACGAGCATCGACAGAGAAATGCGTTAATTCCAAAAAGAGAAGAATTGGAGCGAAGATCAGAAGGAGTGTTATCAAATGCAGTAATTAAAGATAAAAAGTATCGAGGAGGATTAGTAGTAGATCCAAAAGAAGGAATTCATTTCGACGTAGTCGTAATGGATTTTGCTAGTCTGTATCCCAGCATAATAAAGGTGCGAAATATATCATATGAAACAGTAAGATGTTCTCATGAAGAATGTAAAAAAAACACAATACCACAAACGAATCATTGGACATGTACAAAAAGAAACGGACTCACTGCAATAATTATTGGCTCACTGAGAGATTTGAGAGTAAATTACTACAAAAGTCTCTCAAAAAAAGAAACGCTTACTGATGAGCAAAGGCAACAATACACAGTAGTCAGTCAAGCACTCAAAGTAATTCTAAATGCAAGTTATGGAGTAATGGGTGCAGAAATTTTTCCGTTGTATTTTCTTCCCGCTGCAGAAGCAACAACTGCGATTGGTAGATATACTATTTTGGAAACTATAAAAAAATGTGAAGCAATAGGAATAGAAGTAATCTATGGTGATACAGATTCAATATTTCTTAAAAAACCAACAGACGAACAAATTCACATAGTGATAGAACAGGCAAAAAAAGAACACGGTGTAGACTTGGAAATAGACAAGGTGTACAGATATTGCGTCCTAAGTAATAGAAAGAAAAATTATCTTGGAGTAACAAAGGCAGGGAAAGTAGATGTAAAAGGATTGACTGGAAAAAAATCACATACGCCTCCATTTATCAGAAAATTGTTTTTTGAATTACTAGATGTGTTATCACTTGTGGAAACGTTAGAAGATTTTGAGCGAGCAAAAAAGCAGATAACAGAAAAAATCGCAACGTGTGCAAAAAAAGTAGAGTTAAAAGAAATACCTTTAGAGGATCTTACTTTTAACGTAATGATAAGCAAAGCACCGTCAGAATATATTAAAACTGTACCTCAGCACATACAGGCTGCAAGATTACTTGAATCAATCAGAGAGGTAAAAAAAGGCGATAAAATATCATATGTGAAAATCATAAACAAGCCCGGAGTAAAACCCGTTGAGATGGCAAAAAAAGAAGAGATAGATTCAAAGAAATACATGGAGTTTATGGAATCAACTTTGGATCAAATTACATCCTCGATGGATTTGGATTTTGAGACAATGTTAGGCAGACCAAAGCAAACTGGATTGGATGAATTTTTTTGGAATTAATGTGATGATCGTGGAAATTGATGGAACTTTATTAAATATACTGGGGATAGCTGCAGGAGTTTTAATTTTGTCCGGATGGGTAGAGCAGATCATAAAAGGTTACAAAACAAAGAGTCTCAAAGACATTTCAAAATATTTGATGGTCTTTATTTCAGGAGGATCCATCCTATGGTTAATTTACGGATTTGTAGTTGTTGATGTATTTATCATTGGCACGAATATTGCAGCAATCTTTCTTATGATGACAGTATTCTTCATGAAGAAAAGATACGACAATGTGGCAAAGATCAAT
>Ga0315273_10010336_pt1 | contig 11891 bp, 11 predicted proteins | sample YL17G02_0_MG_FD_205753 | JGI IMG/M metagenome (GOLD analysis project Ga0315273, IMG submission 205753) | Sediment microbial communities from Yellowstone Lake, YNP, Wyoming, USA - YL17G02_0 | ecosystem: Environmental > Aquatic > Freshwater > Lake > Sediment | place: USA: Wyoming | collected... | reverse complement strand
GCCTCGTTGCCGAGCCGCGTGGTCTCGATCTTCGAGTCCATCCGATGCCGAAGCTCGGCGGGGGGGAACGCGACGTCGAGCCCGAGCTCGGTGGCGAGCGCCTCCGTCTCCTCGTCGAACATCAAGAAGACGACCTTGCCGCCGTCGCCGCGGCGCCGGACGTGGTCGATGACCTCTTTGTGCCCCAGCAGGTAGTTGCAGATCTCCTCGATCGACTCGAACGCGCGCGGCTCGCGCTCCGACGGGACGAACACGTTGGGGTGCGTGCCGTCGAACGAGTCGTAGTAGTTGATGAAGCGGAAGTTCCGGACCCATCGGTCGATGCCAAGGAGGTTGAAGGCGGTGGCGCTCACGAAGTAGATCGGGGTCTCGTTCGTCCGGAAGAAGTGCCGGATCGCCGGGATCCCGCGCAGCGGTTCGACGGCGGAACGAGGGCGCGACCCAGGTGCCTTGGTGGTGGTCGCCACCGCATCGGCGGCCTCGGCCGGTTCCCGGACCTCCCGCCGCTCAGCCTCGGCCCGTCGGAGCCTGCTCACGACGATCCGTGCCCCCAGCGTCAAGGCCACGGTCGCAGCGAGTGTGAGCGCTACCCAGATAGCCCGCACCAGTCCCGGACCAGGAGCCCCATGACCTGCGCCGTCTGCACCACGGACGGAAGGTACACCCGTTCCCCGACCCCGTGCGCCTGCTCCGCGTAGGGCCCGAAGCACACCGCGGGGATGCCGCCGGCGTTCCCGAAGATCCCCGCATCGGTGGTCCCCGTGGTCGATACCAGGGCGGGCGGCGCGCCGGCCTGACGCGAGAACGCGCCCGCGAGGGTCGTGATCAGCGGGTGGTCGTCGGCGATGTCGTAGCCCTCAGAGGCGAACCCCCCATACGTGACCTCCGCCACGCCGGGCTGGTCGGCGGTGGCGTCGGCCACGACCTGTTCGACTCGGGACTGGAGGTCGGCCATGCGCATGCCCGGATACAGCGCGATGCGGTAGTGCGTCACGCAGACGCCCGGGACGGTGGAGGCCCAGTCCCCGCCTCGGATCGCGCCGACGTTCAGGCTGATCGGGTTCGTGAACAGGTCGTACGGCGGCGGCGGCGCGGAGTTCATCTCGGACTCCAGCTCACGCAGGGACTGGATCACCGAGAGGCTCTTCTCGATCGCGTTGGTCGCGTTCCGGCCTTCGGCCGCATGGCCGGGCACGCCGGTGATCCGCACCTTGAACCAGAGCACGCCGACCTGCGAGGTCGTGATGGCCGCCCCGAACGGCTCGGCCACCACTGCGGCGTCGGCCGTGTATCCGGCCAAGAGCGTCTGCAGCGTCCCGTTCCCGGAGCACTCCTCCTCGACCACGGACTCCAGGAGGATCGGCGCACCCGGCGAGAGTCCGAGCCGCCGCAGCCCCCGCACCGCGCCGAAGATCGCCGCGAGGCCGCACTTCATGTCGGCGGCTCCGCGTCCGTACACCCATCCGTCCTCGTGGTCGCCGCTGAAGGGACCGCGGTCGCCCCACTGGCTCAGCGGCTCGGGGCTCACCACGTCGATGTGCCCGTTGAGGATCAGCGATCGGCCGCCGTTCCGAATGGCCTCATCGCCGGGCTCCCAGGTCGCCACCACGTTCGCCTTGCCGTCGGTCTCCCAATCGAACGGCGACGCGAGCGGATGCGCCCGGAGCGCCTCTTCGTCCATCCGGACGTCGAGCGGCTCGAGCTCGAGCTCGCGGAACACATCGCGGACGATGGCCTGGCCTGCTTCCTCGTTCCCGAGCGTGGTGTCGGCGCGGACGAGCTGTTGGAGCACGTCGGTCATCCACTCGGCTTCCTCTGCGATCGCCTCCAGGATGCGGGCGTCCTCGGGGTCGGAGATCCCGGTACCGAGCTCGTGCGCCAGCTCGCCGCGGCCGTCGAAGGCCAGCAGGTCCGGCTGCGCCTCGTCGGAGGTCAGCCGGCTCCCACCGTACGACCCCGTGAGCGCCTCATCGGGCACGGGCTGCATGGACGGAGAGGGTACACGCGCACGCGCACGATCCGGCGAGGCGCCCCGCGAGTTGTCGGTGTGATGTAATGCTGTAATCTAAATGACATGACAGACACAACGAACGCCACAGATACGATCCGCGGCTGGTTCGCCGGCCGACTCCCCGCCGAATGGTTCATCGGCGTGCCCGAGGTCTCCGTCGACCGCGACGAGATCCTCATCGTGGGCACGCTGGCCGAGCCCGAGCTCGAGGCAGACGCGAACGCCGAAACGCGCGCCGCCGCCCTCGCCTCGCGCATCGAGGGCTTCCGCGAGGACACACGCGCCCAGCGCATGCGCATCGCCGACGAGGCGCAGCGGCGCTTCGAGCGGAAGGTCTCGTGGGGCGCCCAGTGTGGCGACCAGCGTCACCTTTTCACGATCCTGAGCGTTCCGGCGATGACCCGGCTACGCCAGCCGGAGCGACGCGTGCTCGACACGCTGGTGGCCTCCGGCGTCGCGCGGAGCCGGAGCCACGCCCTGGCCTGGTGCGTGCGGCTCGTGGCCGAACGCCAAGAGGACTGGCTCAAGGACCTCCGCGGCGCCCTCGAGCACGTCGACAAGGTCCGGTCCGAGGGACCGAAGGACTGACTAGCCAGGTGCGGGGCGCTCCGGCGCGTCGGGCGTCTCGGCACGCCGGATCGCCACCACCAGGTTCATCGCGCTGCTCACGAGCACGACCTGGCCGTGCCGCAGGTCCTCGGGGACACTCTCGCGTCCCAGACGCGCCGTCGCGGTGGTGCCGTCGCGGTAGGCAAGGGTGACGTCGACGTAGTCAACCCCGTGGACATCCCACCCACGCACGTCGAGCACCGTCCCCTCGCGTTCCCCAAGCATCGCCGCAGCGTACCGCAGTGCCCGTAGGTCGCCCGCGCGTGCGCATCCACGGGACCGATGCGAAGATGGTCCGCATGTCGTCCTACCGCAGATGGCTCAAGTTGACCGGGCCCCCTGCCGACCCACTTCCCATGAGCCGAGGGGGAATCGGGCTTCGTCGTCGCCTCCGTATGATCGCCGTGTCGGCGACGGTCCTTGCGCTCGTTCCCGCGATCGGCGCTCACGCGGCCGACGCGGGCCCTGCCTCCGACGTCACGGCCGGCGAGGCGGGCTCGGGTCCGGCGCCGTTCCCGATCGTCGTCCCCGAAGGCTCGATGCGCGGCGCCACCTTCAAGTGGTCGGACCTCGACGCGAGCGACGCCTGGGCGAAGGCCGCGATCGACTACGTCGGCAAGGCGAAGGACTGGATGCGCGACTTCGCGCCCGACGCCGACGGACGGGTCCCGTTCAAGCCCGACATGCTCGAGACGCGCAAATACTTCGCCCGGGCCGCGGTCAAGGCCTTCGCGCCCAGCGAGGCGACCGACAGCGCGATCACCTTCCCCGACCTGGAGCCCTCTCAGACCTTCTTCCGCTGGGCCAATGTCGCCGTGAAGCTCGGGTGGATGCGGCGCACCGCCGACGGACGCTTCGCGCCGGACAAGCCGGTGTCGATGGCGACCGTGCATCGCGTGCTGATCCAGGCCCTCGGCATGCGGGACGTCGCGAAGCAGCTCGACAACCTGCATACGCGCGACGGCGTGGTGTTCGATACGCCCGCGAACTTCGGGGCACTGATGCTGGGGCTGCGGCTCGGTCTCCGCTACAACAGCTCGATCGAAGCCAACGACGTCGGCCCTTCGACGCCGATGCCTCGCTCCCAGGTCGCGTACTCCCTGTACAAGGCCAGGAACCTCGACACGTGGGTCGTGCCCTACGTGCGCGATCAGTACGACGGGATCGTGCTCCCGAAGATGGGACCGTCCCGGCAGGCGATCGTGGGCTGGGGCGTGCATTACATCGGCTACCCCTACGTCTGGGGCGGCGAATGGGGATTCAAGACCTCGGAGCCGTCCGCACTCGGCGGGCAGCCGATCCCCGGGTTCGACTGCTCGGGCCTCAGCTGGTGGAACCTTCGGGCGAACGACGGCGGAGCGTGGAAGATCGCCCCGCCTCGCCCCTACGGTGGGTGGGCGCTCCCCCAACGGACCTCCGCCGACATGGCGGGCATCGGGCGCCTGAAGTACGCCCGGCTGCTCCCGGGCGATCTGATGTTCTACGACGGTGACGACGACGGCACGGTCGATCACGTCGACACGTTCATCGGGAACGGCTACGCGCTCGACTCGTCGAGCACCCCGGGCGGCGTCACCGTGATGTGGGTGGGCGACGGGTGGTACCGCGACCACTTCGTGCATGGCCGCCGCGTGCTGCCGTCGTAGGCGCTATCCGGCGTCGATCGCGGCCTGCAGCTTGACGAGCTCGGTGTCGGTGAGCGGGCGGCTGCCGCCCCGCTCGCGGTCCCGCGGCACGATCACGGCCTCGGCGTCGGCCGCCACCGTGCCATCGGCCTTCGAGATCGACTCACGCGTGCGCACGCTCGCTCCTCCGAACCCCACCACGGTGCACCGCACCGTGATCTCGCCGTCTGCCTGCGTGAGCTCGCTCTTGTAGTCGATCCCGACGTGCGCGAGCACGAAGTCCCACGCGTCTTGTGCGCCCATCAGGGTCCCGACCATGCGGTCACGGCATTCCTCGAGGTAGTTCAGATACACAGCGTTGTTCACATGGCCGTAGGCGTCCATATCGCGCCAGCGGATCTGGATCGTGATCTCCGCCGTCATCGCAAGGCCCCTGGGTTCGTCGCCGCCATCAGGCGAATCCTAGCCTTAGACGTCAGGAAGCCCCGAGTCGGGGGGACTCGGGGCTTCCGTTCGGAGAGAGGGGCTCCACCTGCCCTTCGGTGCGCCCCTACAGGTGGTTCGGTCCCGGTTGTTGTGGTTCCGTGACGACGGCCGGGTCTCTCATCCACCCCGGCCGAGCTCGTCGAGACGGCGGTCGGCGAGCTCGTTCGCCCGGATCGTGCTGGGCCGGGGCCCCGTCACCGCGGCCAGGAACGCGTCACGGCCCAGGGCGAGGAGCTCCGTGGGCTCGGACGACGTGACGGAGGCCGTGCGAGGCACGTTGCGGAGCAGCGCGATCTCGCCGAACTGGTCGCCGTCGGAGAGCGTCGCTATCACGCGCCCGTCGACCTCGACGGCCAGTCGGCCGTGGCGCGCGACGTAGAACCGATCGCCGGGGTCGCCCTGGCGGATCACGCGGGCGCCGGCCGGCACCTCGACCAGCTCGAGACTCCGGGCCACCTGCTCGAGCACATGCTGTGCCATCGGAGCGAAGAGCGGGATCTCGCGCAGCCGCTCGACCTCGGGCCCGGGAAGGGAAGCACGCTCGTCGACGAGGCGGAGGCGCGGCCAGGCGATCAGACCCGCGGCGGGAAGCAGGACGCCGGCGGCGACCAGCGCACCCCGGTCCCCGAAGGCGGCGATCAGCAACGGCGCGGCCGCCGCTCCCGTCGCCAGCCCGACCATGACGAGGGCCTCTTGAATCCCGAACACCCGGGCGAGCACCTCGTCGGGGACGGATCGCTGCAGAAGGGTCCGGGCCGCGACGTCGAAGAACGTCCTGCCGGCGCCGCACGCGACGAGGAACACCACGGCCCCGGGAAGCCCGGCGATAACGAACCCGACCGCGGCGAGGCTCCCGCCGCGCACGACCAGCCCTATCTCCATCGCCGGGGTGAGCCGGCGACGACCGACGAGCGCGACCGAGGCCGCCGCGCCGAACAGGCCGCCGACCCCCATCGCGGCGGCGAGGATGCCCGCCGCTGACTCCCCCATCGCGAGCACGTCGATCGCGAGCAACACGTAGAAGACATCGAGCAGACCCACGACGACGAACTGGGCGCCGCCGAGGAGCAGCGAACAGCACCCTGAGGAGGGCACGGCTCCGCCTGAGCGTGAGGACGACGCGGAGGGAGTCTCGGATCGGCACCTCGGGCAGGCCTTTCGAGGACGGTTGGGCGCATCCTCACGGGTGGCCTACACCGGTCAAACGAGCCCGGACGCGGAACGGGGGCCCGAGGGCCCCCGTCCGGGTGATACCGATCAGGCGGTGGGACTCTAGAAGTCCATGTCCCCGCCGGGCATGCCGCCGGGCATGCCGCCGGCAGGCGCCTTCTCCGGCTTCTCGGCGACGATCGCCTCGGTGGTGAGGAACAGCGCGGCGATCGACGCGGCATTCTGCAGCGCCGAGCGCGTGACCTTGGTGGGGTCGATCACGCCGAACTTCAGCATGTCGCCGTACTCACCGGTGGCCGCGTTGAGCCCGTGGCCCGGGTCCAGCGCGCGCACCTTCTCGATGATCACGCCGCCCTCGAGGCCGGCGTTGTGGGCGATCTGCTTCAGGGGCTCCTCGAGCGCACGCCGCACGATCGCGGCGCCGGTGAGCTCGTCACCCTCGAGGTCCACCTTGTCCAGCGCGGTCTGGGCGTTCAGGAGCGCCACGCCGCCGCCGGGCACGATGCCCTCTTCCACGGCCGCCTTCGTCGACTGCACCGCGTCCTCGATGCGGTGCTTCTTCTCCTTCAGCTCGACCTCGGTGGCCGCACCGACCTTGATGACCGCCACGCCGCCGGAGAGTTTGGCCAGCCGCTCCTGCAGCTTCTCGCGGTCGTAGTCGGAGTCGGTCTTCTCGATCTCGGACTTGATCTGGTTGATGCGGCCCTGGACGTCCTCGTCCTTGCCGGCACCCTCCACGATCGTGGTCTCGTCCTTCGTGACGATCACCTTGCGGGCGGTGCCCAGCAGGTCGATCGTCGCGCTCTCGAGCTTCAGGCCGACCTCCTCGGAGACGACCGTCGCGCCCGTGAGGATCGCGATGTCCTGCAGCATGGCCTTGCGGCGATCGCCGAAGCCCGGGGCCTTCACCGCGACGGACTTGAACGTCCCGCGGATCTTGTTGACCACCAGCGTGGCGAGAGCCTCCCCCTCGACGTCCTCGGAGAGCACCATGACCGGCTTGCCGGCCTGCATGACCTTCTCCAGAACGGGCAGCAGGTCCTTCACCGCGCTGATCTTGCTGTTCGCGATGAGGATGTAGGGGTCGTCGAGGACGGCCTCCATGCGCTCGGCGTCGGTGACGAAGTACGGCGAGATGAAGCCCTTGTCGAACCGCATGCCCTCGACGAAATCGAGCTCCATGCCGAACGTGTTCGACTCCTCGACCGTGATCACGCCGTCCTTGCCGACCTTGTCGACGGCCTCGGCGATCGTCTCGCCGATCTGGGGGTCTGCGGCGGAGATGGCGCCCACCTGGGCGATCTCGTCCTTGCCCTCGACCTCCTTGGACTGGTTCTTGATCGCCTCGACGGCGAGCTCGGTCGCGCGCTCGATGCCGCGCTTGAGCGACATCGGGTTGGCACCGGCGGCGACGTTGCGCAGGCCTTCCTTGACGATCGCCTGCGCGAGCACGGTCGCCGTCGTCGTGCCGTCGCCGGCGACGTCGTCGGTCTTCTTGGCGACCTCCTTGACCAGCTCTGCGCCGATCCGTTCCTCGGGGTCGGCGAGCTCGATCTCCTTGGCGATCGAGACACCGTCGTTCGTGATCGTGGGGGCTCCCCACTTCTTCTCGAGGACGACGTTGCGGCCCTTGGGGCCGAGCGTGATCTTCACGGCGTTGGCGAGCTGGTCCATGCCCCGCTCGAGCGCGCGCCGTGCGTCCTCGTCGAAGGAGATGATCTTCGCGGCCATCCCTTCCCTCCTCGTGGCTCGTGGCTTCTCAGCCTGGGTACCCGACTGCTAGCACTCATGTGTGCCGAGTGCTAACGATTGTAGCCGCAACCCCCCCGGACGTGACAAGGGGTATGGCGGGCGGGCTCAGTCGCGAACGGCCCAGAGCAGGAGCGGAGGGAACGCGATCACGCCGAGGACGGCCGCGCCGCCGCGGAAGTCGGTGAGCAGCAGGGGGATCACCACCGCGGCCCACAGGGCGAGCGCCCCGAGCGCCCACGCGAGCCTCGGGCGATAGCGATGGCCGGCACGCCAGTCGGCCACCTGCCGCGAGGCGAGGACGCCGGGCGCGATCAGGAGCAGGAACCCGAAGGCCACACCCAGCGTCGCCAGCCAGCGCGCAGGGCCGTGGGTTCGAGCGCGCCAGTCGGTGGTCGCCGCGGGAGGACGCCAGTCGTCAGGATCCTCGCCGAGATGCGGCGCGCCGCCGGGACGCAGGACGAGCCGGTCGAGCATGTCGCCTTTCGGCGAACGTTTCCGGCGGGGGCTGGTCCTCGGCGCCACCGCTCAGCCCCGGAGCACGTACGCGACGCTCGCCAACGGCCCGACGACGGCGAGCGCGATCGTGAGCGCCCGGAAGTCGGTGAAGACCGCGAGGGGCACGAGGATCGCCACCCACATCCCGAGCACCGCGATCGCCCACGCGGCGGACGGCTGAAGGATCGCGCCGTCGCGCCAACGGCGGTAGCTGCGGAGAGCGACGATCCCGGGGACCACCAGCATCAGGAAGCCGAGCACCACCCCGAGCAGCGCGACGACACGGGGTGCGCCCTCGGTCGAGTACCGCCAGGCGTCGTCGGGCGGAGGCGTCCCTTGACCGGCCCGGTCGACATCCTTGCGCCCGAGCGCCCGGCCCGCGGGGCCGATGATGGGGCCGCGGCGGTCCCCAGAGGTCGGCATCTGTGGCGTCGACATGCTGTACATCATGGGGCACGACGAACGGTTCGGTCACTACCCGCGTTACGCTTCGCCGCGACCGAGCTCGAGGAGTCCGCAGATGCCCGACGCACCCCGCTGGCGACGACGGTTCACCGCCCCGCGGATCGACCAGGTCGACTGGTCGAACGCCAACCCCGACCGCGTCGGGATCGTCTCGAACGAGGGCGGGACCTCGCAGGCCTGGTCGTGGGATCTGACCACCGGAGCACGCCGGCAGGCGTCGCAGGGCGGCGTCGGCGCGGAGGAGGTCCACGTGGCCCCCGACGGCGCCGGCGTGGTCTGGTGGCTCGACCCGAACGGCGACGAACGTGGCCACTGGATGGTGACCCCGTTCGACGGCGGCGAGGCGGCGGCGCTCTTCGACGTGCTCGACGGCTGGGCGATGGGTATCTCGCTGGTGCCGGGCGCGTCGGCGTTCGGGATCGCCGACGACGAGACGTACGCGATCTACGTGGCCCAAGGCGAGGAGGCGCCGCGCGCGATCTATCGCCACGCGCAGCCCACCGGGGTCGGCGCGGCGTGGCCCAGCGGACCCGGCGGGCTTTCGGCCGATGGCTCGTTGCTCGCGATCCGGCACGCCGAGGAGAGCGACATCTCCCGTCCGGCGGTCAGGATCCTCGACGCGCGCACCGGCGACGCGGTGGGGGAGGTGCTCGACGAAGGCCTCTCGGTCGACCCGGCCGGCTGGTCGCCGATGCCCGGAGACGAGCGCCTCGTGCTCATCCGCGAGATGGACGACGTCGAGCGACCGTGGCTGTGGGATCTCTCGTCGGGCTCCCTCACCGAGATCGAGGTCGGGCTCCCGGGCGCGATCTTCCTGGAGGACTGGTACCCCGACGCGGCGTCGCTGCTCCTGCGGCATTCGCATGAGGCGCGCGATCAGCTCGTGCGGTTCGACCTCCCCACGGGCGCCTCCACCGAGCTGACCCCGCTCGACGGCACGATCTCGAACGCGCGCGTGCGGCCCGACGGCGACGTCTGGTTCCGGATCGAGCGCGGCACACACGCGCCGCAGGTCCGCGACCTCGGCGGGCGCGAGGTGCTCACGTTCGGCGGCGAGGTCGCGCCCGACGGCCGGCCCTTCGAGTCGGTCTGGTTCGAGAACCCGCAGGGCGATCGCATCCAGGGGTGGCTGATCCGCCCCGAGGGCGAGGAGCCGTTCCCGACCGTCGTCTCGGTGCACGGCGGCCCCGAATACCACACCACCGACGCCTTCGATGCGCGGCGCCAGGCGTTCGTCGACCACGGCTACGCGGTGTTGCTCGTGAACTACCGGGGCTCGACCGGCTACGGGTCGCGGTTCCGGCAGGCCCTCAAGGGCGACATCGGGTTCCCCGAATCTGAGGACATCGTCGCCGGGCTGGACCACCTGATCGCGACCGGTGTCACGGATCCGGACCGCGTCGCGATCGAGGGATGGTCGTGGGGCGGCTACCTCGCCACCCTCAACGCCGGCCGCCATCCCGACCGATGGAAGGCCGTGATCGCCGGCATCCCCGTGGGCGACTACGTCGCGGCCCACTACGAGTGCGCGCCGGCCCTCCGGGCGTGGGATCTCGCCACGCTCGGCGGCTCACCGATGGACCTCCCCGAGCTCTACGCGGAGCGGAACCCGATGACCTACGTGGACGACGTCCGGGCACCGGTGCTGATGATCGCCGGCGATCACGACAGCCGGTGCCCGCTCGGACAGGTCATGGTCTACGCCCACGCGCTGAAGGCCCGGGGGCGAGAGGTCGACGTGCACCTGTACCCCGGTGGCCACCACGCGAACGACGTGCACGAGCAGCTCGCCCACGTGGAGCTGATGCTGGACTTCCTCGGGCGGCATCTCGGGGCGGGGGCCGGCTAGAACCCCCAGGTCACGACCCGGTCGGCGCGAACCTCGACGATGATCGACACGCCTTCGTCGATGGGCGCCTCCGACTCGTACTGCGGGTACTTCTCGTAGAGCAGGTTCCGGTCCCGTTCGAATTCCAGACCCGAGTCGATCACGTACGCCTCGCCGTGTACGACCACCTGCTTGAGCCGGGACCAGTCCTCGGCGTACTCGTCGAACGCGACCGCGACGAGCGGGTTCCCCTCGAGGTTGCGCACCTTCTGGGTATCGCGCTCGGTCGCGAACACGAGCCGGTCCAGGTCCAGCACCGGCGAGATCGGCACGACGTGGGGCCGGCCGTCCGGGTAGACGGTGGCCAGGTACCCGACCCGCTGCACCGCCACGAAGTCGGCCTCGCCGCGCCCGAACACCGGTCCGTCGACGGGCATGGCGTTACTCGTCGCTGGGGGCGGTCGCGGCCTGGTCCCGGATCTGGTCGACGATCTCGGCGTTCGCGAGCGTGCTGACATCGCCCATCGCGTTGCCGCGGGCCACGTCGCGGAGGAGCCGCCGCATGATCTTGCCCGAGCGCGTCTTCGGCAGGTCCGGCGTGAAGATGATGTGGTCCGGTTTCGCGATCGGGCCGATCATCTTCGCGACGTGCTCGCGGAGCTCCTTCAGGGTCGCCTCGTCGCCCTCGTAACCGCCCTTCAGTGTGACGAACGCCACGATGCCCTCACCCTTCAGGGCGTCGGGCTTGGACACGACCGCGGCCTCCGCGACCTTGGGGTTGTCGACCAGCGCGCTCTCGATCTCATACGTCGAGAGCCGGTGGCCCGCCACGTTCATCACGTCGTCGATGCGGCCGAGCAGCCAGTAGTAGCCGTCGGCATCGCGCCGAGCGCCGTCGCCCGCCACGTAGACCTCGGGTCCGTACTTGCCGAAATAGGTCGACACGTATCGGTCCGGGTCGCCCCAGATCGTGCGCGCGATCGCCGGCCACGGGTGCCGCAGCACGAGGTAGCCACCACCGCCGAGCGGCGTGGAGTTCCCGGCCTCGTCGACCACGTCGGCCTGGATCCCCGGGAACGGGTTCGTTGCCGAGCCCGGCTTCAGCGGGGTGACACCCGGCAGCGGCGTGATCAAGATCGCGCCCGTCTCGGTCTGCCACCACGTGTCGACGACGGGACAGCGCGTGCCTCCGATGTGCTCCCAGTACCACATCCATGCCTCGGGGTTGATCGGCTCGCCGACCGAGCCCAACAGGCGCAGCGAGGACAGGTCGTGCTTCTCGACGTACTCGGTGCCCCAGCGCATGAACGCCCGGATCGCGGTGGGCGCCGTGTAGAGGATCGTGGCCTCGTAGCGCTCCGCGATCTCCCACAGCCGGTCCTTGTCGGGCCAGTCCGGGGCACCCTCATAGATGATGCCCGTGGTGTGGTTCGCGAGCGGCCCGTAGACG
>Ga0315273_10010335_pt1 | contig 11892 bp, 16 predicted proteins | sample YL17G02_0_MG_FD_205753 | JGI IMG/M metagenome (GOLD analysis project Ga0315273, IMG submission 205753) | Sediment microbial communities from Yellowstone Lake, YNP, Wyoming, USA - YL17G02_0 | ecosystem: Environmental > Aquatic > Freshwater > Lake > Sediment | place: USA: Wyoming | collected... | reverse complement strand
GGGGGCGTCGAGGGCGGCGACGAGCGGATCAGCAACGAGCCGCTCTTACGGAGGAGAGGGCATGCAGACCAAGCCGATCAAGCTGGAGGAGATCACGGTCACGTGCGAGGCGCTTCTCGCGTGGCGCGTGGCGTGCCGTGACGCGCTGGAGTTGCTCCCCACGGGGGTCGACATCCCCGACGAGCAGGCAGAGCTGCTCCCCACGTCGGGGCGGCTGCGCCTCTTCGTGCCGCACCCGACGCAGAGGCGTCGCGTGCTGGCGGCTATCGTGGTCCCCCCGGACCACTGGACGTGGAGGAGCTGAGAGCGAAAGCGCCGCAGGGCGCGACGAGGGCACGATCGCGGCGGGCCTGCCTCCCCCGCTGGGATCGCGCCCCCGTCGGGCCAGGTGGCCCACTACGGAGGCATGAGATGAAGATCGGTGAGCAGTTGATGGACTTGGAACGACGCGAGACGTTCGCTGACTGGTACACCCGAACGTGGCTCGACGACAAGCCGGACGCGTACCTCGTCAAGTTGACCGAACGCGCCGATCGTTATGCGGTCGTGCACGTTTCGACCGTCGGTGGCTGCTGGGACGTGTCTGCTGGCATCGTTGACCTGGCGCGGGCGAGCTACGTCGACGTTCGTCGCGCTATGGGGTTCTCGTGTGAACGCGAAAACTTGGAGTTGACCAACGAGCCCGGCGCGGCGACCGAGAACGAGATCGCGATGCTGCTCTTTGCGGAAGACCCCGAGCGGTGGGGGACGGTTCGCTGGTCGGGGCACGCAACCGACGAGGCGCTTGTGCCTATCGTCGCGCGCGCCGTCGAGCGGATACTGCCTTCAGCCCCGCTGGAGGTCTGCCCGCGCTGCCTGGAGCGCACCGGCGGGATCGTCGAGCCCGGCACGGGCAGGTGCTTCGCGCTGGAGCTGAAGCGCGATCTCCGCGTCGGCGGCATGACGTGGGAGAAGAACAGCAACAGCCCCGACCCCGGGCTGTGCGACGTGCTGCGCAGCGACTGCGCCCCGCACCACCTCGTCGCGTACTACGGGGACACCCCCCCGCCGAGGCCGTGCTCGCCGATCTGCCTGCTGCCGGCCGACGCGATCGAGGTCTGGACCGTCGACGACGGCAGCGACGGCGACGAGTGATGTGGGTATAATGAGGGCTTCGGGGGGAGGAGGTTTGCGAAATGTCACGCGAGAAAAACAAGCGCCCGATCCCCCCCGAGGCCCCGCCCGTGGTGATCAAGCCCGAGCCCGCGCCCGTGGCGACGAAGCCCGAGCCCAAGCCCGAGCCCAAGCCCGAGCCCAAGCCCGAGCCCAAGCCCGAGCCGAAGCCCGAGCCCAAGCCCGCGCCGGCCCCGCAGCGCAAGTTCACGGCCATGCCCGCCCTGGTCGACGCGATCGGGCGGCAGCTCCTGATGCGGTTCCAGGGCGTCCCGGTGTCGTCCATGCACGTCAAGTTCCTCGTGGGCGCGACGTGCGTGTACGACACGGGCCTGGGCAACGCGCTGGCGTGCCTGGGCTCCGACATCTGCGACCCGTCATGGTCCAAGGCCGATGGCGTGGAGGTCTACGAGAAGTAGCCGCCCGAAAACGGAGAAGGAAAATGCCGCCCAGCATCCACAGCACCTAGACGACAGCGCCCTCCGTGGGCGCGCTCGCGGCGCGAGTCGCCGGCCGGGGTACTCATCTCCCCCGGGCGCGACTCGCACCGCGAGCGGGCTCACGGTGAGCCCGAGATGGCCGGATAGGCTCCGGCCGAAGAGGAAAGAGGGAGAGGATCATGCAGGTTTCGATTTACGTCACGCAGGCGTCCGCGGTGAGGGCTGGGCTCGTCGAGTTCGGCGAGTCGTCGGTGGAGATCGTGAGCTGGGAGGGCTGGACCGACGCGGAGCGCGAAGTGCTCGCGCAGCTCGTCGGCGGCACCTCACAAAGCGTCTACCGCGCCGGGGAGAGCAGCTCCGTGGACAGGCACGGCACCGCCATCGACGTGCCCGCTCCGACGGTGGAGGCGTTGCGCGCCGTCGTCGCGAGGGCCGACGCGAAGCTGGCCGCGCTCGTGCTGGAGCGGGGCGCGAAGGCGGACGAGGCGGAGCGCATCCATGCGGAGCGGCTCGCGGCACTGCCCGAGCTGGCGCGCGCGGCGGTCGCGTCCGAGGGGCCGGGCTGGCTCGTGAACTACTACGGAGAGGCCGTCACCGTCGAGCACCTGGGGCGCGCCAAGACGTACCAGCCGCGCGTGCCCGCCACGTGGCTCAAGTGGCAGCAGTACAGCGACGACCACGTGACCGCCAGCTCCGACGCGCATAAGGCGAGCGCCGCCTGCGACGCCGTCTTCTGCGAGCTGCCTGACGACCTGCGGGCTATCGCGGAAGCGGAGGCGACGCGGCTGAACGCGGTGACGCACGCCCGGCTCCTGGGCGACATCGAGAAGGAGGGCGAGGCCGAGTGGCTCCGCGCGGAGGAGGGAGCGTTGGCCGAGCAGCAGAAGGCCGCGCGCGCCGTCGAGGAGCGCGAGCTGTTCGCGGGCTTCGCGACCACCGAGCAGACCCTCCGCGCGGCCGAGGGCTTCCTGTCCGATCAGGAGCGCGCCCAGACCGTCCGAGACGACATCTTCGGCGGGAAGCTCGCGGAGCTGCCCAGGTACCAGAAGCTGACCCGCGACGCCATCGAGCACGACGACGACTTCTGCTCCGGGAAGGTCTCCTGGAACGTCACCGATCTCGCCAGCATGACCGCGGGGCAGTTCACGGTCTACACCACGGTGCGGGACGCGCTGCTCGCCTTCTGCAAGGAGCAGGGGCTGGGCTGGTCCTTCTCCGTCAAGCCCAAGGAGCACACCGGCGTGTGCGAGGGGTGCGACAGGTCGACGGGCGGCGTAGGCATCCTCGCTACGGTGACGACCCCGAAGGTGAACGAGTACAGCCGCGAGTTCGCGACGCCGGACGAGGCCGAGTAGGTTCGAGATGGGTTCAAGCGCCCTCCGGGGCGCGACAGGCGCACGACGCGCGCCGCGGAGCCTGCCTCCCTCCGCCAGCTACGTCGTGCTCCTGTCGGGCTCCGGTGAGCCTGAGAGGAGGCAGGGGAACATGTCGGTATCGCGCTGTTCGGTGTGCAAGAAGCGGCTTGAGGACGCCTGCGTGGAGACACGGACGCGCTTGGAGAGCGCTGGGGAAAACGTCGAGGGCTGCGCGGAGTTCGCCCCGCTGATCCTCACTGACGTGTTCGACGCAGTGAGCGCGATCGAGCGCCGCATGGAAGCCAGTGATCGCAACGAGGAGAAGGGCGGTGTCTCCGACGACGAGATGATTTGCGCCCTAATCGCGTTGATGGCGGAGGCGCACGACTTCATCGCGGCGAAGGTGAAGAACCCGGACAGGTGGCCTCGGGGCATGTACGGGTACAAGTCGTTGCTCGTCGTCAGAAAGCTGTACGGGAAGGACAGGGCGGAGGACGCGTCGCACCTCTGCGGGAGCTGTGCGCATTTCGACCCGTGCTTCGTCGACGAGCACGGAAGCGCGCACTGCGCGCTGATCTCCGAAGGCAAGGTCAACGAGGGGCAGAGCTGCGGGCTGCGCCCGTCGAAGTACGCCGCGCGCGTTCCGATCGCGCCTGCACCGCTGGGGAGGAGCCGATGACGACCCACTGGAGAGACAGCGGACCCGAAGGCTGGCGCGTGCCGCTCCTCGTGGAAGTGCCCGAGGAGTGCATGGCCGACGCGGGCGACACTGCCGAGGGGCCAACGGCCTGGCTGTGCACGCTCCAGGGCACCCCTGACCGCGCGCGCCTGCCCCCCGAGCTGGGCGGCGGCGAGCTGCGCGTGCTCTCCCAGGGGCGCGCCAAGGTGCTCTGCCCCTGCCTCGACGGGGGCGAGAAGCCCACGCTGGAGCTGGAGGACGGCTACGGCGTGGCGCACTGCCCGAAGTGCCACCAGTACCTCTGGTTCCGTCGCGCGAAGAAGGCGAAGCCCCGACTGACGAAGCGCCAGCGGGAGCTGTACGAGCTGATCAAGGCGCACCCGCGCACCTGGCCCGAGCAGGCCGACAAGGAGCTGCGGCACTTCTGGCCGAGGTCGATCACGCCCCTCGTCGAGAAGGGGTACATCCCCAAATCTTCAATCTGGTTCAACGTCATGTACTACTGGAACAAAGAGCAGCGAGAGAAGGCGAAGAAGAAAGAGGACGGAAAATGAGGATCAAGCAAGAGGTGCTGGTCGTGCTCTCGACCATAGAGTGCGTCGAGAACGAGGCGCGCATCACGGCCGGGCAGCTCGACCGCAAGCTCTACGTCGAGGTCGACAAGGTGCTGAAGGCCATCGGCGGGAAGTGGAACAGGGGGGCGAAGGCTCACCTGTTCACGGGCGACGCGGCCTCGCTGCTCGACGCGGTGATCGTCTCGGGCGAGGTCACGACGAACCGCGAGATCGGCTTCTTCGAGACGCCGTCCGCGTTGGCGAGCGAGCTGTGCGCCCTGGCCGACGTGCAGGAGGGGCACGCGTGCCTGGAGCCGAGCGCGGGGACGGGGCGGATCGTCGAAGAGCTGGCGAAGTACCACCCGGCCTCGATCGACATGGTCGAGTTCGACCGCACGCGAGCCATGCGGCTCGTCGGCGAACGCCTGCCAGGCTGGGTGTCGACCTACTACGGCACGCGTTTCACCGTGATCTCGGAAGACGTGATGAACGTCCAGCCGGGCTCGCTCTGGAACTGCCATCCCGTCGACCGTGTGGTCATGAACCCGCCCTTCACGAAGGTCGGCGTCGGCGACCACCTCGATCACGTGCAGCACGCGTTCGAGCTGCTCAAGCCCGACGGCTGCCTCGTCTCCGTGCTGCCGCGCAGCGTGACGTTCCGGCAGGACAAGCGACACCGGGCGTTCTGGTCCTGGGTCGAGCAGGAGCACGGGACGATCGAGCCGTTGTCAGACGATAGCTTCAAGGAGAGCGGCACGAGCGTTCGCACGTGCGTGCTCAGGCTCGTGAAAGGAACAGGAGAAGGACGATGAAAAGGGCAAGCATGGTTCTGGCGTTCGTGCTGTTCACGACCGCGCTGCTCACGAGCTGCGCGCTCCAGCGGCGGCAGTTCATGAACTTCACGCGGTCCTACTGCGAAGTCTCGGAGCTGACCGAGGCCGAGACGGGCGTCAGGTCGACCTACGTCTGGCGAGCGACCTGCACGGACGGCCGACGACTGCGCTGTGGAGCCACGAGCGTCTACGGACAGGGGCTCCAAGGCGTTCACTGCGAGCCCGACACGGCACCCGTGGCCGCGCCCGAGCCCGTCACGGGGACGGAGTCCGTGACGGCGCCCGCCGCGGAGCCCGCTCAGCCAGTGGCCGTCAGCGAGCCCGCGGCTCCCCTCGACCCGCTCCCCGCGCCCGAGGCGCCCCCTCTCGCTCCATCTCCCCCTCTCCCGTCTCCCTCCCCCCCCAGCAGCGTGTGCGACGGTATCGCGTGCTCCGGGCACGGGCGGTGCATCGTAGCTGGGGGCGCCCCGGTGTGCGCCTGCGAGGCCGGCTACGTGCCCGACACGGCTCAGGTCAACTGCCTGTCGCAGTGACCTGGCCTTGCAGAAGTGAAAGGTCGAACTTGCAAGGTTGAAAGGTTCGCACCCATCCGGGGTGCGGCCAGGCGCGCGAAGCTGCTTCGCGTGCCTGGCCTGCCCCGGCAGGTAGCAGAGGACGAAGTGACGACGAAGACGAAAACGCCGGTGGCTGTCGCAGACGACCCGCGCAGCGCGTACGCGCTCGCGGCCAGGCTGCGCAAGCTGGGCCTCGCCGCGCAACCGACGATCGACGGGAGCGGCGTCACGATTGGCCTTGGGTACGCCGAGTGGCTGGTCGAGTATCTGACGAGCGCACGCCGCGTCATGCACGAACAGTAGAAACGGGCAGAATCATGACCGACACCAACACCGTCAAGCAAACGCTCAAGACGCTCGTGCTGTCCAACGTCTCGACGATCCTCTGGGGGCCGCCCGGGATCGGGAAGACCACGGGCGTGCGCGATCTCGCCGCCGAGCTGGAAGCGCCGCTCTACGAGATCATCCCGGCGACGCGGGAGCCCGCCGACTTCGGGGGCTACCCCGTGCCCGAGGACGGCGTGATCAGGCTACGCCCGGTCGGCGACTGGGTGCGATTCGCCGAGCGGGCAGAGCTGGCCGCACGCGACGAAAAGATCGCGATCCTCTTCATCGACGAGGTCGCGGGCTGCACACTCGCGCAGCAGAACGCGCTTCTGCGTGTGACGCTCGACAAGGTCGTCGGCGAGTTCCCGTTGCCGTCCAACGTGTGCGTCGTCTGCGCGGCGAACCCCGTGGACCAGTCGGCGGGCGGCTGGGAGCTGTCGGCCGCGTTCTCGAACCGGCTCGCGCACCTCGACTGGCCCGTCCCGACCGTCGAGGATTGGGTCGCCTGGCTTCTCGCGCAGCCGGCAGAAGACCCGGCCGGCATGTACGCGCGACACCTCGTCGCCGGATTTCTCTCGGCGAGGCCCACGCTGCTGCTCGCGCTCCCGCCCGGGGACACGGACCGTGGCCGGGCCTGGCCGAGCCCGCGCTCGTGGCGGGCCTGCACGAAAGCGCTGGCCCGTGTCGCGGGTCACGCGAAGGGCGCACAGCTCGTCGAGGAGGGCGGAGCTGTCGCGCGAGCGACCGTGGGCATCGCCGCCGCCGCGGGCTTCGTCGAGATGCTTCGCGGCGTGGAGCTGATCGACCCCGAGGAGCTGCTCGCAAACCCGGCCCTCTGGGACGAGCGCGTCATGCGGAGCTGCGCGGACGGCGATGGGCTCGTTCGAGCCTGGTCCGCGCTCGTGGCGGTCATGGCGACCTTGCTGTCGGCCAAGCTCGACAACGGCAAGATCACGAAGGCCCGCTGGTTCGCCGCCTGGGAGATTCACCGACGTGCCCGGCTCTCGCAGCTTGACGGGGGCGCCCTCTCGGGGGCGACGGTGGCTGCCTTGGGCATCCCTCTGGGCATCGCCGCGCTCCACGCGAAGGAGGGGCGACCCGCCGGGCCGGCGCACGAGCTGCCCATGCCCGAGGAGGCGTTCGCCGCCGTCAAGGTTCGTCAGTCGGCCGAGGCGTAGAGCTGGGGGGGGAGGGAGACGGGAGAGGGGGAGATGGAGCGGGAGGACGAAAGGTGGTGACCGTGGGACAGCAAAAAGGCGGCCCTTCGGGGCTGCGCAAAACGTACTCGAACTTCTTGCGCGGACTCGATCGCGAGGTGAAGCGCACGGAGAAGGCGCACGCCCGCGCCGTCGCGCGCCTGCGTGCCCTGAACGACGCGGCTCCGCGGCGCTCGCTGGCGGTGCACAACCGACTGGTGCGCGCCGCTGCGACGGCGTTCATCAAGACGCGCGGCCGTGCGGCGTTGGCTTTGCTGCTGCGAGAGAACGCGTGCACGCTGGAGCATCGGCTGTTCGATCTCGTCATCGGCGCCGTCGCGTCCGTCCCCCCGCCGGACGGCACGCTTCTCGAAGCGATGCTGCGCACGGGCGAGGTTGCCCCGGTCGAGGATCTCGATCGGCTGGCGCAGCCCATCGACGAGGCGCGGCTCGCCTCCCACATGGTGGCTCGGCGCCTCTCGGGCGCGTCCAGCGGGCTCGACGCGTTGCTCAGTGCGATCTTCGACGAGTCGGCGTACGAGCCCACGGAGAGCCCCGCCGTGCCCGTGACGCAGCCTGGGGGCAAGGCGTGACTCCTGTTGAGCTGTTCTCTCTCGCGCGGCTGCGCGTGTCGATCGACTGGCCGCAGCTCGCCCCGGCTGTCTGGGCGCTGCGCTCGCCGGTGGCCGTCGCCGGGCTTCATGCCCAGTGCGGCGGGGCCATCGCCACCGACACGCGCTGGCGCGTCTACTACGACCCGGAGGCCGTCATGAGCTTCACGGTCGGGCAGGCCGCGACCGCGCTCGTCCACGAGGCGTGGCACTGCCTGCGCCGCCACGGGGAGCGGGCCGAGCTTCTCGCCGTCGAGCTGAAGTGGCGGGCTGCGCTCGCTGCCGCGCTCGACTGCGAGGTAGACGGCGACATGGAGCGGTGCCACCCGCGCCCGCAGTGGCCCTACCGGGTGTACCTGCCCAGCGACCTGCACTGTCGACCGGGGCTCCCGTTCGAGAACTACTTCGAGGCGGCCAAGGCCCTCGTTGGTCCCTCGCTCGTCGTGCGGCTCGTCGGGGGCTCGTCCATGGGCGGCGGGCCGCGCGGGTGGGAGCGCGATGGAGCTTCCGGCGCGGGCGACATCGAGATCGAGGTCATCACGCGGGCCGTGGCGGCTTCGATCGGGGCGCACCCTGGGAGCCTCCCCGGGGGCTGGGTCCGCTGGGCGAACGGCGTGCTCGCCCTGCCGACGGCGCCCTGGCAGCAGCTTCTTGCGCAGGCCGTTCGCGGCGCGCTCGCGTTCGTCTCTGGGGCGAACGACTACACGCGGAGCGCCCCGAGTCGCCGGCAGGGCGCGAGCCGTGTGCTCCTCCCGGTCTTGCGCCGCCCGCGTTGCTCCGTGGACGTCGTCGTGGACACCTCGGGCTCCATGGGCGAGGAGCAGCTTCGCGCGGCGCTCGCCGAGGTCGAGGGGATCATCAAGGCGACGGGGGCGGGGGTCAGGCTCTACGCCTGCGACGTGGCGGTCCACGACGGGGTCCAGCGGGTGAGCCGCGCGGGGGGCGTCGAGCTTCGCGGCGGCGGCGGCACGGACATGGGCGTCGGGATCGCCTTCGCCGAGCGGCAGCGCCCGCGGGCTGACGCGCTGGTCGTTTTGACCGACGGGCTCACAGGCTGGCCTACGGCGCGCCCGGCGATCCCGCGCGTGATCGTCGCGCTCCTGGGCGGGTTCGCTGGCGCGGGCTCGGTCCCGCGCTGGGCTCGCGTGGTCGAGATCAACAAGGGCGAGGTGGCGGCATGATCGACGTACGCCTAGTGCGCGACAGGCAGAAGAAGAACTTGTTCGAGAAGCCCACCCTCTTGCATGCCTCCCTCGGAGTGTCCCTGCGGGGGCGGCTCGCTTTCCCCGTGCGCGTGAAGTACCGCGCGGAGGCGCTCGCTTGCCAGCTCGCGGGGGAGAAGCCGAGCGACGCGTGCCTTCTCGTCGACCTGTGGCGACGGGCGCTTCAGCTCCAGGGCAGTAAGCGCGAGTACGAGATCGAGGACGCGATCAAGGGGTTCCCCCCGACCCTGGCGCCGTTCATGCGGATCGCGCTGGCCGTGCGGGCGCTACGCAAGGACGAGCGGCGCTGGCCGCTTCGCGTGGGCACCATGGGCGGGCTGCTCTGCATCACGAGCGGCTCTCTTCGGGCGTCTTCACGCGCACGGCCAGAGGGGAAAGAGTCGCTCGACGTGACGATAGCCTTCGCGGACGTTTCTCGCCTCGACCACGCGGAGTTCAGCTTCGGGTTGAGCTTCGGCGCCATCGGCGTGCGTGTCGTGGAGGGCGGACGTATCGACGGGCTCGTCGTCTGGGACGGGAACCGGGGGGCGCAGACGTTGTACGACATGTTGACGTGGTGTTCTCCGGGGCAGTCCGCCGGGAGCGAGGAGCAGGAGCGACGGCGCTGCGTGCGGCGCTGCGCCGGGCACGCTCTTCGTCGCGAGGCGCGGCGACTCTTGCGCGTGTCGCGCCGTCTCCTCGCAGAGCGCCAGCGCCGACAGCGGCAGGAAGGAGGCGCTCATGCCCCGGAAGCCAAACACGAATAGATGGCACTCGGGTGAGTCGCTCGTCTACGGGATAGCTTGCGTGGACGCGACGGGGGCGCCGGGCAGGCATCGGGTGAAGCTCTCGGCCGACGGACGCGTCATGGTCCTCGACCACTCTCGGGCCGAGCTGACGCGAACGCTGCTCTGCCACGAGCTGTCGGGGGAGGCGCCCGACGGGTGCTACGCGATCCTCGCGGCAGTGCGAGGGCACCCGCCCGTGTGGGTGCGCGGGGACACCTGGCGGTCCGCGCGATCCTCCGGCTTCGCCGGCCAGCTCATCGTGGCGCGCCACGGCGTAGCGGGTCTTCGTGCGTTGCTTCGCGCTGGCGGGCTCCACGTCTACCCGGTGGAGTCTGCCGCGTCGCCCTCCGTGTGGGTCATCTCGGCGAACCGGGCGAAGGCCGAGGCCGTGGCAAGCGCGGACCTCCCCGTCGGCCCGCTCGTCGGGAAGCGCACGCTCGTCTCCTTCGGCGGCTTCGTGGTCGTGCGGGTGCCGCACATGGGGCGCATCTGCTGGGACGTGGCGCTCCCCGGTGTGAGCAACCTGCTCTCCCAGGGCAGCGAGCTGGTCTTGCCGGGGCCGCTCGCGCTCGTGCGGCTGTCGCGGCAACTGCTGCGGGGCTGGCGCGGCGTGCTTGCTACCGGCGCGTCGGGCGCACGGCGGCCAGCTCCTCGCGGAGCGCCTTGTCGACCTTCGGCCTGAGTTCCAGCTTCGCGGGCTTCGCCGCCACGGAGATCGGCCCGCCCGTGCGCGGGTCGCGCCCGACGCGTGCGGGCTTCGCGGGGGTGAGCTTCTTGCGCAGGCTCACGATCCCGGGGATCATGATGCGGGCGCCCGTGGGCATCCCGAGTGCGGCCTCGCGCACGACGGCGGCGAGCGCTCCCAGCAGCTCGCGCACGTCCTCGGCGGTCACTCCCGTCCTGTCGCTGACCGCGCGGACCAAGGCCGCTTTGGACATCGACGCGGACGGCTTCGTCGTCAACTTGTTCGTCATGAGATAGCTCCTTCTGTGGCGGGGGTGTTCGGTACCCGACCAGAATGGCAAGCAGCCCGCAGGAAGTCAACGAAACCGGAGAGGATTTCCAGGGGAAATCTTCGAGTTCTCAACGAAACGGCCGAATAAACTCAACAAAAAGGCCGAGGCGGGATGGGCGCCTCGGCCGGGGGCGGTGCCGAGAGGAATCGGGACCGTCGTCGAGGTTCAGCGTGCCAGGGGGCGCAGGGGAAGTCAACTTCAAACGGGCTCGCTCGGGGCGGGGACGTCGTCCTCGGGTGCGGGCTGGATGAAGAAGATCATCGCGAGGGTCACGGCGGCGATGGCGAGTGAGGCGAAGACCACCGGGGCCGTCTTGATCCGCCGGGTGTTCGCGAGGCGGTAGGCGAGCAGGAAACCCGCGAGCCCGCCCGCGACGCCGGGGACGAGCGCGAAGATCTGCTGGCCGATCGACGCCGGCATGATCGAGAGCGGCTGGGCCTTCGCGGCTGCGTACGTCCGCGCCCGTCCGTAGTAGGTGCTGATGGCGTTCTGCTCAGGCATGCACACATTCTACGACACGGGGGCGGGCGTGTGAAGCGCCTTCGTAGATCGCTCCATCTCCCCCTCTCCCGTCTCCCTCCCCCCCCAGCTCATCGGCGCGCCCAGTGCTGGGCCAGCCGTTCGAGGGGGCGGGTGCCGGGGTCGCGCTTCTGGTTGGAGATGTGGAAGTGCCCGACGACCCCGCGGAACGCTCGAAGCTGCGCCCAGGGGACGAGGGCCGCCGGGCCGGGGTAGACGACCTTCGGCAGACGCAGCGTCGTGTGCACCGCATCGAACAGGGCGCCGATGGCCACGTACTGCGCGGGGAGGAAGTCCGCGACGGTGCGATACGTGCCGCGGGTCAGCGACTCGTATCTCGGACGGGCCATGCCGCGCTCCGGGGGGGTCTGCGCCGCGCCGTAGTTCACGATCTCCACGCCCCAGGAGATCGCGTTCGGGCCGCTGCCGACGTGGGCGCAGACCACCGAGGCGGGATCGGCACATTGCCAGATCGTGCCCTCGCGGTCGAGGATGAAATGGATCGAGAGCCCACGTTGCGCGAGCGTGTCGTAGACGTCTTGCGCGTCTCTATCTCCGCCGGACCAGTGCATGACGCCGAACTGCAACGGCTGCGTCCGCTGCCGCGTGCCCGGCATGCCGGGGGCGAAGACCAGCGAGTGGTCCACGGGGACGTTCACGGGCACG
>Ga0315273_10010332_pt1 | contig 11893 bp, 9 predicted proteins | sample YL17G02_0_MG_FD_205753 | JGI IMG/M metagenome (GOLD analysis project Ga0315273, IMG submission 205753) | Sediment microbial communities from Yellowstone Lake, YNP, Wyoming, USA - YL17G02_0 | ecosystem: Environmental > Aquatic > Freshwater > Lake > Sediment | place: USA: Wyoming | collected... | reverse complement strand
CGCGCCGGCCACCACCAGGCCTGCCGTGCCGGCACGACGCAGGAACTCGCGCCGTGCGATCGCGTGGACGACGTCGTCGGACCGAACCATCGCCGGATGCTAACGGCTCGCAGTTGAACCGCCGACTTGTATGGCTGGAGCGGTTCGTGAGGTTTCGGCTCGTAGCGTCCCGTAGGTCGTCGACCGGGGTGACTCGTGAAGCCCGACACCATCCCGAGCTGACATCGGCGTCTCGTCGCCAACCGCTGGACCTATCCCCATCGGCCCGGCACCGGGCCGGAACTCAGAGTCCTGGACGGGGTTCCTGCGCGCTCAAGCCGCCGGGATCGTCGCGTGTGACTTCTTCACCGTCGACACCGTCATGCTGGGTCGCCACTACGTGGGTTCTTCATCTGCGGAACGCTGGGTCGGCACCAAGCGGCCTGACCCACCCCGAGAGGCTCACCGAGCACCCCGAACGCGTTTCCGGCACCCGCAGGGTGTCCACGATGTCTCGCGACAGGCATCCAGGATGTCCTGAACTCAGACACTGCCGGGGGCGCTCTCGGGTCGGGAGACTTCGATGGCCTGCTGGCTGCCGTGCTCGACGAGCCAGCGCGCGCCGAGGTCCTCATGAGTCGAGGGTGCGAGGACCGTGTCGACGAACCACCACTCGGCTTGCACCCGTTCCCGGTCGACGTCGATCACGACGTACCCGTTGCTGTCGAACTCGCACCACTTCCAGTGCGGCAAGGTGTCTATGGCTGTGCGCTCGAGGGCGAGTGACCGCTCGTCACGGCGAGGCCAGCCCATCTTGTCGTCGATGTTCATCGACGTGAGGCTCGACGACACGAACTCGACCGCGACGGGGTCGTCCCCCGCAACCGGGTCTTCGTGCAGCTCGATGACGATCCCGACGTGCACGTCGCCGCTGAGCACCACGACGTTCGTCATGTCGTGCTCGCGAAGGTGCTGGAGCAAGGTCGCACGCTCGACCGGGTACCCGTCCCACTGGTCGGGGTCCGGACCCGAGCCTCCCTCGCCGAGGAGCCCCAGGGCGCGGAGGGCAGGTCGGATCGACTCAGGCAGATGCTCGCTCCACGTGTGACCCATGACGGACCCGTTACCGACCAAGCGCCAGTGAGCGGTCGAGGCGTCGAGCGCACCCAGGAGCCACTCGCGCTGCTCCGTGCCGAGCTGCGTGCGAGCCGGGTCGTTCATCTCCGGCGGCGCGATGGGTTCGTCGCGTCGCGTGCGGGTGTCGACCAGGAAGATCTCCGCCAGGTCCCCGAGCGGGACGCTACGGAACACGCGCGTCGGGTCGAGCGGATCAGGCATCCGGTACGGCTGCCACTCCCATCGCGCCCGGAAGCCTGCGGCCTTGCGGTCGGCGAACGGCCCCTGCTCGGGTCGGTGCCACGATGAGCCGTCGCGCCACGTTCCGTCGGCGAACTCGTGGTCGTCGAGCGTCGCGATGACCGGATGGGTGAGGTGCAACGCCTGTACGTCGGGATCGCCGCGGTACTGCGCGTACCGGCGGCGGTAGTCGTCGAGGGTGACGCACTCATGGAGCGGGTCGAACGGCCGACCGATGTCGGGCGGCTGCGGCGCGCCGGGCGGCAGCACGTTGGGCGTCTCGTAGATGTAGTCGCCGAGGTGCAGCAGAAACGCGAGGTCCCGGCGCTCGGCAATGCGCGCGTACGCGTTGAACCACCCTGCGTTGTAGCTCGCGCAGGAAGCCACGGCGAAGCGCACGCGTTCTGCACCGCGCTCTGGCAGCGTGCGGGTCCGCGCCACCGGTGACGACTCGCCCAGCGCTTCGAACCCGTAGTAGTAGGTCGTGGCCGGTTCGAGACCGTCCACGTCGACGTGCACGGTGTGGTCCGCCTCCGGGTCCGATGCAGCCGTCCCGGTGCAGACGACGTCGCGCAGTCCTTCGTCGCGCGCCACGCTCCACGCCACGTCGTGCGGACCGTCGGTGTCCGCGGTCACGCGGGTCCACAGCATCACCCGGTCCTGGAGCGGATCTCCGCTCGCGACCGAGTGACGGAACACACCCGCGGTCACGGCGCGGCGACGATCTTCCGGGTCCCGTGCTCGACCATCAAGCGCGCACCGGACTCCTCCCCGGGTGCGCGCTCGAGCACCGTCGGGACGAACCACCACTCAGCGACGACGCGCTCGGGCGTCACCTCGACGACCACGTACCCGTGGTCGTCGAGATCGCACCACTTCCAGTGCGGCATCACCTGCATCAGCTCGTGCTCCACCGCGAGCGACTGCGGGCCGCGGCGCGGCCATCCCATCTTGTCGTCGAGGTTCGGAGACGTGAGGCTCGCCGTGACGAACTCGACCGCGACGGGTGCGCTGCCCGAGAAGGAGTCCTCGTGGAGCTCCATCGCCAGCGCGACGTGGATGTCGCCGCTCAGCACGACGAGGTTGTCGATGCCCTGGTCACGGACGTGACCGAGCACGAGCGCTCGCTCGGCCGGGTAGCCGTCCCACTGGTCGGGGTCGGGGCCCGCGCCCCCGGAGTCGGACAGCTTGAGCGTGCCGATCACCGGGCGAATTGCCTCTGGGATCTGTGGCGTCCAGGTCTGTCCCATCGCCGAGGAGTTGGCGAGCAGCCGCCAGCGCGCGGTTGACACGTCGAGCTCGCCGAGCAGCCACGCGCGCTGGTCGAGGCCGAGCTGCGTCCGACCCGGGTCGTTCATGGCAGGCGCCGACACCGGCTGGTCGCGGCGCGAGCGCATGTCGATGATGATCAGGTCGGCGAGATCACCGATCCGCACCGTTCGGAACACGCGCTCGAGGTCATCCGGTTCGGGCAGTCGCGCCGGGAGCCAGTCCCAGCGGGCCTTGAAGGCCGCTGCCCGCCGGTCGGGCCACGGACCGTCCTCGGGCGTGTGCCACGACGAGCCACCCGCCCAGCAGCCGTCGGCGAGCTCGTGGTCGTCCAACGTCGCGATGACGGGATGCGCCGCCCGAAACGCTTGGACGTCCGGATCGCTGCAGTACTCCGCGAACCGCCGGCGGTAGTCGTCGAGGGTGATGCAGTTCTTGTCGGGGTCGAACCTTCGTCCGAGATCGGGGCGCGGGTCGTTCGGGAACTTCTGGTTCGAACCTTCGTAGATGTAGTCACCGAGGTGCAGCACGAAGTCGAGGTCATCTCGCTCGGCGATGCGTGCGTAGCCGTTGAAGTAGCCGGTGTCGTAGCGTGCGCACGACACCATCGCGATCTTCAGGTGGTCCGAATCGGGAACGGGAAGCGTGCGCGTCCGCCCCACCGGTGAGCGCTCGTGGAGTGTCGAGAATCCGTAGTGATACGTCGTTCCAGGCGTCAGCCCTTGCACGTCCACGTGGACGGTGTGGTCCGACGCCGAATCCGCCGACACCGTCCCGTTGGACACAACGTCGCGGAGCTCCGGATCCCGCCCGACCTTCCACTCCACGTCAACCGCATCCGCCTCGGTCGTGACACGCGTCCAAAGGATCATACGGTCATGGAGCGGATCGCCGCTCGCGACACCATGCTGAAATGCCTGCCCTGCGATGCCGCGCAGCCTAGCCCTCAGACGTCCCTCCTGCCGACGCGACGCGGGCGTACGTTCTTTTCCAGCGGCCGCGACAACGTGTGGGGGCGGCCGCACGGACTCTCCTCAGGTCAAGTTGGTCGACGCCCCCAGGCCGACACGATCGTGGGCGACATGCCCATCGAGCTGCAGGTTTCGGCGTCGACGTCGACCAGACCGGCCTCGACGAGATGACGCGGCAGTTCGCGTCCGAACTCGGGATCCATCCCGACCGATGGTCCAAGAACGGCGCTGGCTCGGTGCTGTCGACGGAAGCACGACCGGAGTCGCTCGGGCATAACGAACTGTCGCGCAGCAGGCAGATGGATACCCGGCGTGAGGTCGAAATCCTCGACGAGCAGCCCACCGCCGGGCCGCAACGCCGCGACCAACTTGTCGAGAACCGCCAGTCGGTCAGGCAGGTGCTCCAGCACGGCGCGGGCGTGGATCACATCGAACTGCTCATCGAGCGCGTCGGCGCAGATGTCGTGGATGATGTTCTCCGGGTTTGGTGGAGTTGGTTGTTGTTGGATTTCATGTCTCGAGCAGCGAACACGTCGAGCTCGTGGCCGCGCGCAAGCGGAGCGCGGCGCTGGAAGCCGAGGCCTGAGCCCCTACTGCCACCGTCACCTTCCCGTTCACCGGCCTCGAGGTGAGCCACCTTTCGGACCCGCGTCCATCCCCAGCTCAAGTGCCGGAGCGGCGTTGGTGAAGGCGGCGACCCGGTCCCGGTCGACCTGGCTCGCGTCCGCGCGCGCGGCGCCTTTGGTCAGGTAGTCGTCGGCGAACTCGGCTTTGACTGCTCCCGTTTCGTCGAGCAGCCATACCGGCGCCATACGGCGGGGCACGGTGACCACGCCGGGATCGTCGTAGGTGCCGAACGCCTTGTCCCACACCGCGCTGGTCACACCGAAGTTGCGCATCGGTGCGCCGAAGTGGTGATGCAGGTGATTGCGACGGGCCCAGCGCCCGTAGCGGTTGCGCGGCGGATGCGTATGGGTGCGCCGGTGCGCGACCTCATAGCCGAAGTACATCGAGAGCAGCCCGACGGTGAAGGCGCCGGCCCAACGCCGGCCCGCCAGCGCGGCGGTCGCGGGATAGGCCAGCGCCGTGGTGGCAGCCGCAGAAGCCAACTTCTTCGAGGCGGGCGAGAAGTACGTGACGTCGGCGTGGTGCTTCAGGTGCTCGACCGAGGCCAGCCCCCGACCGCGAAGCTCGTGCATGAGGAACCGGTGCAGGCCGTACTCCGCCGCCGTCCACGATGCCGCCCCGATCAGCACGGCGGCCCCACGGGACTGGATGATCGTCATGGCTCCAGGATGGCAGATCCGACGGCCGGGGTGGCATGGAGGTTGAGGCAGGACTGCACCGCGGCGGAGGTTGCCTGTTGGTTGATCGTCATCCAGAACGTCGTCAATGCCGTCAATGATCAGGTCAGCTACACAAACCTCCCCACAATTGGGTGCCCATCGAACCGGGTCGATTGCACCGCTGGTCGTCCATTACGTCCACTGCGTCCAGCGCATCGGTCACGGCAACCGCAGTCCAACGGAGCCGGGGCCGACTGATCGGGCGTCCTGGAGACCCGCCGCCCGGGGCCCCGGCGCCCCGCGGGATCTCCTGCGGGACCCGACGAGGTACGCCGCGCCGTGCTCGATACCGCCGCGACGCTCTTCGCTCGACGGGGTGTGGACGCGGCGTCCCTGCGCGACATCGCAGCCGAGGCCGCCGGCTCGCCTACCGTCAGCGTGTTCCTGTTCTTCTCGGCCCGCTGCTGTACCTTCTGCTGGTTACGCTCCTGCGGGACAAGCGCGGGACCAAGGCCGAGGCGGAGGACTTCTCGTGACCTTTGGGTCCCGTGCGGGAGTCCGGATGATGGAGGGCGGGTAGTGACCGAGACGACTGGGCAAAAGGCCGGCGCGGCGACGATCGTCTTGTTCACGCTGGCGGCGGGGCAGTTCATCATGGCCCTCGACATGTCGGTGATGAACGTGTCGATCGCGACGGTCGCCAAGGACGTTGGCACGACCGTGACGGGGATCCAGACGGCGATCACGCTCTACACGTTGGTGATGGCATCGCTGATGATCACCGGCGGCAAGATCGGTCAGATCCTCGGCCGGAAGCGCGCGTTCGCGATCGGCGGCGTCATCTATGCATGTGGCTCCCTCACCACTGCGCTCGCCCCGAACCTCACCGTGCTCATCATCGGCTGGTCGTTCCTCGAGGGCTTCGGTGCCGTGCTCATCATGCCGGCCATCGTTGCGCTGGTTGCGTCGAACTTCGCCAAGCCGGAACGACCGAAGGCCTATGGGCTTGTCGCCGCGGCCGGCGCGATGGCGATCGCACTGGGCCCGTTGATCGGCGGCGCGTTCACCACGTACTGGTCGTGGCGATGGGTCTTCGTCTGCGAGGTCATCGCCATCGGCGGGATCCTCGCCTTCTCGCGACGCATGGAGGACACGCCCCCCGAGGAAGGGGTCCGCCTCGACCTCGTTGGCACGGCGCTCTCCGCGCTGGGCCTCGGATTGTTCGTCTTCGGCATCCTCCGCTCGGGGACGTGGGGTGTCGTGCAGCCCAAGCCGGAAGCGCCCCAGTGGCTCGGGCTCTCCCCGGTGATCTGGCTGATGCTCGCGGGCGGTGTGACGCTGACGCTGTTCATGCGGTGGGAGAACCGGCGCATCGAGCGCGGCGAAGGCGCACTGCTCGACCCCGCGATGCTGCGGATCCGCCAGCTGAAGGCCGGGGTCGTGTCGTTCTTCTTCACGTACCTCACCCAGGCCGGCATCTTCTTCGCCGTTCCGTTGTTCCTGTCGGTCGCGCTCGGGATCTCGGCGATGGAGACCGGGGTCCGGATGCTTCCGCTGTCACTCGGGATGCTCGCCTTTGCAGTCGGTATCCCGAAGCTGCTCCCGAACGCGTCCCCGCGCCGGGTCGTCAATGTCGGGTTCATCGTGCTGTTCGGCGGCATCGTGGCGTTGATCGCCCTGCTCGACGTCGGGGTCGGTCCGGAGATCGTCACCTGGCCGCTGCTCATCGCCGGCGCCGGGCTCGGAACCCTGGCCTCACAGCTCGGGGCCGCGACCGTGTCGGCGGTACCCGACGAGCAGAGCGGCGAGGTCGGCGGGATCCAGAACACTGGGACGCAGCTCGGCGCTTCGATCGGCACCGCCCTTGCAGGCGCGATCCTCATCTCCGCGCTGACGGCGTCGTTCTTCGCCGGGATCCAGGACAACCCCGACGTTCCCGACAGCGTCACCACGAACGCGCAGACCGAGCTCTCCAGCGGCGTCCCGTTCGTCTCCGACGCCGACCTGGAAGCCGCGCTCTCGGATGCCGGCGTGCCGACGAAGACGACCGACGCGATCATCGACGAGAACGCGCAGGCCCGGATCGACGGGCTGCGCGCCGCGTTGTCGGTGCTCGCGCTCTTCGCGCTCCTCGCACTGGCCTTCACGAGGGGAATCCCGACAGAACCGCCCGGCGGATCATCCGCGGAGCCGAGCGCACCGCGGAAGCGAGAACCCAGCGAGCAGTCGTCCTGACCCTGGGCTGTTGCCTGAGTCAGGACCGACGCCGTCGGTGCTCGCTCAGTGTCGGTGGTTCGCATGAGGAGGTCGGTCGGTGGGTCAGGGATCGGGCCGCGGACGGCGGTTGTCGTTCGCTGAACGGCTGGGGCGGAGCCTGTCCGTGCCATGATCCCGGCACAGTGCGGGATGGCGCCGGGGGGGGTGACGTGAGCGATCTACCGAGTGGGACGGTGACGTTCCTGTTCACGGACCTCGAGGGTTCCACCCGGCTGTGGGAGGAAAACCCCGAGGCGATGCGCGCCGCGCTCGCCCGCCACGACGAGATCCTGCGCGACACGGTCGAGGGCCACGGCGGTCACGTCGTCAAGACGACGGGCGACGGCCTGCACGCCGCGTTCGCCACCGCGCACGACGGACTCGGCGCAGCGATCGCCGCCCAGGGCGCCCTTGTCGCCGAGGACTGGTCGCTGCCGGAACCGCTCCAAGTCCGCATGGGACTGCACAGCGGCGAGGCCGACGTCCGCGACGGCGACTACTACGGGCCGGCCGTGAACCGAGGTGCCCGCGTTGCCGCAGTGGCCCACGGCGGCCAGATCGTGCTCTCGCGCGCGACCGAAGAGCTCGCGCGTGACGGCCTGGGCAACGACGTGAGCCTCGTGGACCTCGGGGATCACCAGCTGCGCGACCTCGCGCGGCCCGAGCACGTGTTCCAGATCAACACCCCCGGCCTGCGCATCGACTTCCCGCCGCTGCGTTCGCTTGACGCGTTCCCGGGCAACCTGCCGTCACGGCCCACGTCGTTCGTCGGCCGCGACGGCGATCTGCGCAAGGTCGCCGAGGCCCTCGAGCGCGCGCCCGTTGTCACCGTTACCGGTGTGGGTGGCGTGGGCAAGACCCGCCTGGCCCTGCAGGTCGCGGCCGAAGTTGTGCCCCACTACCCCGACGGCGCCTGGCTCTGCGAGCTCGCGACCGCCGACGGCCCGGCTGCACTCATGCAGGTGATTGCCGCGAGCCTCGGCGTGCCGTTGCGGTCCGGGATGGACCCCGCCGACAGCGTGCTCGAGTTCCTCAAGGCGAAGCAGCTCCTCGTCGTGCTCGACAACTGCGAGCATCTCATCGACTCGGCTGGCGCGTTCGCCGAACGCGTGGTGCAGACGTGCCCCGATGTGCGGATGCTCGCGACCAGCCGTGAGGGTCTCGCGATCGAGGGGGAGCAGGTGGTGCCGCTGCGATCGCTCGCCCTGCCCGACGAAGACGCGGATCCTGATGGCGTCACCAGCAGCGCCGCGGTCCGGCTGTTCGTCGAACGCGCGGGTGCAGCGCAATCCGGGTTCGAGCTCCGCTCCGTCGATCTGTCGGCGGTCGCCGAAGTGTGCCGACGGCTCGACGGTATCCCGCTGGCGATCGAGCTCGCGGCGGCTCGGGTCGTCGCCATGACCCCCACGGAGATCGCGGGCTTGCTCGACGAGCGCTTCCGATTGCTGACCGGCGGGCGCCGCACCGCCGTCGAACGGCATCAGACGCTGCGGGCCACGGTCGACTGGTCGTACTCGCTGCTCGACGAGCGCGACCGGACGGTCTTCGACCGGCTGGGCGTGTTTGCCGGAACGTTTGGCGGCGACGCGGCCGCGGTCGTGGGTGCGGGTGACGGCGTCGAGCGGTTCGACGTGCTCGACTCGCTGAGCGACCTCGTCGCGAAGTCACTTGTCGTCGCCGAGCCAGCCGAAGACGGCACCACGCGCTACGCGCTCCTCGAGACCCTGCGCCAATACGCCCGCGAGCGACTCGACGAGGCCGGCGCCGGCGACACCTGGCGGCGCCGTCACGCCGAGCACTACGCCGAGTTCTGCGAGGCGATCGCGCCCGTCCTGCTCAGCCCCGGCGAGATCGCCGCTCGCCGCCACGTCCAAACCGAGCTCGACAACCTCCGCGCTGCGGTCGGCTGGGCACTCGACCGCGACGATCGCGACGACAACGAGCTCGGCGTGCGCATCGCCGCCGCGCTCTTCACCGAGGCCTCCATGGGCCGGGCCGCGGGGATCTCGGCATGGGCTGTCCGCGCACTGCCGTTCATCGACTCGACCACCCCGCTCCGCCGGTACGAGATCCTCGCGTGCGTCGCATTCGACGCGCACGCGCAAGGTGACATGGACCGCTGCCGAGAGTTCTCCCTCGCCGCACTGCGCGACGGCGTGCCCGACGACCTCGACTACTGCGTGATGGCTCACACGGCACTGGCCGGCGCCTACGCCATGGTCGGCAACCTCGCCGAGGCCGTACGCGTCTTTGACGAGGCCCTCGCGCTGGCGGAGGCCCGAGGCGCACCCGAGTATGTGCGCGCGAACACGCTCGCCATCATCGCGATGCACCGGCTGGGTAATCGCGACGTGGAAGGCGGGCGGCGAGACGCCGAGGAAGCCGCCGCACTGGCGCAGCGATCACGCAATCCGTCGACCATGGTGCTCTCGCTGTTCGCGCTCGGTTGGTCGCTCTGTCAAGACGAACCCGACCGTGCCATCAAGACGCTCAGCGAGACGATCCGCCTGTGCGACGCAGGAGCCATCGACGCCGTCCTCGCCCCGGCACGGTGCTTGCGGGCCACGCTTCGGCTCCAGACCGGACAGCTCGAGCACGCGATCCCCGACCTCCGGGCCGGCTTCGAGTGCTCCGTCGAGATCGGCGACATCCTCACGATCGGTGCCGCAGCCACCGCAACAGTGCCCGCGCTGGTGCAGGCGGGAGTACCCGAAACTGCGGCAGTCATCCTGGGCGCGCTCGACCAGGGTGTCATCCCCAACTTCGAGACGTCGGGGTACGGCGTCTTTGAGGTCGCCGGCCTGCACCCGCAAGTGCAGTCCGCGCTCTCAGAGAAGGGCCGGTACGAACGGGCGCACGCGCGAGGAGCCGCCATGACCTACGACGACGCCGTCGCGTTCGTGCGCGGCGCACTCGACGGGCTGAGCACCCAGACGCCCGTCGAGTCCGCCTGACCCAAGGTTCGTGAAGATCGCCCGATGCGTCTACGGCGTGGTCGGGAGCGGGTCGACGCTGTGCTCGGCCTCGGCGAGGAGTCGCATGAAGCCCCTGCGGTCGAGGCGCCCGCCGGCGTCGGAGGCGGCGGTGCGCTCCGCGGCGCCGACAGCGCCAACCGGGTCTTGCCGACCCCGCCCACGCCCGTCAGCGTCACCAGCCGTTCCTTCGCCACCAGCCCGACGACGCGTTCCACCTCCTCGGAGCGTCCGATCAGCTCGGTCAACAGGATCGGCAGGTTCGTCGGGACCACACCCACCGATCGCAACGGCGAGAACGACGCCAACTCGACCATGCCCCACCCCCTCGTGGCAAGCACCAGTCGAGCAGCACCGAGGCACAAGGCCGGGCCGCGGTCAGACCTCAGAGGCGGTTGAGCCCGAGCACCAAGAGTCCCGTGATGATGCTGTCACCCTCAGCCGAGCGTCTGAGAGAGTGGACAAGGACACGAGCCCGCTCCTCAGTAGGTAGGACGGGATCTGCGGCGACCTGAAGATCGAGTGCCGTGGACGACATCGGGAACGCCCCGACGAGCAGGAGCTTCTCCGATTGCTTGGAGTAGGCCACGTACGACACCGGTGGAAGGACTGCGGAGTCACGCGCGGACGCCGCAACTCCGACGAATCCCGGCGGCAATCCCGAAAGCCTCGTCTTTTGGGTCAGCAGTCGTCGGACGTCCTTGTACCTGGCGGCAGCCCTGGGCCCGACGGTCTTGTCGACGGTCAGATAGAAGTCCATGGATCCGCCGTTCGCATCCGCAGCCTCGAACGGGCCGAACTCACAAGCGATGTTGCCGACGCGGGGAGAGGTCCTGCCCTGCGCGGCGGCGAGAAACTCCGCCGGGGTGATCAGGGTGCATTCGTCGTTCGCCTTCGCGGGCTTTGCCGCCACCGAGACCACCGTCGTGTCGTGCGAGCCGACCCGAAGCGCCACGGCTCCCAGAATGGTGAGCGTTGCTGCCAGGGCGACCGCCACCGCGACGCGCCGCCGGGGACGTTGACCGCTACCCGCCGTGGTGTTGGGTTCCAAGCCGGAGTCGATGTCCTCGAAGGTTGGCGGAACCGGGGCCGAATCCACGACCTCGAGAACCAACGCGCGGATCCGGGCGTCCAGCTGATCAGCCATCGAGCACTCCCCTCAACGTCTTGCGGGCCCGGGCCAGGTGACGACGGACCGCGCCATCGGAGACCCCGATGAGCGCTGCGACAGACCCCGGGTCGAGATCCTCCCAATAGGTCAGGTACACGACCGCCCGCTGTCTCGGGCTCAATGCCGCGACGGCGGCAAGCACCTCCGGGCGAGGTGTCGGTGGCGCTTCGACAAGGTCTCGAGATGCGGCGCGTTGCTCGTATCGCACGCGCCGCGCCTCACGTCGAGCCGTCATCCGAGATTCGTTGAGGACTGCCCGATACAGATACGCACGCGGATTGCGCACGTCCGACCATGCCGGCGCTCTGAACGCGGTGATCACTGATGCGGACACCACATCGGCAGCACTATCCGGACCCACAAGCACCGTCGCAAAGCGGACCAACTCCTCCGAATACTTCCCGTAGATCTCCGCATCAGAGATCGCCATCACACTCCTACGATGCCGCTCGACCCGATTCCGGGTGACACCAATCGCGCGATTCCTTTCGCAGGTTCCCCCGCGAATGAACCCGGCACAAGGCCGCCGACACTCAGCGCGCGATCCATGTCGAAGCGGTCGCGCTCGCCCTGTTCGCGGCGTTGGTGGCGTTGGCGTCGGTGCTGGTGATCGGCGAGCTCCTCGCCCGTGAG
>Ga0315273_10010331_pt1 | contig 11893 bp, 18 predicted proteins | sample YL17G02_0_MG_FD_205753 | JGI IMG/M metagenome (GOLD analysis project Ga0315273, IMG submission 205753) | Sediment microbial communities from Yellowstone Lake, YNP, Wyoming, USA - YL17G02_0 | ecosystem: Environmental > Aquatic > Freshwater > Lake > Sediment | place: USA: Wyoming | collected... | reverse complement strand
TGTAACAGTAGGTCCCGTCGAGTGCCACCACATCGCTGCCCGTTACCACCTTGCCAAACGTCTGCACGGTGGCAAACGCGCCAGGGAGCGCACAGGCTCCTGGTGCCCGATAGAGTTTGTACCCCGCCAGGTCCGCTTCGGTGTTCGCCGTCCACGCGAGATTGACGCTCGCCGCTTCAGCCCACACGGCGCAACTGAGCAGCACGACCAGCAAGAGGATTCCAACTAGGTTTTTTGTCAGCATGGGGGTTCTCCTTGTAATAAGTTTTGGTACAGGTTTCACAGAGTCCGGGTCGCTGCACCAGCATGCTCGTCGCCGTCAGATACCCGCAGCCCGGACACGGCGTATGGTACGCGCTGGTGAGTGGCTTGCAGGTACATGACGGACAATGACTCACAATGTGCTCCTTTATGAAGCACGCCAAAATCCAGCAGCTGCGATCTGCGCTGTGATATCACTGCCATCAGGCGTGACCACAAACGCATGGTTAGTAAGCGGAATAAACGTAGTGTCAGCACCAGGCGTGACACCATCTGGACAGTACACCACCAACAACGCACTAATCGCGTTGCCAGTGGCGGCAGTCCAAACAATGTCTACCATGTCAACATCAAACCTCTCATTGGTGTCATCAACGGTTAATGTGAGATTCGCACCAGTCACTGTCTTCCTACCCATTGTGGCTTGCTCGTTCGAGGTACCCGCGAGCAACGCTGCAACTTCGTCGTAGTCCTTGAGCGTAGCGTCCGCTTCAAGACCTGTAGTCTCCAGTGGGATCACCTTCAACCTGGAGTTAGCAGGTGAACCATCCTTCACGTTCTGGATATACTGCCCAGCCTTACCCTTTGCAATGTTAAAACAAAAATCAGCCATTGTTTGAGTCTCCTACAAACTCGCCAAACTCTTTGGCAAGATTTTTCTTTCGCACTTGTAGCATCGCCAGGCTGTCTTGTAAACGATCTCGCTTGGCCTCGATTACTTCGATCTCTTGCTGATGAGTAAACAGAAGAGCCATATGAGCTTCTTCTATCTGCTTAGTTTTCATCTGCATTTGTGCGCCCAGCTCTGCTAGTACTTGTTCGGCACTCAATCGCTGGGCTGCAAGGTCAGATTCCTGGTCGGCCATCTGTACCGTATAAGCTTCTTCTGCTTTCGTACACTTCTCTTGTGCATCGTCTCGACGTGCTACCAAGACATCAATTTGTGGTTTGAGCGTAGCTAGCTGGGCCTCCAGCTCATCCACAAAACTCTTTGACACCATCGCCTTTTCAAGTACTTGGTGAACTTGAGTAAAGGCGCGAAAATGATTTGCCATTTGGCGTGCGATCTCACACGCCTGGCTAATCGACAACTCTTGTTCACTCATATTAGCCTCTCCTTGCCATCGTGTTGACCAACAAGTAATAAGACACGTTGCCCGCACCAGCTGGAACGTCTGGTTTCACACTAGCGACGTTATCAACAATCGGCCTAATACCCGCAGTCGCCACACCAGTAATTGCCGCACCTGTAAGTGCATCATGTAAAGCTGCAAACGATGTGCCAGTGGGGTCATTAGCACCGCTGATACCCCAGGTAGGCGTACCACCAGCTACTACTGCTTGGATAGACTTATCTGAATACGCTGGCATTTTAACTGCCGAACAAGTATCTGCAGATGTAACCGCTGCCCACGAATAGATGAACGAACCAATTACAATAGATCCGTTGTTATCTAACGCAGGTGCAACAGTATATGAAATCAATGCCATGTCATATACTCCTTATGCGTTAGGTTCCCAGTCAACTGAAACCTCAGGCTCCTGCCCAGCTGTCGGTGCCGTGAGACCTGTAGCAGTCGTTGTACAAGCAAACGAGATCGCGGTACCAAAAATAGCCCCACCTCGATTAGAGCTGAGACGCATTTCAAGTGCCTCACCATCACTCTGGGTGTTGCCAGCGGGCACAGGAATCACCAGCGTAGGCAACGTGGTACCTACCGTAGGTGCTACTGCATCAAATACCTGCAAGAACAATCTGGCAGCGGCACCAGCCCGTTGAACAACTTTGATATTCTTGAGTCGCGCACTTCCAGTACGTGCCAATAACAACGTGGCATTTTGAGCGTTAACTGTAGTTTGAGCCATTAAACTTCTCCCTTCACAATGAGATCAGGCGCACGCAAGCTTTGAGGCGTGCTAATCTGGATTGCATCTACACGCGACTTGGCTGCATCAGGATTTGCAAACACTTTGGTCTCGAACTTGCCATCCATATTGGTACGATCCAGCAACTCCTCGTAAGGTGCTTTGTGATAGTCCAAAGGCGAACAAGTAACCAGTTCTTCACCCTGGATATTCTTAATCCCCAGCAAGTGCAACGCCATATTAGTAATCGGGTCTAACTTGGCAATACACTTATAATACCCGTGCCAGCCAGCATCGTCCTGAGTGTTAAGAAACCCAGAAGCAGGCACAATATAAGGCCTGCTATCAAATACGAACTCGATCTCTTTATCGGTTCGATTCACCACGGTGACAACTTCCATAGATCTCCTTTTTGAACCTGAGGCCTGGAGCCAGATACATCAACCTTGTGAGTCAAGCATCTAGCCCCAGGTTCAAGTTAGGCTCCGTTAGCTATTAGCCAACGTGTGCCACAACGACGTTAGTGGTAATACCATCCCAGCGCACTGAGCTAGCTGGGCGGTCCAACGAGTAGTTCTCGAAAATGCGATACCGTGCTTCATACGCATCGGCATTGGTCAGACGCAACAGGATCGTCCCATCGTCGTCAGCCCACTCGCCTTCAACCTCAACCCAGCGAGTGGCTGTGGTCGGGTCAAACCCGAACAACATGCCGAAAGGTGCATCCTTGTCAACCTGCCAAGGAATCCCACCGAACGTCACATCGCCCATCTTGGCGGCCTTGGTACCAGCATCCGGTGAGAGCAAATCGCTACCAATATAGCGACGATCTGCATCCACCATCGTCAGATACGCACGACGCACCGAGTGGTGTGCAATGAAGTGCTTGATCTGCGCTTCACCCAACTGGTCAGCCACGTCGAGGCCACGCTGCAAAACGTCAGCAGACAACGGCCCAACGGAACTAAGCACAGTTGACTTGAAGATCGGGTACGTGGTGCGACTCACGTTGTTGAGGGTCGTCACATACGTAGAATCGTCCACCAACGCCAACATCCCGTTGAACTCCTGGTTGTACGCAGAGTCCGTCACAACCAAGGTCGAAGCCGTGGATGCAATACGCACCACGAAATCGTTGTCAGCGGTACCACCACCAGGAGCACTGTCGAGGGTCACGTTGTTACCGTCAGTAGACACCGCGGTAATAGTGCGGCCTGGCGATGCACCAGTACCACGAAGGGCACCAGAACCTGAATTGATGAATCCAACCGTCATACCCACGTTCAAGAAACGATTGCCGTGGACAGAACCAATAACTCCGCCAGGTGCATCCACGATGAGCGTGGTGTCACCAGTTGGAGTGGCCTCATTGACCCATGCCAGCGTGCCCAAGCCTGCGCCGAACATCGACCTGTTGAGGTCATTACCAAGGTCTCTCACGAGACCCATCATTTCCTGATCCATCGCACGCTTGAACGCGCCCTTGCTCGTCCGTGAATGCTTGATGGTCTGAATGCTCAACTGAATACGCCCATGGGCATAGCGCATCGGAATGCGCGTCTCAGTGTACTGCTGATTGCCAGCACTCGGTAGCGTGCCGTTCTCAGAAGTAAACATCACGCCCTGGTTACGCCGAACATTCAACGGATAGCGTACCTGCCGACCTTCCCAAGAGCCAGTTTCTTTCTTAAACAGGTTCCTGGTCCGCGTGCGCGAGTTTAACAAGGCCACGATGGTCTTCTCGTAAACTTCCTTCAAAACTGCATCATAAGCAGCAATATCAAGTGCCATAATTAGTTTCCTTCACTCGCGAGAAGTGTGTCAAAGGCCGCTTCACCAGCCTCGTCGAGCATATCTCGCTCAGATTGTGGTTCCTTATTTCGCTGGGCCTGATTTCCACCCTGTTTAGCTACAGGCTTGGGACCCAGTTTCTTCTGTTGCTCTGTCATCCCAGGTACTTTGCGCAGGCTTGCACCTGACACACCTTCCTGGAAATACTTAAATGCTTCTTTGAACACGCTGGGATCATGGCCCATAAAGCGTTCCATTAAGGTCTCATCACTTTGGATGATCCCACAGAGTGCATTTGTAAGGGCCACGCGACTACGCTCGGTTACATCGCGTCCCATGTCTTTCAAGAATCCTTCGGTCTGACGTGTACCTTCACTGGTGTAGTTACGCGTCTGCCGCTCCATGTAGGCATTAAACTGCTTGGCACTTCTGATCGCTTGTGCGACCGCTGGTACCTGTGACAGTTCATTCTCGATATCTATGATTTCCTTCTCCGTATATCGTTTGCCTGGGTTCTTCTCCATGAACTCCATGCGATCACGCATACGTTGGATACCTTGAATGTCTCCCAATGCCTTATACTGCTTGAGTACGTTGTTGATTTCGTCGAAGCGAGACTTGGGGATCATCTGTTCGCCCTTATCGCTGGCGGCGCGGGATGAATCACCTGCCTCACCTTCAACTTGGACCTGATCGCCAGAGCCTCCTCCTACTCCTTCGTTCTCTTCACCCTCGCCGTCCGCAGACAACGAGTACCGGGAACGGGGCAACCAGCTACCTTCAATGCTGCGTAAAACTCTAGACATCACAAACTCCTTAGGCTACACTTTTTAACGTGGTCGTGTCCACGTGCCTGCTGTGTCGCGCATTAACTGCTCAAAACCACTGTGACGAGCGCGAGATTCGTCCAGTAGTCTGCCGAAAGCATCACTACGCTTTGCAGCCATTTCGTTCGCTTCTTCTTCAGTGTCGTATTCTTCTTTCTCAAACGGGAACATTGGCGAGAGCCGCTGGCCCTTTTTGCCATCTCGATCAGTGCCAATCTCAAGATGATATTTACCATCCTGTCCGATGGTTATAGATTCTTCGTGCATCAGCCTTCCACCAAATCATAGACCAGGAAACCACCCACCACAATCGCAGCCCCGAGATTAATCACTAGTGCTTGGTTGATTGCACTACCGAGAAACCAAGGCTGGTCGTGCTCACTCTGCCATGGAAGAATCATCGCCTGATTCGCTGCAAAACCCATTACCCCAGTTACGTCTGTGGCACCACTTTTGAACTTGATGTCTACGGCGGCTTTGGCAACTAACACCATCTTTCTCACTAGCCACCTGCGGGAACTCACAGCGGCAAGTAGTGTAGTGTCTCCAGAAGCAGATGCTGCAATGACCAGATTCGGCATAACTCACTCTGATTCCTTTTTGAAGCGCGGCATGATCTTGTGTCTACCACGTCTTGCTGGGACTTTGTGCTCCGCTGCTTCTTCAGCACCAGACTCGTCCTCGTGGTCTTCCTCACCTGTATCTTGGGGCAAGCCGCAAGCACTCTTGAGAGCTTCTAACTGCAGCTCGATGGTTGAGATAGCCGCAGACATTGCTTTGTTATCCATAATGCTCCTTAACGACGTGATAAGATGATAGTGATAAAACTTCCAAGCAACCCACTCATGCCAGTCATAATCATGACGATCCAAGGTGGTACGCGATCACGTACTTTCTCAATCACTTCTTCCAACTTTTTGATTGCATCAGAGTTAGTCTCCACACGGCCGTTGAGATGACCTAATTGTTCATGTAGCTCGTTAAGATCCATATGATCCATGGTTACCTTTTACTAAAATTGGTTCTTTCCGCCAGAACCCATAGCTACACTACCTCCGCCACGCAAGGTGTCCATTGTCTTGTCACCTTGCTCGTTGGCTTTGCTGGTTGTGTTAGGAGGTTCGCCTTGTGGGTTTTTGGCAGTGTTGCCAGAAGGTTGAGCCATGCCGTCTATAACAGGCTGCATAGCAATCATGTGCTTGATTGTGTGGTTCTTCCAGAAGAGCTGCTTCCACACGGGCAACTGACGCCAGACGTCTGTGCGTGTTGGCTTGCGATGCTCGGTAACATGGACTGCGTGATTGTCAAAAACGTCGTCCTCTTCTGGGCCACCCGGTGGGAACGGCTCAGGTGAGTTTGGATCTATGAATGGCTCGCCAGTCATGGGGTCTGCAGGCGGGGTCCACTTCAAGAGCGCATCCCACTCACCACATGCGTGTCTCACGTCGTCATCATGCACACCAAGTACATGGGACATGCCAAACATCTGGGCAATCTGGAATCTTTGTTCAGGGTCCTCAGTGTTGATGATACCCATTTTTGCCAGGGACTCCACCAACGCTTGCTCGGCAAGTTTGCTACGTGGTTTGGTAGCAGAGCCTTCTACCTTGAGATCCACCGAACCCTTCAAACTGGAATTTTTGAAAGCTTCGATCTCCCATGCACCAGTAGATCCTTTGATCTTACGCAAGCGGGGTTCAGTGGCGTAGGTACGAAACATCTTGAGGGCCACGCTGTAGTAGTCTACCCAGCTGAGTTCCCACTCGGCGAACACACTGGCAAATCTTCCATAGCTGCGCTCAGTAAGGAGTTGGATGGCATAGCCGGCACTTACACCTCGTGGCACGTTGCCTTTGAGTGCATCGAAGGTACCGCCCAGTTCCTCAAAGTCCTGCTGGATTTGAGTTTTCCACTCAAGCAAGATTGCTGGGAACGGTGCGGTAGTGATTACTTCGGGTTTGTGCCCGCCAGTGCCGGTAGGTGTGTAACGAATCTTGACACCTGGCTCGCCTGATGTTTCAGCAATCGAGCTACCCGTAGGTAGGAGCCAGTTTACATACACACCTTTCATCACTGACATCTCGATCAAAGCTTCCAGCCGGTTAAGTTGATCTTGCTTGGGAATCAAGTCATACGCTGGGGTCTTGCTGTACAAGCGACCAGGGACAGACTCATAACCAAACTTAATCACAGGCCGGTAGTATTCTTTTTGACCATCTGGAAGCTCTTCAAAGTGCGGCGAAGGACCAAGTTCGAGGACAGTCTCATCTGCACACATAACACAGTGGATACCTTCGGGGTAGTCCTCGCTGGGCAGCTCGATGTGAGTAAATAAGGTGACACGATCTCTGTGAGAGGCGCCAGTGAGGTTATAGCCTGAGTCTTCAGTCGAAAACGCCAAAGCCTCCATGAAGTACTGAGCTGTGCGCGTGGCACTTGCGGTATCTGGTGCAATGTTGGCAGAGATGTCACCAGGGTACATCTTTTTGACTTGCTCAATCGAGTAGCTGCGCGCAATCGTGAACTTCTGCTGTTTATTCATGTCTACGATATCGAGATTGATATAGAGCTCTAAGGGGGACAGCACATCACAGGCCATCCTGCCAATAGGATACTTCTCACCCTGAGGCTGGCCCATTGGATTCATCGCGGGCATGGGATCACCCACATTACCACACTGCGGACAAGCTTCAGCGAACTCTAGAGGCTGGGCGACCATTCCACACTGTGTGCATTGAAGAGAGTTGATCTGGGTTTTGCCAAGTGTGTCATCTCCCTTGTCGTAATAGACATAGGCAAAGGCATCACCACAAAGTGTCATGAGTTTGGCCAGTTTACCGCGTACACGCTCGCTACGCATCTCCTGGGCAATCACCTCAATTACACGATCTGCGACATTAGCCGCACCTTGGTCTTCTGGGTCCTGCGTAGCAGGCCAAGCTGATGGAAGTACCTTGGTGGATTGAATTGCCGAGCAAATTGAATCGACTGTGCTCGCGTAGCGGTTGGTAACTGGTTTAGGTACCCACTTGCGTAGCTTCTTCTCACGCCATCTACGGGAACGTGCATCCCATGTTAACCACTGGTTGCCCAGGTAGTACAGCACGGAACGAAACCACAGCCGCTCAAAACTCCAGCGGAGCTTGTCGCAATCTTTGATGTGATCTAGGATGCGCTGGGCCACCTTGTGCTTGTCAGTGTAGACATTCTCCTCGCCCTCACCATCACTTTGCATAGATGCTGGCGTAGCACCGGCCTCAGTGTTTGCAGTGGAACCCTGACCCACCATCTGGTTAAAAATGTCACTCAGCGAAGGCATCTAGTCGCTCTCCTCTGCGCTCGTCCACGATATCTTCTGACCCTCGTGGGAGTGGTTCAATGTCTTCAAAGATCGCCATGTTGTTGATGTCTCGGGGCTCCTTGAGACTCAAGTCAACCTCAGGCACACCATTCTTGGCCAGCAGCCGGTCGATAAGTGTGATCTCGCGTGCCCTAAACTGCTCACGCTCATGATCTACTTCTACTCGACTTTTACGCAGCTCGGCTTCTAGTGCTTTGATATGGGTTTCTAGCTGCTTGATATAAGGTGAGCTGAAAAACAAGTGAGACCTCCAAGCTATGAGTTAAAAGAACTCCCCTACACCCTCACCAATCATGTCATCAACGTAATCGTCATCGAGGATGTTGTCTGTTTCTTTGTCAAGGATGCCTCGACGTATCGCATCTGCACGCCAGTAGCGGGCAGAAACTGGGTCCCGCTGGCCGAGTTCAGCAAGCCGTGTCTCAAGGCCTGGTTTCTTGGCAGCTTGCTGCGGAACCAGCAGTCTGAATGCGTAGCTAAGTGCATCGAGTAGATCGCGAGTACGGCCTAGTGGAAAGGTCTCGTACTCTTCGATCAACTCCAGCATACCTGATTGAATATAAACCTGACCACTTCGAAAGAATGGTTGCATAGATAAGATTCTTTGATCCTTCTTTTCGTTACGGTCAGGTTTTAACATTATCAAGGGGTGCCAGGTACCGCGGACTTCCATCTCACGCTTGGTAAACGGTTCTAAGGCTTGCTGGAACGCCACCGACTCGATACCGATAACTCGAGGTTGCCAGAAGTCTGCAAGATCAAGCATGGCCTCGATGATCTTAGCTGGATCACCCTGCCGGCCCACCCAATAAGCCAGAACAAAAATCTTTTGATAGGGGGTCATCCCAGCAACTGTGATTGCTGTGCGACAAGCAGCGGAGCGTTCGCTGATAGCGGGGTCACAAGTGATAACCACGTCGAGCGAAGCTCGTGGAACTTGAATCTGTGCTTTGGGAATCGTCAAAGACACTAGCCAACCTCCGCCAAGATGTTCATAGCCTCATCCTGAAAACCATAGTAACGGAGCCAAGCGGGATTGAAGTCCACCACGCTGGCATCTCGAGGATTGTTCATCTGCTGACAAGCAAAGATGTAAGGATCTTTCTCACGTAGCATCAAGAGCCCGTCAAGCGTAAAGCGTTCTGGCCAGACAGGAACACTGTCCAAGCCTAGAGCTGAAATACAGTTAACTTTGTACTCACGCTCGTGGTCGATCACGTACTGGTAGAGATCGCCGGTGGACCAACGAGTACCGATGAGATGGTCGATGCCAGAGGTAGGGGATTCTAAGAGACTTTTGGTAAGGATATGCCAGTCGATAATTTTTTCCATTATCTCTGGACTACGTTCAGTTTTCTCGTCGATCAGATCGTCCTTGCGTAGCACGTCGAAGTGCCAGCCAGCGGTTTGACCGCCGACGCCCACAGCTTTGAAAGTGGACTCAGCATGATTCCTGTCTCGCGGGAGACAGATCTCAGTCTCAGCCCACTTGTCGCCCTTGACATTGGGGACACACTCAGGAAACAACCAGTGGAGGAGGGTGTTGGTTTCAAAGATTTGTTTGATCTTGCGAAGGTTCTTTTTGGAGTTGTCCTGGGATGCACCGGCGAGGAGAGTACGAATGTTGGGGTCTATGAGATATTCCTGGATCGACTTGCCAATGGTGAGGATGTGTGTTTTGAGGTGACCACGAGGCCACAAGTCCAGCTGGCGACCGTTGGGTAATTTGAGCGCGTTGATCTGGGTGCATCTAACACCATGGAAGCCAGGCGTCATGTCAATGAAGCCTAGCACACCTTTGCAGAAAAAGTAAAGGTCGGTCTTCGCCAGGGTGCGAAGCTCCTCCCATTTACCCCGCGCTGATTTCGACGCTGCGATGAATCTCGTCAGCCTCGATAAGGACTTTTCCAAGCCAGGCAAGTTGTTCCTCTGTTACAGGTGACTCGTCCTTGGTTTTTTCGCTGAAGTTCAAAATGTCCACTGCAGCCTTACGCCGCACATCTTCGCTTTCAGCCCCGCCAAGGACCTCCTCTAGAACCGAGATCGCGTCTGTCTTGAGTGTGCGAAGCTTCTCAGATATATCCGACACGGGAGACCTCCTAGATGTCTGTTACTTGCGTAAGCGAAGCTGGCTCATTTCGAGCGTAGCATACAGCAAAGCCCCGTCCCACGCAAGCACATATGGGTACGGTTGAGATGGTTTCTATTTGGCTATTTGTGCCAAGTGAGAAAGCTCAAAACTTCGCAAATAAAATAAGTGTCTTAATATAGATAAGAGGTTCGTTTGCTTGTCATGGCTCGCGTCGATGGCATGATCGTCGATAGCTGAAAATCCGTTGTCGATGGCCATATCATTGTACATTTGACAAAGCTGTGATATGTGATATGATGAGCGTATGAATTGATATACATATGATGTATGTATTATGTATGTATATTGATTGTCGAATTGTTCATTGAAAACTTAATAGCGCGACGTAATGCAAAGCATATAGCTGTTAAAACGTCGGCAAAGGATAAAGCATACCAGCGTGGCGAGAAAGCAGAAAAGTGGGGTTATCATGGACTTTTCAGCTTTCGAGACAATCACCGCCGCGAAAACTGGCACAGCGGAATCCAAGCACTATATACCTTTTTCTAAGCCGGAATGGGAAGAACTAGAAAAAGTTGCGAAGTGCAAGCTGATGCCCAATCGCTTGAAGAAGATGTTACAAGCGATCTTCGCGGGTAAGGTAGAACTTGTTACGCCTGAGATACTGGCGATCTATAAGGAAGTTTGCCCCGACACAGATGTAAAGGCCATCCTTGCGGAACGCGCAGCAGCAGCGGAAAAAAAGTAGTACAACTTATTAACCGCTTTCTCGCCACGCTAATGTGCTTGATTCTCGAATAGCTGGACTTTTTGGCAAGCTTGCCAAAAACATACGAACTGTGTTATAAATGGCACGTTCTACGTGTTCCACCGTGATTCTACACGTAAGCTGTTGATAAATAAGGAATTCTACGCTTTCCGCAATTCCGCGGCAAGCAACGAATTAGGAAAGCGCATGGTGAGACCATATATATATAAATAATATAATGTTGATTGTAGACAGTACTAATCACTATGGCACATTGTATGCCATGTGACATAATTAAAGCTGAAAGCTGCGGAAACGCGGAATCCGTGGAAAGCTAATAAAATCAATAGCTTACGTGCGGAATCGTGTAGAATTAATTCTGCCGCGCCCGTAAACCTGGCAAAACAGGTGATAGTTCACTGTGCCCAACCGAGGAGGTCCGTGATGAGAATGGTAAACGAGTGCTCCTACGATTCTGAGGAAAGATGGTATCCTGCCTGGCCCAGTCAGACCACGGACAGTACCACTCGGGTATCTGTGTATGAGATTCCGGCTGAACTGGTCGCCCGTTACGAGGCCGCCCGTGATACCTTGGCGGATATCACCGGCGAGATGCGGGGATGCCCAGAAGATCCCGATAAGCCAACCGTGTACTAGGAGGTCCGTAGCTGGCGACTGTGTGCTTGGTTCCTTCAACTCTATGCTTGGTTCCTTAGTTACGCAGTTACGCAGTTACGCAGTTAGAAGGGGGGTGATCTACATGGGATGTACTACGATCTCATGGATACTAATTATGTCCGTATCCATCAATGCTGTGCTGGCGGTATGCCTGGCACTGCGGGGAGAGGGGAGGTGACCTATGTGGTTAGAGGCCTGGCTACTTGCCAACTTAGTTGGTAGCCTGATGCTAGCAGTTAACCTATTATTGGTAGGGAGATCTACCTATG
>Ga0315273_10010330_pt1 | contig 11894 bp, 11 predicted proteins | sample YL17G02_0_MG_FD_205753 | JGI IMG/M metagenome (GOLD analysis project Ga0315273, IMG submission 205753) | Sediment microbial communities from Yellowstone Lake, YNP, Wyoming, USA - YL17G02_0 | ecosystem: Environmental > Aquatic > Freshwater > Lake > Sediment | place: USA: Wyoming | collected... | reverse complement strand
GCCGCGCGTTCAGGCGTCGACGAGGTGGGGCTCCGACTCGACCCGGGCGGGCAGGTCGTCATCCTCGCGGTCATCGCCATCCAGGTCGTCCAGGTCGTCCCGATCGTCCACGGTCACCCGGTCGCGACCCGCCTGCTTGCTCCGGTACATCGCGTCGTCCGCGCGCGACACCAGGGCACCCGGGTCCTCCCCGACTCGCGCGACCGCGCCGCCCACCGAGACGTACGGGACGATCGGGCCGAGCTCCGTCGCGATCGTGACCGACGACAGCAGCCCCCGGACGCGCTCGCCGGAGGCGCGCAACGCCTCCACGTCGGCGGTGGGGCAGATCGCGACGAACTCGTCCCCGCCCCAGCGCCCCACTGAATCGGTACCCCGGATCGCCGCCGTGAGCGTCCTGGCGACGGCCCGGAGCGCCTCGTCGCCGGCAGCGTGTCCGTAGCGGTCGTTCACCCGCTTGAAGTCGTCCAGGTCGACGAAGAGGACGCCGAACGGCCACCCGTACCGATCGAGATCCTCGAGCTTCGCCCGGAGCGTCATCTCCGCGAAGCGCCGGTTGCCCACGCCGGTGACCGAGTCGAGGAGCGCGAGCCGCTGGAGCTCATCGATCCGCTGCTGCGTCTGGACGTGTTCGCGGTCGTCATCGAAGATCTCGACCGCGCCGACGATCCGGCCGCTCCCATCGCGGATCGGGGCGGTCCGGACGGCGACGGGGACTCGCTCACCGTGCTTGTGCTTGAGGAAGACGTGGACCTCGCGATGGCGACCGTCGGCGAGCGTCTTGGAGATCGGACACGCCGTGAGGCAGAGCACGTTGCCCGAGTCGTCGGTGTGGTTCAGCACGTCGTCCGCGCACCGGCGGCCGATGACCTCGCCCGCCTCGAAGCCCGAGATCCGCTCCGCGCCACTGTTCCAGTACGTGATCCGGCGGTGGAGGTCGACGTAGTAGACACCGTCGTGGAGATTGTCCACGATCGACTTGTGGAACTCGCCGTCGAAGTGCATCCGGGCACGACCTCCTGCAGCGGAGGCCCGGCGCGAACGCTCGGCGCCGCCTCGCGCACGTCGAAGCGCGGCGCCCGGCCGATGCCCGCAGGATGCCGACGCCGGCCGGAGCGGGCGAGAGCCATTCGGCCCGACCACGGAGGCTCGGCAGGTCGGACCCGCGCCGCCGTGGTGACGCCGCTCCGAGTGGCCCCGCGCCGCCGTGGTGACGCCGCCGCTGTGAGACCGCGTCCAGGAGGTCCCGCGCCGCGGCGGCGACGCGCGGCACCCCCCCGGACGGCGCGGCTACTTGAGGCTCGTCAGGTACTCGACGAGGTCGTTGAGCTGCTCTTCCGACAGTCCGCCGTAGCTCGGCATCTCATCGTTCTTGGGCGTGACGATCTGTGTCCGGATGTCCGCCGGCTCCCACCGGAAGCCGGCCTTCGACAGGTCCGGACCGGTGTGACCCCCGAGGCCGTGGATCTGGTGGCACGAGGTGCATCCCTCGGAATTGAACACCTCGAGCCCGCGCAGCTGGGCCGGCGTCATGTCGGCCGTCGCCGGGATCTCGATCGCGCCGGCAGGCGTCGCCGTCGCGCCGAGGTACGTGAGCCCGACGATGCCGACGACCACGACGCCGGTGAGCACCATCGCGATCGGCCGGCGCAACGGGTGCCGCGCGCTCCCCCGGTCGAGGAACGGCACGAGGACGAAGATCCCTGCGGCGACCGTGAACACGAGGAAGATGAAGAGCGGCTCCGCGTCCCCGGTGAAATACCAGAGGAGCTGGAAGAGGTCGAGGAAGTACCACTCGGGCCGGGGCACGTAGTTCGTCGAGTTCGGGTCCGCGACCGCGTCGAGCGGTGCGCCGGCGCCGATGGCGAGGATGAAGACGGCCACGAGCAGGAGTGCCGCGACGATCCCGTCCTTGATGAGCGAGTGCCAGAACGGCTTCCCGGCGGACTTCTCGGCCGCGTACTCGCGCTCGTATGCGTCGCGGCGGGACAGGGACGGGTCCGGCTCGACGATCGGATGCCTGCGCGGCGAGGCGGCGATCCCCTGCCGGATCACCGCGAACATGTGGATGCCCACGAGGACGAGCAGGGACGCGGGCAGCACCCATACGTGGATGCCGTAGAAGCGCGCGAGCGTCACGGCGCCCAGCTGTTCGCCGCCGCGGAGGAGGACGAGGACGGAGTCGCCGATGAACGGGGCCGCGCCGGCGATGTTCGTCCCGACGACCGTCGCCCAGTACGCCTTCTGGTCCCAGGGCAGGAGGTAGCCGGTGAACGCGAAGCCGAGCACGATGAAGAACAGGAACGCCCCCACCACCCAGGTGAGCTCACGCGGGTACCGGTGCGCGCCCCAGATGAAGACACGCAGGGTGTGGAGCCCGACGAACAGCACGAGCAGGCCGGCTGACCAGTGGTGGATGCCACGGACGAGGGCGCCGAACGGTGTCTGATCGATGAAGAGGACGCTCTGGTAGGCATTGGCCGGCGTCGGGGCGTACGACATCGTGAGCACGATGCCCGTGACGATCTGGACGACGATGAGGAAGAGCGTCGCGCTGCCGAGCGTCTGGGACCAGCCGATGTTGCCGGGGACCTTGCGATCGACGAAGGCCGAGAAGAGCGGGGAGAGCCGGAGTCGCTCGTCGAACCAGCGTCCGATGCGTCGCATCGCTCAGGACTCCGACAGGAGGGCGCGGATCGCGATGTCGCCGCCGTCCACGCGGACCTCGTACCGGAACATCGCGTGGGGCGGGGGGCCCGACGTGACGTTCCCGTCGGTGTCGAACGAGCCGCCGTGGCACGGGCAGACGAACGAGTTCGAGCCCGCCGTGGCGGACAAGGGACAGCCGAGGTGCGTGCAATGCGGGTCGAAGACGATGGCCTCCGTGTCGCTCTTGCGGACCACGTACACGCCGATCGGCGCGTCCTCTCGCACCCAGCCGTCGACGACCGGGCGGTCGACGATGACGTACCGGGGTGCGCCGACTTCGAAGTCGGAGATCTTCCCGACGCTCGTCCAGACGTCCGATCGCAGCGTGGGAGGGATCGACGTCTCGATGAGCTCCGCGGACTCCTCTTCCTTCCACTGCCAGGCCGGCGCCGAGCCGAACGCGACGACGGGCACCCCGATGGCGGCCGCGATCGCGGCGCCGCCCGCGGCGAGGCCGCCCAGCACGAACCGGCGACGCGAGAGGTCGCCGCCGTCGGCGGCGGGCGCCACGGGGTCGTTCTCGGTCGTCGGGTCGTTCTCGGTCGTCGGGTCGGCCTCGGTCGTCGGGTCGTTCACGGTCGTCGGATCGTTCTCGGTCATCGGGGCGCACCTCCGCGCGCGAGACGGGAGATGGCGGCGGACGGGTCGCCCCGCTCCGCCGCCATCCGGACTACGTGCGTGCAGCCGTCAGGGCTGGAGGACGATGTCGCCCTTGGCGCCCTTGGCGTAGTGGTCGCCGATCTGGTCGCCGTACGCGTACGGGCCATCACCATCGAAGGTGTACGTCACGGTCTTCGAGGCTCCGGGCGCGATCTCCTCGGCCTCCTTGAGGCTGTCGCCGGCGTCGGCGTCGACGTCGGTCTTCAGGCCCACGATGAGCTCGACCTCGGCGTCGCTCACGTTCTTCGCGGTGAACGTGATCGTCTCGCCCTTCTTCACGTCGACGGTCGCGGGCGTGATCTTGTCGGCGCCGATCTCGAGGATCACGGCACGACCGGCGGCGGCGTCGCCGGACGCCGCGGATGCTGCTGCGGACGCGGCCGGGACCGATGTCGCCGGGGCGGGCGTTGCGCTGCCCGAGCAGCCGATGACGAGGACGGCCATCGCGCCGAGCAGTCCCATCTTCCTGAACATTGGATCGAGGCTCCTTTCGTCGGCCGCAGGGACGCGGACCGATGCGTGCTGATCGATGGCCAGCCTACGTGTCGCTCCGTCGCGGCCACGTCGCCCGCGTGTCGCGATTGCGTCGAGACGGCCCGGCGACGTGCGCGCTGGAACGGACCGTGTGCTAGACCTGTGGCGCACGCGACGCGTCGATCGCACGTCGCGCGGCACTGGACCACGCACGGGAGTCATCGGTGAGCTTCGTCCCCACGCTCTCTGCGCAGGCCTCGGCGACGCGGATCCTGAGGGTCGTGCGGTGGCTGCTGCCGCTCGGGCTTGCGGCGATCGCGGTCTTCTTCGAGTGGAGCGAGCACGTCGCCCGCGAGGACGAGCCGATCACGGCGGGGTTCATCGGCGAGATCCTCCTGTTCGCGCTCCTCGGTCCGATCGCCGTCGCGATCACCCTCTGGTGGCTCTCCGGGCTGTTGGCTGCGTACCAGGCGACCTCGAACGAGCTCGCCGCCGCCAACCGGGGACTCGAGGCCGCAGTCGCGGACCGGACCGCTCACCTTCGGACGGCCACGGAGCAGCTCGCGGCCGCGAACGCCGAGCTCGCCGAGGCGAACGAGGAGCTGCGTCAGCTGGACCGGATGAAGTCGGAGTTCGTCTCGCTGGTCTCCCACCAGCTCCGGGCCCCGCTGACGAACATCAACGGGGCGCTCGAGCTCGTGTCGCAGGACGCGGGACTCCTGCCGCCCGCGAGCCAGCGGACGCTCCAGATCCTCGCGCTCGAGAGCCACCGGCTCTCGAGCCTCATCGGGACGATCCTCGACGTGTCGCGGCTCGAGGCCGGCAGGCTCACGCCGCGCCTGGGGCCGGTCGCGGTCGAGCCCCTCCTCCGGCGGGCCTGCGCGGCGACGCTCGACGAGGCCGGGCGGTCCTGGACCGCCTCGGTCGCCGAGGCGCTGCCGCCCGCGTGGGCGGACGAGCTGCTCATCGAGGAGGTCGCCCGGAACCTGCTCGAGAACGCCGCACACTACTCGGCGCCGGGGCCCTCGATCGACGTCGAGGCCCGTGTGTGCGCCGGCATGATCGAGGTCGTCGTCGCGGACCACGGCCCGGGCGTGCCGGTCGAGGAGCACGAGCGGATCTTCCAGTCGTTCCACCGGGTCGGCGGCGACGACGCGCCGGTCGCCGGCTACGGGCTGGGGCTCTACTTCGCCGACCGGCTCATCCGGGCGCAGGGCGGGACGATCCGGGTCGAGAGCCCGGCGTGGCCCTCCGACGATGCGCCTGGGACCCGCTTCATCTTCACGGTGCCGATCGCGGGATCCGAGCCCGACGACGCGAGCGATCCCGGCAGCCATCGGGACGGCCTGCTCGTGCCAGATGTGGGTCCGGGCCAGGGTCAAGGGGCCGACCGATGACGCGGATCCTCGCGATCGACGACGACGCGTCGCTCCTCGAGCTCCTGTCCGACTTCCTCAGGCGGTCGGGTCACGAGGTGGACGCGGCGCCGGACGGGAGGACGGGGCTCGCCCGCCTCGCGGTGACTTCCCCGGATCTCGTGCTCCTCGACGTCACGATGCCGGGACTCGACGGCTGGCAGGTCCTCGCCCGGATCCGGTCGGCTTCGCAGGTGCCCGTCATCATGCTGACGGCTCGCGGCGACGAGCCTGAAGTCCTGCGAGGCTTCGCAGGCGGCGCGGACGACTACGTGACGAAGCCGTTCAGCTTCGCGCAGCTCGGTGCGCGGATCAAGGCCGTCCTGGACCGCACGGCACCGGGCCGGCGGGAGGGTCCCAACGTCCTTCGAGCCGCGGACCTCGTCGTCGATGTGGACCGCCACTCGGTCACCCGCGACGGCGTGACCGTCGAGCTGACCCCGACCGAGTTCAGCATCCTCGTGACCCTCATGCGGGAGCCCGGGCGCGTCCTCTCGGCCAGACAGATCGTCGCCGCGGTGTGGGGAGCCGAGTACGCAGACGAGACGGGCTACATCCGTCGGTACGTCTGGCACCTCCGGAAGAAGCTCGAGGTGGATCCCCGCCTTCCCCGCTACATCCTCAACGAGCGCAGCATCGGCTATGTCTTCCCGGCCGACGCGTGATCGCAGGGGCAAACGGCCGCCGAGCAAGGGAAGGGGGTGGCTCCGGCGGCCAGATTCGAGATTACGACCCGGCGGTCGACAGCCGCCGGTCTCGGGGCTGATTCTGAGCACGAATGTGGCCCATCCGCGGGGTTGGCAATCACGCAGTCAGTCACGGGCGACAGGTATTCGGGGCGGGAGGAGTCGGACGGTCAAGACGAGATCACGGAAGACCGCGATCGTGGGGCCACCCCGCCAAGGGCGTGAGGCGACCCAGGTCTTGAGTGACGGAGGTCGTCTCGCCGTTCAGCCGCCCCTCGACGGGCGAGCTTCAGATCCTGTGCGTCTTGCCGACGCTGTAGCCGACCCACCCGTCGCCGGTGCCATCCTGTGGGTCACCGTAGCCCGAGCCGGCGAGACGTTCAGGCGGTCGGGATGTCCATGATCGCGGCGTCGACGACCGACTTGAGCAGGATACGGCTCGATCCCGCACTGCGGTCGGCGTCGACGAACCGGAGGAACTCCTCGCTGATCTTCGCGTAGTCGCTCGTGGGGTCCTTCACGAGGGCGGCACCTCGGTCCATCGCCGCGTAGCTGTCGAGGATGTCGAGCCAGTAGAACTCGCCGGCATCCTTCTCCGAGCTGAATACGGCTGCGTAGCACCCGCCGTACTCGGTCCCTGCCGGGTACGACTTCCTGATCCGCTCCTCGTTCTCGACGATCCACTTCTGGAACTCGACCTGCTTGTCGAGCCGGATGCAGAACCCCTGGACATCGACGAAGCGCATCGTGTTCTCCCCTCCCCGTCCGACGACCACCGGACGGTACGGCGCAGGCATGCGGGCCGGGAACGATCCCCCCGGCCATCGCTGCCGAGGGACGCAGTGTGCGCCGCCGGTCGGGATGTCGACAGGGGTCATCGACGAGACGCGGACACCCGGGGACGACCGCATCTGGCGGCCTCGCCCACTGCACTTGCTGTTCCCTGGGATCCCGCTTTCGCGGGCGGAGATCACGGCGGCGCGGCGCAACAAGATCCTCGACGAGATCTGAGGCCGGACGTTCCGTGACGAAAGGGTGGCCGGACCGATCCGCCTAGAGCGTGGCGGCCCAGAAGGCGTCGAACGCGTCCGGGTCCTGGGAGGTGAGCCAGACCTCGATGGCCTTCCCGCCCACGACGTGCCAGACGTGGACCTCATGGCTGAGGTACTTCTGTTCGCCACGCTCCATGTGCATGTTCATGAGCGCGACTACGTGGCCGTCGCTGGCAAGGATGTCGTGAGGCTCGGCCCGCATCGCGGTCAGGCCCAGCCCCGGAAGCCCGCCGAACAATCCGGCCACCGCCTGCGTGCCAACGTAGTCGCCGGCCATCGCCCATGTCTTGCCGACGCGCTCGTGCCAGATGATGCCGTCGGACCAGGCCGCCAACGCGCTCGCCGTGTCTCCCCTGTTCAGGGCCTCATAGCACTCGCGGATGAGCGTGGCGTCGGGATGCGCTGCCATTGCTCGTTCTCCTCGACTCAAGTGATGGACGCTCGATGCCGGCGTATACCGAGGACAGCGCCTCCAGTCGATCGAGCCCGACGCCCCCTGCGCGCCGACGTGCTCGGTCGGGCGCCGGACTCGTCATCGCGGAGCGCCGGCTCGTCAGCCGAGGCTCTCCTCCGAGAGGACATACTCGCGACTCGCCCCGTCGGTCAGATGCTCTTCAAGAGCGCTCAGGGCTGCCCGGAAGGCGGCATCGTCGCCAGCCACCTTGTACCGGGCCGAGACGTCGGCGGCGCTCTCGAACTCGGCCTCGACGTACGCCTCGTTCACCTTCCCCCAGACCGGCGTGTACATCCGGTACGCGGGGAGTCCGACCTTGATCCCTTCCTGGTTCCATGCTTTGCACGCGGCGACGTAGGCGTCCCAGTGGCCGAACCTGGCGACATCGTGGAATCCATGGCGCACCATGCTCGATCCCTCCTTTGGCCGGTGGGTCGGTCTCGCCATCGGCCCAGCGCGTCGAGGTCGGCGACCGAGTCGGGACGCCGCGCCGGTCGGACCTTGCGGTCCGATGCCACCCCCCCAGATTGGCGCAGTCTGGACCTTCCCTCCTGGAATAGATACAAGGAAGATCCGAAAGGGAAGAGCCCCCGGGCGCGCGGTGACGGGGTTCCGGCCGTCAGTCACGGAGTCAGTCACAGAAGGCGTCGGAGGGGTCGTATCGAGTCGGCTGGAGTCGCCCGATGCGGGCGTTCCACGAGGGAGAAGTGGCTCCGGCGGTAAGATTCGAACTTACGACCAAGCGGTTAACAGCCGCCCGCTCTACCACTGAGCTACGCCGGAGCGAGGGATCGCGTCGCACGATCCGGGGTCCGCGCGGGACCCGCGAGAGGATAGCACCCGCCGCCCCGCGCCGCCGTCGCGCATGCGCGTGCGAAAGGACGACGCGGGCCAGCGCCGACGGGGCGAGCCCGGCGACCGATTCAGCCCAGCCCAATGACGATCGCCCCGACCACGCCCACGGCGAGCGCGATGATCGCCTCGAGTCGAAAGAGCGTCGGCCAGACCTCCAGGCGCAGCACGCCGTCCCCGACCTCACCGATCGCCTCCCGCACGTCCGCGAGCGGCGCGATCCAGTCGTCGTGGCCGGCCACAGCCACCCGCGCGGCCGCCAACGCGAGCATCGCCTGTCCACGCAGGCGCTCTTCGGGGTCGGTCAACGCAGCGGCCGCCGCACGAAGCGGCCGGGGGTCCACCCGCCCACCCCCGCTGAACTCGACGAACGCTCGCTGGTACTCGCGGTCGAAGCGATCCCAAGGGCTGTCGGCCGGGAGCCCCGCCGCGATCTTCGACGCGGCCGCGACATCCCCGACGAGGAGGAGCGGCTCGATGCGGGCGAGCCGGACGGGTGACGGCGCGTCACCGCGCATGGGCGTCGCATCGAGCCATGCGCGCGCCGCCTCAGGGGTCGGGAGCGGCTTCACGCCGGTCGCCGCGGTCCACCGGAGCGCGTCCCACCGTGCGATCCACGCGAACGCCTCGAGCGCTGCGCGGGCCGGCCCGCGCAGCAGGTACGGCAGCGAGGCACACGCGACGAGGGCGAACACGGCGATGGCGATCGGCATCCTGAGGATGAGGGGAAGCCCGATCGCAGGCTGGCCGGCGACGATGATGACCGAGAAGGCGGCGACGCCGGCTGCCGTGTTCGCGACGATCAGCGGTGTCCGGAGCACGCGGCGGAAGCGTGAGGCGAGGGCCCCGATCCGGCGCTCCTCCGGGATCGCGACGACGACCGGCGGGAGCTTCTCACCGCGCCCGCGCCCCCGCCCGGGTCGGGCGGTCACCGTGCCGACCCCGCGGTCGCCGTGGGCTCGGGGTCCGCGGTGCGAGGCGTCGGGTCGCAGTCGGGCGTCATCGCATCATCGTATCGTCGGGCTCGCGCGGCGGTCGGCCGTCCGCCGAGACCTGGGCCAACATGGGCTCGACCGGCCGCCCCCGGGACGCGGCGTTCGTGATCGCGCAGCCGGGCGACCCGCCTGCAGCTCCCCTACTCCAGGTAGTCCTTGAGCTTCCGGCTCCGGCTGGGGTGGCGCAGCTTGCGGAGCGCCTTCGCCTCGATCTGGCGGATCCGCTCCCGGGTGACGTTGAACTCCTTGCCGACCTCCTCGAGGGTCCGGGCACGCCCGTCCTCGAGCCCGAACCGGAGCTGCAGCACGCGTCGCTCGCGGCCGGTGAGCGAGTCGAGCACTGCCTCGACCTGCTCCTTCAGGAGCTGATGGGAGGCCGCCTCGGCCGGGGCGAGCGCCGCGCGGTCCTCGATGAAGTCGCCGAGGTGGCTGTCCTCTTCCTCGCCGATCGGCGTCTCGAGCGAGACCGGCTCCTGCGAGACCTTGATGATCTCGCGGACCTTCTCAGGCGTGATGAGCACCTCGGGGGTTGACATGGCGTTCGCGATCTCGTCGACCGTCGGCTCGCGGCCAAGCTCCTGGAGGAGCTGTCGGCTCACCCGGATGAGGCGATTGATCGTCTCCACCATGTGGACGGGGATCCGGATGGTCCGGGCCTGGTCCGCGATGGCGCGGGTGATCGCCTGGCGGATCCACCACGTGGCGTACGTGGAGAACTTGAAGCCCTTCTCGTAGTCGAACTTCTCGACCGCCCGGATGAGGCCGATGTTCCCCTCCTGGATGAGGTCGAGGAAGCTCATCCCACGGCCGATGTACTTCTTCGCGATCGAGACGACGAGCCGGAGGTTGGCCGACGTGAGCTGCTCGCGCGCGTCGCGGCCGATCACGACGATGATGCCCTTGCGGTGGGCGAGCTTCGTCTCCTTGGGGACCTCCGGGTCGTAGCCCATCGTCTTGAGGATCTCGGCGTCGTGCTCGGTCGTGATCCACCGGTACATCGCCGGGAACGCCACGACGTCACGCGTCCAGTCGTAGACCGCGCGGAGGCCGACGTTGTCGCGGGCGTCGAGGTTGGGGACGTGGACGGAGCCGTACGACCAGTCGAGAAGGGTGAGGAACGCATCCGGCGCCGCGGCCGGGTCGTCGGACGCGAGGCCGGCCACGTACGCCGTGACGAGCTCCTTCGCCTTCTTGAGAGACTTCTTCGTCTCGTCGGTCTGCGCCTCCCGGGAGTGCTTCACGTAGTGGAACACCGGCGGCGCCACGAGGAGGTCGCGGTTCCCCTCCCACGAGATCCCGTCGCGGACGATCCGGTGCGCCTCGTCGCCGAGGGGGAGCTGGTGCTGGCGCTTCGCGGTCCGGGTCTTGCGCTCGGTGTCGTGGTGCGTCCACTCGCGGAGGCTCACGATCCCCTTCCAGGGCTCGTCCGCGAGCTGCTCACCGAGCTCGATCGACTTGGCGAGGACGACCTCCTCCTCGGCCGTCAGGAGGGCGACCTTGCCGATCTCCTTCAGGTACATGCGGACCGGGTCGTCGATGCCGATCATGTCCGCCGACAGGGCCTCGAGCTCCTCCTGCGTGGGCTCGTCGAGCGCCTTGGCGTCGAGGGTCGCGGGGACCACGACCGTGGTCTTCGCATCGAGCGACTGGCCCTCGGCTACGACGTCGACGCCGCCTTCGGCCTCCTCCTCCTCCTCCTCGGCGGCAGCGGCTTCGATCTCGGCCTCGATGGCGAGCTCTTCCGCGGCCTCTGACGCGCCGACATCGTTGACGACGACTTCGAGCGCGGTGGCCATCGCGAGGTCGATCGGGAGGTCGTCGTCGACCCGGGCATCGTGGACGGTGGACCGGCCCGTCGCGATGGCGACATCCTCGAGGTCGCGCTTCGCCCGAGGACGCGGGGCGAGCACGGCGTCGACGAGCTGCTGGTCGGTGGGATCGGCGGTCATGGTCGTCCTCCGGTCGTTCGTGCGAGCAGGCTCGACTGGTCGATCCTCCGATGGAGGGACCTGCGGGCCTCGTTGAGTCGTCGTTCGTCGTCCATGGATCGGGCGATCGCGTCGGCGTCGCCCCGCTGCTCCGCGTCGGCAAGCTCGCCGCGCGTGTACTCCCCCTGCTCGTCGAGCCGGTCGAGCTCGAGGCGGAGCAGGCACTGGTCCACGCCCTGGTCCACGAGCGCGAGGTCGAGCACGCCCTCGTCGGGGCCGTCGCCGAGCCCGGGGATCGGCCCACGCGACGCGTAGAGCGCGATCGCGAGCGCGCGGGCCTCGTCGTCGAGGGAGTCGAGGAATCGACCCCGCTCGAAGCGGCCCTCGTCCGTCCCCCGGGCGGTCGCGTCGACCGCGCGGTCCGCGAGCATCGCCCGCCACAGCGTCCGTGCCAGCTCCGATGGGAGCATCTCCGCGGTGAGCTGGTCCGCGACCCGGAGCTGCTCCTCCGGGATCACGAGGAGGAAGCGAAGGAGCGCCGCCTCCACCGTGCCCACGACCCTGACCACCTCCTCGGCGTCCGGGAGGTCGCGGGCCGCGAGGACCGCATCGGCGGTGATGCGGCCCGCGGACGTCCCGGTCCCGCCGCCCCCGGAGCCGCCACCGGGA
>Ga0315273_10010326_pt1 | contig 11897 bp, 10 predicted proteins | sample YL17G02_0_MG_FD_205753 | JGI IMG/M metagenome (GOLD analysis project Ga0315273, IMG submission 205753) | Sediment microbial communities from Yellowstone Lake, YNP, Wyoming, USA - YL17G02_0 | ecosystem: Environmental > Aquatic > Freshwater > Lake > Sediment | place: USA: Wyoming | collected... | reverse complement strand
AACCGCGGTTTTCGCTAGAAAAGACCGCCAAGTAATGAGAAAGTCTCAGCTATGTCCTGTGAGCTAACTCGTCCTGCGGCCGTGAGTTAGTACATTCCCAACCGTTTGTTGTTTCCATAGAAATCTTGTATCGCCCAAAAGCCCCAGGACACTGGGGCGCCATTTTCATTTGGGCACTCCTTCTTGTAATCATAGAAACGTTTCACGATTGTTGAATACCAGGAAAACAGATGATAGTATTCACTTGTGAGCCCCATGATTTTCAAGTGGAGGGGGTATAGGTATTTTTTCTTCTCCCGTGAGGAGCAGCGGTCTCATGTTCATGTGTCGAGTTCTAGATGAAAGCCTCGACGCGTGGTGTAAACACTTCACAGGTTGAAGTATCCAATATAGATCAATTCGGTTTGTGAGTCCTTGTTCAAAGCAAGGAATATTTTTTGCCTTATGACGATTTCCCTTGGTTTCGCAATGCAACGATCGACCAGATTCTGAAGGTTGAACTGCTTCATCAGGATCATCTCTACTGGCCGGCGCTCGATGTCGACTTGTGCGTTGACAGCTTGGCTGAGCCAGGGAAGTTTCCTTTGAATTACCGGTAAACTGATTCCTGTGCCAGCGTCTGTACCCAACGAGACGGCGCCTCCAGTTGCAGTAAGCCCTCGAGGCCTGCCAACATTTCTCGCCATTCAGGATGTCGGCGAACGTCCGGGCGGTGCGGGCCGAATCGCCCGCCATGGGCGATTAACTCAGCGGGAGAGTGCTGCCCCCACACGGTAGAAGTCACAAGATCAAATATTGTATCGCCCAAACAGCCCTAAGGGACTATTTCTCTGTTACCGAAAGGAATCGTGCGGGATGATGCTGTGTTTTGTTCCGAAGCACGTCTGAGCAGAGCCCTAATAGGCAGATCACCCGAGGACGCCGAAGGGTTAGTAGCAGCCCGACGGAACCTTCTCCATTATTTGCTTGGTTTTCGTATAATTGATCGACCAGTCAGCCGGCATTTCTTGAAGCCGGTACGAGTACCCGTGCCCAGCAGGATGGCACGTCGAGGCGCAGCCGGCCGCCGTCGGCCTGGAATCGAGCTCCGTCATTCAACAGGTCGATGAACGCTGAGCCGGGGACCGGAAGCTCCAGCTCCGCCGGATGGGCCGCGGCGTTCACAGCAACGATCACCGTCTCCTCTTCGTAGCGACGCTCGAAGGCCAGCTGCTCGGCGGAGACGAATAGCTGCCGGTAGTCGCCCCGGCGCAAGGCACGGCTGGCCGACCGCACCTGAGCCAGGCGCGCGATCGCGCGAGCCAGTCCGGCGTGAGCGCTCTCCCGCGCGATCTGCTCCAGCTCCAAACTGGGGCGGAGCGCCCGGTCGCTGCCATCGCTCTTCCTGCCGCCAATTCCCCACTCGCTGCCGTAGTACAGGCTGGGCACGCCGGGCATCGTGAACAGCAGGCAGTAGAGAGGGTAGAGGTGCGCCGGGTCGCGCAGGCTGGAGGCCACCCGGTCCACGTCGTGGTTGTCGGCGAAGTTGTACAGCGGAAAGTCCCGGTACAGGCCGCCCTCCCCGAATTGCCGGTTCAGGGAATAGGCGATCTCGAAGTAGTTGCGGTCATTGTGGCTGGAGAACAGCCCCTTGTAGCACTCGTAGTTGGTTACCGAGTCCAGGAGCCCGGGGCCCAGCCAGCGCCGATAGTCGCCGTGGATCACCTCCCCGAGCAGCCAGAAGTCCTTTTTCAGGGCGCGGCACCGGCGGCCCAGCTCACGCAGGAACGCCTCGTCGAGCAGGTAAGCCACGTCCAGGCGCAGGCCGTCGAGGTCGAACTCGCGTATCCAGGATTCCACCGCTTCCAATAGGTATCGTGTAACCTCTGGGTTGCCCAGGTTGAGCTTGACCAGTTCCGCGTGGCCCTCCCAGCCATCGTAGCCGAAGGGGTCGCCCAAGGGGCTGCGCACCCCGAAGTCCACCCCGGCGAACCAGTCCCGGTAAACCGAGGACTGCCCCCGCTTCCGTAGTTCGCGGAAAGCCCAGAAGTCACGCCCCACGTGGTGGAACACCCCATCCAATACCAGGCGAATACCGCGGCGGTGCAGCTCGGCGCTTATTGCGGCCAGCGTGTCGTTGTTCCCCAGGCGGCGGTCAACTCGCAGGTAATCGGCCGTGTCGTACCCGTGGGACGTGGACTCGAACAGCGGTCCGAGATACAGGGCGTTCACCGCGAGATCCCGCAGATGGTCCAGCCAGCCGTACAGCTTCTCCAGCCGCGGCACGGGAGTTGAATCGAAATCGTTGCGCTCTGGGGCTGCGCAGAACCCCAGAGGGTACACGTGGTAAAAGATGGCGTTCTGCGGCCAATCGCTCATGTGCGGCGAGCCGACAGGCAGCTGTCTACCGCTGGGTGTTCAGGATCAGGGGCATCCCGGTCGCGTTCGGGTTGGTCGGCAGGCGGAGGTGAAAATCCGGGAGCCTTTTTGCCGCTCTGTACACGGGTTACCGTAAATGGAATACTGGTGCTGGAGCTAACAGTCGTGCAGAGGACCAGTGACCTTCGCATCCGCTCGATCTCCCCCCTGATCAGCCCCCAGGCGCTGGTCAACCGCCACCCCCTGAGCGAAAAGGCGTCGGCCGCGGTGGTGGAGTGCAGGGAGGCCATCCGGCGCATCCTGCGCCGCCAGGACTCCCGTCTGCTGGCGGTGGTGGGTCCCTGCTCGATCCACGACTACCAGGCCGCCCTGGACTACGCCGGCCGCCTGCGGGTGCTCAAAGGACGGTACGCGGAGAAGCTCCACATCCTCATGCGGGTGTACTTTGAGAAGCCACGGACCACCCTGGGCTGGCGCGGGCTGATCACCGACCCCAACCTCAACGGCACCTACGACATCGGCGCCGGCCTCAGCCTGGCGCGCCGGCTGCTGCTGGAGATCGCGGAGCTGGGGCTGGGGGCCGGCACGGAAATGCTGGACCCCATCGTGCCGCAGTACATCGCCGACCTGATCGGCTGGGCGGCCATAGGGGCGCGCACCACCGAGAGCCAGACGCACCGCAACATGGTGAGCGGCCTGTCCATGCCGGTGGGCTTCAAGAACACCACCGACGGCAATTTGCAAATAGCTATCGAAGCCATGGCCTCGGCGCGCCAGCCGCACCACTTCATCGGCATCGACCCCGAGGGCCAGACCAGCGTGTTGGAGACCACGGGCAACGAGGACACCCACGTCATCCTGCGGGGCAGCCGCATCGGCTCCAACTACCGCAAGCCGGACATCGTCTACGCCGCGGAGCTCCTAAAGGAGTCGGGGTTCGAGCCGGCCATCGTGGTGGACTGCAGCCACGGGAACGCTGAAAAGCAGCCGGCGCGGCAGGAGGAGGTCCTGTCCAGCGTGCTGGCTTCCCGCCGCTCCGGCTGCCGGGAGGTCATCGGCTTCATGCTGGAGAGCAACCTCAAGGAGGGCCGGCAGGCCATCCCGGCGGACCCCCGGAAGCTGGAGTACGGGGTTTCCATCACCGACGCCTGCATCGGCTGGGAAACTACCGAACGGCTATTGGAAATGGCTTTCGGCGCCCACGAGCTGTAGGCGGCGCGTGGTATATTCGATTGTAGAGTTTATCGCTTCCTGATCCGATATAGAAAACGCATGGGTATCCGTGCGAAGATCGTCCTCGTCGTACTGCCGCTGATCGTCACGACCCTGCTTTTAACAGGGGCCTCTTCCTTTTTTTCCGCCACCAACGCCATCACCGGGGTGGCCAAGGAGTTCCTGGGCTTCAAGGCCGCGGAAATGGAGAAGTACGCGGCCAGCCAGTGGGGCCTAATGGTGGAGAACAACTTCACCGAGAACCCCGCCATGGTGGCCGCCACCCAGGCGGCCATCGAGAGCTATACCGCCAGCATCGTGCGCAGCCCCACCGAGGTGATCTTCGCCCTGGACGCCGCCGGGGAGCTGGTCATGAAGACCGGCGATCTGGAGGTGCGCCCCGCCGAGAAGGCCGCGCTAAAGGCACTGGCGGCGGGGAAGAAGAGGGAGCTGGCCACCCCGCGCATCGGCGGTGTGGACCGGGTGGTCAAGGGCTTCTGGTTCGAGCCCTTCGGCTGGTACCTGGTGGTCAGCGAGCAGCGAGCCACCTTCTATAGCCGGGTCAGTCAGATCACCACTCGCACGCTCTACATCCTGGGCGCGGCCATCCTCGGCGGGGTGGTGCTGATCATGATGTTCGCCAGCTACCTCACCCGCCCCCTGACCAAGGTGGTGGCCACCATGGAGAACGTCATCCGTACCGGCGACCTGTCCAGCCGGGTGGCCGTGGAGTATCACGACGAGATCGGCAAGCTGGCCCACACCTTCAACCTCATGGTCGGGCAGCTGGAGAGGAACTACAAAGATATCAAGACCTTCGCCTTCAAAGCGGCGGTGGCGAAAAACCGCGAGTACAAGATCCGCAACATCTTCCAGAAGTACGTGCCCGGCGAGGTGATTGACGAGTTCTTCAAGAACCCCGAGGGCATGCTGGTCGGCAACAACCGGGTCCTGGCGGTGCTGTTCTCCGACATCCGCGGCTTCACCAGCATCTCCGAGAAGATGGCCCCCGACGAGCTCGTAAGCTCGCTGAACAGCTACTTCGATGTCATGGTGGACGTGATCGACCAGCGCAAGGGCACGGTGGACAAATACATCGGCGACGCCATCATGGCCTTCTTCGGCGCCCCGGTGAAGCACAGCGACGACGCCCTGCAGTCGGTGCTGGCGGGCATCGAGATGAACGAGGCCCTGGTTGATTTCAACGCCCGGCAGGCCAAATTGGGAAAGCCGGAGTTCCGCATCGGCGTGGGCATCAATTACGGGGTGGTTACGGTGGGCAACATCGGCACCAAGACCAAGATGAACTACACCATCATCGGCGACATGGTGAACCTGGCCTCCCGCCTGGAGGGCCTGACCAAGGAGTACCGACAGCCCCTGCTGATCTCCGAGGGGCTGCAGTCGCGGGTCAAGGAGCAGGTGCCGACCCGGCTTATCGACCGCGTGGCCGTGAAAGGCAAGAGCCAGGGGGTCAAGATCTTCACTGCCCGCCGGAACTTGAGCAACGCGGAGACCGAAGCCTGGGCCCTGCACAACGGGGCCATGGAGCTGTACTATAGCCGGGACTTCAAGGGCGCGGTCGAGGGCTTCCAGCAGGTGCAGCGCATCCTGCCCCAGGACTTCGTCGCCGAGCTGATGGAGAACCGCTGCCTGGACTACATTCAAAACCCGCCGCCCGCCAACTGGGACGGCGTGGAGGTCATGGACCACAAATGAGCGGGCTGTTCGAGAAGGCGCTGGCCGTAGTCAATGGAAACAAGGACCCGGCGCCCGCCGGCGGGGGCCTCGTCTTCGACGAGGATTCCGGCATTTCCAAGGAGGACCAGAAGGAAATCCTCAAGGAAATCGAGAAGGCCGCCAGCGAGAGCAAGCTTTCCGCGGGAACGCAGGACTTCGCGCTACACGCCGAGCGGAAGGGCGTTCTGATGCCATTGCTCGTGAACCTGCTGGCGGTCGTGCTCCTGGCCGCCGGGGGCCTGGTGCTGTACTACTTCTTCCAGCGGGGGGAGAGCACCCTCAAGGAGGAGGCGCTCACCGTCACGACCGCCGAGGGCAAGCTGATCGAGCAGCTCAAGAAAGAGTCGGAGGAGAAGCTGCTCGCGAAGAACCGGGAGATTTCCCAGATCCAGGGACAGCTCTCCGAAATCGACGAGCAGCGGCGGGACCTGGCCGCGAACATGGAGGCCAAGGTCGAGGCCCGCGAGCAGGAGCTGCGCCAGGGCCTGGAGGCGGAGCTGGAGGAGGAGCGCGAGAAGCTGCGCCGGCAGGGGGTCTCCGAGGACGACATCAACCGCAGGCTGGTAGCCCTGGAAAGCCAGAAGAACTCCGAGTTCCAGGGCCAGCTGGCCGCGTTCAAGCGGCAGGCCGAGGAGGAGCGCCTGGCCACCGAGAACAGCCTCAAGACCATGCAGCAGGAGTTCCAGGCCAACCTGGCCAAGGCCAGCGAGGAGCGCCAGAAGGTGCTGACGGATTCGCGCCAGCGGGAGGAGGAGCTCAAGAGTCAGCTCCAGGCCCGCACCGAGACCCTGGAAGCCGAGAGCCAGCAGGCCCGCCAGGACCTGGCGCGCCTCTCCGACCAGCGCGAGAAGGAGCAGCTGGCCTCAAACCAGCTCATCGGCTTCTACAGCCGGGTGAAGGGCGACATGCAGGCCAGCATGCTCGACCGGGCGCTCGTCAATCTGGAGGGCATCCGGCAGTACCTGAACGACCCGGCCATCGGCGCGCTGCCCAACATCCAGCAGCGGCGGGAGGTGGAGTTTTTCGTCGTGGACTCCCTGTCCAGCCTGGTCAGGACGGAGATGCGCAAGAGCGAGGTGGACATCTCCTCCCTGGTGGCCGCCGCCAACCTGCTCACCGAGCTGCGCAAGCGCATCCAGGAAGGCGACGCGCTGCTGGCCGGGGGCGACACAGCCGGGGCGGAGAAGGAGTACGCTCAGGCCCTGGCCCTGGTGCCGGAGGTCGACAAAACCCACCGCTACTTCCTGCAGCGGCAGGAGAGGGGGGCCGCGGCCGCCGAGGCAGCGCAGGCAGCGGAAGCGGCCCGCCGGGAGGCGCTGCGCCAGGCCCTGGCCGCCGCCCAGGCCGCCTTCGACGCCCGGGACTACGCCGCCGCCGTGGAGCGGTACACCGGCGCCCTGGCCTACCTCCCGGAGGACGCCGCCGTGATCGAGCGGCTGGTCGCCCAGCTGCGCCAGGCCGGCTACGAGCTCGCCGCCGAGAGCCAGAAGCGCCAGGACTCCGCCGCGGCCGCCGCCCCCCTGGCCGAGGCTGACCGGCTGTACTCCCAGGGGCGCTACCTGGATGCGGTCAGCGCCTACGGCAGCGTGGTGGACAAGTACCCGGGCAGCACCCAGGTGCGCGCCGCCCTGCAGGGGATCGGCCGCTCGGTGGAGACGCTCAACCGGCAGGCAGAGACCGGCTCCGGGGACACCCAGGGACTGCGACGCCAGCTTGAGCAGCGCACGGCCGAGGCGGAGACGCTGAAGGCCTCGCTGGCCAAGGTGGAACAGGACTTGAAGGACCGGGTCGCCCTGACCGAGAGCTTGCAGCGGGAAAAGGCCATGCTGTCCGAGGAGGTAGCTTCCCTCAAGTCGGAGCTGGCGGCAGCCAGGAAAGCGGCCGAGGAGGCTGCGGCCAACGCCGCAACGGCCCCCGCGGGCCCGGTGCTGGACGAGGCCATGCAGCAGAAGCTGGCTCGCCGGGAGAGCATCGAGGCGAGCTACAACCGCATCCTGGCAAGCTATCGCGAGTACGCGTCACGGGAGGACTCCCTGCTGTCCGCGAAGGGCGACGCCGCGCTGGTGGAAGCCAAGCTGCACCTGAACGCCTTTCTGGCCTCCACGGAGGAGAGCTTCCCGGGGCTCTGGAACCGCATCAAGCGCTACGACGGGGCCTTCGAGAAGGCCGGCCGGAGCGGCGCCCTGGAGGACCTGAACGACTTACTCTACGAGCTGTCCCTGCGCTCCAGGCAGCCGGAGCGGCAGCAGTTCCTGGACGCCGAGATCCGGCGCCGCCGGGGTGACTCCCTGATGACCCGCCTGCTCACGGAGTTGAAGGGCCTGCAGGGCGGCGGCGCCGGAGGCCTGCGGGAGGTCAACGCCATCCTCGGCGAAGCCGCACTGCGGAAGAAGCCGGAAGCCAGGGAGCTGTACCTGGAGACCGAGATGGTCAAGAACCGCGCCAACCCCGAGCTGTTCCAGTTCCTGGAGCGGTTGCTCAGCCTAGTGCGCCCCTCGCCCTGAGCCACCCCGGGTAGCCCACACCCGATACCCCCGCGCGGTTTACTTCACGATCCCACATGCTATAATAGAATCCATCCAAAGTTATAAGGGAGGCGTATATGAAAAGAGCATTCCTGCTGACGCTGCTCGTGCTGCTGGTCGCTGCGGGGCTTTCCGCGCAGCCGGTGACCGTCGAGCTCTGGCACGCCATGGGCGGCAAGAACGGTGAGATTACGGCTGCGATCTGTGAGAGGTTCAACGCCAGCCAGTCTGAGTACAGGGTGACGGCCGTGTACAAGGGCAGCTATCCCGACACGATGAACGCCGGCGTCGCCGCGTTCCGCGCCGGCTCCCCGCCGGCCATCCTGCAGGTGTTCGAAGTCGGCACTGCCACGATGATGGCGGCCAAGGGGGCCATCAAGCCCGTGTACCAGCTCATGGCGGAGCAGGGGGAGAAGTTCGACCCCAAGGCCTACATTCCCACCATCACCGGCTACTACTCCACGGCCAAGGGGGAGATGCTGTCCATGCCCTACAACTCCTCCACCGCGGTTTTCTACTACAACAAGGACGCCTTCCGCAAAGCGGGGCTGGACGTGGAGAAGCCGCCCAAGACCTGGCCGGAGCTGTTCGACGCGGCGCGCAAGCTCAAGGCCGCCGGTTACGAGTACGGGTTCACCACCAACTGGATTTCCTGGATCCAGCTGGAGAACTTTTCGGCCTGGCACAACCTGCCCTACGGTACGAAGACCAACGGCTTCGACGGCCTGGACACCGAGTTCACCATCAACGGGCCGGTACAGGTGCGCCACTTCACCAATATCTTCAACCTGAGCCAGGAAAAGGTGTTCGTGTACGGCGGCCGGGAGAACAAGGCCAACTCCCTGTTCACCTCCGGTCAGGTGCCGATCCACTTCGAGTCCATCGGCGGCTACGGCAACATGAAGGCGACCTGCAAGTTCGACTTCGGCGTGGCCCGGCTGCCTTACTATCCCGACGTGAAGGGCGCCCCGCAGAACTCCATCATCGGTGGGGCTAGCCTCTGGGTCATGGGCAAGAAGAGTCAGCAGGAGTACAAGGCCGTGGCCAAGTTCTTCACGTTCCTCTCCAGCCCCGAGATCCAGGCCTTCTGGCACCAGCAGACCGGCTACCTGCCCATCACCCGGGCGGCCTACGAGCTGACCAAGAGCCAGGGCTACTACAACGAGAACCCCGGCCCCGAGGTGGCCATTCAGCAGCTGCTGAACAAGCCCCCGACGCCGAACACCCTGGGCATCCGCTTCGGTTTCATGCCGCAGATCCGGGAGATCATCGACGAGGAATGGGAGGCGATCCTCGCCGAAAAGAAGACCCCGCAGCAGGGCCTGGACGATATGGTCAGGCGGGGCAACGAGAAGCTCCGCGAGTTCGAGCGCATCAACAAATAGGCTCCGAGGGCCACGCGCGCGAGGCCGCCCCGGGGACGCACCCCGCGGGCGGCCCCGGGGAAGGTATCCATGGCAAGACAGTACGAGTTCTCAGCGAGGGGGTTGCCGTACCTGCTGGTGCTGCCCCAGATGGCGATCGTCGTCGTGTTCTTTTTCTGGCCGGCGGTACAGGCCATGTGGCAGTCCCTGTTCATCCAGGATGCCTTCGGCCTGTCGCTGACCTTCGTCGGTTTGGAGAACTACCTCAAGCTGTTCAAGGATCCGCTGTACCTGGATTCCCTGGTCCGATCCTTCGTGTACGCGGGGTGCGTGGCCTTCACCGCCATGACCATCGCCCTGTTCCTGGCCGTGCAGGCCAATCGCCGGATCCGGGGGGCGCTGTTCTACAAGACCATGCTGGTCTGGCCCTATGCGGTGGCGACCCTGGTCGCCGGTGTGCTGTGGATGTTCATGTTCAACCCCAACATCGGGGTTCTGTCGTATGTCCTGCCCAAGCGCTTCGGGGTGCAGTGGAACTACCTGCTCAACGATCGGCAGGCTTTCCTGCTGGTGACCCTGGCCGCCTCCTGGAAGCAGATCTCCTACAACTTCGTGTTCTTCATGGCCGGGCTGCAGAACGTGCCCGCCAGTCTGGTGGAGGCCTCGGCCATCGACGGCGCGGGCCCGATGAAGCGCTTCTGGGCCATCATCTTCCCGCTGCTGTCCCCCACGACTTTCTACCTGCTGGTGATGAATCTGGTGTACGCCTTTTTCGAGACCTTCCCGATCATCCACCAGGTCACCCAGGGCGGGCCAAGCCAGGCCACGACCATGCTGGTCTACAAGGTCTACCGCGACGGGGTGTTCAACCTGGACCTGGGCAGCTCCTCCGCCCAGTCGGTGGTGCTGATGGCGATCGTGATCGCTCTGACCATCCTGCAGTTCCGCTTCGTGGAACGGCGAGTCACGTACTGAGGAGGCAGGAGCCAGATGACCGAACACTCCATCGTCCGCCGCGCGCTGCCCCACCTGTTCCTGGCCTTGGCCGTCCTGGTGATCGTCTTCCCCATCTGGCTGGTGTTCTCCGCCTCCACCCAGACCCTCGCGGATGTCCTAGATGCCCCGATGCCCATCATCCCCGGCCGCCACCTGCTGGAGAGCTACACCCGGGCCCTGCTGGAGGGCACGAAGAACCTAGGGGCCTCGGCCCTGACCATGGTGAAGAACTCGCTGATCATGGCTCTGGGCATCTCGGTCGGGAAGATCGTGATCTCGCTGCTGGCCACCTACGCCATCGTCTACTTCCACTTTCCCCTGCGCGGCTTCTGCTTCTGGACGATTTTCATCACCCTGATGCTCCCCGTGGAGGTGCGCATCATGCCCACCTACAAGGTCATCTCCGACCTGGGCATGCTGAACAGCTACCCGGGGCTGATCATGCCGATGATCGTCTCGGCCACCGCCGTGTTTCTGTTCCGGCAGTTCTTCATGTCCGTGCCGCGGGAGATGGCCGAAGCCGCTCAGATCGACGGCGCCGGGCCCATGCAGTTCTTCATGCGCATACTAGTGCCGATGAGCCGTACGCCCATCGCCGCCATGTTCGTCATCCAGTTCATCTACGGCTGGAACCAGTACCTGTGGCCGCTCATGATCACGACCAAGCAGCAGTACTACACCCTGCTCATCGGCATCAACCGCATGCTGGCGGTGGGCGACGCCCTGGTGGAATGGCCGGTGGTCATGGCCACCACCCTGCTGGCCATGCTGCCGCCGGTGGTGGTGGTGATCGTCATGCAGAGGTCCTTTATCGCCGGCATGACGGAAACGGAGAAGTGACCGGGGTTCGGCGGGTTTCTAGTCCAGGTCCTTCAGGTCGGCGGTCGGGATCGCGTACACCTCGACGAACAGCCGGTCGTCGACCTCGTCGGACCCGTACAGCCAATAGGACAAGGAAAAGTACAGCTTGAACTTGGGATCGATGGGGTCCGGGTCCCAGCGCTCGTAGCAGAACCTCAGGCCCCCCAGGGGGAAGCGGTACAGCTTACTGCCATCGCCGTTGTACACCGTGCAGGCGCCGTCCTGGAAGCTCAAGAGCCGGCCGCTGGTGAGGACCGCGTCGATGCGGCCCTTGATGCCGGGGAGCGCCTTAACGCCGGTTACATCAACCGTAGAGGAGACCCAGGAGTAGCTCCTGTATTCCCGACCGGCATCCGACCAGTAGCTCAGGTAGCCTCGGTCGTTGGACGGGTTTATATCATGGTAGTGGTGGTAGAAAGCATTTGTCAGGTCGGCGGGCACCTGAGCAAAGTCGAAGGGAGGCGCGCCGCTGCTGATGACCGCGCCGTTAGGCAGCGTCAATAAATAAGCTATACATCTAAGATACGCGCCTTGGGTGGATAATATAGTTCCATTCACCATGAAAACGCTTAGGCTTAAGGTTGACGGAAGCCATTTCATCATCGGTCACCTTTCGTCCCGCGGGGTATTTGCGGTGATCCAATCGGCAGGTGATTCTCAAACCCTTGGCCGTTGTAGTTCTGGCGATTAGACGCACGATAGTCTCATAATCTCGCAACGGCTCGCCTCGCCAATTCGAAGAGATGAACGAGAACAACCGATGTTCCACTTTGTTCCATTTACTCGTCCCTGGCGGGAAATGACACACCATGACGGACAGTCCCGTCACGTCCGCCAGTTT
>Ga0315273_10010325_pt1 | contig 11898 bp, 8 predicted proteins | sample YL17G02_0_MG_FD_205753 | JGI IMG/M metagenome (GOLD analysis project Ga0315273, IMG submission 205753) | Sediment microbial communities from Yellowstone Lake, YNP, Wyoming, USA - YL17G02_0 | ecosystem: Environmental > Aquatic > Freshwater > Lake > Sediment | place: USA: Wyoming | collected... | reverse complement strand
GCCTGATCCGGGACTGCGGACACTCGAGCATGCCACCTTCGTTGAGGGAAGTGTGATTGACACGGAGATGCTGGGGGTTGCCTTTAGCGGTTGCGATGCGATTGCAGATTGCGCCGGTACCAGCCGCGAGGACGGACACCAGACCTACCGGCAGGTCCACGTTGATGGAGCGCGGTCGGTTGTGGCAGCCGCGCGACAGGCTGGGGTCCCAAAGCTGGTGCTGGTGAGCTTCCTGCGCGTTCGTCCAGGCATCCGCTCGACCTACCACACCACCAAGTGGGAGGGTGAAGAGATCGTGCGTCAGTCAGGGTTAGCATATACTGTCGTCAAGGCCGGGCTCGTCTATGGCCCGGGCGACCACCTGCTCAATCGCCTCGGCGGTCTATTCCGCAGAATGCCGGTCTTTGCCACGGTCGGCCTGCGCGAACGAACCGTCCGCCCCATTGCCGTTGAAGACCTTGTAGACGTGCTCCGAGTTGCCGTGTTGGAGGATCGACTTGCCGGGCAGACCGTGGCCGTCGTCGGGCCGGAGGAACTGCCGATGAGCGCGGTCGCGAAGAGAGTGGCCATGGCGATGGGCAAGTCAATCGTTGTGCTACCCTTCCCGGTGGCCGCCCAGCGCCTGTTGGGCTGGTTCTCGGAACGGTTCATGCCCGAGCCGCTGGTTTCGGCCTCGCAAATCGAAATGCTCGCCGATGGGATCAGCGAGCCGCTGGCGGACAGCCAGATGCTGCCCGAGGACCTTGCCCCGAGGACGCTCCTCACGGAAGGCCAGATCCGCAGAGGGCTGCCGGCTTAGGGGGTCAAGGCCGCCTGGCGCGAACTACACTTCTACAGAAAAGCCCGCCGCCCTAGCCCCTGCTTCAGGGAGATTCCGGGCGGCGGATTGTTCGATCCTATGGGGGGGGGAAATCGGTCAGAAGGCCACGGGTAACGACTTGACCCCGCGGAAAATGGGCTGCTCCTGCCACTCCCAGGTGTCTGTCGCCAGGCGGAGCTCCGGAAAGCGGCGCAGAAGTGTCTCGAAGGCAATCTGAGCCTCAAGCCTCAGCAACGGCGCGCCCAGGCAGAAATGGATGCCCAAGCCAAGACCGAGGTGCCGGCCTTCATCCCGGGCGATGTCGAACCGGTCCGGGTCGGAGTAACGCTCGGGGTCGCGGTTGCCGGCCGCAAGGACGGAATTTATCAACTGGCCGCTGCGGATGTATTTGCCGCCAATCTCAACATCCGCTGCCGCAGAGCGATAGGCGATCTGCACCGGGTTGTCATAGCGCATCATCTCCTCGACCGCGGAGCTGACCAGCGCGGGCTGCTCACGCAGTTTCTGTGCCTGCTCAGGATTGCGCAGGAGCGCCAGCAGGCCGTTGCCGATCAGGTTGCTGGTAGTCTCATGGCCGGCGCTGAGCAGGATCGTGACATTGGCTACCAGTTCCTCCTCGGTCAGCCGTTCGCCCTGGTCGACGACCTGTACGAGCGCGCTGAGGAGATCCTGGGTTGGCTCCCGACGGCGGGCGCGGCTCAGGCCGGTGAGATAGGCGGTTAGTTCAGCCAGGCTGCTGGCGGCGCGCTCCATCAGCTCGGGCGCATGGGGGACACTGCCCAGGATGGCGAAGAGATCATCCGACCAGGCCTTGAAGCGCCCGCGCTCCTCGGCGGGCAGGCCCAGCATCTGGGTGATGACCAGGATGGGCAGCGGATGGGCCAGCGCCTGAATTGCATCCATGCCGCCCTGGCCTTGCACCGAGTCCAGCAAGTCGTGCACGGTTCGCTGGACGTACGGACGCATCCCTTCCACCGCGAGGGGCGTAAACGCGCTGTTGACCAACCCGCGCAGGTGGGTGTGATACGGCGGGTCGGTATAGAACACTGTCCTGGAAAAGGAGTGAAAGACTGGTTCTGCGATGTGCTGTTCTTGCGGGCTGAGGCGCTCAAACCCGCGCTTGAGTCCTTGCGCCCTGGAGAAACGGGGGTCGCTGTACACCGAGGCAATATCGGTGTAGCGGGTCAGCACCCAGAAGCCGAGCGACTCGTCCCAATGCACCGGATCCTGCGACCGCAGCCGCGCGTAGAAAGGATACGGGTCCGAACGGACTTCCGGCTTCTGCAAGTTCGCTAGGCTGAGGGCCTCATCTATGACGGCGGACATGGGAAAGCTCCTTCGACGCACCCGGACCCGTAACCGGTCCGAATCGCATCGATTCTCACCCCATTATATGGCAAATTCCCGGGCCGCTCGGGCAGGCCGCCATCGCGGACAGCCTGCCGTGGAGCTATGCCTCCTCCAAGACCCCATCCAGGTAATCGAGGAACGGCTTCATGGTCCGGCAGACCGCCAGCGCCCTGGTGGGAAAATCCGGCGCCAGGACCTCCGCGTCTGAGTATGGATGCACCACGGTCACTTGTTTGAGCTGCAGCAGCTCGATCTCGGGATGCGAGCGGTCATAACCCTGCGGCGCGGTCTTTAGCTTCTCGCCCCTGATCGTGCCAAAGGTCTCGAGAAATGACTTCGCCTGGGTGAGCTGCCTGAATTGGGTCGCGTCCCGATCCATGGCCCGCCTGAATCTGGCAAGTTGCCCGGGCTCGGGCATGTACAGCCCGCCAGCGATCACGGTTTGCCCGCTTGGCTCGAGATGGACGTAGTAACCCAGCCGCGTCGCCTTCCACCCGCCCGGCGCGATCCTCGCCCCCAGGCCGGTCCTGTAGGGCGACTTGTCTTTGGAGAAGCGGATGTCGCGGTAGATCCGGGCCACGCACTCCCGGGCCGTCAATCCCTGGAGTTGGTCGGATTCTCTGAATTTGTTGATCAGGTAATTGACGAAGCTCTCGAAGGCGTCCCGCGCTTGCTCATAGTAAGCACGGTTCTGCTCGAACCATGGCCTGTTATTGTTCTCCCGTAGGTCTTGGATGAAGCTCAGGGCAGGGCGAAGGTCGATGGTCGGGTTCATGGTCTTCAATCCTTCCTGGCCGGGCGAGGAGATTCGCTTCCCCTCGCACGTTCCGCTTGGGCCTGAAGGCCCAGGATATTCCTACGAAGCCAGCGAGGGCGGCTGCCCTGCGCGAGGGCGCCATCTAGCTAGGCGGAGCCGGGCCTAGTATAGCATTCGTGCCATCACCCTGCATGGTACAATTCCCGCAATCCCCCTATCCGGAGCCCGCATGCCCGCCGTCTTCCCCAGCCCTGAGTGGCTCAGCTCCCTCGAAGACAAACTCAACCAGGACGAAAAATACGCCCACGTGGCCCGCAACTGGGAAGGCGATCTGTACTTCGTCATCCAGCCCGAAGGCAATCTGAAGGAGCAGGTCGTCTACTACATCGACCTGTGGCATGGAAAATGCCGCGGCACTAGCGTGGTCAGCGACATCGCCGCCCACAAGCCGGCCTTCACCCTGCGAGCCGGCTATCATAACTTCGCGGCCATCCTGCAGGGCAGGCTCGACCCGATGCAAGCCATGCTCACGCGCAAGCTGGATGTCAAGGGCAGCATGAGCTACATGATGCGGAACGTGCCCACCGTGCTCGACTTCGTCCGCTGCGCGCGCGAAGTGACCTCGACGATTCTTTAGAATGCCTATACACGAAGGACACCAAGGACACCAAGGAAGAGAAGCCTGCGTTCTTCGCCCCTCTGTAACGTTCGTGTCCTTTGTGATTAATCTCTCCGTATGCAGCCCCTTCTGACCGTCAACCTATCCACCGGCGAGATCGGGACCTTCCTCGTCCCCTCGGAGTGGGAGCGGGATTACCTGGGCGGCGCCTCGCTCGGAGCGCGCCTCCTGTATGACGTGCTAACGCTGGAACTGGACCCACTGTCCCCAGCCGCGCCCCTGCTGATCCTCAACGGCCCACTCACCGGCACTGCGGGGCCGGCAGTGGGCCGCTTTGTCGTCTGCGGGAAGTCGCCCGCCACCGGGCTATGGGCCGAATCCAACTGCGGCGGATTCTGGGGGCCGGAGCTGCGGGCGGCGGGTTATGATGGAGTCTGGATCACCGGCAAGTCAGCGCAGCCGGTCTATCTCGCCATCACGGAAAGGGGGTCGGAGCTGCGCGACGCGGGATATCTCTGGGGACAGGATACTTACCGGGTTCAGGAATCTATCAAATCAGAGCTGTCCCAACCCGGCGCGCGCATCCTGGGCATCGGCCCAGCGGGTGAAGCAGGCATCCCTTTTGCGCTGATCCTGTGCGACCACGGGCGGGTCGCCGGGCGCACCGGCCTGGGCGCGGTGATGGGATCCAAGAATCTCAAGGCGGTGGCCGTCCACGGAAATAACAAAGTGCCGGTCGCGGACATTGCTGCCTACGGCCCCATCCGCGCGGAAGCGAATCGGGCGTTGAAAGCCGATCCGATGACCCGCGTCCTGCGCGACCTGGGTTCGGGCGGCGCCGGGGACTACTTCGACTACCTGGGCGAGCTGCCGAAGAAGTATTTCTCGGCCGGTTATCTTGAAGGCGCGGACCAGGTCTCCGGCGCGTCGGTGGCGGAGACCATCCTGGCGGGGGTCAGCGCCTGCCATGCGTGCGTGATCGCTTGTGGGCGCGTCGTCCGCCTGGAGGATGGCGAGAAGCGGAAGGGCCCGGAGTACGAGACCCTCGCGGGCTTCGGCCCCAACCTGGGCATCACTGATCTGCGCGTCCCAACCCGGCTGGGTGAGCTGTGTGACCGTTACGGCATGGACAGCATCAGCACCAGCGGTACCATCGGGCTGACTTTCCGCCTCTACGAAATGGGGGTCATCACCAGCGCCGACACGGGCGGTCTGACCCTTGCTTGGGGCGATGCAGAGGCCGCAGAGCAACTCATCCACCTCACTGCCCGTCGCGAAGGGATCGGCGCACTGCTCGCGGGCGGATCGCGTTCACTTGCTCATCACTTTGGAGTGGACGACGAGGCGGTGCAGGTCAACGGTTTGGAGGTGGCCTACCACGACCCACGGGGCGCCTCCGGCATGGCCATCGTCTATGCCACCTCGCCGAGGGGGGCCTGTCACAACCAGTCTGACTATTTCCTGGTGGACATTGGCCAGGCCGAAACCGATATCAACATCCAGTTCTTCCACCGGCAGGGCGGCGCGGAAAAGGCCGCAAACGTCGCACGCCACCAGGATTGGCGCACGGTCAACAACGCCCTGGTGATGTGCACCTTCGCCAACGTCGCGCCCGAGACCATGCTTGCGCTTGTCAATGCCGCGTGCGGGTATGACATGAATATGGATGATCTGATCCGCTGCGGCGAGCGTGCCTGGAACCTGAAGCGGGTTATCAACAACCGGCTGGGCGTCACGAGGGCCAACGATTGTCTGCCGAAGGCGTTCTTCCAGCCCTTCCTGGACGGTGGCGCAGCGGGTTTCGTGCCCGACTTTGAGGCGATGATGGAAGCCTATTATGCAGCCCGCAGCTGGGATCCGCTCACGGGACGGCCCAGTCCTGGAAAGCTCGCAAAGTTGAGCCTGGATTTCGCACTGTAAGCATCTGGGCAATCTTCGGATTGCCGCTCTGGAGCCAACAATGAAACTTGTCACTGTCTCTGAAATGAAAGCGATTGAGAAGGAAGCCGATGCCATGGGCCTGACGTATGGCATGATGATGGAAAACGCCGGATCTGGCGTCGCTGACGTCATCCTAGAAATGGACTTCGTTGAAAAGGACGAACCCCAAGCGTTGGCTCTTGTTGGCCCCGGGAACAACGGCGGGGATGCATTGGTCGCTCTGGCCCACCTAGCCGCCCAGGAGTGTGCGGCGCGAGCCTACGTTATCGGCCGCAAGGTCAAAGGTGACCCCCTCGTAGAGCGCCTGCGCCAGGCGGGTGGTGAAATCGTCCTGGCGAGCGAGGATGAATCCTTCGACATGTTGCGGGCCTTCATTGAGACATCCCACGTCCTGCTCGACGGGGTGCTGGGCACCGGCATCAAGCTGCCGCTCAAGCGAGAGGTGGCAGCGGTGCTGGCCGCAGCGGGCGAGACCATCAGCGGGATGGATGACCCGCCCTACGTCGTCGCGGTGGACTGCCCATCGGGGGTGGACTGCGACACGGGCGAAGCCGCTCCTGAGGCCATTCCGGCCAGCGTGACTGTCTGCATGGCGGCCGTCAAGCAGGGTCTGCTCAAGTTCCCGGCCTTCGACTTGGTGGGCGAGCTGCTTGTTGCAGATATCGGCCTCGCGCAGAACCTGCCCTCCTGGGCAGAGGTCCGCCACTACGCGGCAGACGCGGAGATGATCGAGGCCTTTTTGCCCGCCCGCCCGGACGACGCTCACAAGGGCACCTTCGGAACGGCACTCGTTACGGCCGGGTCGGTCAACTATACCGGCGCGGCGCTCCTGGCCGGAAAGGCTGCCTACCGTGCGGGGGCGGGACTGGTGACACTGGCTGTCGCTGCGCCACTACACGGGACGCTTGCCGGTCAGTTCCCTGAGGCGACCTGGATCATCCTGCCGCACGAGATGGGCGTGATTGCCGCGTCCGCGGCGGATGTATTGGCCCGTAATCTGGACCGCGCGACCGCCCTTCTGCTGGGTCCTGGTTTCGGCCTGGAGGATTCTACCCGCGAGTTCCTTGAATCGCTGCTGAAAGGTGGAGTGTCGGCGAGGAAATCAGCGGCGCGGATCGGATTTGTCCGCGAGGCCGACTCCACGGAGGAGAAGAAGTCCACCTCCCTCCCACCGCTCGTCATCGACGCAGACGGGCTGAAACTGCTCGCCAAGATCGATGGCTGGTCGAAGCTTCTTCCCGCCCTCTCGGTGCTCACCCCGCACCCTGGAGAAATGGCGGTTCTTACAGGTCTGGACAAGACGGCAATCCAGCAGGACCGTCTCGGTACGGCGCAACAATACTCCGCCAAGTGGGGTCATGTGGTGGTGCTGAAGGGCGCGTTCACCGTGATCGCTGCGCCGGATGGCAGGGTCTCAATTATCCCAGTGGCCACATCCGCGCTGGCCCGCGCCGGAACGGGCGATGTGCTGGCGGGGTTAATCGTGGGGCTGCGCGCTCAGGGCGTGGAGGCGTACGAAGCCGCCGTCGCCGGAGCGTGGATCCATGGCCAGGCCGGGATCGGGGCGGCGGACCGGCTGGGCAACACCGCCTCAGTGATGGCGGGTGACGTGCTCGACGCGATTCCGGACGTGCTTTGGGGGATGGTGTGACCAATCTGGAATGCCCTGCGACGGACGGGTCTCAATGCGGAGATCGAATAAACGAATCTTTGATGCTAAACCCGCTCGCGGAAATCAGGGGATGACAATTTCGAAAGACACGGTTACCCGGCGCCACAAGCACAAGTATTGGCCGATCTGGGTTCTAATCTTCGTCAATATCCTCCTAGGCCTATTAACCTTTCGTGCCTATGGGCTAAGTGTGGACGAGCCGCCGAACATGCAATACGGCCAGTATGTCATTGATTTCTATCGCTCTGGCTTCTCTTCGGATTATGTGCTCTTTGAACTTGGACATTTGGATTACAAAGGACCGGCATATTTCGTCGCTGCGAAGCTGCTAGCAAATCTCGGACGAGAATTGTTCCCTGCTGTGGGGGAAATTGCTTTCTGGCATCTGGCGGGATTCCTGCTATTTCAGCTGGCTGTTTTCTGTATTTATAGACTTGCATTGCGCTGGATGGATGAATGGGGAGCCTTTGGAGCGGCCATGCTCTTTGCAACCCAACCGTTACTTTGGGGGCACGCATTCATCAACCCCAAGGATTCTCCCTTCATGGTGCTGTTTCTTGCAAGCGTCACCTTTGGTTTTTTGATGGCCGATCGTGTTCTGGAATCAGAAGCCGGAGTCATCCCAGAGTCAGGAGCACCAGAGGAAAACTCAAGCCAACCCGGTGGAGAGGTGAGGTCCTGGAAAGGAAAATTGCTGGTTAGCTTGGGTGGTCTCATCTTGCTGGCCTTGTGCGCTGGCATGGCTTTCAACTGGCGCAAGACCATTGTTACATCACTGGTGCAGCACATCCATGGATTGCCTCCAACTCACCTGATTCGGATCGGCTTCAACTACCTTGCCGCCAGCCCAATACTAGATGCAGTCAAGAAATATGTCCTTGGAGATAGGGGATTCCTGACGGGTTTGATTGTGCTGTTTGTCTTCTTTTCAGTACTGTTTCTGGGCGCCGAAATTCTTTCCCGGAGGTGGCCGCATCAGGCAGGCTGGTTTAGGCGAAGGCTGTTGGGTTCGTTCAAGGATTCGATGGTTGTGTGGGCGGGAATCCTGCTAGGATTGACGATGTCGGTCCGGGTAGTGGGGCCCTATGCGGGAGCGTTGGTTGTGCTGTGGATGGTTCTCAGGGGGAGGTGGAAGGCTGTGCCAGCTATTCTTGCCTATCTAATGATTGCTTTCTTCATCGCCTATCTTACCTGGCCGTTTCTCTGGGCGAACCCGCTGGCGCGAATTCTAGAATCAATCAAGCTGATGTCCGCATATCCGTGGGATGGACGTGTATTCTTTGAAGGCGCAACTTATTCTGCATCAGCTCTACCTGCCACGTACATACCGACTCTTATGGCGATTCAGCTCACCGAGCCGGTCGGGATTCTCTTCGCCATCTCGGTCTTCGTGGTCGGATACAGATTCTTCAAGACCAGGTCCGGCTTGGATCTAATCTTGCTGCTTCTCATGTGGTTCGTGCTACCAGTCATTGGGTTCATTGCCCTTCATCCCCCCATGTATCACAACATCCGACAGCTGCACTTTCTGCTGCCGCCTATTTTTGTTTTTTCCGGAGTCGCCATCAGTTCCATTCTCGCCCGGTTGAGATCGAAATGGCTGCGACTCGCTGTTCTGACCATTCTGGTCATGCCTGGAATCATTTCGATTGCGAAATTGTATCCCTACGAATACGTATACTACAACGCCTACGTGGGCGGTCCGGCTGGTGCGTTTCGACGATTTGATTCGGACTATTGGGGTGTCTCATCAGCGGAGGCAGCAAGGTACGTGAACCGGGTCGCCGATCCCGGCTCTACAATTGTTGTGGCGGCCCCCCTCGAATTGTTTACACCTTACATTAGGGAGGACTTGAGGATTAGCGGCTTCAGCCGTGGAGAGAATGGATTTTCTCCACCTGATTACGCGCTAATTCCTACGGGGGGCAATACTGATCTGCATTTATCTCTGGGCAACATGCCAACGGTGGCGGTGATCAGCCGCCAAGGCATGGCCCTTATGATCATCAAGAGCGCTTCGTCTTCGCCCTGAGGGTTCTCGAAAAAGGAAGAGCCACGGCCAGAATTGGATCAGGGCCGCGCAAGAAGACAAAGGGAGGCTGGCGGTTGCCAGCCTCCCTTTGTCTTCTTGTCATTCACTTTCCGCTAACTCTTCAAAAACGCCTCAAGCGCATCCTTGCTGATGCGGTAGGCGCTGCCCAGTTTCTTGGCCTTCAAGTCCCCGGATTGGATCGCCACCATGACGTCCTCCTCGGACACCCGAAGAATTGTCGCGGCCTCGGAGGGGGTCATCACATCGGGCATGCCGGCAGGGGGCGGCGTAGGCTGGGATTGCCCCTGAGGCTGTGGTTGCCCGCTCTGCATGCCCCCTTGCAGCCCTTGATTGATCAGGTTGCCGATGCCAATGCCCGCTCCGATGCCTGCCGTCAGCCCTGCGCCCCCAGAGGGATTCTGTGCAGCGTCGCGCATCGCATCTGCCGCCTGCAACTGGGTGTAGACGTTCATATCCAGCATGCCCATCGCCCGCAGCTCCTCGGCAGATTTGTCGGAGGGTTTGAGGTTGCCAATGTAGAAGGATTTTAGCGTGAGGCCCACGCTCCCGAAGTCGTCGAGCGACTTGGCGCGTACGCCCGCCCCAAGCTCCTCGGTCAGCCCGATCAGTTCCACCACCGACTTCCCGGCGGCGGTCTCACCGAGCAGGTCCTGAAGTTTGGAGAGCAGCACGACCCGCAGTCGCTCCTCGATCTCTGTCGTGCGGTAAGCGCCCTGGGCACCGACGATCTTGGTGACAAACATCTGGGGGTCGCTGATCTGGTAGGAATAGGTGCCGAATCCCTGTAAGAGCGCGACTCCCAGCCCCATGCCCGGGTTGCGGACGATGATCGGCTGAGGCGTGCCCCATTTGCGGTTGGTGAATTCACGCCGTGAGACGAAGTACACCTCGGCGGTGAAGGGGGTCCGGTCGTTGAAGGCCCGCCCGATGAAATTGGTTATCAGAGGGATATTGGCCGTTGAGATGGTGTGGCGCCCCGCGCTAAACGTATCCAGCGCGTTCCCGTCGCGATAGAAGACCGCCGTCTGCCCTTCGCGGACGATGACCTGCGAGCCGACGTGAAAATCGCCGTAGCCCTCCTCGGGAATACGGCGGACGAGTTCCTCCGCCATTTCGTTGGGGTACTCGATGATATCAAAAATCCTGGCCATTTTTAGCTCCTGTTTGGATCAAGACCTGCAAATACTGCTTCCTGCATCAATGGCTGAACCTTAGTCGAAGGATTTGCCGGGGATATCTGGGAATTCCGGTTCAGATATTTGCGCAGTACTCTGTAGCTGAATCCATTATACATGAAAGCGGTCGACGCGGCACGCCTGGTGAGCGTCCATGAATCATACGCGGCGCACCGACTGCGGTTGCGGATTAATCCTTCATCGGCTTGCCGCTGCCCGCGTTGCGCAGCATGATGATTTCAGCCATGATGCTGACGGCAATCTCCTCGGGCGTCTCGGCGCGCAGCTCGAGCCCCATAGGCGAATGGACACGGGACAGGTTTTCCTCTGGAACACCAGCCTCTTTGAGCTGCTTCAGCGCGGTGGCCCAGCGACGTTTGGAGCCGATGACACCGATGTAGGCTGCGGGAGAGTCGAGCAGGGCAGGCAGTCCGCCAACGTCCACGGCCACTCCACGAGTGGTAAGGACAAACCAGGTTCGCGGGCTGATCGTCAGGCGTTTCGGCAGCTCGGCCAGCGGCCCCGGGTAGAAGACATCTGCATCGGGGTTGGCCTCCGGGGTACAGAACTCCGCCCTGTCATCCGAGATGGCAACCCTGAAGCCGAGCCACTTCCCGAGATGGGCAACCGCCTTGCCGACATGACCACCGCCGACCACGATCAGAGTGGGGGGAGGAAGGATTGGGTCCACGAACACCTCCACTGTGCCACCGCACACGCCGGGGTCGCCCCGCGCCGGGTCTGCCAGGGTGTACTCGACCATGCGCGGGATGCCATCCCCCAGGGCGGCACGGGCCTCCTCGATGACGCGATGCTCCAGGTCTCCGCCGCCGACCGTCCCGGAAAACGTGCCATCGGCGAAAACCAGCATCTTGCTGCCCGCGTGGCGGGGCGTGGAGCCGCTGCTTGAAATAACAGTACACAAGGCCGCAGGCTGGCCGCGCGCCTCGAGTTCGGCCAGTGCCTGGAAAATGAGGTTCTGGCTCATTCCGCAGTCTTTCGGGTCTTATCGAAGGTTGCCTGAGCGCGGAGACGGATCGCCCGGGCGGTCATTTTTCCAGAATACCAAGCACAGAGGGCAACAACTGCTTTTTGCGCGAGACCACTCCGGCGGCGTCCAGTGTGCCGTCGGGGCCGGGTGGGTAGGGCAGGTCGTCCAGGATGGGTGGAGGGTTGCTCGATATCAGCAAGCGGCTGGAGCCGCGCACCACGTCCGTAATCAGCAAGAGGGCAAAGTCGAGGCCCCGTTTGTCTCGCAGCTCGTTCAGTGCGCCGAACAGTCCGCCGAGGTGTTCGCTGATCTGCACCAAGTCGGTGACCTCTGCCTGGGCCACCGCAAACTTGAAGCCAGCCGCCTCGTAGAGCTTGATGTCGGTGCTAACCACCTCTTCTGGCTTGCGGTTCTCCAAGCCGGCCCCGGCTGCCACGACTTGCTGCCCGTAGGATTCGATCGACTCGCCCTTTAGCGGCCCGCCGCTGACCGCGGCCCAGCGGAGCAGGCGTTCGGCGGC
>Ga0315273_10010324_pt1 | contig 11898 bp, 2 predicted proteins | sample YL17G02_0_MG_FD_205753 | JGI IMG/M metagenome (GOLD analysis project Ga0315273, IMG submission 205753) | Sediment microbial communities from Yellowstone Lake, YNP, Wyoming, USA - YL17G02_0 | ecosystem: Environmental > Aquatic > Freshwater > Lake > Sediment | place: USA: Wyoming | collected... | reverse complement strand
TTGGCGGGTCGCGAGATCCCGAGATGGACCATGCACACAGGGGAGGAGTCCATGTCGGATCGCATCGGCCGCGTCGTTCGCCTCGTAGCAAATCGCGTTCACGTCTCCAGGCGGGCAAGAACGCTGCGCAGAATCGCGACCAGGGTCGTAGACGCCCTGGTCGTCTTGTCTCTGGTGATCCCAACGCTACCGGCGAGTGCGGCCCCATCCAGCGGCGGGACGGCGGCCAGCTCGGCAGCCTCACAGGCCCCCGCCGCCTCCTTGGAGTCGCCCCAGTATCAGCCTCCAACATTCACCCGGCCGGAACCGCGCCGCTCGCTCACGCGCGGAGTGTTGCTCCAAGATCCTGAGCTCACCCCCACCCCCGAACCCACGGCCACGCCCACGCCTGAGCCAGGCGAGGCGGAGCTCCCGCCACCCATCGAGTATCCCGCCCAGGCGATGAGGATGCAGGCCTTCGGGCCGCTTGGGGGAGGCACAGAGTCGCCTTCGGATCCAGAGGACAGGCTCGTGGCCGGCGGCGGCGCCGAGCAGCTTCGCCCAGCGACGGCGCTCAATACCACGACCGACGAGTACCTGATCGCCTGGACCGATGACACCGCGCCGGGCTCGATCAGGGGCAGGCGCCTGGACATCAACGGGAACCTCCTAGGCACCGAGCTCACCTTGGCGACGAAGCACGTCGGAGCGCCCTACTGGCCTGAGCTGGTCTACAACCCCGCCGAAAACGACTTCATGCTCCTTTGGTCGGAGCCCAGCGGCAGGCAGGTCTATCATGGGGGGATCTGGCAGGAGAGGCACAACCTGTATGCGCTTCCCCTGGGCGCCGACGGCACACCATCGGCTGGCTCGCCGACACTGATCACCGATATGCTGACCTTCTACTCCGTGCCCTCCCCCGGCTACGACCTGGCGCTCAACACGACCTCCAACGAGTATCTGGTCGCCTGGCAGCAGCCACCCGGGGCTGTGATCTCGTACATCTACCATCCGCACCGCGTCAACGGGCGGAAGCTCTCTGCCACGGGAGCACTCGTTGGAAGCACAGTGACCTTCCAGATTGGCACGGTCGGCTCGGTGGCCCTCGGCTACAGCGCCACCAGCAATGAGTACCTGCTCACGTGGGACCGCTACTACAGCGGCAGCGGCTACGACCTCTACGCGCAGCGATTGAACGGGGCCACTCTCGCACAGGTCGGTTCCGTCCTATCCGTCACCCAGGGTGAGCAGCTGGGCTTCCAGGACAATCCAGCGATCGCCTACTCGCCCGCCTCCAATCTGTACTTCGTCGTCTGGGAAGACGCTCGCATCTTCTACAACGATCCCAGCTACCGCCCCCAGTTGTACGGTCAGTTCATCACCGCCGGGACGGGCGCCTTTGTCGGCAGCAACATGCAAGTCATCTTGTCGGAGAACGTGGTCTCGAATGACCTGGTCGTGCGCGGCGACGTTGCCTACAGCCCGCTTGACGGGACCTTCCTGGCAGTCGGCTTGCGCTCGACAGACATCCCCACGGGTCGATTCGTTGTTGACGGCGGCGCGGCCAAGTGGCTGCCCTTCCGCTTCACGGAGCTGCGCGGCGTCACGCCTCGCATCGCCGCCCGCGAGCAAGGTGGGGCGGCACATCGGCGTTGGCTGGTGTCCATGAACAGCGGCAGCGATATCTACGCTCGATTCCCGGGGGTGCTTCTCCTCGACGATGGGACCGTCCTCAACTCCAAGGGAACCACCTGCCATGGCACGATCGTCGCGGGCACCCAGGGGACGTTCGGCGACCCGATCAACACCCGCACCGGCGGGCTGGACTACATGGCGACTGACATCACGCTGTCCACATCGGCCGGCCCCCTCACCTTCCGCCACAGCTACACGTCGGCCACGGCGGCGGAGGCGGCGGAGCTTGGCTTCGGCTGGACTCACAACCAGGCCGCGCGGCTGATCTTCCCCACCGACCCGGCCGGCGAGCCAGGCGTTGTGCTGCTCAAGGCTGACACCGCCAACGAATTCGAGTTTCTCGACAACGGCAACGGCACGTACTCCGCCGCCCCCGGCGTGTGCGGCACGCTGGTGCGCAATGATGGCCCGACGATCACCTACACCGTCCTGGACACTGCCCAACAGGGCTACGTGTTCGATTCGACCGGACGGGTCCTGAGCTGGTCGGACCCTCAGGGACACGCGATCGCCTACACCTATTACGCCTCCGACCGCCTCAGCCAGGTGTCCACCGACTCGGGCGCCCGCAGCTTGACCTTCGCCTACGACGACCAGGACCGCATCGTGTCGGTCACCGACCATGCCGCTCGCACGGTGGCGTTCGCCTACGACGCCGCAGGCGACCTTGTCTCGGCGACCGACGTGCTCGGAGGGTCGTGGACGTACGAGTATGACGATGCACATCGGCTCACCGAGGTCATCGACCCGCGAGGCATCACACAGGAGCGCACCGATTACGACTCCCAGGGGCGAGCCGTGCGCCAGTTCGACGGTCTGGGCAACAAGATCGCCGAGATAACCTACAACGCCAACGGCACGACGACGATCGTCGACGCCCTCGGCCACACCGAGACCCACACCTACGACTACCGGCGCACGATCACCGCTGAGCGAGATCCGCTCGGCGCCACCTCTTCCAGGGCCTACGACCTCTCCTTCCGTCCCACCACCCTTACCGATGCCGGCGGAGCGACGACTTCGCTTGTCTGGAGCCCGGGCGGAGCCAACCTGCTCCAGGTGACCGACGCCGAGGGCGGGGTCACCGACCTGGCGTATGACGAACTCAACAACCTGACCTCCGTCACCGACGCCCTCGGGTACCTCACGACCTACGAGTACTCCGGCACGCTCCTGACCTCCTCGACCGACGCTCTCGACGGCACAACGACCTACGCCTACACGCCCGAGGGCTACCTCGAGTCGGTCACCGACCCGCGCGGCTCGACGACGAGCTACACCTACGACAGCTACGGCCAGCGCACCTCGATGACCGACGCCCTGGGCCACACGACGACCTACGCCTACGACGATCTGGGGCGCCTGATCGAAACGACCGACCCGCTCGGTCACATCACCCGCAGCGAGTACGACGACGCCGGGAGGCTCGTCCGCTCGATCCGCAACTACGACCCCGGGCGGCCCAAGAACGACGAGAACCAGTACAACATCGTCACCGAGTACGCCTACGACGAGGTCGGCAACCAGGTGTCCGTCACGGACACCTACGGCGTCAGGACTCGCTACGACTACGATGCCGACGGCCGCCTGATCCGGACCGTCGATGCCTGGGGCCACGAGATCAACAACCACTACGACGATGCCGGGCGGCTCGTGTCGACGATCGACCCGATGGATCGGATGACAACCTACGAGTACGACGACGCCGGGAGGCTGACGGCAACCACCGATCCGCTCGGCGGCATCACCCACTCGACGTACAACCCGGACGGGGCGCTGGCCTCGACCACCGACGCCCTCGGCCACACGACGACCTACACCTACGACTCGCTCAAGCGCGTGACCGCGGTGACGGACGCGCTGGGCGGAGTGACTCAGACGACCTACGACGCCGCAGGCAGCGTGGCCTCCACGATCGACGCCCTCGGCAAGACGACGACCTTCGAGTACGACGCCCTCAACCGGCTCATCCGCCAGACGGACGCCGAGGGCGGCGTCATCGAGCACTTCTACGACGCGGCCGGCAATCGCATCCAGACGGTCGACCCGCTCGGGCATCGCACGACCTACGTCTACAACGCTCTCAACCAGCTGACGGCCATCGCCGATCACCTGGGCTACACGACCGGCTACACCTACGACGCCGCCGGCAACCGGACGACCAGCACTGACGGCAACGGCAACGCTACGACCTACACCTATGACGCTCTCGGGCGCGTCGTGGCGACGACGGATGCCCTCGGGAATGCCTCGCGCATGGACTACGACGCCCACGGCAACGTGGTCGCCCGCACCGACGCCAACGGTCACGAGACGACGCTGGAGTACGACGACCTCGGCCGCCTCGTGCTACAGACAGACCCCCAAGGCGGGGTGACGAGCTACACCTACGATGCGGTCGGCAACCAGCTGTCCGTCTCGGACCCCAATCACCATGACACCACCACAGCCTACGACGCGCTCAACCGCCCGGTGTCAGTCACCGACGCCAACGGGAATGAGATGACCCGGGCCTACGATGTCGGCGGGAACCTGGTCGCATCGACGGACGGCGCGGGGAGCGAGACGACCTTCGGCTACGACGCCCTCAACCGCCAGGTTGCCGTCACCGATCCGCTCGGGAACTCAACCTCGTACGGCTACGACGCCACCGGGAACCGCGCCTCGATGACGGACGCCGAGGGCATCGCGACGCGCTACGAGTACGACGGCCTTGGTCGCCTGACGGCAGTCATCGAGAACTACGTCTCCGGGGGCGGATCGGGCGGGCAGACCAACGTCCGCACCGAGTACGCCTACGACGCCGCCGGCAACCGCCTGACCATCCAGGACGGCAACGGGCACGTGACGACCTTCGCCTACGATGCCCTCAATCGGCTGGTGCGCAAAGCCGACCCGCTGGGGCATGAGACCCGCTACGCCTACGACGCCGCCGGCAACCGAACGCTCCTGACCGACGCCAACGGCGCGTCGACGACCTATGTCTACGACGACGCCAACCGGTTGGTGTGGATTCTCTACCCGCCGCCGCACATGATGCCGTTTACCAGCTTCAGCTACGATGACGCCGGCAATCGGATCGGGATGAGCGACGGCACCGGCCAGACGACCTGGGAGTACGACGGCCTCAACCGCCCGACGGCGATCACGTCCGACTCCGGCGGCCGTGTTGGCTACGGCTACGACGCCGTGGGGAACCGGACCTCACTCACCTACTCCGACGGCAAGGCGGTCGCCTACGCATTCGACGCCGCGAACCGGATGACGCAGGTGAACGACTGGGACTCCGGCCTCACAACCTACACCTATGACGCCGCCAACCGGCCGGCGACGACCATGCTGCCTAATGGTGTCCTGTCCAGCTACACGTTCGACCCGGCCGGCAGGCTGCTCGAGCTCGCCCATGCCAAGGCGACGGCGGTTCTCTCCTCGTTCGGTTACACCTACGACGCCGTAGGCAACCGGACGCAGGCGGTCGAGCACCTGACGATGCCGACGGGCGGGCCGACGATCCCGGTGACGGTCACAGACACCACCGGCGTGCCACTCCCGGGCCTGACCGTCTACGCCTTCAACGGCGAGAGCTACTCCGGCTACAGCCGGGTCACCGACGAAGCTGGCGTGGCGACGATCACGCTCCCTGCCGGCGACTACCGCTTCCGCGTCGACGTCGATGGCACGCAGTTTTGGAGCGGGCCGGCCAATCACTGCCCGATCCCTGGTTGCTTCGGCGCGCTAATCACCGTCCCACCCCCGGTCCTGGTGAGCGTCACGGACACGCAGAGCGCTCCGCTCCCGGGCCTGCCGGTCTATGCCTTCAGCTCCGGCGCCTACACCGGCTCCGAGGGCACGACCGACGAGAACGGGCAGGTCTGGCTGCGGCTGCCTGAGGGCCTCTACCGCTTCCGCGCCGACTCGAACGGGACGCAGTTCTGGAGCTCGGCGGCAGATGACTGCAGCGTGCCCGGATGCACGTTGGCGACGATCACCATCACCTTACCGGTGGAGGTCATCGTCCAGGACACGTTCGGCGCGCCGAAGTCCGGCCTGCCGGTGTATGCCTTCTCCGGCGGCAGCTACACCGGGTACACCGCAACAACGGATGACAATGGCAGTGTGCTCCTGACGCTCCCGGAAGGCTCGTACCGGTTCCGCACCGACTTGAACGGGACCCAGTTCTGGAGCGGTACGGATGACCACTGCGTCATCCCGGGCTGCGAGTCAGCTCTGGTGACGGTCACGCCGCCAGTTCTGGTCCACGTCTTGGATGACTGGACTGGCGACCCCATCGACGGCCTCCCGGTCTACGTCTTACAGGGCGAGACCTACACCGGCTACCAAGGGATCGCGGACGATCAGGGGACGGTGACGTTCACGCTCCCCGAAGGGTCCTATAACTTCCGCACCGACCGCAACGGCACGCAGTTCTGGGACGACAACTGGGGTTGGAGCTCATGCACCGTCCCAGGGTGCGATGAGGCGTACATCTACGTGCCCGACCCCGTCACGGTCACTGTCCAGGACACGAACGGTGTCCCCCAGGAAGGGCTGCCGCTGTATGCGTTCGACGGGGACATCTACACGGGCTACCAGGGAACCACCGGCTCGGCAGGCCAGGCCAGCCTTACGCTGCCCTTCGGGGCCTATCGCTTCCGGGCCGACCTCAACGGCACGCAGTTCTGGAGCGAGCCGGACAATCACTGTTACGTCTCGGGGTGCGAGGCGGCGGTCGTGACGGTGACGATCCCGGTCGAAGTGACGGTGGTCGACGGTGAGGGCCAATCCCAGGCGGACATCCCGGTCTACGCTTTCGACGACAATGCCTACACTGGCTACCACGGCGTCTCCGACGAGGACGGCCGCGTTCTCTTGACGCTACCGGTCGGGGACTATCGGTTCCGCGCCGACGTCGACGGGACCCAGTTCTGGAGTGATGAGGCCAATCACTGCCAGGTGCCGGGTTGCCTGGCGGCATTCGTCACCGTCACGCTCCCCGGTTCCCCCACACCGACACCTGAACCAACCTCCACGCCGACGCCTGAGCCTACGCCCACCGACACGCCGGAACCGACACCGACACAGGTTGGGTACATCGGTGGAGGGAATGCTCTGGCGATGCCCGCCCGGCTTCTCGGGCGCTGGCTTGTCCCGGCAGCGGTTGTGAGACCTGCACCGAATCCGGAGCCTGCGGCAGGCCGCCTGCTTGACCTGTCCTCGGTCGCTGTGACGATCCAGGACACCGACGGTACACCACAGGCGGGGCTCCAGGTCTACGCCTTCGATGGCCTAGCGTATACGGGCTACTCCTCGACGACGAATGGCAGCGGCATCGCTGTGCTCTCCCTGCCGGATGGCAGCTACCGCTTCCGCTCCGACTTCAATGGCACGCAGTTCTGGAGCGGCAGTGAGAACCACTGCTCCCTACCCGGGTGCGACAGCGCCTCCGTCGTCGTGACCATCCCCGTCACCGTGACCGTGCTCGACACCGACGGCCAGCCGGTGCAAGGTCTTTCGGTCTACGCCTTCAACGGCACCGCCTACACCGGCTACTCCCGCACGACGAGCGCCTCGGGCGAGGCCGTCTTCACGCTGCCCCAGGGCTCGTACCGCTTCCGCGCAGATCGCAACGGCACCCAGTTCTGGAGCGGTGAGGCGAACCACTGCGACGTGCCGGGCTGCACGTCGGCCGGCGTGACCGTCACCATCCCGCTTGTCGTCACGGTACGCTCGACCGGCGGGACACCGCAGGCCGGACTCCCGGTCTACGCCTTCGATGGCGCCACCTACACCGGCTACTCGCGCACGACGGACGCCTCGGGCGAGGCAATCTTCACGCTGCCGCAGGCCTCGTACCGCTTCCGCGCCGACCGGGACGGCACGCAGTTCTGGAGCGGCGAGGCCAACCACTGCGACGTGCCGGGGTGTCTGGCGGCCGAGGTCGTCGTGACGCTGCCGGTCACCGTCCTGGTGGAGGACACCGGCGGCAACCCGCGGGCCGGGCTACCGGTCTACGCCTTCGACGGCGACACGTACACCGGCTTCTCCGGCATCACCGATGACTTCGGCGAGGTGACCCTCACGCTGCCCGAAGGCTCGTATCGCTTCCGCGCCGATCTCCTGGGCACGCAGTTCTGGAGCGGCGAGACGAACCACTGCGACGTTCCGGGCTGCGAGGGCGCGTGGATCGAGGTCACCTCGCCGCTAGTAGTGACCGTCCTGGACACGGACGGCGCGCCCAAGGAGGGCCTGCCCGTCTACGCCTTCGACGACGATTCCTACATCGGGTTCAATGCTTCGACCAACGCCTCCGGCCAGGCGACGTTCGTCCTGCCGACTGGTTCATACCGGTTCCGCTCCGACCTGAACGGGACGCAGTTCTGGAGCGGCGAGGCCAACCACTGCGACGTCCCCGGCTGCCTGGCCGCTTCCGTCACCGTGACGATCCCCGTCACCGTCTCGGTCCAGGATCAGGCCGGCAGGGCTTACCCCGACCTGCCTGTGTACGCCTTCAGCGGGGATGCCTACACCGGCTTCAACGGGACGAGCGACGCCGAAGGCAAGGTGGTCCTCACCCTGCCGGTCGGCGACTACCGCTTCCGGGCCGACCTGGACGGCGTGCAGTTCTGGAGTGGCGAAGCGAACACATGCACCATCCCGGGTTGCACCGAGGACACCGTGCCCATTCCGGGCGGGACGGTGGAGACGGATGTCACGATCGACTACACCTACGATCCGCTCTACCGCCTGACCGCCGCCGACTACGACAACGGCACCTACTTCCACTACACCTACGACGCCGTGGGGAACCGGCTCATCCAGGTCATAGAGGATGCGACCAACACCTACACCTACGACACCGCCAACCGGCTGACCTCGGTCGACGGGGTGCCCTTCACCTGGGACGCCAACGGCAACCTGCTATCGGATGGAGTCTCCTCGTACATCTACGACCCCGCCAACCGACTGAAGTATGTCATACAGGGGGAGGCAGAGCCCTTGGCGTATACGTTCACCTACGACGGGCTTGGGAACCGCGTCGGGCAGACGGTGCCCGACGGCACTTCCTACAACTACGCCCTCGACCTGGCGGCCGCGCTGACGCAACTGCTCGACGACGGGACGAACACATACCTCTATGGCAGGGCGCGTATCGGCGAAGAGCAGCCCGAAGGCTGGCAATACCATCTGGGCGACGCGCTGGGGAGCGTGCGCGAGCTGACGGACTCGACGGGCGCCGTGGGGCTAGCGCAATCGCTCGAGCCGTTCGGGAGCGAGATGTTCTCGATGGGGTCGGCCTCGACGGCGTACAGCTTCACCGGCGAGCAGGCGGATGCGACGGGGCTGGTGTACTTGAGGGCGCGATACTACGCCCCACGGCGAGGGAGGCTGCTTTCGAGCGACCAATGGCCTGGGGCAGTCGTGAGCCCACCATCTCTTCACAGATGGCTCTATGTGCGCAACAACCCCGTCAACTTCAAAGATCCCAGCGGATACATCAGCGAAGAAGAAGACCCTTGGGCATCAGTTGTCGTGGATGTCTTGGACCACTACTACCAAGTACGAATCATCAAGGATTGGGGGTTGCTTCGCACCTTCCAGAGAAGACCGCTTGATCCGCCATGCGGCTGGGCAGAGGGTCGGTGGTCAGCAGAGGAGTTGCGCGAGGTGCTCAATGGTGTCACGGCGCTTGCAGACGCGATGGGGGGAGTGCGCAGGTTTCACTTCAATGTGGGGTCCGTGGAAATGACTCAGGAGGAGATAGGCGTTCCGGGTCAAGCCATCGGACAGCGGATTGAGTTCTGGACGCGCCCGTTCGGGCATTGGGTCGTAGTCCACGAACTTGCCCACGTGTGGGACTCGCGGACTCTTGCTCCTGGTTGGCTGCTGTCGCGGGGACTGGAGGCGTACACAGGAGGCTACACAGATCCAGACGAGGACCCGCCGAACTGCGATGAACATCAGATTCTGCCCGGCTGCAACACTGGACACTACTTCTACGCAGGCTACCCGCCCAAGGGCTCCGACAACAACTTCACAAGGGTAGAGGATTTCGCGGAGTCGGTAGCGGCCTACTTGTACCCTGACGATGCACGGAATGGGATCCTCGACATTCTTGCGCTGTATCAGGGAAACCCCGAGCTGTACCCTGTCTACTCACAGATGCTTCTCTACGCGAGCTTCCGAGACACAAGCCGCTGGGAATACGTTGATGGTATCCTGCACGGTCGGATCAGCCCCGCCATGGAGATACTCAAACGAATGTTGGGGCTTGGTGCGAACGCCGGAGCTGGCGATTACGAGCCGTGAAAGGCAGACCATGGCCAAGCATTGCCTGTCCAGAACCATGAAGGTCCCGCGCCGTATTCGCTCAAGCAGCCTCATGCCCTTGCCACTTGCCTTTCTGGCGTGGCTCGCTGCCTCCTGCGCGTGGGCGGGAGGGGCGCATGCAACTAGCACACCACCGCCCACGGTGGGCACGCAGATCTCTGTCGGGGATGGCGGCCTGATCGGCCCTTCGGAATGCGAGCGCCCATGCCTGTGGGGGCTCTTGCCAGGCACTAGCACCGAGGATGATCTCAACGACGCGCTGGCGGAGTGGGGCTATCTGGACTCCTGCACGCCAATCGCTGAGACCCCCTCATGGGGCAGGGCCCTTGCCTGCGGTCCTGACCTCGGCTTCTCATTCGACTCAGGGGGCTCTACCATTGCCACCATCAGCTTCGTTCCGGATGCCCCAATCGAACTCAGTGCTATCGTCGCGGCACTCGGGGGGCCATCTGAAGTGATCGTGCTCCTCGTGGGAACTCCCGACCACCCATTGGTCGCCGCGAGGCTTCTCTTCGGCGAATCCGCGACTATCATCTGGCTCGCTCAAGAGGACGGAATCGAGTACCCGATCAACCCTGACACAGTGGCCCAGAACGTGATATACGCCTCACAATCGGCGTTCGAGGAGATACGTGGGTCACTGAGGGCCCACTCGTCAAGCTGGGCAGGCTTCGGCGTGTATTCGGACCCCAATCCCTTGATGCTGCAGTGACCCTAACGCAATGATGGAGCCGCGGCACCCAAAGAGACCCCTTCGATTGGCCATCGCCGCACTTGCCATCCTCATAACAGCTATGGGTGTCGGGTTGGTGCAGAGCATTCAGGGCCCCGCGAGGGTAGCCGAGATGCGCCAGCGGGTGTTCTGTGAGCAGATCGGGCCGGCATACATCGCGCGGAAGTTAGAGACATACTCCTGGAGTCCGGGCGGTTCACCGAAACCGCGTCAAGCTTAGACGATTCCATCGTGATCTACATCACATTCGATGACCCCGGCGTCCATAGATCCTTCGCCGGCCAGGCCATCGTCCTTGGCTTCGACAGCGGGGAGTACGTCAACGAGACAGCGCCGGTCATGCTTGGTGACTGTTTCGTGTCAGCAACGATAAGACAGATCGGGCCTCCAAGCTAAGACACACTCCCGCGGCCTCGACGGTCAGGTAACGGTCCACTGCGGTCACTACGGGGCTAGCCCATTCGCGACTTCCATGGCTCAGCCCGCGGACCTCACGGCTATGACACGCCAGTTGTCGCGAAGGCTACCAAGACAGCCGAGCCGTAAGGTCCGCGGCAGAGGGAGTCGTCGCGTCAGTTCACATCCGTGAGGTCGGAGGTTCGAGCCCTCTCGCGCCCACCAGTGCACCACCCCTGTCCTTACGGTTTGCCCGCAGAGGGAACCGTGAGGACTATGGCTTCTTCCGGGGGTATCGCCCGCGTCGACCGCGGACCTTACGGGTATAGGCAGTGGATTCCGCTCTCACTAGACCCGAGGAGATCTTAGGGTGCCCTGTCTCGCGTGGGTGCAGAGAGTGGGCGAGGGCGTCTTGGCCGTTGTCTAGGGCGTTCTGGTCCGTCTTCTGGGAGACATTCGGGGGCCAATCGCCGTACGATCGGCCGCTTGTCCCGGCGCCGGACCTGATGTAGAGTGGTACCAACAACCGAATAGGCAGCCCGCCTCCGTCATATGGTGCCGGGGCGTGGGCAAGGCTACGGGGGGTCCGAGGCCTGACCACAGTCGCGCCCGACTTCCTCCAGTAAGTCGGGCGATCTGTTTGGCGGGTCGCGAGATCCCGAGATGGACCATGCACACAGGGGAGGAGTCCATGTCGGATCGCATCGGCCGCGTCGTTCGCCTCGTAGCAAATCGCGTTCACGTCTCCAGGCGGGCAAGAACGCTGC
>Ga0315273_10010323_pt1 | contig 11899 bp, 10 predicted proteins | sample YL17G02_0_MG_FD_205753 | JGI IMG/M metagenome (GOLD analysis project Ga0315273, IMG submission 205753) | Sediment microbial communities from Yellowstone Lake, YNP, Wyoming, USA - YL17G02_0 | ecosystem: Environmental > Aquatic > Freshwater > Lake > Sediment | place: USA: Wyoming | collected... | reverse complement strand
GAACGACTGCTGATTGCCCAGGATGCCGACGCCGAGCGGCTGGCCGTAAGCGACGAGGGCCTTCAGCTCCTCGGGCAGGAGCGAGCCGTCCTTGGGGCCGATGACGGGGTGCTTCGCGAAGGCGAACTGGGACTCCATGTAATAGGTGAAGAGATTCTGCTTGAGGTATGCGCCGAGGTCGATCTCGCGCTTCAGTTCGTCGAAGGTCGAGCTGGGGCCGCGGGTCAGATCGTCCTGGAAGCAGCGCCAGCGGAGCGACGGCCAGTCCTTGATGGTCAGGCAGAGGATTGCGTTCCCCTGGCGATTCGCTCGGATGAGCTGGCAGAGCGTCTGGACGGCGTAGAGGAGGCCCTCATTGCCCCACGCCCCGAGGCCAATGGACTCGGGGCCGATCTCGATCAAGTAGTCCTCGGGCGTCGGTTCTGGGCGAAAGGCCGGCTTGGGATACCGTTCTGTGCCCTTCGGTGCGAGGCTCAGGGCGCGCGGCATTTCGGGATTGGGCTTCGGCTCGATGGCGCGCACCGTCGGCGGCTTCAGCCCGGCCCGGGCCAGTTCCGCTCCGATCAACTGCGCGAACCGTTCGACCCTGCCTATCTCCCCCGTCAACACGAGTGCGCGGTCGAGAGTGAAGGCCCCGTCCCGCAACTGGACCTCTTTCGGGAACGGCACGAGCCGCAGCGCGGACGCCTCGCCCGCCACGGCCTGCCCGCCGAGCCACAGGCTGCTCGCCATCGCCAACCTCCAGAGACAGGACAACAAGTGATTCCGCTGCATGGGTCTTGCCTCCGCAGCTCAAGGGTGTTTCGGGCGAAGTATGGTGTACGCGATCCGGGAGGGCGATGTCAAACGCGGGATCGGGCCTTGTTTGTAGTTCCGTCCGCCGTACGGCGGACGGCGTTTGGGGTCCCGCCTTCAGGCGGTCTTCTCCTGCGCCTGCCCGCCCTCGCACCGACGAACCGCCCTCGTCGTCCCAAGAGCGATGAACGCCTGAAGGCTCTATACCTACGCCGCCTGAAGGCGGAACTACATGCCCGAACCCCCAGAGCGGCCCCCGCGGAACCGCGAATGCACCCCCGACAGCCGGACGGCTTGACATTCCGCCCGGCGGATCGTTAGAATGCCAGCGTGGGATTGTGCGACACCCCGTGGCGAGGGCCTGACGATGATCCAGAGAACACGGCACAGGGCACAGGCGGAAGAGGCCGACGAGCGGGTTTCCCCGCGGAAGCGCCGCGGACGGCCGTGGTGGCACTTCGCCGTGCCGGCCGGCGTCGTGGCGGTCGGCGTGGCGATCGTCCTGTGTCTCCTGTTCCAGTCGGGGCTTCGGCCCACGATTGAGGTGGCCGTCCACCTGACCGACATCAAGAGCGGCAGCCAAACCCTCACCCAGGTGGTCCTGGGCGACCGGTTCACCGTGCTGGACTCGCGGAACGACTGGTACCAGGTGCGTGTGCGAGTGGGAACGGAGCAGAAGGACGGCTGGATTCGCGCGTCGGACGTTCGCCAGATCGAGACCGGGCGCGGGAAGCCGCAGGATGCCGTGCAGGTCCAGCTCATGGGCATCGACTATCCGGACGTCGTGGCCCGGGTGCCGAAGCCGTACGGCCGGCGATGGCTCTTCGTCGACGTAACCGTGAGTCCCCGCGTGGCTGAAGGCGACGGCGCCTATCCCATCCAGACCAACCGGTTCCTCATCACCAACTCCCGCGTCACCAACGGCGTGCTCCGCTACGCCAATGCCCGGTACTGCAAGACGACGACGGTCGGCCGGGAGCGGAAAGAGACGCTGGTCAGCGGCGACATCGTGCGCGTGCCGAAGGACACTCCCACGCCCATGTCGCTCGTGTTCACTGTCCGTCAGGATGTGCTGGTTCGAGACGGCTGGTCGGTCCGCTACGTGCCGCCGCCGAGCGCGATCCCGCAGGCCACGCCCATGCCGGAGCCGGCCCCTAAAGGCGGCACCAACCTGCCGGCGGCCACCGCGCCGGACGCGCCGCCGGCAACCCCCGCGCCGTAGCCGCCGCCCAAGGGCGGCACCAACCTCCCCGCCGCGAAGTGAGCAGACGGAATATCGAATGTCGAACATCGAATATCCAACACCGAAGTGAAAAGGCGCCCGCCAATGGCTTTTTCCTGGTGCCCTTCGGTATTCGACATTCGGTGTTCGATATTCGATATTCGGGTCTTCTCCTCTATCCCCACAAGTCGCGGGTCTTCCCGACCGCCTGGCAGGCTTCGCGGAAGTAGTCCGGGTCGATCTCGAACCCGGTGAAGTCCACACCCAGGCCGACACACGCGAGCGCCGCGTGGCCGATGCCGAGGAACGGGTCGAGGACGAGGCGGGTCCGCGAGAGGCCGTGCAGGCGGACGCACATTTCGGGGATCTTGGCGGGAAACGTGGCGGGATGGGGGCGATCCTTCTCGCGGCTCATGATGGTCTTGTAGGGGATGAACCACGTGTTCCCGCGGCAGTGGCGCCCGCCGCCCGCGTTCGCCCACCGCGCGATGTTCGTCTTGTCCTGGTAGGGCACGCCGATGGCCGTGCGGTCCAGCTCGACGTCGCCCGTCTTCGTGAGGTGGAAGATGTACTCGTGGCAGTCGTTGACGTAGCGCTTGCTCTGGATCGGCTTGTAGTGGCCGACGACGACGTCCTGGGTGATCCCCGGGTAGTCGCCGACGTCTTCCTTGAGGATCGCGATCGACTTGATCCAGTGGATGACGTTCTGAAGGACGAAGCGCGGCCGCATCGTCGCGAGGACCTCGAACGGCACCCAGGGATCGCTCGGGATGGCCCCGACGTTGAGAAAGAGCGAGCCGTCGTCGGCGAGCACGGTCCGGACCGCGTCGGCCCACTGGCCGATCCACGCGAGGTACTCTTCGCGGGGCCGCGTGTCGTCGTACTGCGTGTAGCGGATGCCGACGTTATAGGGCGGCGAGGTGACCACGACGCTCACGCTCCCCGGGGCGAGGAGCGAGCGCATCCCCTCCAGGCAATCGGCGTTGTGCAGGACGACGCGGGAACGGGCGGTCTGGAACTCGAACACGGCTTCTCCTCGGAGGTTCTGGGATTCCGTAGCGGGATAAGGGTACCCGGGCGGGGCTGGCCTGTCAAGGGAGCACGAGTGGCGGCCACCAGCTTGACGCCGCGGCGGCTCCGGGCTTTACTGGGGGAGTGGGTTTCCCGTCTCGGCACACCCTTCCAGGAGCGAACCCCGATGTCTGGCCGCGTGCTCCGCGTCTTCGATCTCGCCCAGCCGCTCTACGACGAGTGTCCCGCCTACCCCGGCGACCCGAAGGTGCGGGTGAGCCTGGTCAAGACACTCGACCAGGACGGGTTCAACCTGGAAACGGTTCGGCTGGCGTCGCACTCGGGGACGCACGTCGACGCGCCCTCGCACCTGCTCCACGCCGACCGCGGGACGATCACCGACTTCGGGCCCGAGGCGTTCGTCGGGCCGTGCGTCGTGGCCGACCTGACGGGGAAGGGCGACGACGACGAAATCGGCCCGGCGGACCTGGATGCCTGGCGCGACCTCGTGGCGCCCGGGGACATCCTGCTCCTGGCAACGGGCTGGTCGCGCTTCCGCGGGGTGGACCGCGCGCGGTGGGAGGACCACTCGCCGTACCTGACGCGCGACGGCGCCGAATGGATCTGCGCCCGCGGGATCAAAGGCGTCGGCATCGACCACTTCACCATCGGGACGACGCTGCCCGCCTTCGACCGCCCGCCGCACGAGACGCTGCTGCGCCGGCGCGTCTGGATCGCCGAGGATCTGGTGATCCCCGCCGACCTGCTGGCGCACCGCAAGTGGCTCTATGTCGGCGTGCCGCTGGCCCTCCAGGGCGCGAGCGGGGCGCCTGTCCGGCCCGTCGTGCTGGACATCGAGCCGTGATGCATTTGACATTCCCGCCGAACACTGAGTAGAATACCGGTGAGACGTACAACCTTGAAAGGGGGCTGCGGCGATGAGTCGAACTCGCTGTCTGATCCTTTTCCTCTTCGGCCTCGGCGCGATGGGCTGGGCAGGAGCGCCCGCCAAGAAAGAGCCGCCTAAGGACGGCATCCCACTCCCCGCGACCGATTCCCACTACTTCCTCGATGTCCCCGAGGGTGTCGATCCGAAGGATCCCGTCCCGATCGTCGTCCTCGCCCAGAACGCGCCCGACCAGGCCAAGCAGACGTTCGACTCCTGGGTGCCGAGGCTCAAGGGCGACCACATCTTCGTCGCCTGCCTGAACCTCCCGGCGGGCGCGGTGGACCAGATGGATGCCCGCGTGCCCCGGATGATCGACGACATTCACAAGAAGTACGAGAATCTGGATACCAGGCGCATGGTTCTCCTGGGCGCCGGCGCCGGGGCGCAGGAGGTGATGAAATTCGTCGCCGGCCGCCCCGGCTACTTCATGAAGGCGATCGCCATCTCGCCCAACGGCTTCCCAGAGCTGCCCAAGAAGTTCAACGCGACGGGACGCACGGAGTTGCTCGTGACCATGGCCAAGCCCATCAAGTCGAAAGAGCCCGAGAAGGTCGAGAGGAAGACCAAGGAGCAGATCAAGGCCGAGAAAGACGCCATGGCGAAGGAGAAGCTGGAGAACAAGAAGATCGAGGTGTGCGTCGAGACTCTGAGAAGCCGCGTCACGTTCAAGCCGTTGAGGGGAGAGGGGTTCGGCGTCGGCGGTGTGTCGGACAAGGAAACCGTGATCGCCAAGGACACGATCCGAAGCTGCTATGCCGACGCCAAGCGCCGCGCCATTCTCGAAGCGGAAAAGCCGCCGGATGGCGAAAAAACCCATGCCAAGGACGAGAAAGGCAAAGAGAACCCGAAAGTCGCCAAGACAGACGATACGAAGACCGACGTGACCCAGAAGGCCGAAACGGGCAAGGAGACAACCAAGGGGCCCGCCGTCGAAACGAAGTCGGCCGACGAGCTTCTCGAGGACGCCAACAAGCTCGAAACGGAACAGAAATACACCGCCGCGCTCAAGATGTATGAGCGGCTCGCCAAGGTCAAGCCGGGCTCCGAATACGAGCGGCTGGCCAACAAGAAAAAGGACGAGCTGATGAACAAGCCGGTGGTCATTCAGGCGCTGGCCGACGAGGCGGCCGGCCCCGAGCCCAAGCGCTGGCTGACGGCCGCTCGCAGCTTCGAGGGAGCCGATCAGCCCGAGAAGGCCACCGCCGAGTGCAAGAAGATCGTCAGCAAATACCCCGGCACCTCCTACGCCGACGAGGCCCGCAAGATCCTCGAACGCCTCGAAGCCGGCAACAAGTGAGCCGCGGGAGCAGTCGGCACTCGGCAGGAGGCAGTCGGCAGTAGGAGAAGACAAGTAGGACCTATCTGGCTGCCTGGCCTCAGTTTTCACTGCCGACTGCGGTTTGCCGACTGCGTATTCCCGATTCACGGACTCTGAAGTTTGCGGGGCCTCATGGCCACCTTCCAACCCGCCCAGCCGGTGATCCAGATCGACCCCCGCGACAACGTGGCTACGGCGCTCGCCCCACTCGACGCCGGGGCGGCCGTTGCGGTCGGGGCCGTCGCGGTGACGCTGAAGGACGCCATTCCGCGGGGCCACAAGTTCGCCGTCCGCGCGATCGCCGCGGGAGAGGCGGTCATCAAGTACGGCCAGCCGATGGGCCGCGCCACCGTCCCCATCGCGCCCGGCCAGCACGTCCACGTCCACAACGTCGTCAGCGCGCGCGCCGGCGGACCCGCCGCGAACAGTCGGCACTCGGCAGGAGGCAGTCGGCAGTAAGACGGAGGATTGGGCACGAATCCATGAGCAACACGTTCAGCGGCTATCTGCGCCCCGATGGGAGCGTGGGCGTGAGGAACCATGTGCTCGTCCTGCCGACCGTGGCGTGCGCGTGCCATGTGGCGGCGCAGGTCTCCGCGGCGGTCCCGGGCAGCGTCGGCATCTCCCACCAGCACGGGTGCGCGCAGATCGGCGAGGACGCGCGGGTCACCTTCCGTACCCTGGCGGGGACGGGGGCGAACCCCAACGTGGGCGCCGTGCTCGTCGTCGCTCTCGGGTGCGAGCAATGGGCCGCGGAGGCATTTGCGGGGACGATTCGCGCGGCGGGCAAGCCCGTGGAGATCGTCGGCATCCAGGCGGAGGGCGGGACGAGCCGCGCCATCGCCCGAGGGACCGAGCTGCTCCGCGGGCTGGCCGAGCGTACGGCGGCGGCGAAGCGCCAGCCGTGCCCCATCGACCGGCTCATCTTCGCCATGGAGTGCGGGGGATCGGACTCCTTTTCCGGCCTCACCGGCAACCCGGTGGTCGGCGAGGTGGCCGACATCGCGGTGGCCGCGGGCGCAACCGTGATGATGTCCGAAACCACCGAACTGATCGGCGCGGAGCACCTGCTCGCCGAACGGGGCGCGACACCCGAGATCGGCGAACGGGCGCGCCGCATGGTCCTCGACTGCGAGAAGTCCTGCCTCGCCTACGGCGCCGACCTGACGGGCTCCAACCCCTCGCCCGGCAACATCGAGGGCGGCCTCACGACCATCGAAGAGAAGTCGCTCGGCTGCCTCCACAAGGGCGGATCGACGCCGATCCAGGAGGTCGTCGCCTACGCGCAGCGCCCCACCCGCCGCGGCCTCGTCCTCATGGACACGCCCGGGTGCGACGTGGAGTCCGTCGCCGGGAAGGCGGCGGGCGGCATGAACCTGATGCTGTTCACGACCGGGCGCGGCACGCCCATGGGCTGCGCCGTCGCCCCGGTCATCAAGATCGCCACCAACTCGCCGCTTGCCCGCCACATGGCCGAGAACATCGACTTCAACGCCGGCGCGATTGCGGACGGAACGACGACGATGCGGGAGGCGGCCCAGGCGCTCTGGGCGCTCGTCCTCGAAGTCGCCGATGGAGCCCTGACCCGCGCCGAGATTCTCGGCCACCGCGAATTCGGCATCCGCCGCGCCGCTCCCACGCTCTGAAGCCGCGCACCAGGAGATCGCCCGCGAAACACGCGAAAAGGACGCGAAAAAGGGAAGAGAAGAGCTTTAACCACGGATTACACGGAGGACACGGATATGAGAAGAAAGGGCAGAATGGGTTGAAGCCCAGAAGTTGTCTGAGCTACGTCCTGCGCTAGATCTGAGTTCAGGCTCAGTGTTTGGGCGTTTTTCACAGGAATGGCCTCGACCCGCGGACGTGGATCAAAGGGACAACGCCGGCCGAGAAACCTCTGGGTCTCAAACCCTCTCATCCGTTCTTTTCCTATCCGTGTCCTCCGTGTAATCCGTGGCCAAAACTCCTTTCTTGGCTGTTTTTCGCGTCCTTTTCGCGTGTTTCGCGGGCGCCCTCCTGGTCTTCCCTCGTTTCGCCGGGCGTTATTCTTGAACATCCGCGTGGCCCTGGTATAATGGCCGCCATGGACGAGCAGGCGCCCGCGAAACGCCGGGATGGGCTGTTCTGCGAGCGGAACATCCAGCTCGGGTTGGCTATAGTGCTCTTTGGGCTTGCGGGCGCGGTCGCAGTGGCCTGGGTTCAGGCGATCCGCGGGTCCAAGGACAAACAGGCCAGGAGTTCGCCGCTGCCCGAGGCGCATCCGATCTGGGACTCGTGGCGCGCGGCGGAGAAGGGGGACGTCGAGGCGTATCTCGCGTGCTTCACCGGCGCGGCCCGCGAGCGTCTGGACGGCGATGTGGTGAGCCTGGGCCGAGCCCGGTTCAAGCAGCGCCTCGAGAGCGAGAGCGCGGCGGCAGACGGCATCCAGCTCTGCCCGCCGAAGGCCTCCGAGGACTCGGCGATCATCTTCCCCGTGCTGGTTCGCCACGGGGACGAGGGCGATCTGGCGGACTACATTGTCGTGCAGGTCGGCAAGGAATGGAAGATCCGCGCCGTCGTCTCACACGGGCGTGTGCATGTGGCTCCGCCCGAGGACGAGCCGCCGCCGAAGCAAGGAGGTAAGACATGAGATCTGGGTTGCCTCTGGCCCTCGCGACCGCGATCCTCTGTGGCAGCGTCTGGGCCGCCGACGAGGGGACGGAACAGGGGCCGGTGCCTGCGAGAGGGCCGCTCGGCCGGCTGGTCCGCGGGGTGAGGGATGTCATCATCTCGCCCCTCGAGATTCCCGCGACGATGCGGCGGGTCGCCGCCGCCGACGGCAACGCGGCCTACGGCGTCTTTGCCGGGGGATGCGAGGGCATCGGCAACGGCCTGATGCGCCTCGTGGGCGGCTTCGTCGCGATCATCAGCTTCCCCATCCCGAGCGACACGCTCCCGTTGGGCAACGAACGCCGCCTCGGCGAGCGCTCCGCCCCGCCGCTCCGGCCGCCGACGGGCATGACCAATCCATAGGAATAGCGGAATGTCCTCTGAGGGCGATGCGGCGAGCTTCATGGCCCGCGCGCTGGAGTTGGCCGAGCGCGGGCGCGGGCGCGTTGAGCCGAACCCGATGGTCGGGGCGGTCGTCGTGCGCGACGGCGTTGTCGTCGGGGAGGGCTTCCACGCCGGTTTCGGCGGCCCCCACGCGGAGCCTGTCGCCATCGGCGCCGCAGGCGAAGCCTGCCGCGGCGCCACCCTCTACGTCACCCTCGAACCCTGCACCCACTTCGGCAAGACGCCGCCCTGCGTCCCGGCCGTCCTGGCGGCCGGTCTCGCCCGCGTGGTCGCGGCGATGATCGATCCCGATCCCCGCACCCAGGGGCGCGGGATCGAGCTGCTCCGCGCGGCCGGCGTCGAGGTCGAGGTCGGGCTCCTCGCAACGGAGGCCCGGCGGCTCAACGCGCCGTTCGTGAAGCTGACGGCCCGCGGCCTGCCGTTCGTCACCGCCAAGTGGGCCATGAGCCTGGACGGGAAGATCGCCACGCGGACGGGACAGTCGCGCTGGATCTCCTCCGCGCCGTCGCGCGAGCGGGTGCATGCGATGCGCGGCCAGGTCGACGCCATCCTCGTGGGGATCGGCACGGCGCTCGCGGATGATCCGCTCCTGACGGCGCGGCCACCGGGGCCGAGGACGGCGGTGCGGGTGGTGGCGGACAGCGAGGCCCGGATCCCGCTCGGGAGCCGGCTGGTGAGTTCGGCTCGCGAGGTGCCGGTGATCGTCGCCGCGACGGACGAGGCGCCGGCCGGCCGGCGCGAGGGGCTCGCGCGGGCGGGTGTCGAGGTGCTCGTGCTCCCCGAAGAAGGCGGGCACGTGAGCTTGCCCGCGCTGATGGCCGAGCTGGGCAGGCGGCGGATGAGCAACGTCCTGCTCGAAGGCGGCGGGGAACTGGTCGCGGCGGCGCTGGCCAGCCAGATCGTGGACAAGCTGCTGGTCTTCGTCGCGCCGCGCATTCTCGGCGGGCGCGAGGCTCCGACCCCCGTCGGCGGCCTGGGCATCGCCGACCTCGCCCAGGCGCTCCAGGCCAGGGAGTGGACCCTTCAGCGGGTCGGCGACGACGCGCTGATCGAGGTCTGGCTCTGAGAGATGACCGTTTCCACTCGTAATCTTAATCGTAATCGTAATCGATCCTTCTTCGCTGGCCGGCGAGACGGGAAGACCGATTACGATTAGGATTACGATTACGATTACGAGACGCCACAGAGGCCCGTACCCTGCGGACAGGCAATAGGCTCCGGTGCCCGGGACTTTCTGCAGCAGCTACTTCGGCCGGAAGGGGCCGAGCCGCTCGCCGAGTGGACGGAGGAAGTGGTCGATCTCGGTGTGGTGGTCGGGGTAGGTCTTTCGGAGCCGTTCCACGGCGTCGTCCTCTTCCTTCTTCCGGCCCTCCGCGCGGAGGACGGCGGCGCGCATGAGGCCGAAGACGAACCCGCGCTGCGGGTCGCTGGTGCTCTCCTTCTCGGCCCGATCGAGTTCCGCCAGTGCCACCTCGGGTCGATGCTCCTTGACATAGGGCGACGCAAGCTCCAGGCAGAGCACCGCGAGTGCCTCGGGCTGGTGGATCTTGCGCGCGGCCCAGCGGAACGTCTCGGGCACCGGCTCGCCCGGGAGAATGAAAACCCCCTCGGCACGCGCGGGGCCGGACTCGAATCGGCGATAGGCCAGGCTTCTGGCCGCCGCGGTCACCATCGTGAGGCCGAATTCCTCCCCGCCGACCCGCAGGAACGAGATCCGAGCCACCTTCGCCTCGTCGACCGCCACGTCCTCTTTGCCGTCGCGGAGATGGAACACGCCGGTCTCGTAGCGGAGATCCATCCCGACGAACACGTTGTCAATTGTCCGGATGACGACCGCGGGCGGGGTGTCGGCCCAGCGCCTCTCCTTGAAGGGCGCGGCGCCCGTCGCCAGTGCGGCCAGGATCAGCGTTGGGACAAGTCCGCCGACAACCACGCAAGAATCTCCAGTCGTCCTCCGTGCGCGGATTATACCGGTCCCGTTGCGGCGCTTCAAGCCAGCGTCCGCGGGATGGGTGCAACAGCGGATTTGCGGGCGCCGCGTGCGGATGGACCCGCGTATGTAGTTCCGCCTTCAGGCGGTCTATCGTAGCGTCAGGCCGCGACCCCACGAATCGCTCGGCTCACACCATGGGAGAGGAACGCCTGAAGGCTCTATACCTACGCAGCCTAAAGGCGGAACTACATGCCGGCAATGGGTCCGGCGCCCGCAAATCCGCTATCGCACCCCCGCGGCATGCACGGGGCCGAGGACGGAAGCGTCCGGCCTCGGCCCCGAGTGTCAGCGGTCCTGGCTGGCCGTATGGCCGGCGGCGAGCCGTCTCACTGGATCCGGAGCGATTGGAGGATCTGCTGCACCGTCGTCTGGCGCTGCTGAGCCTCCTGGGCCATGTACATGAAGACGATCATGAACTGCCGGGCGTCCGTGACGACGAAGATGTAGTCGACAACCACCGGGTTGTTATTCACCTGCGCCGTCGCTCGCACGAGGACACCCTGCCTGCCGGCCACCTGGATTTGCTGCGTGCCGACCTGCTGCCAGCCTTGCATGTTCTGCCGGGCCATGGCGACGGCGGCCTGAGCCAACTGGTCCGCGCTTTGGACCATCTTCTGGGTGGCCATGATGGCCAGGTTGCACCGGCCCGTGGGTTCCATGCACCCCGCGGTCCCCGGCTGCTGCTGCACCACCCAGTCGCCCGGAACGGCGACCGAGAACGCGCCGCCCTGATCAGTCACTTGCTTCATTGCGGCCGGGCCGGGCGGGGGCATGGGTTGCGGGAAGGGTGCAGGCTGCGGAGGCTGGGGCTCGGGGAAGGGAGCGGGCTGCGGTGGCTGAGGTTGCGGGAATGGCGTAGGCTGTGGAGGCTGGGGCTGCGGGAAGGGAGCCGGCTGCGCGCCGCCGCCCACGCGGAAGCTCGCCTGCACCTGCGCGAGCGCACCCTGGTACTGCGCCAGCGAGTCCTTGGCGGCGAAGAGCATGAACAGGATGATCGCCTGATCGGTCTCGATGACGTAGTAGTCGCCGGCCGTGGGCACGTTGTTCGGCTGGCCTTCGGCGCGAATGTGGGCAGCCTGCCTGCCGCCCACCTGGGCCATGTCCTGGGCGAGCAGGGTCCAACCGGGGACGGTCTGCTTCTGATTCTCGACGATGCCCGCGACGAACTGCTGCGTCGGCACCCCCTTCGGCGAGACCACGACCATGATGCTCGCCTTCATGTTGGGCGCCACGGCCACGGCGCTTCCCTGGCCCGCCTGCCCCGTCCAGTCCGCGGGCACGGAGAGCGAGAACACGCCCGAGGGCTCACTCAGCTCCTTCATCCCGCCCGGCCCGGGCTGCGGGACCGGGAACGGGGTTGGAGTCGGCGGATAGGGTGTCGGGAACGGGGTGGGAGCCGGCGGATTGGGCGTTGGGAACGGGGCGGGGGCCGGGGTCGGCGGAATCGGCGTCGGGAATGGGGCCGGAGTCGGCGGATTGGGCGTCGGGAACGGGGCGGGGGCCGGGGTCGGCGGAATCGGCGCCGGGAATGGGGCCGGAGTCGGCGGATTGGGCGTC
>Ga0315273_10010321_pt1 | contig 11901 bp, 10 predicted proteins | sample YL17G02_0_MG_FD_205753 | JGI IMG/M metagenome (GOLD analysis project Ga0315273, IMG submission 205753) | Sediment microbial communities from Yellowstone Lake, YNP, Wyoming, USA - YL17G02_0 | ecosystem: Environmental > Aquatic > Freshwater > Lake > Sediment | place: USA: Wyoming | collected... | reverse complement strand
GGCCGCCCCCCCGCCCCCCCCGCCCCGCGGCGGCGGGCGCGCGCGGGCCGGGGGCCCAACGGGCGACAGGAGTAGGGATGGGAGACGGGAGATGGGAGACGGGAGACGGGAGACGGGAGAACGGGGGAACGGGCGCGGCAGGGGCCTCCCATGGGGCGTCCCTGCTATCCCCGGGCGCCGAGGCCGATGATCGCGGCCCGGACCCGGGCAGAGAGGGCGTGGCGGTCCTCGTAGGTGAGACCCGCCGTCGGGATGGGCACCCCGACGTGAACGGTCATCGGGCCTGGATGGGGTCGAAGGCTCCTCCGGCGGAGCACCCGGAATCCGCCCTCCACAAAGACCGGGACGATCGGCGCCTGCGACCTTGCCCAGCCCCTTCTTGGCCAGGAAGCGGATCGACCCCGGAAGCGTGGTCACCAGCGCGGGGATGTCGAACCAGGATTCGTGGTTGCAGACGTACACGCAGGGGCCGAGCCGGTGGAGGTTTTCAAGACCCGTCGCCCGCACGGAGATCCGGTTGAGCCGGAGCAGGTCGCGGCCGTAGTCGCGGGGAACTTGATCGAACAGCCCGCCAGGGGTGTGCCGTACACCCCGCCCCGCCGCGAGTACGACCCGGCTGGCGTGGTAGAGCGTGCACAGGAACATGCTGACGATGTAGCGGAGCACCGCGATCATGCGAAATGATCATACCCCGAAAGGGAGAGGTCCCTGCCCTCCAGCCGGAAGCGGACGCCGTCGCCCTCCTGGACGATGCCGATGTGGGTGAGCGCTACCCCGGTCTCGCGGGTGAACTCCCCCGCCTGCACCGGACCGAAACCGGCCGGCATCGCGGCGAGGAGCTCGTAGTCTTCTCCCCCGAGTGCCGCGAAATGCTCTGCAGGCAGTCCGGCGTTCGCTGCGGCGTTGACCGCGGACGCGGTCAGGGGGAGGTTGTCGAGGTCGATCTCCAGCGCCACCCCCGAAGCGGCGGCGAGATGCGGGGCGTCCCCGCCGAGGCCGTCGCTCAGGTCGATCATCGCGTGGGCACCGGCGCGCATCAGGGCGCGTCCGGCCCGGATCCGGGGAAGCGGGTGGGCGAAGGCGGTGCGCGCCTCGGTCGATGGGGCGCCGCCCCGCTGCCACGCCTTGAGGGCGGCGCGCGCCGCGCCCAGGTGGCCGGTCACCCACAGGCCGTCGCCCGGCAGGGCGCCGCCCCGGGTCACCGGCCGTTCGGTCCGGCCGATCACCACCACGTCGATGACCCAGCGGTCCCCGGCGGTGAGGTCGCCGCCTAACACATGTCCCCCCGCCTCTCGGGCGGCAGCGCCGACCCCCGCCATCAGCGCCAGCAGGTCTTCTTCCGAGCTGTTGCGGGGGACCGCGACGCTGGCGAGCAGGCCCACGGTCTCCGCCCCCTCGGCGGCCAGATCCGACAGCGCGGCCGCGGCGGCCCGCCAGCCGATCTCCTCGAGCGACAGCCACTCCCGCCGGAAATGCACCTCCTCTACCGAAAGGTCCACGCTCACCACCAGCGTGCCCAGGCCGCTCGGCAGAATGGCGCAGTCGTCACCGACTCCGGCCGCGGTGGGACCGAGCTTGGCGAGGATCCGCCGGATGCGGTCGAATTCCCGGCCGGGCCCCAGCGCCGTGTCGTTCATCGGCCGATGGCGTCGAGACGGAAGCGCACCAGGCCGCGAAGGGTACCGACCCAGAGATAGGTGTCGTCCACCGCCAGGTCGGTGACCTGACCCGGCAGGTCCCCCGGGATGGTGAGCGATCGACGCAGCGGAACATTGAGCCCGGCGATGCCGATTCCCTGCTCCCCGGCGAGATAGAGCGCCGCCGGGCCGCTCACCACCGTGTGGAGGCGGCCCAGCACCGTGCCGAACAGCGGTCCCACAGTGAACCGCCCCGTCGCCGGGTCCCGCCACAGGAGACGGTCCGGCAGCAGGGCGATGAGGGTGTCGGCACGCCAGGTCAGGTCCACCACGCTCCCCTGCATGGCGGCGCTGGCGCGGGCGGCCTCGGGCGCCAGAAGGTCGCTCTCACCCGGGACCGCGGCGAACAGCCCCGCCCGGGTACCGACCCAGACGGTGTCACCGGAGAGCGCCACCGCCAGCGCGGCGTCGGCGAAGTCCGGCGCCAGTCGCACGAACCCGGTCGAGTCGGCGAAGCTCGCCAGCCCGTGCGCCGTTCCGGCGACGATCCGTCCCCGGCGCTGGGCCAGATCCAGGACCCGCGGATCGGGCAATCCCCGGCCATCGTCGTAGCGCACGTACTCCTCGGTCCGGGGCGTGATCCGGACGACCCCGCCATCGGTGGCGACCCACAGGTCCGACTCGCGGCCCACCATCCGCCGCGCCTCGGTGAACGGGAACCCGGTCGCGCGAGGCCCTTGCAGCCAGCGGAAGGTCCCGAAATCCCCCGCGACGAAGCTCAGTCCCGGATCAGCGGTCGGCGTTCGTTCCGTGACCACCCAGACTCCTCCCGGGCCCGTGAAGAGCGCATCCACCGCGTCACTCGGCAGGCCGAACTGGAGTGGTTGCGGCAGCCCCGCCCCGTCCGCCATGTACAGGAGCCCCGCTCCGGATGTCCCGAGAAACCAGCCCTGGCCAGCGAACCCATCGGCGCGAGCGGCGGCCGTGAAGCGGACGTTGCGAAGACGGTTGGTCAGTTGGAGTGCGGCGCTGCCGGCCTGAATCGCGGGATTGGCGCGGATGGCATCGTTGATCGTCGCCGCGCGCACCGGCCGTGACGGGGCCAGTCCCGGCAACGCCAGCCCACCTCGCTGCGCCAGGTACCACCCGCCGGTGGTCCGGAGGAAGAGCCCGCCGCCGGGCGCACTCTGGTCCAACGCCGCGTCCACGATGGCTCCCGGGACGGTGCCCTGTTCCCACACCTGGATCCCGGGATCGAATCGCAGCCAGCCGCTTCGCCGGACGAGCCAGAGGCCGCCGTCAAGCGGATCGGCGAGGGCCACGGTGACGCCCTGAAGCGCGCCCGCTTCGCGCGGCTGCCAGGGGCCCACCCACCGCTGAGACTGCGGGTCCCACCCCGCCACCGCGGTCGGCGTCACGATGAAGACGCGCTCGCGCGAGACGGCGACCGCCGCGATGCTGGTGAAGTCCCCGATCACGGCGCGGTCTTCGGTGGACCAGTCGCGGGATTGGGCGGAGAGGGAGGGGGCGGCGGATAAGGCGGCGGATAGGGCGGATAAGGCGGAAAAGGCGGATAGGGTGAGCATGATCATCCGCCCCATCCGCCCTATCCGGCCTATCCGCCCCATCCGCCGCTTTCCTACCATCGCTGCGGCGCCTCGAGTTCCAGCAGGATCGGCGGGCGGGCCGTGGAGCGCACCAGCCGACGCGTTTCCCACGTCCGCCAGAGATCGGGCAGCGCGACCACGACGTCCATCGGACGCATGGCCCGGGCGGTGACCCGCCGGGCGGCCAGCTCCGCGGCTCGGCCGAGCGCCTGCGCCCCCAGGGCAGCGGCAACCCCGGGATGTTGCAGCTGAACAAGCAGCGTCCCGATCAGGCCGCTCAGCACATCCCCGCTCCCTCCCGTCGCGAGGCCGGGGTTGCCGGCCGCCACGGTGAATACCGGCATGAGCGGACTCGCGATCACCGTAGGCACCCCTTTGAGAAGCACAGTGCAGCCCGAGGCTTCAGAGGCACCGGTGGCGGCGGACCAGGGGTCACACTCCGAGCCATCGGCATCGGCGGGGAACAGGCGCCGGAACTCCCCGGGGTGAGGCGTGAGCACCACCATCTTGCCGGCGGCCAATTCGCGCAGCCGCTCCGAGGCACCCGCGAACGCGTTGAGACCGTCGGCATCAAGGACGATGCTCCGCGCGTGGCGCATGACCTGACTGACGAACTCCAGCCGCCCCTCGCCCCTTCCGAGGCCGGGGCCGATCACCGCCGCGTCGCTCCCCTCCAGCAGCCGCACCAGGGCGGGGTCAAGCGGGATGGTGAACTCGTGGCGCAGCGTCTGGACATCCGGCTCGGCGGTCACCAGCCCATCGATGGTCGCCGGCGGTGCGACGGCGTGCACCAGCCCGGCCCCGGCGCCGAAGGCGGCACGGCAGCAGAGCCGGAGCGCCCCGGTCATCCCCGCGTCTCCACCGACCACCACGATGCGCCCACGGGTTCCCTTGTGGTCCCGCGCCCCGAAGCGCTCCTGCAACGTCACCAAGTCAGCCTCGACTACGAAGGTGGGCCAGGCGGGATCGGGCGGCGGATGCCCGATGTCCACCACGATCACATCGCCACATTCGTCGCGCGCCAGCAGATGACCCCGCCGGAGGCCGCCGAAGGTGATCGAGAGCCGTGCTGCCACCGCGGCGCCGTGGGTGGTGCCGGTCGCGAGATCCACGCCGGTCGGTCCGTCGACCGCGACCAGCGGGACGGCCAGCTCGTTCAAGCGCTCGACGAAGGTCAGAATCGGGGAACGGAGGACGCCCTTCGACCCGGTGCCGAGCAGCGCATCCACCGCCAACGCCACGGTCGGCCACGGCCCGTCGTGGTCCACGACCCGCACCCCTTCCGCCCGGGCCAGGGCGGCCATCTTTTGATTGAGAGGAGAGGCTTCGCCCGGCACGGGCGCCACGAACACGGGGAGATCGAGCCGGTGCAGCGCGCGGGCCAGTACCCAGCCGTCGCCGCCGTTGTTGCCCGGACCGGTGGCGACGAGGATCCCACCGGCCACCCGGTCGGGGAACCGCGTCGCCAGCACCTGCGCCACAGCCCGCCCGGCGGCATCCATGAGCGTCGCGAGCGCGATCCCCGCCGCCTCGGCGCGGCGGTCCCAGTCGGCGGATTGTGCGGGAGTCAGGACAGGGAGGAGCATGGGCGTGGCCGTCGGCTATCGGTCGGGGGCTATCCGCTCTGCGCCGTCTCTCCCCCACTCCTCATTCCGAGGGACCCCGAGCAAAGCGAGTGGGACCGAGGAATCCAGCCGAAGCTGAGCAGATCCCTCGCTGCGCTCGGGATGAGGAGCTGGTGAGAGCGCAGCTGACGCTGATGGCCGATAGCGGATAGCCGTCCTACTCCTCCCCCGCCCCCCCGCCGACCAAGGCCGCCACCCCTTCCCAGGTGTACGGCTCCCCGAAGGCGGAATGGAACTCGTAGACGCCGGCGAAATCTTCTTCGCGATCGTTGGGCTGGGTGGAGAGGAGGCCCGCACGCACCAGGATGAAGACGATCCGTCCGAAATCATCGGTGCGGCTGATGCCCCAGTAGGCGAGCACCTGCGAGGCCAGCAGCCCGAATTGCCGCACCGCGAAATCCCGGCAGGCCCACGACAGCTCGGCCCCGGTGACGTGACGCCGGACCTCGAGCCGCGACTGGAGAAACTCGATCGCGGCCAGGACGAAAAGATAGGCCCGCTCGTCGTAACGGTCGTCCTGCGCGCGCAGGCGCGTCAGGACATGGGCCGAGAACTGGAGGTCATGCATGAGGTGGCGGGGGGATTCGGGTCATCACCTGCCAAGGTAGGACCCGAACCCCGCCGAATCAAGCGCGGCGAGACCGATACAACGGGAACGCACGGGTCAATTCCTTCACTTCCCCCTTGACCTTGGCGACCGTTGCGTCATCCCGCTTGGTGAGGACTTCATCGATCAGCTTCGCGATCTGCCGGAACTCTGCCTTCCCCATGCCCCGCGTGGTGAGTGCCGGCGTGCCGAGCCGGATACCGCTGGTCACGAAGGGCGATTGGGGGTCGTCCGGGATGGTGTTCTTGTTGACGGTGATCTCGGCCTTTCCGAGGAGCGCTTCCGCCTCCTTCCCCGTCAAGCCCTTGGGCCGCAGGTCGACCAGCATGAGGTGGGTGTCGGTGCCGCCAGATACGATGGCAAAGCCGCAGTCGATCATCGCCTCCGCGAGCACCTTGGCATTCTCGACGACCTGCCTCGCGTAGGTCTTGAAATCGGGGGTCAGCGCCTCGCCGAAGGCCACGGCCTTGGCGGCGATCACATGCTCCAGCGGCCCGCCCTGAGTGCCGGGGAAGACCGACTTGTTCACCGCTTGCGCCAGTTCCTGGATGCAGAGGATGATCCCGGCCCGGGGACCACGGAGGGTCTTGTGGGTGGTGCTGGTCACCACCTGCGCATGGGGAATCGGCGAGGGGTGCACTCCGCCGGCGACCAGACCCGCAAAGTGGGCCATATCCACGAGCAGCTGCCCGCCCGCCTCGTCGGCGATGGAGCGGAAGGCGGCGAAATCAATGATCCGGGCATAGGCGCTGCCCCCCGCGATCAGGATCTTGGGCCGCTCCCGGCGGGCCATGTCGCGCACCTGGTCATAATCAATGCGCCCGGTCTTGGGGTCGACGCCATACTGCACCGCCCGCCACACCACGCCGCTGTGGTTCACCGCGGCTCCGTGGGAGAGGTGGCCGCCGTGCGGCAGCGCCAGGCCCATGATGGTCTCGCCCGGCTTGGCGATGGCCATGAAGGCGGCGAAGTTGGCCTGGGCACCGGAGTGCGGCTGCACGTTGGCGTGATCGGCACCGAACAGCTGCTTGGCCCGGTCGATGGCGAGCTGCTCGACCTTGTCGACCACCTCGCACCCGCCGTAGTACCGCTTCCCGGGGTACCCCTCGGCGTACTTGTTGGTAAGGGGCGTGCCCATCGCGTCGATGACGGCGCGACTCGCGAAGTTCTCACTGGCGATCAGCTCGAGTCCGTGCTGCTGCCGATGCAGCTCATCATCGATGAGTTGGGCGACGGCGGGATCGGCCTTGCGGAGCGAAGCGTTGTGGTCGAGCGACATGCAGTCTCCCTTCAGGGTTCGATCTTCTGGACCCGGCGCGCGTGGCGGCCACCCTCGAACGGCTCGGCCAGCCACGCCCGCAGGATCGCCAGCCCTTCCTGCTCGCTCACGAAGCGCGCCGGCAGGACCAGGATGTTGGCATCGTTGTGGGCCCGCGACAGGCGGGCCACTTCTGGATTCCACGCCACCGCCGCCCGGACGCCGGGATGACGGTTTGCGGCGTAGGCCATCCCCAGCCCACTGCCGCACAGCAGCACCCCCCGGCGGGCCTCTCCCCGCTCCACCTGAGCGGCCACCGGGTGGGCATAGTCCGGGTAATCGGTGGATTCTGCCGAGTGCGTGCCGAGATCCAGCGGCTCGTAGCCCAGCGCGTTCAACTCCTGCTTCAATCGCTCCTTGAGCGCGAAGCCGGCGTGGTCGGCAGCGATGGGGATGACCTCAGCCATTGGCAAATGTATAAAAATGCAACTGTAAATCAACGTGGTGGATCAGAAGACCAGGTTTCGCGTACCGGGTACCGCGTCCCGCATACGGTGGCTGTGCACGGCAGAGCAAACTGCCGGCCCGGTGCGGACCGAGAATGTACGCGGTACGCGGAACGAACGGAAACCCCACCCTCACACCCGAATCCCGGCCACCGCCCCCACCGCCCGGATCCGCGCCTCCGCGACATGATCGGCGGCCTGGTAAGTCGGGATTTTCTGCTCCCGCGCGGCGGCGTAGATGCTGAGCAGGGTGTCGTAGATCTGCGCCGCCTTGCGCTTGGCCCGGTCGTGGTCCCAACCCATCAACTCGCCGAAAACGTTGATCACCCCGCCGCCATTGATCACGTAATCGGGGGCGTAGAGCAGCCCACGTCGCTCCAGCTCGTCGCCGTGCCGCTCCTCGGCGAGCTGGTTGTTTGCCCCGCCGGCGACGACCTCGACCCTCAAACGCTTCAGGGTGTCGTCGTTGACAGTGGCTCCGAGGGCGTTGGGCGAGTAGATGTCGGCCGGGATATCGTAGATCTTGTCGGGGGCCACCGCCTCCGCACCGGTCGCCGTCACCACCAGCTTGACCTTCTCCGGATCGATGTCCGCCACGACGAGCCTGGCCCCTTCGGCATGCAGGTGGTCGCACAGGTAGCGTGCCACGTTGCCGCAGCCCTGCACCAGCACCTTCTTCCCGCCGAGGCTGTCAGACCCCCAACGCACTCTGGCGCTGGCCTTCATCCCGACATAGACGCCGTAAGCCGTGACCGGAGACGGATCTCCGGATCGTCCATGCAGCCCGGCAACGCTCTGGGTCTCCATCCGCACGTATTCCATGTCGGCCGGACTGGTGCCCACGTCCTCGGCGGTGATGTAGCGCCCCTTGAGCGATTCGATGAACCGGCCATGAGCCCGGAAGAGCGCCTCCCGATCGGCCCGCTTGTTGTCGCCCAGGATGACCGACTTGCCGCCGCCCAGGTTCAGGCCCGCCACCGCCGACTTGTAGCTCATCCCCCGCGCCAGCCGGAGCGCATCGGTGATGGCATCCTCGGTGGAGGGATAGTTCCAGAACCGGGTCCCACCCAGGGCGGGGCCCAGGGTGGTGTCGTGGATGGCGATGATGCCGAAGTAGCCGCAGGAGGGCTCGTGACAGAGGACGAGCTGCTCGTGGGCGTAGGTGGCCATCGACTTGAAGACGTCCATGCTCACCGGAGGTGAAAGGCCGACTGACGATTGACGATTGACGATTGATGATTGCTGATTGAGAAGCGAGACGTCTCGATTGTCCGTTGGCTCGTCGGACGCCACTCGTCAAACGGCAATCAGCAATCGTCAATACTGGTAAAACCCCCGCCCTGTCTTCCTGCCGAGGTGCCCGGCCGCCACCATCCGTCGGAGCAGCGGACAGGGCCGATACTTGTCATCGCCCAGGCCACGGTGCAGCACCTCGAGGATGGCCAGGCACGTGTCGAGCCCGATGAGGTCTGCGAGCATGAGCGGGCCCATCGGGTGCGCCATGCCCAGTTTCATCACCGTGTCCACCGCCTCCGGAGTCGCGACCCCCTCCATCACGCAGAAGATCGCCTCATTGATCATCGGCATGAGGACCCGGTTGCTCACGAAGCCCGGATAGTCGTGCACCTCGACCGGCGTCTTCCCGAGCGCCGTCGCCAGCTGCATGACCGTCAGGGTGGTGGCGTCGCTGGTGGCCTGGCCACGGATGATCTCCACCAGCTGCATCACCGGCACCGGGTTCATGAAGTGCATCCCGATGACCAACTCCGGGCGCCGGGTCTTCGCGGCGATCTCGGTGATCGAAATCGAGCTGGTGTTGGTCGCCAAGATGACTCCGGGCGCCATGGCCTGGTCGAGCTGTTGGAAGATCTGGTACTTGAGCGTCGGATTCTCGGTCGCCGCCTCGATGGCGAATTCAGCGCCCTTCACGTCGCCGATCGTCGTGGCGACCGCGATGCGACCGACCGCCTCATCGGCCTCTTCCGCCTCTACCACCCCCTTCTTCACCAACCGACCGAGACTGGTCTTGATCGTCGCCAGCCCCTGCTCCAGCGCCTGGCCGGAGACGTCCACCATCGTCACCTGGTGTCCGGTCGTCGCAAAGACCTGCGCGATGCCGTTCCCCATGGTGCCTGCTCCGATCACGGCGACCCTCACACCGGCTCCTTTCTGCTCCAGCGCCAGGTGGTGCCGATCGCCAGCATCATCGCCAGCGTCGCCAGCATTCCACCCTCCGGCCCGAAGGATCCGCCGGTGAGCCACGAGGGTCCGCCGGGGGAATAGTCAATGAGAGGAATCCGGAACGGCAGCCCGCTCACCGGGGCATCGAGCGCCGCGAGCGTGGCGTTCCAGCCCAGGTGCGCACCCCAGGCCGTCCAGATCCCGCCGGGGGCATAGAAGGCCACCCCGAGAAACACCCCCGCCAGGGCGATGTTCACCAGGCCGAGGGCCGTGCCGCTGGGGTTGAGCAGATGGGCGCAGGCGAACACCAGTGACAGCGCGATGATCGCCGGCAGCCGTCCGATCGCGCGCGCCAGCACGACCTGGCCGACACCCCGGAACGCGATCTCCTCCAGCAGTGCCGCGGGCGCCAGCAGCAGCCCTGTCCGACCGATCTGGCCCAGATACATCGACAGGTCCCCCTCGTCGCGGAGGAAACTGGCACCACCGGCGACCAGGGAAAGCCCCACCGCCAACAGCGCCGGGGCGATGCCGAGCAGCAAACCGGTTCCGAATCCGCGCCCGGCGCGCTCCAGCGGGACCCAGCGCAGGTCCGCCAATGTCAGTCCGAGGCCCTTGAGGCCCAGCGCCCAGGTCAGAAGGCCGAAGGCCAGGAGCCCGGCGGCCGTCTGGACGGCCAGACTCCGCGGGTCGCCTCCGGGGAGGGCCACCGTACCGGTCAGGATCGCACCCGTCAGCGCGAGCGTGATGCTCAACACGAAGCCGGTGCCGAGGAAGAGCGCGGTCCATCCCACCGCTTTGAGCGGGGAGAGGCGGCCGCCGACTGCCGCAGCGGTCACGAACGGAGACGAAGTGCGAGGTGGCCGCGCCAGAGGATCGCGGCGACCAGGACCACCTTCAGCAGATCCTGCACGAGGAACGGGGTCACCCCGAGTGTGACGGCGCCGCCGTTCCGACCCAGTACGGCCAGCTGGGCCCATCCCCCGAGGTGAATCAGCGCCATGCCCGTAAAGGCGGCCAGCAGGCAGCGCCCGAAGCGGCCCCGTTCGGCGATCCGTCCCACGATTCCCGCGGCAAAGGGAAAGGCGAGCAGGTACCCGCCGGTGGGTCCGAAGAGCCGGGCCAGCCCCGGCGGTCCAATGGGCGCGAACACCGGCGCGCCGAAGGCCCCCAGGACAAGGTAGAGAACCAGGGCGCCGGCGCCGATCGCGGAGCCGAACAGTCCACCCACCAGCAGCACCGCGAGGCCCTGCAGCGTGATCGGCACCGGCGAGCCGGGCACGGGCACCACGACCTGGGCACTGAGCGCCACGATCGCCGCGCCGACCACCAGGACGAGCGGCCAGCCAAGAGGGAGGCGGCGGCGACTCGGAATGATCGTTGCCTGAGAACTCCGCCGGACGATGACCGAGCCCGAAGGGCGTGGCGGGCTGGGTTCGGTCATGGCCTCAGATCCTTTCAACGGAGAGCGCGACGGCGTTGCCGCCACCGAGACAGAGCGTGGCGAGGCCGGTCCCCCCGTTTCGATCCTCGAGCGCGTAAAGCAGAGTCGTCAGAACGCGGGCACCGCTGGCACCGATCGGGTGACCCAGGGCAACCGCGCCCCCGTGGACGTTGACGCGCTCCCAGTCCCAGCCGAGTCCCCGACCATCGGCGATCGCCTGAACAGCGAAGGCCTCGTTGGCCTCAATCAGGTCGTAGCTGTCGATGGTGGTGCCCGCCTTCTTCATCAAGTTCTGCACCGCCAGGATGGGGGCGAAGAAGAGCTCCTTCGGCTCTCCCCCGCTGGTGGCGTAGTGGGTCACCTTGGCCTTGGGAGCCAAGCCGTGCGCCTTCGCGAAGGCCAGCGAAGTCACCACGACGGCACTGGCACCGTCATTGAGGCCAGGGGCGTTCCCCGCCGTCACCGTGCCGTCCTTCCGAAACACCGGCTTGAGCCTGGCTAGTGATTCGAGGCTCGTGTCCTTGCGCGGCGATTCGTCAGCAGCAACGGTCGTGACCCCGCCCTTCCCCGGAATCTCGACCGGGACGATCTCGGCCCGGAACTTCCCCGCCTCCTGCGCCGCGATAGCCTTCCGGTGGCTGTGGACGGTGAATTCGTCCTGGTCGGTCCGTGAGACTCCCGCCTTCTCCGCAGTGTACTCGGCGTACTCCCCCATGTGGTTCTGCCCGAAGGAATCCCAGAGCCCGTCGTGGATCATGCCATCGACCAGGGTCTGATTCCCTGCCTTGATGCCGTTGCGGTAGCCGAAGAGGTAGTGCGGCGCGCTCGACATCGATTCCTGACCGCCGGCCACCACGCACTGGGCGTCGCCGGCCCGGATGCTCTGGGCCGCCAGCATCACTGCCTTCAGGCCCGAGCCGCACACCTTGTTGATGGTGAGGGCCGGCACGGCCGGCGGGACGCCACCGTGGATCATCGCCTGGCGCGCGGGGGCCTGCCCTGATCCGCCCTGCACCACCTGGCCCATGATTACCTC
>Ga0315273_10010320_pt1 | contig 11902 bp, 8 predicted proteins | sample YL17G02_0_MG_FD_205753 | JGI IMG/M metagenome (GOLD analysis project Ga0315273, IMG submission 205753) | Sediment microbial communities from Yellowstone Lake, YNP, Wyoming, USA - YL17G02_0 | ecosystem: Environmental > Aquatic > Freshwater > Lake > Sediment | place: USA: Wyoming | collected... | reverse complement strand
CGGGGTCCACGCTTGTCACCCAGTCTATGAAGCCGCCGAGCGCCTCCTCTGAATCGTTCCAGTTCGGGATCACCAGGTTCGTAACCTCGACCAGGCACCCGGCTTCCTTTGCGATCTCCACGGTGCGCCGGGGCGGCTCTGCCCGCCCGCGGCACAGCTCGCGGTAGAACCTGTCGCTGGTTGACTTGATGTCCACGTTCATCGCATCAATGAACGGCAGCATCTCGCGCAGGGGCTCTTCGCTCACGTAGCCATTGGTCACGAGCACGTTCCTGAGCCCGCCGGCCCTCGCCAAGCCAGCGGTCTCCAGGACGTACTCGTACCAGACGAACGGCTCGTTGTAGGTGTATGCGATGCCGATGCTCGTCGCATCCCGCCCTGCCAGCGCCACGGCCTCTTCTGGGGTCATCCGCCGCGTCCCCGCGTCCTGCTGGGAGATGGCCCAGTTCTGGCAGAACGAGCAGGCCAGGTTACACCCAACGCTGCCCAGGGACAGGATGACCGAACCCGGACAGAAGTGGAACAGCGGCTTCTTCTCGACAGGATCGAAGTTGGCCGCGGACACCCGCGCGTAGTTCAGGGTTCGCAGCGTCCCCTGGAGGTTCTGGCGCACTCGGCAGAGGCCGGTCTGCCCCTCGGCAATGCGGCAGCCGTGGGGACACAGCGCGCACTGCACGCGCCCCGTCTCGGCCTTGCTCCAGTACCGCGCCTCTTTCAGCCCTGCCTCCGCCATCGCGTTCCGCTCCGAGTCCCCCAGGCGCATTGTATCCCCAGGCCGGGCCTGCGGCAAGGCGGTCTGACCCAGGCTTGCCTGACCTTTGTCGCGCCAGTTACCCAGATGCGTCGCCCAGGCCCAGGTAGGCGAACGAGCCGACGCCGTACACCACGACCATCGCCGCGGCCACGATCCCCGAGTCGTTCAGCGCCCAGGCGGCCGCCCCGCCCACGACGCACGACACGAGAGCGGGTTCCAGCCAGGCTCTCTCGGCCAGCGCCGCCACCGCGCGCCTGGGGCGCGCGAGCAGGAACGCTCCCAGTACCCCGAGCGCGGCGATGGTGACATCTGTCCACAGCGACGAGCGCACCAGCATCCAGTTCATGGTCCACTTCCGGCCGACCACCTGTGCCAGCGCGCCCCAGCCCTGTGACCTGACGTTGGAGAAGAACAGGCCGACGTGCGATGCGTCTGCGTCGCGGCGAAACAGGTCCGCGCCGATCGCCGCTCCTGTCGCGGCCAGCATCAGCGCGAGCACCGCGACGACATCGGTCCAGCGCGGACGGTCTCTCCGGAGATAGGCGATGAAGACCGCGAATCCCACCGCGCAGGCTAGCGCCATGCCAAGATTGGCGCCGAACCGCGGGTAGCCCATCAGCGCCGCGAGCGCGACCAGGACCGCGCCTGCGATGAACCGCTCGACTCCACTCGACGGGTGCTGCCGGCCGGACAGCAGTGCCGCGATTCCCACTATGGCGGCGGCCATGAGCGCGCCCCCATACTCGTTGCCGATGCCGTAGAACCGCGCCCCGGAAGCGGCGGAATAGCTCAGCGGCGACCACTGCAGCATGGTCGCTCCTCGAAGCAGGTCATACACCAGCAGTCCCGCCAGCGCCACCGCAGGCAGCGCGTGTCCCGAGCGCCAGCCGGTGAGCGCACTGCCCAGCAGCGCGACCACCATCGCGATCACCGCGGCCGCGCCGAGCATCTGCGGCATCGGGAGCGGGCGCAAAGCCACCAGCAGCAGCGCCGGCGGCGCCGAGAGCAGCAGCAGCAGCAGGCATCTCGCCAGGCTTCTCAGCCACGGCGGCACGGCATCCCCGAGCGCGAACACCGCCGCGCTCGCCCACAGCGCGATGATGGCGAGCACGGCGACCCACCGGAAAGCGTACCGCCTGGCGGCCTCGGCCTCGCCCTGGCGCGCATCGTCGGCCCGCACCCGCGCCAGCGTGTCGTCCGTCGTGGCCTCCACCCGCATGGGACGTCCCACCATCGCCGCGGGCGGCTCGATATCGAAGTACGCCAGCACTGTCGCCGCAACATCGGCGTTGGTGACGATGCCCGCGCGCCGCGTGGATGGCGAGGTGAGCATTCCTCGCGCGCCGTCCAGTTGCCGGAAGATCACGGGCGTCAAGTTGGCGAATCGCTCCTCCGGGTCGGCGTCGCGGACTATCGGCGTCACCACCAGCACACCCCAGGTCTTCTGTGACAGCCCTCGCAGGACGGCGGCGAGCAGACCATCGGCCTGCTCGATGGCCCGCGAACGCGCTCTCCATGCGGCCGACGCGGGCATGTACGCGGCATACTCACCGACTCGGGAGGTCTCGCCCAGGTCAACGACGATCACATCTGCTGCGGCGGCCACTCGGTGGAACGCGGCCGCCAGCCTCGCCGGGTCCGTCGTGACGCGGTACGGGACGTTCGGCCGGCGCATCAGGAGATCCGCGCCAACGTCTCCCAACTCCACCAGGCCCTGCTCGTCCATGCCGATCGCCACCAGCTCGCGGTGCATGGCGCGCTGGGTATCGGCATTGCCGACGCAGGCGACTCGCAGGCCGGAGCGGCGGAGGGCGCCGCCAAGCAGACCGAGGGTGATCGGGTAAGTGAGCACCTGGTTCCGGCGGATCAGCTCACCGATGCCGAGGTGGACGATTCTGTTATCGCCGACCGGCCAGCCCGTCCGCGAGACGTAGACCTGTCGCGCCGGCCGCCCCTCGACTGCCTCGTCAACGTCGAACGCCATGCCCTCGGGGCTGGTCACGCCGGGGAGCGCCACGGCGGTCGCTCTCGACCCCGCGCCGATGGTGAGGTACGCTCCCTCGCTCCCGGAGGCGCGAGCCGTTCTCACGCTCATCATCCCGACGCCGCCCTCTCGCGCCAATCTGCGCAGCGTCGGCGCCTTCACCTCTCCGCTGAGCAAGTCCGGCCAGGTGACCTGGTCCAGGATAGCGATGATGAGCTTGCGGTCACCCGCGGGAGATGCCGCCGACAGGCAGCACGACAGCGAGGCCGCCCAGAGGAGCGCGAACGCGGCTATCTTCACTCCTCTCACGCGCGCCCACCCCCGGACTCCATCGTCTCGCGCAGCAGGTCGGCGTAGACCTGCTTCGTGCGCTCGAACATGAGCCGGATATCGAACCGCTCGGCCGCGCGCCGCCGGCCCCGCTCGCCCATCGCGCGCGCCAGCTCGCGATTCCCCAGCAGAGACTCGATGCCGGCCGCGAGCGCGCTCGGGTCTCCCGGCCTCACCAGGATCCCGGTCTCCCCGTGTACAACCACCTCAGGCACACCCCCGACTTCCGTCGCAACCACAGGTCTCTCTGCGGCCATCGCCTCCATCGCCACTATGGACGAGCCCTCGCTCAGTGAGGCGATGACCACAACGTCCAGCGCGCCGACGAGCGCGTCTGCCGACTCCACCTCGCCGATCATATGGAGTTTCCGCTGCAGGCCCAGCTCCTCGCGAAGCGACTCGGCGGCATCTCTCAGGGGTCCATCCCCGGCAAGGACGAGTTCGACATCTGTCCACCGTTCGACCACGTCAGCGCAGGCGCGGATGAACTCGAGGACGCCCTTCTGGGGAGCGAATCGCGCGATCATCCCGACCAACGTGCTGTCGGCTGCGAGACCGAGCTCGGCCCGCACCTGCATGGGATCGCGTGGTTCCCCCGTCTTGATGCGGACGCCGTTGGTTATTGTGACAGTCCGCTCGCCGAGATCGGGGTACAGCGCGAGCAGATCGCGTCGCAGCGCGTCCGATACCGTGATGATCCTCGATGCTCGCCGTACCACCTGGCGAGCGGCCCAGCGATGCTGGGCGCGCGCGGCCCTCATGCCCGTGGCATTGGGCGGGTAATTGTGGATGGTGGCCACCATGCGCACCGATCCCACCAGTGGCATCGCGAGCGCCCCCACCAGGCCCGCCTCGAAGGAATGTGTGTGGATGATCTGCGCCTGATGGTGTGAGATCGCGCTGGCGACATGGAGGGCGGCTACGGCAGCGCGAGAGGGGTTCCCGCCCGCGCCGATCCTGCAGGTGTAGACCGGGATCGAGCGTTCTCTCGCCGCCTCGGCAACCATGCCGTCCTGGTCACATGCTACGGCCATGCAATACTCATCGCGGTGCAGCTCTGCCAGCAGCGAGACGACGTGCCGCGCCAGGCCGCCCCGCGCCGGAGGCGCCACCAGAAGGATGCGCGCTGTCTGCGGCACTGCACCTGCTTCCAGCCCACGAGCGACGGCTTCCACTCTTCCCCCCGAACCGACGGTAGACGGCGACCATTATAGTTCCGCCACACACGGGAAGCAACCATCGAGCGCTTCCGGCGCGGCGGAACGCGAGCGCTGCGACTACGATCATGCGCTCGATAGCAGCAGCGAGAGCCCCCTCTTCATGGTCCGCGCCCCTCTAGCCCCGCCCCGGCTGATGCCGGAAGCGGGCCTTCCCAGGCCCGCTCCAGGTCGGCGGACCTGCCTCGAGTCCGCCCAAACGTCTCTCACAGAACCCGCCTCGGAAGCTCTAGCGAAGTCGTCCGAAGCGGGATGCGAGTTGTCTGTCAGGTTCCGGCACAACTCTTATGCCAGACGGGCCCACCCCCGCCTGTCGCTCCCCCCACTCCACCTCTCCCCAACACTGCTTTGGCGCTTCATCTCCAGACCTCCCGTACCCAGGAAAGGAAAAGCCCCGCATGTGCCGTGTGCCCCATGAGTTTTTGAACCTGCCGAAGCAGGTGGGGACCTAACACGGCTGTCGCGTGATTCCCAGCTTGCGCTGGGCTCCCACTTGTCAACCGGACCTCGGTCCCCTGGAAGTTGGTGTTGGCTCAAAACTTCCCGAGACAATCACGTACACCGCAGGGCCAACCTGTCTTCACTCGCATGTTAGCACAAGCCCATCCGTCGCGCAATAACGCTTGTCCCCTCGGCCGCACGGAGCCAGACCCCCGGGGCCGGGACTCGTCCGGAACGTGCGCGCCACCCAGCGGACCCAGCGGAAAACACGAGGCGTCCGCTGCAGCGGACGCCTCCCGCACTCATCTGAACACCGGACATCTGGTCGGGGCGGCCGGATTTGAACCGACAACCACCGGCACCCCATACCGGTGCGCTACCAAATTGCGCCACGCCCCGATCTAGCACGCGAAATCACGTCACGCCAAACCCAACGGTCTCCACCCCAGGCGATTGCGCCACGCCCCGACGGCCATGCTGATTATAGCATCCAGCCGCGCAGTGTCAATTCGTTGCTTCGGCAGCTCGCCGCCGAAGCCCCCCGGGCTCCACCCGTTCGACAGGAGCTTGGCGAGGATTCGCCCCTGGCGGGCTCCTGTCCCTCGAACTCCCCTGCGGCCTCTGCGGCAGGCGGCGCTACTTCCTGTCTTTGCCGCTTACGACGCTCCTAAGCTGCTTCCCAGGGCGGAACCCCAGTGACCAGCTCGCCGCCACCTTGATCTCTTCCTGCGTCCGCGGGTTGCGGCCCACCCGCGCCTTACGCCTGCGCGGCTCGAAGGTGCCGAAGCCGCTGATCTGCACCTTCTCGTGCTTCCGCAGTTTCCCGGTGATGGCCGCAAACACCGCTTCGATGATTCCGCTCGTCTCCTTCTTGCTGATGCCCGTTCTCTCCGCCACCTCGTCTATAAGTTCAGCCTTGGTCAAGCCGCTCACCTCCTCAGCCCGCTTACGTCGCACGGCGCCTCCCTGTTCCACTCGCCCTGCGGCTCTCCTTCTGCGCCGGCTGCGAACTCGACCGGAACCGCGCCCGTCGAAGCTGAGCCAGGAGGGACGCAACCGGCAGTGTGTTCAGCACGTCCGATGGTTCGAGCCACCCTCGCCTCGCGGCCCCGACGCCGAAGTGCATAAACCCATAGTGGTCGCTCGAATGGGAATCGGTGTTGACCAGTATCTTCACGCCCAGCTCTTTCGCGCGCCGCGCGTGCACGTCCTTCAGGTCCAGCCGATCGGGATAGGCGTTGATCTCGAACGCCACCCCCAACCGCGCCGCCGCCTTCAGCACCTCCTCCATGTCCACCTCGTAGGGCTCGCGCCGCCCCAGTATGCGGCCGGTGGGGTGCGCGACGCAGTCCACCCACGGGTTCTCCATTGCCTTGATCATGCGCGCCGTCATCTCGGCGCGCTCCATCTTCCATCCCGAGTGCACCGAAGCCACCGCGAAGTCCAGCTCTGACAGCAGCTCGTCCGGATAATCCAAACTGCCACCGCGCTTGATGTCCACTTCGCTGCCGTTCAGAATCGTTATGCTCGGCACCGCCTGCCTCGCAGCTTCCAGCTCCTCCAACCGCTGCACCAGCCGCTCAGCTGACAGGCCCCCCGCGATCGTCTGCGATGGGGAGTGATCGGTCATCGCGATGTACTCATAGCCCAGCTCCTGCGCCGCCCGCGCCATGCTCTCGATGCTCTCGTGCCCATCGCTCCACGAGCTGTGCACGTGCAGGTCGCCGCGTATGTCCGACAGCTCGACGAGCTTCGGGAGCCGCCCAGCGCGCGCGGCTTCGATCTCCCCCTGGTCCTCTCGCATCTCCGGCGGCATCATCGGGATCCCCACCGCGGCGTACATCTCCTCCTCGGTCCGCCCGCCGATCCGCGTCTCCTCTTTGCCGGACACGCTGAACACGCCGTACTCGTTCAGCTTCAGCTTCCTCTTCACTGCGAGCTCGCGCAGCTTGATGTTGTGCTGCTTCGATCCAGTGAAGTATTGCAGCGCCGCGCCGAACGACTCGGGCGCGACCACTCGGATATCGGCCTGGAGCCCCGCGTACGTTAGCACGCTCGACTTCGTCGGCCCTTCCATCAGCACCTGATCCACCACCCTCAGGTTCACGAAGCAGTCCATCACCTTGTCGGGTTCGCTCGACGTGACCAGGATGTCTATGTCCCCTACGGTCTCCTTCATCCGCCGCAGGCTTCCCGCCGCCTCCATCTGGTCAACCGGCGCGCCCGCGCGTATCTGCTCCATCATCGTCTGCGCCATGGTCCACACCACGCCAAGGCTCGCGCGCTTCCCGTACTCGCGCACGTGCTCGATGCCGCGCAGGATCTCCTGCTCGGTCTTCTCCCCGAGCCTGTGCAGGTGCCGAAGCTGCCCTTCGACCGCCGCGTGCTCGAGCGCGTCAACCGTCGTGATGCCGGCCTCAACCAGCACCTTGACCGTTTTTGGGCCGATCCCCGAGATGCGGAAAAACTCGAGCGCGCTGACCGGGAACTCCTTGAGCAGCTCCTGGTGGTAGGCGCACTGCCCGGTGTCGAGCATCTCCTCGATCTTGGCCGCGATGCTGGCCCCGATGCCCGGGATTGACCGCAGCTCCCCCCGCGCCCTGAGCCCGGACAAATCGTCGCTGAGATTGCCGATCGCCTCCGCCGCACGCTCGTAGGCGCGGATCTTGAAGACCTGCTCCCCCTTCACTGTCATCATCGCTGCAATCTCGGAGAACACCCGAGCGACATCAACGTTTCTCATGAGCAGTGCTCCCAGGCCGCACTTTGGTGCGGCGAAGCCGGTCTCCTGCGCCGCAGGCGTACATCCCGGCCTTCACGCGCCATACAAGCACATGGCACAGGCCTTCAGCCTGTGCCATGCCTTCGCTCTTTCTGCCATTGCCGATCCCTGACCACTGCCGGCTACCGCGTCAGGAACTCCGCGCTCTTCAGCGGCCGCTCCAGCCGGTAGTCCACGTATGCGCGCATCACCCGCCCGAGGTCCTGTCGCACCGCCGCGGTCAGCCGCCGCTTCGCCAGTTCCTCCATCGGCAGCTCGATCATGTCTCCCATCGCGCGCATCACCCCCGCGGCAATAACGGGAACCCCCTGGGCCGCGCGACATCGGTGGCACAGAATCCCACCCTCCTGGGGAGAGAATCCCGCTTCGCCGCCCTCCACCTCGGCGCCGCACGAGACACAGGTGTCTACCTCCGGCCCGTAGCCCAGGAGGGTAAGCAGCTTCAGCTCGAAGGTGCGCACGATGGTTGCCGGCTCGCCGCCTTCATCCAGCGCGCGCAGGGCCGCGACCAGCAGGTCGTAGATCACATCGTCGAAGGCGCCCTCTTCGATGAGAGCATCCACCAGCTCGCAGACATAGGAGGCGTGAGCCAGCCGCCCCAGGCCCTCGCGCAGATGCGGGAACGAGTCGGCGAGCTGAATCTGGGTGACGACGTCGAGAGAGCGCCCGGCGGCGAGCAGGAAGCGGCCGTGGCAGAAGAGCTGGAGTGACCCGGCGAGTTTGCTGCGCACCTTCTTCACACCCCGCGCGACAGCGGAGAGCTTCCCCCGCTCTCGCGTGAACAGGACGACGATGCGGTCGGCTTCGCCGAGGTTGCGCTGGCGAATGATGATGCCTGAAACGCGATAGAGCCGACTCCTGCTCATGGCGGCTGCGTCCTACTGTGGGAGCCCGGTCCTCCGGGCGATGGGCGTCCGTTCGTCAGGACCCTGCTCCTGACCCAGACCAACGAAGGCGTAATCTTCGCTTCGCTCAGGATGACAGAAGTGCACCGTCCTCAGCGCCTCTGCGGCGAATGCCGTCTACCGCAGCATCTCCTCCGTCATCGCGCCTTGCGACTGGTCGTAGGCTGCCACGATGCTGACACCGGTGCTGGTCCCGATGCGGTTCGCGCCGGCGTTGATGAGGGCCATCGCTTGCTCGATGGTCCGGATCCCGCCCGAGGCCTTGATGCCGATCTCTCTGCCGACGACCTGGCGGATGTGCTTGACGTCTTGCACCGTCACCCCCCGCGGCCCTTGCCCGGTGCACGTCTTGACGAAATCCGCCCGCACCGACTTGGCAATCCGGCAGGCCTTGGTTTGCTCTTCGCGCGTGGTCAGGCCGACCTCGATGATCACCTTGGTGAGTATGTCGTCACCGTCCTCAGTGAGGCCGGCGATCTTCGCCACGGTGATGACCTCCTCGATGTCGCGGTGCACCGTGGTGTAGTCCTGCGACTTGAGGGCCCCCAGGTTGATCACCACATCCAGCTCGGCCGCGCCGTTGCTGATCGCCTGTCGCGCCTCGTAGACTTTGACCGAGGTCGGCACGGTTCCCAGCGGGTACGCCACCACCGTCCCGACCTTTATGTCCGATCCCCTCAGCCTTCGCTCCGCCATCTGGCACCAGTACGGGAGAACCACCATGCAGGCGAAGTGCAGCTCCTTTGCTTCCTCACAGCATCGAATGACGTCATCCTCAGTCGCGTCCGGTCGAAGGAGAGAATGGTCGATCATCTTCGCCATGGCGATCTTCGAAAACATGCCGTCCCCTTCCAGACTCCGCTCCCCGGGCGCTGTGCCACAGGAGGCGCCGGCTACGTCTTCCTGGTAGCTGCTTTCAGCTCCGACACGAATCCCGACACCTGTGACAGAAGCCCCGCCGAGCTCTGCCCTTTCTCAACGAGGGACACCACGGCGCTTCCCACAACAGCGCCGTCCGCTACCATGCACACCTTGGCCACGTGCTCCGGCCGAGCGATCCCGAATCCGACGGCAATCGGCTTGCCCGTCTGCGAGCGGATCCGCCCTACCAGATCCTTGAGATCGCTGGGAAGCTCGGCCCGCGCGCCGGTCACCCCCATCCTCGAAACACAGTACACGAAACCAGACGCGAGATCAACCACCTTCTTCACGCGATGAACGGGGCTCGTCGGCGCGAGCAGGAACACCGTATCAACCGCGTTCGCCCTCGCCGCGGCAACCCACCTATCCGCCTCTTCGGGGGGCAAGTCGGTGACGATCACGCCGTCAACGCCGGATGCTGCGCTTGCGCGTGCGAACGCCTCATCACCAAACTGGTGAATGGGATTATAGCACGTCATGAAGACCAACGGCACGTCGCGCGCGCTCCGGAATCGAGCTGCCATGTCGAGCACCTGTGACGGCGTCACCCCATCCTCCAGCGCGCGCTGCGAGGCCGCCTGGATCACAGGCCCGTCGGCCAACGGATCGGAGAACGGGATCCCCAACTCGATGATGTCGGCCCCGGCGTCGGCAATGGCTGTGAGCAGACCGAGGCTGACCGGAACGCCGGGGCGCCCTGCCACCACGAACACAATGAGCGCGCCTTCGCCGCGCTCTCGCAACGTCGAGAACCGGCCTTCTATTCGGCTCATTGTCGTCGGTCCGCCAGGATGCGCTGTACCTCGGCGACGTCCTTGTCGCCGCGCCCGGACAGATTCACCACGATCACCTGATCGCGGGACATCGTCCGGGCCAGCTCCATCGCGTATGCTACGGCATGGGAACTCTCTAACGCAGGCATTATTCCCTCGTATCTGCACAGTGCCTCGAAGGCCTCGAGCGCTCTGTCATCCGCTATGGCCAGGTACTCGGCGCGCTTGCTCGCCTGAAGGTACGCGTGCTCGGGGCCGACGCCCGGGTAGTCGAGCCCGGCCGCCACCGAATGCGTGCTGCGAATCTGTCCCTCCTGTGTCTGCAGGATCTTGCTCATCGCCCCGTGCAGCACGCCTTCGGTTCCGGCGGACAGCGAGGCCGCGTGCTCGCCGCTCGCCAGCCCCTTCCCTGCCGCTTCCACCCCGACCATGCGCACATCCGTGTCGCCCAGGAACGCGTGAAACAGCCCAATCGCGTTGCTGCCGCCGCCTACGCACGCCACGAGGTAATCGGGCAGTCTGCCCTCGTGAGCGAGGATCTGCTCTCTCGCCTCCCGGCCTATGACCGACTGGAAGTCCCGCACCATGCTTGGGTACGGGTGAGGCCCGGCCGCGGTTCCGAAGAGGTAGTAAGTCGTCTGCGCGGTCGCCATCCATACCCGGAACGCCTCGTTGATGGCATCCTTGAGCGTGCGGCTCCCGGACGTCACCGACACCACCTCCGCGCCCAGCAGTCGCATACGGTAGACGTTGAGCGCCTGTCGGCGGACGTCCTCCTCCCCCATGTAGACCTGGCACCCGAAGCCGAAGAGAGCCGCCACTGTGGCCGTCGCCACGCCGTGCTGCCCGGCGCCGGTTTCCGCCAGCAGATTCTCGCGGCCCATCCGCTTCGCCAGCAGCGCCTGTCCCACCGCGTTGTTCAGCTTGTGCGAGCCGGTGTGCGCCAGGTCCTCGCGCTTCAGGTAGATCCTCGCGCCGCCGCAGTGTTCGGTCAACCGCGCGCAATGGTACAGCGGCGTCGGCCGGCCGACGTAGTCGCGCAGGTACGCGGATAGCTCGTCCTGGAACGCCGGGTCTCGTTTCGCCGCCTGGTACGCCTCCGCGACCTCCAGCAGCGGCGCCATCAGCGTCTCGGGGACGAATATCCCGCCGAACCGGCCGAAGTGACCCGGCGGGGTGGCAGGAGTCTGCGTGGTGCTCATCAGCCTATCCTTTGTCGGCCGCTCGCGCGGCCGCGATGAACTGCGCTACCTTCTCCGGGTGCTTGCGGCCCGGGCTCGACTCCACTCCACTGCTCACATCCACTGCGTACGGCCGCGCCGTCCGCACGACCTCGCCCACGTTCTCCGGCGTCAGCCCGCCGCCGACGATCACCGTCCAGCCGGTCTGCACGAACTCAGCGGCGATGGTCGGATCGAACTGCCGCCCCGTCCCGCCCGCTTGCCCGGGCACGTAGGTGTCGAGCAGGATCGCGCGCGCTGCCCTGTACCCTTCGAACTCCGCGCGGCCGGCGCGGCCTCCTACCCGGATCGTCTTGATCACCCGCGACGGTGACAGCGCTTCGATGAGGTCCGGTGACTCGTCCCCGTGGAGCTGTGCCAGCGCGCACCCCGTCACGTCAAGCGTCCGCCTCACCTCGTCGAGCGGGCTGTTGACGAAGACCCCTACCGCAGTCACGAACGGCCCGCAGCTCCGCACGATCTTACGTGCGCGTTCGGGTGTCACGCGCCGCGGGCTCTCCGCGAAGACGAACCCGATGGCGTCGACGCCACATGCCATGCACGTCTCGGCGTCG
>Ga0315273_10010318_pt1 | contig 11902 bp, 8 predicted proteins | sample YL17G02_0_MG_FD_205753 | JGI IMG/M metagenome (GOLD analysis project Ga0315273, IMG submission 205753) | Sediment microbial communities from Yellowstone Lake, YNP, Wyoming, USA - YL17G02_0 | ecosystem: Environmental > Aquatic > Freshwater > Lake > Sediment | place: USA: Wyoming | collected... | reverse complement strand
CGAGGGCGAGCCCGTGGAAGGCCTGGAAGCGACGGACTTCGCGTTCGAGGTGGGCGCGGGCCGGATCTTCAACGACGTGGAAGAAGCGGTCGTCGGCATGAACCAGGGAGAGGTCAAGACCTTCCCGTTGCCCTTGCCGGAGGGCTTTCCCGACGAACTGGCGGGCAAGACTGCCGATTTCACCATCACGGTCAAGGAGATCAAAGAGAAGGTCATGCCTCCGCTCACCGACCTGTGGGCGTCCGAGATCAGCGAGTTTCCGACGCTGCTCGAGCTTCGGCAGGAGATCCGGGGCAAGATGCAGGCCGGCAAGACCTATTCCGCCGATCAGCGTTTCCGCTCTCTGGCCGTCAAGGCTGTAGCCGACAACGCCAAGCTCGACCTGCCCGACGTCGTCGTGCGCGAACAGGCCGAAGAGCTGCTGTCCGACTTCAAGAAGTCGCTTGAAGCCCAGGGCGGCGACTTCGACGCGTACGTGCAGGGGACCGGGACCTCGGTCGAGCAGATGATCGAGGACCTGAAGCCCGCGGCCGCGAATAACGTCAAGACCGGGTTGGTCCTCGACGCCGTAGCGCAGGCCGAGGGCCTCGAAGCCACGGACGAAGAGGTCCAGGCGGCGGTCGCCCAGATGGCGTCGGCCGGCCGGGTCGACGCGAAGACCTTCGAAGACCGTCTGCGCAAGAGCGGCAGGATCCAGGCGGTGAGGTGGCAGATCATCCGCGACAAGGCGGCGGATTTCATCGCTGCCAACGCCATCCCGCTTAGCGAGGGCGCCGCGGCGGTCGCTGAGGCCAAAGAGGCGTTGGCGGCGGTCGCGCCCGAGGAGCAGGCGCCGGGGGAGGCAGTGGCTGATACGCAAGCGGAGCCCGTAGAAACCAAAGAAGCGGCGGAGGCCGAAGCGCCGAAGCCGGAAGCTCCGGCCGCGGAATGAGCGTCTGGTCCACGCGGAAAGGACGGTAGTCGTGAGTCCACTGGTACCTATGGTGGTCGAGCAGACCAGCCGAGGCGAACGCGCGTTCGACATCTACTCGCGCTTGCTCAGCGAGCGCATCGTCTTCCTGGGCACCCCGATCAACGACGCGGTAGCCAACCTCGTCGTCGCCCAACTCCTTCACCTGGAGTCTGAGGACCCGGACAAAGACATCTCGCTGTACGTGAACAGCCCCGGGGGCAACGTGTACGCCGGTCTGGCGGTCTACGACACGATGCAGTTCGTCAAACCCGATGTCTCCACGATCTGCGTGGGCATCGCCATGTCGATGGGGGCGTTGCTGCTTGCCGCAGGAGCCAAAGGTAAACGCTTCGTGCTACCGAATTCGAAGATACTGATCCATCAGGTGTCGGGCGGGTTCGAAGGTCCTGCGACGGATATCGAGATTCACGCCCGGGAAGCGCTGAGCCTCAGGAGGCGGCTTGACGAGATACTTGCCAAGCACACGGGACAGGATCTGGAGAAGGTAGAGAGGGACACCGATCGGGACTATTTCATGACTGCCGAAGAGTCGCTTGCATACGGGATCGTCGACAAGATTATCGAGCACAGGTAGGGGGTCGACTCGTGCCGAAACCGCCGGGAGGATCCGAACAGCTGCTCTGCAGTTTCTGCGGCAAGAGCCAGCGCCAGGTCAAGAAGCTGATCGCCGGCCCGGGCGTGTACATCTGCGACGAATGCATCGATCTCTGTAACGAGATCATCGACGAGGAGTTTTCGCCGCCTGCGATCCTCGATCTCGATAACCTGCCCAAGCCGAAGGAGATCTACTCGATTCTTTCGGATTACGTGATCGGGCAAGAAGAAGCGAAGCGCGCCCTGTCGGTCGCCGTCTACAACCACTACAAACGGGTGCGGATGGTCTCAGCCGACGATGAAGTCGAGCTGCAGAAATCCAACATCCTCCTGCTTGGCCCCACCGGTTGCGGCAAGACCTTGCTTGCCCAGACTCTGGCCCGCATCCTCAACGTCCCGTTCGCCATTGCCGACGCCACCGCCCTTACCGAGGCCGGCTACGTCGGCGAGGACGTCGAGAACATCCTGCTGAAGCTCATCCAGGCGGCGGATTTCGACATGAAGAAGGCCGAGACCGGGATCATCTACATCGACGAGGTGGACAAGATCGCCCGGAAGGCGGACAACCCCTCCATCACCCGGGACGTGTCGGGCGAAGGGGTTCAGCAGGCCCTCCTCAAGATCCTGGAAGGCACCACTGCCAGCGTACCGCCGCAAGGCGGGCGGAAGCATCCGCACCAGGAGTTCCTCAGTATCGACACGACCAACATCCTCTTCATCTGCGGAGGCGCGTTCGCGGGCTTGGAGAAGCTTATCGAGCGGCGCATAGGTAAGAAGGGGGTCGGCTTCGGCGCCGAGATCGAGAGTAAGAACCAGCGGGATGTCGGCGAGCTGTTCGCGCAGGTGCTTCCCGAGGACCTGCTCGAGTTCGGGCTCATACCCGAGTTCATCGGTCGGCTGCCCGTCATCTGCAACGTGCACCAGCTTCGCCAGGAAGACCTGGTCTGCATCCTCACCGAGCCGAAGAACGCGCTGACCAAGCAGTACCACAAGTTCTTCGCGTACGACGGGGTGGAGCTCATCTTCCAGAAAGAGGCCCTCGACGCCATAGCCGCAGCGGCCTTGAAGCTGGAGACCGGTGCCCGGGGGCTGCGGTCGATCATCGAGTCCGCGCTCATCAACGTCATGTTCGAGCTTCCCAGCCGGCGCGACGTGACGAAGTGCGTCGTTACCCGGGAAGTCATAGAGAAACGCATCGACCCGACCCTGGTGACGAGCACCGCGCGCGAGGAGTTGGAGCTGGGTCAAGAATCAGCATAGGCGGCGGGACGAAAATGGCTGAATCAAGACGGGCGGTCCCGCTACTCGCAACGCGCGACCTCGTCCTCTTCCCGGGGATGCTGGCGCCGATATTCGTGGAGAGGGACAAGGGCATTCGCGCCCTGGAGCAGACCCAGCAGACCGGCGGGATGCTCGTGATGGCCGCGCAGCGCTCGGCCGCCACCGACGACCCGGAGCCCGAGGATATCTACCCGGTCGGGACCCTGGCCAAGGTGGTGCAGTTCTCCCGCCTGTCCGACGGCACGCTGAAGGCCCTCATCGAGGGGCGGGAACGGGTGACGATCGATTCCTTCCAGGCGACGGCGCCCCTGTTCACGGTCCGCTACACACCGGTGGAGAGCAAGACGCCGGCCAAGTGGCCCCGTATGCGGGCCCTGATGGACTCGGTGGGGCGGGAGTTCGCCAACTATGTAGGCCAGACCCCGCAGCTTCCCGAGGAGGCGGAGACCGCTCTCGAGACGGTAACCGACCCGGAGGGCATGGTCAATGTCATCGCCTCGAACCTGATGATCGGCCCCGACCGCAAGCAGGAACTGCTGGAGGGCGACGAGCCGGAGGCCCGGTTGCTCTTGCTCCTCGAAACGCTTATCCAGGAGAATGAGTTCATCGCCTTGGAGAACGAGATCTCCGAGCGCGTGCACGACAGCTTCGAGCGCCAGCAGCGGCGGGTGTTCCTGCACGAGCGGCTGAAGGTGCTTCAGGAAGAACTCGGCGAAGAGGGCGAAGAGGACAGCGAGCGGGGGGCGTACCTCAAGCAACTGGAGGGCAAGAAACTGCCGGAGGCCGCTGCGGCCGCGCTTACCAAGGAGATCAAGAGACTCAGCGATTTGCCGCCGCTGTCCGCTGAAGTCGCGGTCGCCAAGACGTACCTCGATACAGCGCTAGGCCTGCCCTGGGGGACCCGGTCGGGCTCGGCCATCCCGGACGTGGCGGCTGTGGCACGAGTGCTCGACGAGACGCACTACGGTCTCAAGAGCGTGAAGGACCGGATCATCGAGTACATGGCCGTGGCGTCGCTGCGGGGTGGCACGCCGCCGAACGCCATCCTCTGCCTGGTCGGCCCGCCCGGTGTGGGCAAGACTTCCGTCGCGATGGCCACCGCGAAAGGCCTGGAGCGGCCGCTGCAGCGCATCAGCCTGGGCGGCGTCCGCGACGAGGGCGAGATCCGGGGACACCGGCGTACCTACGTGGGGGCCATGCCCGGCCGCATCATCGACGCCCTCAAGCGCGCCGGCGTGGACGACCCGGTCATCGTGCTCGACGAGATCGACAAGATGGAGGCCGATTGGCGGGGAGACCCGGCGGCGGCCCTCATGGAGGTCCTCGATCCGGTGCAGAACCGCACCTTCCGCGACAACTACCTCGAGCTCGAGTACGACCTTTCGCACGTGTTCTTCATCGCGACCGCGAACTACGACGAGGACATCCCCGAGACGCTGCACGACCGCTTGGAGATCATCCGGCTCCCTGGCTACACCGACCGCGAGAAGCTCGAGATAGCCGCGCGCCATCTGATTCCGAGGATCGCTGAGGAGAGCGGGCTGAGCGACCTGGGCAACGTACTCACCCCGGCGGCCATACGGACCCTCATCCGTGAGTACACGCGGGAGGCCGGGGTGAGAGAGGTGGCGCGCCTCATCGGCAAGGTCTACCGCCGGTTGGCCCGCCTGAAGGTCGAAGGCAAGCAGGTGCCGCGCCGGGTGGGGCCCGGGCGGCTGGCGCAACTGGTGGGGCCGGCCCCCTTCCTGTCCGCTCGTCTGGGCACCGAGCCGCATGTGGGCGTGAGCCTCGGACTGGCATATACGGGGGCCGGGGGGGACGTGCTCCGCATCGAGTGCGTGGTGACGCCGGGCAAGGGTGACTTCCACCTGACGGGACAGCTCGGCGAGATCATGCAAGAGAGCGTCACCGCGGCCTGGGGCTACCTGAAGACCTCGCTGGTGCGGGACCCCAGTCTGAGCGCACTCTGGGCGGAGTCGCCCGGGCGCGCCTATCTGCTCGAGAACTACCAGCAACCGGAGCCGCCCGAGGACTCGAGCGGCCCTGCGCAGGGCAACGACCTGCGCCGCCCTGGCGGCCGGCTCATCGAGACCGGCGCCCCGGAGCGGGGGTTCCGCCCGGATGAGCGCGGCGGCGAGTGCGAGCCGCAGCAACCGTCGGACCACGAACTCCTGTCCGCGCTGGAGGTGCGCATGCACTTCCCCGAGGGCGGCGTTCCCAAGGAAGGGCCGTCGGCCGGCATCGCCGTTGCCACGGCGCTTCTCTCCGCGTTGCTGCAAATACCCGTCCGGCCGAAGATAGCTCTGTCAGGGGAGATCACTCTGACCGGCCAGGTGCTCCCGGTCGGTGGCCTCAAGGAGAAGATGCTGGCCGCTCTTCGGGAAGGGGTGCAGACCGTCGTCCTGCCGAAGACGGTGGCGCCAGAGATCCACGAGCTTCCTCTGGAGCTCAAGAAAGGGCTCGACATCGTGTACGTGGACACCTTCCTCGACGTCCTGCCCCACGTGCTGCACGGCATCGAGGAACGGGGCGGCATCGAGGAACGGGGCGGCGGCGAGCAGGAGGACTCGGAACCGCAGGAGGGGACTGAGCCGGCATGACCGACGTGAGCATGGGGGCTCGCTACGCGCCTCACGAGGTCGAGGAGCGGTTGATGAAGGGCTGGCTGGCGCGCTCCGCCTTCCACGCGTCGGCCGACGACCCCCGTCCCTCCTACACAGTCTCAATACCACCCCCCAACGTCACCGGCTCTCTGCACATGGGGCATGCCCTCAACGACACCATTCAGGACATCCTCATCCGCTACAACCATCTGCGCGGCTACAACACCCTGTGGGTGGTGGGGACCGACCACGCGGGCATCGCCACGCAGAACAAGGTCGAGGGACAGTTGGCCGGCGAGGGCCTGCGCAAGGAGGACCTTGGCCGGGAGGAGTTCGAGAAGCGGGTCTGGGAATGGCGTCGAGAGTACGGATCGACCATCATCCATCAACTCAAGCGCCTGGGCTGCGCCTGCGACTACGAGTCCGAGCGCTTCACCATGGACGATGCCTATCGGGAAGCTGTCGCCAAGGTCTTCGTCGCTCTCTACGAGAAGGGCGATATCTACCGCGACGTCTATCTGGTCAACTGGTGTACCCGCTGCGGATCGGCCATCTCGGATCTCGAAGTGGAGCATGAGGACCAGGCGGCCAAGCTCTACTACGTGAAGTATCCGATCGCCGGATCGGGCGAAGCGCTGACGGTCGCTACCACCCGCCTGGAGACGATCCTCGGCGACACCGCCGTCGCGGTCAACCCGAAAGACCCCCGGTACGGACGTTTCGTGGGCAAGATGGCCGTGGTGCCCCTCGCTGGGCGCGAGGTGCCGGTGATCGCCGACGAGCACGTGGACATCGGCTTTGGCACCGGCGCCCTCAAGATCACGCCGGGGCACGACTCGGACGACTGGGAGATAGGGATGCGCCACGGGCTGCCCAGTCTCTCGGTGATCGGGCTCGACGGGCTCATGACCGCGGAGGCCGGCGAGTTTGCCGGGATGACCGCCGCCGACGCTCGGACGGCCGTCCTGGAACGGTTGGCTGAAGAGGGTCTCTTCGTCAAGGCCGAGGACTACAACCACGCGGTCGGTACCTGCTACCGCTGCGGCACCACCATCGAGCCGCTGCTTTCGCTGCAGTGGTTCATGGACATGAAACGGCTGGCTACGCCCGCCATCGCCGCCGTGGAGGAATGTCGAGTCCGCTTCGTCCCCGCGCGCTGGGGGGACGTCTACCTGGACTGGATGCGGGGCATCCGGCCGTGGTGCGTCAGCAGGCAGTTGTGGTGGGGGCACCGCATCCCCGCGTATTTCTGCGAGGACTGCGATCATCTGATAGTCGCGGTGTCCGCTCCCGCCTCCTGCGAGAAGTGCGGCGGCCTTGTACGGCAGGAGGACGACGTTCTCGACACCTGGTTCAGCTCGGCGCTCTGGCCGTTCGCCACCCTCGGCTGGCCCGAGCAGTCGGACCGGCTCGAGACGTTCTATCCCACCGCGGTGCTCTCCACCGCTCGCGACATCATCTACCTGTGGGTGGCGCGGATGATCATGATGGGCCTCGAGTTTATGGGCGATATCCCTTTCGCCGACGTCATCATCCACCCTACCGTTCTGGCCTCGGACGGACGGCGCATGAGCAAGAGTCTCGGTACCGGGATCGACCCGCTGGAGCTGATAGCCGACTACGGGGCCGACGCCACCCGGTTCGGCCTCGCCTACATGAGCTCGGTCCAGGATGTGCGCTTCAGCGCCGAGCGGATCGAGATGGGGCGGAACTTCGCCAACAAGATCTGGAACGCTTCCCGCCTGATCCTGCAGGGCGCCCACCCGGCAGCCGGCCGCACCGAGGGTGGACCCCGCGTCGAGCTCGCCACCCCGGCCGATCGTTGGATCTTCAGCCGCCTGGCAGCCATAGGCGCCGAGGCGGCCGCGCTCTATGAAGCCTACGAGTTCGACGACGTGGCCCGGTTGCTCTACCGCTTCGTATGGAACGAGGTGTGCGACTGGTACCTGGAGATAGCTAAGACGCGCCTATACAGCGAGAGCGGGGCCGAGCGCGCCCAAGTGAGCGGCAATCTACTGGCGCTGCTCGAAGCGGTGATGATCATCCTTCATCCGGTGATGCCGTTCGTCACCGAGGAGATCTACGGGCACCTGCCGCAAGTGGCTTCTGGGCAGCGCCCCGCCAGCCTCTTCGATGCGAGCTATCCCGAGGCCCACGCGGAATGGGCAGACCCTGCCGCCGAGTCGGCAATGGAGGCCTTCACGGCCGTCGTCGCCGGCCTGCGTTCGGCCCGAGAGGAGTTGGGCCTGGCCCGGGACGTGGTGGGCAAAGTGACGCTCGCCGAGTCCACTCCGGGTGCGGCGGCCGCGCTGGAAGGCCTTCCCGGGGCGGTCCGGCAACTATGCGGCTGCGAGATCGTGGCGGTGCCGGGCGCGGGGCAGCAGCGGCAGGGGCGTTTCGCCTCGATCGAAGGGCCGGGCGTCAAAGCCATGCTGGACCTCGAGGGGCTGGTAGACCTGGAGCGCGAAGCGGAGCGTCTGGTGAGCAAGGCTCGCAAGGCGCATGCCGAGGCCTCAAAAGCGCGGGCCAAGTTGCAGAATCAGGGCTTTGTGGCCAAGGCGCCGGAAGCCGTAGTGGCCGAGGAGCGCGCGCGCCTGGCGGCCGCGGAGGCGGCGCTGTCTGAGGTACGCCGGCACTACGAGGAGCGGGTAGGAGGGCGGCTGCCGCTGCCTGGGGAGAAAGAGCTGTGAGCGCCTGCGACCCGCAAGAGGTCTGGGAGTACGTGAATGGGCTCGAGCGGCTGGGCACCCGGCTGGGTCTGGAGCGAGTGAGAAAGTTGGTCGAGGCCCTCGGCTCTCCACAGACGGCCTACCGGACCATCCACGTCGTGGGCACGAACGGCAAGACGTCGACCACGCGGTTCATCTCTTCGTTGCTGCAAGCACAGGGGCACAAGGTGGGGGCGTATACCTCCCCGCATCTGATCAGCCTGTCCGAGCGCCAGATGGTCGATTCCATCCCCTCCAGCGACGAGGAGTTCTGCGATCTGATGGTCCGCATCAGGCCGGTCGTGGACGAGGTGGAGAAGACGTTCGAACCCGGGGAATCCCTCACGCAGTTCGAGGTCCTCACGGCCGCCGCGTTCTTGTATTTCAAGGAACAGGGTTGTGACGTGGCGGTCATCGAGGCCGGGCTGGGGGGCCGCCTCGACGCCACCGCGGTGATCTCTTCGGAAGTGCAGGTGCTCACCAGCATCGGGCGCGAGCATACCGAGCTTCTCGGTGACACATCGTCCGCCATCCTCAAGGAGAAGGCGGCGGTGATACCTCCGCACGGCCGGCTGGTCGCCGGGGTGCTGGAGCCCGACCTCAAGGCCGAGCTCAAGGAGTTCTGCGCGGCCCGGGAGGCGGAATGCCACTTCTTCGGTGACGATCTCGTCATTCTCGCCGATCCGCGGGGCGAATCCTTCGACATCTTCGGACTTCATGGGTGCTACATGGACGTCCGCCTCAAGGTCCTGGGCGGTTACCAGCGGGTCAACGCCGCCGTCGCCGTAGCGGCCGTCGAGCTGTTCAACGGTGGCGAGCTGGACGCCGGATTGGTGCGGCCTGCCCTCGGCTCCACGGCGGCTCCCGGCCGGCTGGAAGTCATCAGCTCCCAGCCGCTGTGCATCTTCGACGGGTCGCATAACCCTCCAGGTATGGAAGAGACGATGCGCTCTCTGGATCAGATCCTCGAGCGCCGCCGCCTCATAGCCGTCGTGTCGATCCTCCGGGACAAGGAAGCCGTGGAGATGATCCGTCACCTGGCTCCGCGCTGCGACATCATCTTCGCCACCCAGAGCTCGAGCCCTCGGGCCCTCTCCGCGGACGAGTTGGCCGCCATCATCACCGGGCTCGGCAAGGGACCGGAGGTGTTCGTCGATCCCGATCCTCACTCGGCCATGGTGAGCGCGTACCGGCTTGCCACCTCGAACCAGGTGGTATTGGTGACCGGCTCGTTCACGCTCATCTCCGACCTCAAGCGGGGGATGAACTAGACGGTGGCCGCGCGGCAAAAAGCTAGGAAATCCGAGCATCCCGTGCTCATAACCCTGCTGCTTTTGGCGATAGTGGTCGTGATATTCTTTACGCTCGGCTACGTGCTTGCACGGGTCCTGATCTAGGGGGCAGAAGGTGGACAACCTCTTCGAGACCATCAACAAGATCATCAACTCGCCCTATTGGATTCTTGCCCTCTACGTGATGCTCTTCTGCGCCGTGGTCCTCTGGCTCGTCCTTGTCTTCTGGACCTATAAGGACGCGCGCAAACGGATCGACGACCCCGTGATAGTGGGCGTCGCGGTGCTAACCTCGCTCGTCCTGCCCCTCATAGGCACCTTGATCTACGCCATCCTCCGGCCGGCCGAATATATTGCCGAGGCGCGCGAAAGGGAATTGGAGATGCGGGCGATGGAGCAGGAGCTCCACACGCTACGCGCCTGCCCGTCGTGCGGCGAAGTCATCCGTCCCGACTATCTCGCGTGTCCGAGCTGCCGGCGGCCTCTGCGCACCGCTTGCCCTTCCTGCGACCGGGTGCTCGAACCCGGCTGGAAGCTCTGCCCTTATTGCGCTCACGACCTCAAAGCACGGCGGGTCTCCCCGCCCGTCGACGGGCCGCCCGGGCTCGTCGAAGTGCAGTAGACACTCGCTTTTCGAACTGCGCGACCGTCGCGCTCTAATGCCGGGAGGAACTGGTGGAACGTACGTTGGTGCTGATCAAGCCGAGCGGGGTGGCCCGCGGCCTCGTGGGAGAGATCATCAGCCGAATGGAACGGCGAGGTCTGACCATCAAGGTCGCCAGGATGCTGGTGGTGACCAGGGAGATGGCCGAGAGACACTACGCTGAGCACAAGGGCAAGGACTTTTACGACGATCTCGTGGTTCACATCACCTCGGCTCCGGTCTTCGCCATGGTGGTGGAAGGTCCGTCGGCTGTCCTAATCGTCCGGATGATGATGGGAGCCACCAATCCGCTCGAAGCGGCACCCGGTACAGTCCGAGGCGATTTTGGGCTGGATATGCGCCGCAACGTCGTCCACAGTGCCGACACCCTGGCCAGCGCCGAGAGGGAGATAGCCATCTTCTTCCCCGAGGGCGGCGAACTGCCCTCCTAGGTCGCGTTCGCCCCGCCAGGTGACGGTGGACCTTCGGCCCCCTTTCCCGGCCGACTTCCGGCTCTTTCTCGCCTCGCAGTCGCCGCGCCGCCACTCGCTCCTCAGGGACATCGCGGTGCCGTACGAGGTCGTGACGACGGACGGTGAAGAAGCGACCGGAGGCGGCACAGCCGTTGCTCTGGCAGCGGCGAACGCCATGGCGAAAGTGCGCCACGCCGCCCTGCCCCGGGCCCCCCTTGCCGGGGCTTTCGTGCTGGGCACCGACACCCTCGTGACCCTCGCCGGGCGGGTAATGGGCAAGCCTTCGTCGCGCCCCGATGCACGCGCCATGATCGCGGCCTTGTCGGGCGAGACGCATCAGGTCATCTCGGGGGTGGCGCTTCGCCGCATCGGATGCGATGGGGAGCCGGCCGCCGGTAGCGGCCCGGCGCACGCGCGCACGCCGGCGCTGGGCGGGCCGGGCGCGACCGGCGCGGGGCCCGGCGAAATGCTTCGCGTGGTCACCGCGAGGACCGACGTCACCTTCCTCCGCCTCGAAGAGACCCAGATCGAGGCGTACATCGCGTCCGGGGAATGGAGCGACAAGGCGGGGGCGTACGGCGTCCAGGGACTGGCCGGAACGTTCGTCTCGGAGATACGCGGCGAGTACAGCAACGTGGTCGGATTGCCGCTGTGCCTGCTTGCGCGCCTCTTTCGGGAGGCCGGGTTCGACCTTCTGCGGCGGCAGTGGCTATAATACGCGCACGCCCCGGTAGCGCTCGAGGGGCTTTTGAGAAGCGCGTGAGGGAGGTAGGGCCATATCTTTCACCGAGTTCATCACCGGGTTCGCCGGGCGGGATATGGCCGTCGACCTGGGTACAGCGACCACGCTCGTCTACGTCCGGGGGCGCGGCATCGTCCTTTCGGAGCCGTCGGTGGTGGCTATCGACTCCCGTTCCGGAGAGGTCCTCGCTGTCGGCGCCGACGCAAAACGCATGCTCGGCCGCACGCCGGGAACCATTTCAGCCATCCGGCCACTCAAAGATGGAGTCATCGCCGACTTCGACGTCACCGAGCAGATGCTCCGCCATTTTATCCAGCGGGTGCACCAGAACCGGTGGGCGCATCCGAGAGTTGTGGTGTGCGTCCCTTCGGGAGTCACCGGTGTCGAGCGGCGGGCGGTCGAAGAAGCGACGATCAGCGCGGGTGCCCGAGCTGCCTACCTGATCGAAGAACCCATGGCCGCAGCTATCGGAGCGGGTCTCCCCGTGGGAGAGCCGACCGGCAGCATGATCGTGGACATCGGAGGCGGGACCAGCGAGGTTGCGGTCATCTCGCTGGCCGGGATCGTAGTGGCCCAATCGGTCAGGATCGGTG
>Ga0315273_10010317_pt1 | contig 11903 bp, 13 predicted proteins | sample YL17G02_0_MG_FD_205753 | JGI IMG/M metagenome (GOLD analysis project Ga0315273, IMG submission 205753) | Sediment microbial communities from Yellowstone Lake, YNP, Wyoming, USA - YL17G02_0 | ecosystem: Environmental > Aquatic > Freshwater > Lake > Sediment | place: USA: Wyoming | collected... | reverse complement strand
AGCCCCACGATGCCGGCGTCGACGATGATCTCGTCCGCCGTGACACGCGTGATGGTGCCGCCCCGCTTCGCGATGATGACGGCGCCGGAGTCGCGGGCCACCTTCTCCTCCAGCCCGGTGCCGACCAGCGGCGCCTGCGGGAAGAGCAGCGGCACCGACTGGCGCTGCATGTTCGAGCCCATCAGGGCGCGGTTGGCGTCGTCGTGCTCGAGGAACGGGATGAGCGCGGCGGCGATGGACACCAGCTGTTCCGGCGCCACGTCCATCAGCTCGATGTCCTCGGGCTTGAGCAGCGGATAGTCATCGCCCCGCCGCGTGAGGACCATCGTGTCCTCGAAGGTGCCGTCGGCGTTGAGGGGCGCGTTGGCCTGGGCCACCGCGTAGTCCTCTTCCTCGCTGGCCGAGAGCCAGCGGATCTCGTCGGTCACCTTGCCGTGGCGGACCACGCGGTACGGGGTCTCGATGAAGCCGAGGTCATTGATCCGGGCGTAGGTCGAGAGCGAGGTGATGAGGCCGATGTTCGGGCCTTCCGGCGTCTCGATCGGGCACATCCGGCCGTACTGCGAGTAGTGCACGTCGCGCACTTCGAACCCGGCGCGCTCGCGCGTCAGGCCGCCCGGGCCCAGGGCCGAGAGCCGGCGCTTGTTGGTGAGCTCGGCGAGCGGGTTGGTCTGGTCCATGAACTGCGAGAGCTGCGACGAACCGAAGAACGCCTGGATGACCGCCGACACCGTGCGCGCATTCACCAGGTCGTCGAGCGAAATCTTTTCCGGATCGGAGTTGATGCTCATCCGCTCCTTGACCAGACGCGCCATGCGCGAGAGGCCGACCGAGAACTGGTTGGCAATCAGCTCGCCCACCGACCGGATCCGGCGGTTGCCCAGGTGGTCGATGTCGTCGGTGTACCCGCGCCCGTCGTTCAGGTCGATCAGGTAGCGGATGATCGCGACGAAATCTTCCTCGGTCAGGACCGTGTGGTTCGGGTCCTGCCTGATCTTGAGCCGCTGGTTGATCTTGTAGCGCCCCACGCGCCCCAGGTCGTACCGCTTGGGGTTGAAGAAGAGGCGCTTGAGCGCTTCGCGCGCGGTCTCGAGATTGGGCGCCTCGCCCGGACGCAGCAGCGAGTAGATCTGCTCCAGCGCCTCGGCCTCCGAGTGGGTCGGGTCCTTGGCCAGCGTGTTCTTGATCAGCTGGCTGTCGCCGCGGCCGGCGGAGAGGAGCACGTCCACCCGGCGGACCTCGGCCTTGATCAGCTTGCGGCGGAGCGTATCCGAGAGCGTGGCCCCCCGCTCGGCCACGACTTCTCCGGTGGACGGATCCGCGACGTCGAAGGCCAGGACATGGTCGGCCCGGTCCCGCGTGGTGGTGGGCTGCTCCTCGTCCCGCAGGTCGAGCGCCGTGTAGCCCGCAAACACCTCGACCGCCTTGACGCCGGCGTGCCGCAGCACGTTGAGGCGCTCCGGCGTGAGTTCGTCGCCGATCCCCGCGAGGGGGGCGCCGCCCTTGTCCTCGGGATTCGGAACCGGCGCGGCCAGCACGGTCCCCACCACCTCGCGCCGCTCCTGCCGGGTCTCGATCTTCCCGGTGATCGACAGCGCCTTGGTCGCGAAGAACAGCCGGAGAATGTCGGCGTTTTCCCCGTAGCCGAAGGCGCGGAGCAGCGCCGTGGCCGGGAACTTCTTCTTCTTGTCGATGTGGACGTAGATCACGTCGTGAATGTCGATTGTGAACTCCACCCACGAGCCCCGGAAGGGGATGATCCGGGCCGAAAACAGCCGCTGGCCGTTCGGGTGGATGTCCTCCTCGAACACCACGCCTGGCGAGCGGTGTAGCTGGCTGACCACGACCCGCTCCGCCCCATTGATGACGAACGTCCCGAGCGGGGTCATGATCGGCAGCTCGCCGAGGTAGACCTCCTTCTCGATGATGTTCTTGGGCCGCTTTTCGCCCTCGACCTCCTCGAAGACCACCAGCTGGAGCGTGGCCTTGAGGGGCGCGGCGTACGTCATGTCGCGCTCGATGCACTCCTCGACGGAGTACTTCGGCTCGCCCAGGGCGTAGCGGATGAAGTCCAGGGTGTACTTCCCGTTCACGTCCGAAATCGGGAAGAGGTCGCGGAACACCCGCTCCAGCGACACGTCCTGCCGGGCGCCCCCGACGTCGTCGGGCACCAGCAGCGACTCGAAGGCGCGTGTCTGGATGTCGAGGAGGTGCGGCATTGGCATGCCGCCCTCGTGCTTCGCGAACGTGATTACCGGTCGGATATCAGTCATGGCTCGCTCTCATGCAACACAAATGGCCCCGGGGTCGAGGCCCACGCCGGAAGGCGAGGGCCCCGCGGGGCTCGGACGTCGCTGGAATTCAGGACCAACGCAAGTTCGTCATGCCGTCTCACGGAAACAGGGTGGTCGCAGGGGCCCGCCGGGACGTCCCGGCGGGGCGGTGCGACCCCTATTTCATTTCGACGGTGGCGCCCTGCTCCTCGAACTTCTTCTTCAATTCCAAGGCCTCGGCCTTGGTGATGCCTTCCTTCACGACGCCGCCGGCGTCCACCAGGTCCTTGGCTTCCTTCAGGCCCAGGCTCGTCACCTCGCGCACGGCCTTGATGACCTGGATCTTCTTGGCGCCGCCATCCTTGAGGACGATGGAGTACTCCGTCTGCTCCTCGGCCACCGGCGCCGCGCCCGCGCCCGCGCCGGCCGCCGGAGCGGCCATCACGGTCACGTTGAACTTGGTCTTGAACGAATCGATCAGGTCCGCCAGCTCGAGCACGGTCTTGTTGCCAATCGCGTCGAGGATCTGCTCATTGCTCATCGTGGTGCTCATCGGGATGCTCTCCGTCAGGTTAGGATGCTGCGGCGCTGCGCTGCTCACGCAGTGCCTCAAGTGCGCCGACCATGGTGTACAGGACGCCGTTCATTGCACCGGCCAACTGGGCCAGCAGGACTTCGCGCGGCGGGATTTCGCCGAGCCGCTTTACATGGGCCGCCGTGACGGTCGCGCCGTCCACCCGACCCATCTTGACCGTCGGCTTGTCGCCGAACTCCTTCGCGAACTCGGTCAGGACCTTGGCCGCCGCCAGGGAATCGTGCGACAAGACCAGCCCGGTCGGGCCGCTGAAGTGCCCGTCGAGCCCCTCGATCCTGTTGGCCGCCAGGGCCCGCTGCGCCAGCGTGTTCTTCACCACGACGTAATTGGCGCCCGCCGCCCGGAGGCGACGGCGAAACTCCGTCATGCGCAGCACGTTTAGCCCGCTGAAATCCGTGACATAGACGTTGGGAGTCGCCTTGAGCTGCGCCGTCAGCGCCTCGACCTCCGCCTGCCGTTCCGTCTTGCTCATTTATACCCCGCCGTCTCGAGCCGCACGCCCGGTCCCATGGTGCTGGACACCGTGGCGGACCGGATGTAGACCCCCTTCGATGCCGGAGGCTTGGCGCGCAGGATGGTGTCCATGAACGCCTGGAGGTTTTCCGCCAGCTGGACCTCGCTGAAGGAAGCCTTGCCGATCGGGACGTGCACGTTGCCGGTCTTGTCGACCCGGAACTCGATCTTGCCGGCCTTGATTTCCCGGACCGCCTTGGCCACGTCCAGCGTGACCGTGCCGGCCTTGGGGTTCGGCATCAGGCCGCGGGGGCCGAGCACCCGGCCGAGCTGGCCGAGCTGGCCCATCACGTCCGGCGTGGCGACGATCACGTCGCACTCCAGCCACCCGTCCTTCAGCTTCTGGAGGTACTCGACGCCGACAAAATCGGCCCCGGCGGCTTCCGCCTCCTTGACCTTTTCGCCCTGGGTGATGACCAGCACCCGCACCGTCTTGCCGGTTCCGTGTGGGAGGACGACCGTGCCGCGGACGACCTGGTCCGCGTGCCGCGGATCCACGCCGAGCCGGACCGCCACATCCACCGTCTCGTTGAACTTGGCCTTGGCGGCGGATTTGACCGCGGCGCACGCCTCGGTGGTGCTGTATTCCCTGGCGCGGTCGACCGTGGCCGCCGCGGCGCGATAGCGCTTCCCGTGGGTGGCCATCAGTCGATGACCTCCAGCCCCATCGACCTGGCCGTGCCGGCGATCATCCGCATGGCGCTGTCCAGGGAGGCGGCGTTGAGGTCGGCCATCTTGATCTCGGCGATCTTCTTGACCTGCGCCGAGGTGACCTTTCCGACCTTGGTCCGGTTGGGCTGCGCGCTGCCCTTCTCGACACCCGCCTCCTTGAGCAGGAGGTTCGGGGCCGGCGGGGTCTTGGTGATGAACGTGAACGTCCGGTCGGCGTAAATCGTCACGACGACGGGGATCACCATTCCGCTCTGGCTCTGGGTTCGCGCGTTGAACTGCTTGCAGAACTCCATGATGTTGACGCCGTGCGGACCGAGCGCCGTCCCGACCGGGGGCGCGGGGTTCGCGGCGCCAGCTGGAACCTGCAGCTTGACGAGCGCCTGAATCTTCTTCGCCATGCGACTCCTCGTGGTGCGCCGGGGCAGCAGGCCACCCCTGGCTCCCGCGTATCCCGCGCGGTGGCGGTGCAGCCCTCGAGAGGGCCGCAAGGGCAGCACGAGCCGCCCTAGTGACCGCGAAGCTGGAGGTAGTCCAGTTCGACAGTCGTCGGCCGCCCGAACAGGCTGACCGACACCTTCACCTTGCCCTTGTCCGCCAGCACTTCCTCGACCGTCCCGCTGAAGTCGGAGAACGGGCCTTCCGTGATTTCCACCACCTGACCGGGAAGGAAAGGGATTTCTTCCTTCGGCGCCGCGTCGGAGGCCAGCTCCGCCACGCCCAGGAGGCGGTTGACCTCATCCTGCCGCAGCGGCTGCGGCAACTTGCCGGTGCCGACGAACTTGATCACGCCCTGGATGCTGTTGACCAGGTGCAGCGCTTCCTGGCTCAGGCCCATTTCGACGAGGACATAGCCCGGATAGAGCTTCCGCTCCACCGTGACCTTCTTCCCGTTCTTGATCTCAACGGCTTCCTGCACCGGGACCAGGGCCTGGCGGACCAGCCGCTCCTCGGTCGGCCGGGGATCCTCATCGATGCGACGCTGGAGGAGGCCCCGGACCTTGTTTTCGTGCCCGGCGGTCGTCTGGATCGCGTACCAGCGGTATTCCATGGCGATCACCGGGCAAGCCGGGCGACGCCGTCCACCAGGATGAGCTGGAGCAACAGGTCCAGCCACCCGATCAGCAGGCCGAGGACCACCGACATGATCAGGATCATCCGCGTGGCGTTGATCAGTTCTTCCCGGGTCGGCCAGGAGACCTTCTTCATTTCGGCGCTGACGGCGCTCAGGAAGCCGGCGGTGCGACGCAGCCAAGCGCCGACGCCCCCGCCCCCGCCCCCGCCCGCGACAACAGCGCGCGTCCCCTGCTGGGCGTTGTCCATGCCTACTTCGACTCCTTGTGGAGCTGGTGCCTGTCGCACCGCGGGCAGTACTTCTTCCACTCGACCCGCTCCGGATGCAGCCGGCGGTTCTTGTCGGTGAAGTAGTTCCGGTTCTTGCAGTCGGTGCACTCGAGGATGATCTTTTCGCGCGCCATATGTCAGCGGGGCAGCGGGACGGCGGGGCAGCGGGGCAGTCCTTACCCCCCAACCGCGTCAGTGTGCTGCCAGTCCGCCCTCCGAAGTAAGTGGTACCCGTGCGCCCTGCGATGCCCTGCCAGAGCTCGCGATCGGGATTGAACCGATGACCTCATCCTTACCAAGGATGCGCTCTACCGACTGAGCTACGCGAGCAACCCACGTCCAGAGCGGGCGACGGGACTCGAACCCGCGACCCTCAGCTTGGAAGGCTGACGCTCTACCAACTGAGCTACACCCGCCGGTGTCCTGCTGCCTGGCCGGATCCGCCCGCCAGGCATGGTGGGGGTAGGATTCGAACCTACGTAGGGCGTAGCCCGGCAGATTTACAGTCTGCTGCCATTAGCCACTCGGCCACCCCACCGCGCTGCCTGCTACCCCCCGATACAGAACCCCGCCACCAACTGGGCGGGGTTCGAACCACGAGAGTTGTCCTGCACCTCAACTGGAGCTGACGAAGGGACTCGAACCCCCAACCGGTGGTTTACAAAACCACTGCTCTACCAATTGAGCTACGTCAGCCCGAAAGCCAAAATAGGCAGACCCATATGATAGAGGGGGACTTGGCAATAGTCAACTGCTGACGACGGGCGGGGATGCAGGAAAGCGGGGAAGTGGAAGCCCTCTACGTGACCCTCCATTTCGTCCCGCCCGGCCCGTCCTCCAAGGTGACCCGCCGACCGGCCAATTCGTCCCGAATGGCGTCGGCCTGGGCAAAGTTGCGGGCTTGACGAGCCGCCCGGCGGGCCTGGATCCGCTCCTCGACCCACTCCGCCAGCCCAGCATCTGCCTCCCTGGCCGACGGCAGGACGTCCAGCACCCCGGTGGCCCATCGGAACGCCTCCCGAACCGCCTCGGTCGCCCCGGCGCCCCGATCAAGGGCCCGGTTGCCCGCGGTCACGAAATCGAAGAGGGCGGCCACCGCCCGGGGGGCGTTGAGGTCGTCGTCCAGCGCGGCACGGAACTGCTCCCGCAGGAGGCCGGCCCCCCCCGCCAGCTCGGCCGCGGCCGCTTCCGCCACGGCCCCCGAGGCGGTTGACGGAGCCCCCGCCAGCCGCACCGCAAAATCTCCGAGCCGCCGGAGCGCGGCCGTGGCCTGGGCGAGCGATTCGTCGTTGAGGTCGAGCTTCTGCCGGTAATGGGTCTGGAAAAAAAAGAGCCGGAGGGCCGCCGCGTCGAGGCCGTCTTCCTTGAGGTCCCGCGCCGTCGTGATGTTGCCGAAGCGCTTGGACATCTTGGCCCCGCGGATGTTCAGGAACTCCGCGTGCATCCAGACGCGCGCAAAGTCCGGCTTCCCGGTGTGGGCGCAACTCTGGGCAATTTCATCTTCGTGGTGCGGAAAGATCAGGTCCACCCCACCGCAGTGGATGTCGAGCACGTCCCCGCCCCACTTTTCACGCAGCAGGTCCAGCGCCATGGCCGAGCACTCGAGGTGCCAGCCCGGGCGGCCCCGGCCGAACGGCGCGTCCCACGCGGCCAGCACCGCTTCGTCGTCCGGTTGGGCCGCCTTCCAGAGCACGAAGTCGCGCGCGTCCTCCTTGGCGTATTCGTCGCTGCTCACCCGGCCGCTCGCGCCCGTCCGCAATTCGCGCTGGTCGAGCTGGCTCAGCCGGCCATAGGCCGGATACCGGCCGATGGCGAAGTACACCGAGCCGTCGTCCCCCCGGTACGCCACCCCCTTGGCCATCAGGGACTCCACCAGTGCGATCATGGGCCCGATGAACTGGGTGGCGCGCGGGTAGGCGTGCGCGGGCAGGATCCGCAGATAGTCCCGGTCGGCAAAAAAAGCCTGGGCGTAGGGTTCGACATGCTCCCGGAGGCTGACCCCTGCCTTCGACGCCGCCTGGATGGTCCGGTCGTCCACGTCGGTGAGGTTCATGACGTGGAAGACGGTGTAGCCGCTCGCCTCGAGCCAGCGCCGGAGCAGGTCCTCGAAGAGAAACGTCCGGAAGTTGCCGATATGGGCGTAGTTCCAGATGGTCGGTCCGCAGGTGTACACGGACACGCGCCCGGGCGTAAGCGGCGTGAACGCCTCGAGCCGGCGGGTCATCGTGTTGTAAAGCTGGAGTGTCATGGGAGGAACGGCACCTGAGTGACCCCCGGAAACCAGTAATCCATCGGGGCGTAAGCTAGACCGGCGCCGCGCACGGCGTCAACGCACCGCGGCCAGCCCGTACTCCACCCGGCTCTCGCAGACCACAATGCCGAGGGCGCGGCAGTGGGCCAGCACCCCCTCCGCGCCGTCGGACTCGAGCGGCACCCGGAGCCATTGCTCCGATTTCGGCGCCGCGAGGCGGAGGAGCAGGCACCGTCGCGAATGGACTGCCTCTGCGGCCACCCACAGCAGGCCGGAGCCACCGGGGGTCAGGATGCGGTGGCAGAGCCGCGCGAGCAAGCCGACATCGCAGGATATCAGCACCACCACGGCTCCCGCGTTCGCGATGGCGGACAGCGCCGTTTCCGATACGACCGTGGCGTGGGGGGCGATTTCGACGACCGCTCGTGTGGGTGGGCGGAGCGCGGCATGCCGGAGGTCCGCCTCGGATCGGAGCCGGGGCCCGAAGCAGGCGAGGTCCTGCTCGATCATCGGGGGAGACACGCCCGACCCGCCGGGCAATCCAGCGACCGTCCCGGCGGGCAGGGACAGGAGGAGGGGAAGCAGGCGGGTCGCCTGGTGCAGCTCCGGGAGTGCCATCCCCCCATGGTAGGCCTTTGCGGGCGGATCACGTCACCCTGCGGGTGCGGACCGGTGCCCGCTAGCGGCGATCGAGCACCCGGGTCAGCAGGACAGGACGGTCGGCGCCGCGCAGCACCTTGTCCGCCACGCTGCCCAGCACCATCCGCCTGAGGCCGCGCGCGCCGTGGGTGGCGAGTGCGAGCAGCTCCGCCCCAGCCAGCGACGCCTCATGCAGCACCGCCGGCCCGATGCTGGGCGCGACGACCACTCGCGTCGAGACCGTCACCGTCGCACTCCGGAGCCGTGCGGCGATCCTCTCGAGATACGTCGTCGCCTGCGCGGTGAGGGCCTCCGTCAGTCCCTCGTCCACAAGCGGAGCCACCGGCATGCCAGCGTCGGCGGCGATGGGCACGGGGGGCACCACCCGGAGGAGGACGAGGTCGCACCGCTTGGGATTGGCCAGCGCCAGGGCGGGCGCAAGCGCCGACTCCGACTCCAGCGAGCCGTCCAGCGCCACGAAGATCTTGCGGAATTGCTCGACCTGCGGTGTCGTGGTGCCTTCCGCAGGGCGGATGAGCAGTACGGGCACGGTGAGCCGCCGGACCAGCGCGTCGGATACGCTGCCGAGCCAGAGCCGACTGAGGGCTCCGCGCCCATGGGTTGCGAGCACCACGAGTCCGTAGGCGTTGTCCTCGGCGTGCCGGGCGATCTGCTCTGTCACGTCGCCATCCAGCAGTCGATGGCTGACGCCCGTGAATCCCCCCTCCACCAGCCGGGCGGCGCAGTTGGCCAGGTACTGCTCCTCGGCGTCGCGGATGGCGGGATCGACCGCCGTGGCCGCGATGGCGCCCTCCGTGGCGATGGTCCACGGCGGGACCGGGTCGTGCACCCGCACCAGTTCGAGGTGCGCCCCGACCGATTTCGACACGCACGCGGCCCACGGAAGTGCCTGCTCGGCAAAGGCCGAACCGTCGAGCGGAACCAGGATGCTCTTGATCATCGGATCCATCCTTTTCTGGGGGCCCGGTCGCTCACAGGATCACCAGGGCGAGTACGGTGGCGGCGCCGAGCAGCGCGAGCCCCACGCCGGCCCGCCGCCGGAACGCGCTGGCGCCGAGACCCACCACCAGCGCGAGCTTCAGGACCGTGTTGCTGACGAGCCCGACGCCGATGGCCTGCGCCGCAAGCCGGGCCGTCTCGCGCATCGGCTCGAGCCGCGCCATCGAGACCGTCAGCGCATCCATGTCGGTGAGGCCCAGCAGGGCCGCGAGCGGGAGCACCCCCGGGTCGCCAAACTGGCTCCGCACCCACTCGAGCGCCATCAACGCCACCTGGAAGGCCAGCGCCATGCGCACCGCGCTCCCCAGGCGGAGGGGGCTCGTCGGTGGAACCATCGGCGCCTCGGGATGATCGCCCGAAGGCATGCCCGATCGGAACGCCCAGGCCATCACCAGCAGCCCGACGCCGAGGGGGAGCAGGACGATCGGCACCAGGGCCCGGCCTGCCATCGGATTCAGGACGAAGGTGAGCACCGCCACCCGCAGCAGCAGGACGGTGCAGGCCCCCACAACGCCGGCCGCGAGCCCGATGCTGGCAGCGGGCTCCAGGCGGCTCCGGCGCGCGAAGCTGAGCGCGACGGCCGTCGAGGAGGCCAGGCCGCCGGCGAGCCCGGCATACCCGTACCCGCGCGCGACACCCACCGCCTGCCGCGCCAGGAATCCGACGAAATTGAGCCCGGAGAAAACCAGGACGAGGATCCATAACGATTGCGGGCGAATGCCTCCCAGCGGCCCGTAGGGGCCCTGCGGCAGCAGCGGGAGGATCACAAGCGCCAACACCGCGAACTGGAGCGCCCCGCGGAGCTCCCAGTCGTCCAGGCGACGGACGAAGCCGTGAATGCGGCTCTTCTCATGGAGGGCGAGCACCACGACCACCGCGGCGGCGCTCGCGATCCGGAGGTGGCCCAGCCCCGCGACCATCCCGAGCCCGAGCACCACCAGCGCGGCGACTTCCGTCGTGCCATCCGGGTCGGCGGTCCCCCGGCGGGCGGCGGTCACATAGGCGGCGGTGACCAGGAGCGCCGCCCCCGCCAGCAAGGCGGCCGAGAGCGCCACCGCGCCCTCGGTGAGCAGCCAGCCGGCAAGCCCGCCGGTGCCGCCCAGCAGGAAAAAGGTCCGGGCGCCCGCAAAGCGGGCATCCGGACCGGTGGTGTGCCCCGACCACTCGCGCTCGATACCGACCGCGAGCCCGACCAGCGCGGCCACGGCCAGCCCCATCGCCGCTTCGATTTCGGTGAGTGGAGCGACCGCGGCCGCGGTCACGGGACTACTCCTTTTTTTCCGGGGCCGGAGCAGCGGGTGCGGGGCAACCGGTCATCCCGCCCGCGGCACCCATGCCACCCATGCCTCCCATGCCTCCCTGCATCATCTGCATATGCATTTCGTGCATCATGCCCTGCATCGCGAGCCGATCCTGCACGAGCGCGTCCACGACCGCGGCCGTGGCGCCCGCCTTCTTGCTGCCGGTGGCCTTGTTCATGGCCTCGGTCAGGCTGGCGATCCGGGCGTTGGCCGAATCCATTTTCGCCATCATCCCGCCACAACAGCCGCCGCCAGAGGCCCCCATGGCCATGCCCGGGCCCATGGCGTGCGCGTGGTCGGCCATCGGAGCCGGTGGAGGAGGCGTGGGCGCGGCGGCTGGCTGCTGGGCCCAAGCCGGGCTCGCAAGGAGAAGGGGAGCGGCGATGACGAACAATGCGAGGCGACGCATGACGGACTCCTGTGTGGGAAAGACGGTCAGAGAGGAACGGTCAGCACGGCGCACAGCGCCGAGTGGAGCAGGCCGCGGGCGACGCTCCCCCCTTCCACGATACCGGGGGGGCCCCCGCGATGGTAGCCGAATGCCATCAGCCTGGCTCCGGTGTCGGATGCCTCCGCGAGGAGCTCCGTGACCACGTTGCCGCGCCGGATGCGCAGATCGGCGGCGACCAGCCTCCGATCCAGGGTCCGGTTGAGGCGAAGCGTCCGCGACGCCGGCAGCGTGGCCGCCAGATCTTCGGGCTCGTTGAGCCACACCGGTTCGACCGTCACCGCCCGGATGGGGACTCCCGCGCACTTGGCCAAATCCGACGCCGTCTGAAAGACCGTCAGGCTCCGCTCCGTCGCGTCGAGGCAGACCAGCATCGGCCCGAGGTCGTTGGAGTCTGGCCCCACGAAGAGGCACGGCACCTGACTGCGACGCGCCACCGCGTCCGCGGTGTCGCCGAGGAACATCCGCTGGCGTTGGGTGCGATGCTTGTGACCCAGCACAAGCAGGTCGCCAGCATGCTCCTCGGCGTAGCGCGGGATTTCGATGCCGGGCACCCCCGAGAGCACGGTGAACGCGGGCGGTGTCCGGGGGGCAAGGCGGTTCAGTTCGGACTCGAGGCCGCGCGAGAGATCCCGGAGCAGCGACTGATGTTCAGGGTCCGCGGATGCGGACTGCAGGGCCGCATCGGCCTGGGCTGCCGGTCGGACAGAGAGAACGGTCAGCCGGGCGCCGGCCCTCTCGGCCAGGCGCGCGGCCACCAGCACGGCGTGGTGACCGGCCGCAGATTGATCTGTGGCCGCAACCACGTGCCGAAGCTCCATGTGAATGCTCCGGTGAGAATGACGGTGGA
>Ga0315273_10010315_pt1 | contig 11905 bp, 12 predicted proteins | sample YL17G02_0_MG_FD_205753 | JGI IMG/M metagenome (GOLD analysis project Ga0315273, IMG submission 205753) | Sediment microbial communities from Yellowstone Lake, YNP, Wyoming, USA - YL17G02_0 | ecosystem: Environmental > Aquatic > Freshwater > Lake > Sediment | place: USA: Wyoming | collected... | reverse complement strand
TCCGGTACCACGGCCAGCTGATTGCCACCGAACCGGGTGTCGGTAAAGACGTCACAGAGGTAGTAGCGGTAGCGCATCACAGCAGGAGAAGCTAGCGCGCCGGTGGCCCGACCGCGAGCGAGTTCTGGCGCAGTTCGGCTGCAAGGAAGCACTCCCCGCGCCGTTGCCACCCTCCGCGCGCAGGCATAGCTTCTCCATGCGCCAGACGGACCAGCTGAGGAACCCCCCTCCCCTGTACGGTCATTGCCGTCAAGACACTGGAGTGCAGGTGTTTCGCGACTTCCTCTCCCGCTTTCTCGGCGCCCGCCCCGCTGCTCCCCAGCCCGGCGAAGTATCGAATCCGGTCCCGGAGCACTTCACCCTGCACGGGATCCCGGTCACAGTGCTCAACTCGCGCCCAGACGTCGAGACCGCCCAGGCGATGAGCCGGCTCTCGGACGCACTGGCGCTGATCTCGGTGTACGCGCCCCGCCGGCTGCGCCATATGCGGCACGATTTCGCCCGGGTCTGGGTGCAGCGTTTCCCTTGTCGCGCGGCCTACTATCCGGAGCCGCGCGCCTGCCTGATCGAGCTGACCTTCCTGGTGAACCCTCGGCACACCGCAGCGGAGGTGGCAGCGTCACTGGTGCATGAGGCGGTACACGCCCGGCTGGCCCGGGCGGGGGTCCATGCGGGTGTGGACGGCAAGGCTCGGGAAGAGCGGTTGTGTCGGGAGGCGGAGCTGGAGTTCGGGCTGGCGATCCCCGGCGGCGAGGGCGTGGTCGAGCGGGCGCGCGAAAGCCTGTTGCTCTCCGACTCCGAAGTGGCGCCGACGATCGATTGGTCGGTTGCGGCCCGACGAGTGGCGGAGGTAGACGTCGTGGCCGGGCGGCGGTCGGGGCAGGGAAACCAGGGGTGAGGAGCGCAACCTGGCCTCAATTCTTCTCCCTCACCCAGGCGCACAGCAGCCTGCAGAACCGAGCCCGATCGGCCACGAATCGCACTCTCGGCTCCAGCGCCATCCGCACGCCAAACCTCTAGCCCCTTAGCGCCACGGGCGCCAGTGCCCCAGGCATCCGAAAACAGCGGATGCCCGGGAACTCCCCGGGCATCCTCTGGAATCCGCAGGTGACCCTCCTAGTTCGTCGCCGTCTCCCGCGGTCCGCTGAGCAACGCCACCAGCGCTGCCACCTCCGACTCCGCGAGACCCAGATTGGGCATCCGGACATTTCCCGCGCCGATCGCCGGCAGACTGCGCGGATCGGTGAGCCGCTGACGGACGTATTGGGCCTCGAGCCGCCGGCCGGTGAGTTCGGGGCCGACCTTGCCCGCTTCGTTCCACTCAGCCCACTCCGGCACGTCGCCATTCACATGACAGGTGCCACAGCCTTTGGCGATGAACAGGCGGTGCCCCTGCTCCGCGGCCGAGAGTTTCGGCGCGCTGGCGCCGGGAGAAAGGACCGGCACCGGCATGAGGGTGAGTTCCGTCTGTCGGCCCCGGCCAAAGCCGGTGGCGATAACGAGCCGGACGCTGTCCGCCCCATGTACCTGGATGCTGGCGGCATAGCGCCCTTCCCCGGTCTCGCTGGCGGCCACCTCGGCGATTGCCTCCGCGGATCCTCCCCCGGCCGCATCCAGCAGCCGCACCCGCGGGTGAAGACCGGACAGCATGTTCAATCCATGCTGTCGCACGGCGAATTCGATTCGGTAACTGACCCCCGATTGAAGAGCGGCTGGGGGATTCTCCACGGTCGATACTGCCCATCCCCCCAGCGCGTTCCAGGCACCAAGCACCACCACCGCCGCCGCCGCCGCGGCCATCCTGCCGAGTCCAAGCATCGTTGCCTCCGAGGGGACTAGTCTGGTCCGACGAGACGGCCACGACCTGGGCCGCAGACAGCAATGGGATGCCGGATGTAGGCAGATGGTTTGATAAGCCCCGAGCGGCGGGCCCAAACGGCTCACAGGGGCGGGTGGCCCCCCGCAGGGAGGTGGGGCAGCGGAGTCATCCCCGAGTCGCGGTCACCGCGCGTTCGGTCCGGTCCCAAAGCTCCCGCGCCAGCACTTCATCGTTGGCGAGGGGATTGGGGGGCACTTCGCGGCACTTGTCGTAATAGGAGCCACTGGTCCGTGCGACCTCGGCGGCGGTCGCACAGAACAGCGGGGTTTCCGCGCCCTGTTCGTTGCTGAGCATGAAGAGCTTGATGAACCACTGGAGCGGCTGGGGCACCGCTCGCCAGATGTTCGAGGCCACCACGCCGGGATGACAGGAGGATGCCGTCGCACTGGTGCCGGCGAATCGGCGGGCGAGTTCCCGGGCATGGAGCACGTTCATCAGCTTGCTCACAGCGTAGTCGCCGAAGGCGCTCAGCTTGGGAGCGGTCCGCCGCTCGAGAACCGACCAGTCGATCTGCTTCACCTGAAAGTGCGCGGCACTCGCGACGTTCACTATGCGCCCAGCGGGAGATTGCTGCAGCCGCGGCAGGAGTAGACTGGTGAGCAGGAAGGGTCCGATGTGGTTGACGGCGTAGGTGAGTTGGAAGCCCTCCGGGCTCACAGCGCGAGATCCGGCGATGGCTGCGTTGTTGACCAGGACGTCGAGCGGGCGGCCGTTCGCGAAGAACTCCGCGGCGGCCCGCTGGATCATGGAGAGATCTGACAGATCGAGCCGCAAGAACTGCGCGTCGGCACCTGGGTGCCGGCTCCGGATCCCCTCCAGCACCGGCCTGGTCCGCGTTTCCGAGCGCGCGGCCAGTACCACCCTCCCGCCCCGCTCCGCGAGCGCCTCCACCAGGGCCCGGCCAATCCCGGAGTTGGCCCCGGTGACGAGGAAGCTGCGGCCCTGCAGGTCGGTGGCGGTCACACCGGAGGTAGTGGAGGTCGGCCCCCTACCGCCGCACCAGGTGCCAGGTGAGGGTCTCGGTTCCCGTGACTCCGTTCACCGAGTCGGCGTCAGGGTGTTCGTACGCGTCCTTCCCATCGAGCGCCGCGTAATCAGCGGCCCGTTGGTTCATCACATGAATCACCGGGCTGTCCCGCCGGCTTGGCCGTTCGCCGGCGGCGTCAGGACACCAGACCAGGATTTCGTACTTCCCCGAGTTCTCGGTTCCACCGTGAACCACCGCCAGCATGCCAGGCGCCTCGAATTCCGGCGCCTCGGTCGTCTTTACCCGGCAGCTCACCCGGCCCATCGTCACGGTCGCGGTCACAGACCTGCGGTCGTCCACACCGCTGGCCTTGAGCTCGGAGGCCATAGTCACCGTGCCGCTGTAGTACTGTGCACAGTTCCAAGTGGCCAGCGAGTCCATATTGCACTTCGACCAGGCACCGGACGCCTGGGCGGCGAGTGGGACCTGGCAGAGCGAGACTGCGAGCACCCACAGAAGGAGCCCGCGGAGTGGGGTTGCCATGAGAGTGGTCCTCCGGGCTGATGGCCTGTGGCGGGTGGGCGTCCGATGCTGCGTGCGCTGGTTGTGTGGCCGTTGCCCCGGCCAATATGGCGTTGGGTTCGGCTGAACGTCTACCCGTACGCTATCCGGCCTTACGTCACGACGCACCGCGACGAGTACACCCCTTGGCCTTCGACGCACCAAGTGGCGTCATCGCAGGGCGATGCCGTCCAGCAGTCGGACGATGACGACGGTGCCGGGGATTTCAGAAGGCCGGGGTCACCGGCGGGAGCCGATAGGGATACTTCCCCTTGCCCGTGAGTCCGTCGAGCTTCCCGTCCTTCCTCAAGCGATCTTCCGCGAAGAAGAGGTAGGCGCGGACCTTGTGGCCATGGGCCAGGAGCTCTTCCTCGGTGCACCCGGAGCCGGCCATCAACTCGGCCAACAGCGTGGTGTAGCGGCGGCTGTTCTTGAGCGGTGCCGAAACGAGGTAGCAGAGGCGATCGAAGGGACTGTCGAATTGGACGTCGAGGACACCGCACCCCGGCGTCGCGCCCTGGGCAGAAGGAAAGGCGCTTGCCCGTTGGCGTTTCTGCTCTTGCACCGAGGATTCCATGCGGGCTCCCTGGGCGGGGAAGCCCGCCGGAGAAGGGGACGCCGAAGAGCAACTGGCGTGTTTACTCAATATAACAGCAGAACGGCAGCCTCGAAGTCGGGAGCGGGTCGGGCGTCGGCCCTCATGAGCGGATTACGCGGCTGCGAGACGAGGAGGGGCGGTGAAGGCACCATCATGCCGAATTCCGCGAATTTCCATCCAGCCGCGTTAGATTCGGTGGTGCATCGGGCAGGGAGCAAGGCGCGAGCCCGGAGCCTACAGGACCCATGCTTATAGGTCCTATGTGAGCGGACGGTGGTCTGCTCGCCCGGTGCATCCGAGCCGTCTGGGTCAAACCGCCCAGGCGGCTCTCCTTTTCCTGCGGTGGTTAGGCCGTCGGTTCTGGCGAGTCAACCGAAAACTCGCCCCGGAGCGCGTGCGCGTGGGCCAGCGTGAGCAGGTCCTGCACCGTCTCCACCTTCTGCCACTCCGGCTGCGTGGGATGGATCCCGAGCCGCCGCTCCAGTTCCGGGACCAGCCGAAGGCTGTAGGTCTCCCGGTCCACCTGCAGATCCCGGCCGAGACGGACCGTAGCACGGAGGTCCGTGCGCGGCCGGAGTGTGATTTCTTCCAGGAGAGCGTAAACAGCGGCGGCTGAATCGGGTGCGATCACAAGGCCTCGGGGAACAGGGTTACACCATGAAGATAGCGGCGCCGCCCGACCCGCGCCGGGAGAGTGCCGGCCGAGACGCCCGCTGTCAGCGCGTCGGCGCCGCGGAGCCACTGTCCAGGCGATCGATGCGATCACGGTAGATCACGACCACCAGCATCCCGGCGACGGCGATCCCGGCGGTCACCAGGGCCACCTGCCATCCCGCGAGTCCCGGTCCGTTGGGACGCGCGAGATTGACCATCATCGACACCCCATAGATCAGCCCGGCGATGGCTACCGGCACTCCCCACGCGCCCAGCTGAAAGCCGCCGGTCGGCTTCCACCCTCTCGTGCGTGCGATCAGGTATCCTACCACCACCAGCTGAAACGAGAAGTAGATCCCCAGCACCGCGAAGCTGGTCAGCACGGCGTACGCCTTGGCAAAGAACGGCAGGGTCGCGCTCACCACCGCCGTGAGCAGTGTCGCATTCACCGGCGTATGAAACCTCTCGCTCAGCGTGGCCAACATCTTCGGCGCCTGGCCATCCCGGGCGAACGCGTACGTCACCCGTGCCGCCGCCACTTGCACCGCGCCACCACAGGACAGGAACGCGAAGATCACCAGGGCCAGGAACACCTTGTGAAGCGTGGGACCCAGGGCGCTGAGGAGCACGTAATCGAGCGCTGCGGGGTCGGCCATCGCCTTGGCTAGGTCGGGGATCGACCACAGGAACGCGAACGTCGCGACCACGGTGGTGACGCCCCCCACCAGCAGGGCGTAGATCATGGCCTTCGGCACATTATACGTGGGGTTGACGACTTCCTCGGAGACGTCGGCGCACGACTCGAAGCCGTAGAAGATCCATGCGCTGAACAGCGCCGCGCTCAGGAAGATGGGCAGATACGATTGCCCTGCGGGCACCGGGACAGCCTGGAAGACGACGCCGGCGCCCAGCGGGTGAGGCACGAACACCAGGTAGAGCGCGATGCCCAGCGTGCCAAGGATTTCGGCGGCCACGCCGAGGTTCAGGAGGATGGCGAGCTTCCGGATGCCGACGATGTTCAGAAGCGTCTGCACTAGGAGCATCGCGAGCGCGATGGCGATCAGGCTGGTCCTGCTGCCGGTGTCCATCCCCAGAAACGAAGCGACGAATGGCGCCGCGCCGAAGTCCACGGCGACGATCGTGACGACCAGCGCCGTCCCGTAGACAAACCCCGTGAACACACCGTACCGTGGCCCGACCGTGCGGCGCGCCCATTGGTACAGCGCCCCAGTCAGCGGATAACTCGACGCCAGCTCCCCCATGACCAGCGCCACCAGCAGCTGCCCGAAGACGACCAGCGGGATACTCCAGAAGAAGGCCGGCCCCCCGGTCGCGAGTCCGTAGGCGAACAGCGAGTAGATCCCGACCACCGGCGACAGGTAGGTGAAGCCGACCGCGAAATTACTGAAGAAGTGAAGGACCCGGCTCAAGTCCTGCTGATAGCCGAATCGCTCGAGGTGCTCCCGGTCCTGGCGGGCCTGGTCGCTCATAACGGTCGGTCTCCGAAGGGACGGTAGTGAGGGGGCATTGCTGCCTTGGTCTCAGAGAGATGCGTCTGGCGGATCGGCACCGAAACCCGATGCGGCAGGCCGCGTGATGGGCCGACTCCAGGAGCTCAGGGCTGCCCGCAGGCGGGATCGAGCGGACCGACCGTGAGTTGCTCTCCAATCTTGAGTTCGAAGGTCGTGTCGGTCGCCCGGCAGTACTTGCGCACCAGCCGCAGCTGAATCTTGCCCGGCACGAGGCTGAACTCACGAGCCTGCGGCCCGATCTCACCGAGGTAGAGGCCGTTGCCGAAGAGACTGGTCCCCGGCTGAGAGCTCGATACCATGAGCCGGGCGAGAAACGCGCTTGGTGGTGGCACGGCCCGTCGAGTCAGCGTGCCGATCAGGAGGCCGACCGCCACGATTCCCAGAACAACGATGAGGCCGAGGGGGACAAGGTTGCGGGTCTGGTGCATCGCCTCCCAGAGTTGACCGGGAATGCGAGACGGGGGTCGGCCCGGGCGGTCGGGCTGATCGGGGAAGACCGCGGCCGTACGATGATCCGGAGGGGGCACCAGCGACCGTGGTGTCCGCCGGCGGTCCGGCCCATCCGCGGGTGGAGGAGAACTCTGCGCCTGGGGATCGGTCATTTGCCTCAACGTACGGCGCCGCCCACCGGCCCGGAAGACCGCTGGTCGCCGGGCTCAGCGGACGGCGGTGCCCGCCCCCGCCAGCGTGAAGACCTGCAGCGTGCTCCCGGCGGCGATAGCCAGGTATTGCCGGCCGTCGATCGCGAAGGCCATGGGATTGGCGTTGATCATCGCCCCCGTCTGGAAGTGCCACAGCGGACGGCCGGTCGTGGTGCTCAGCGCGAAGAACACCCCTTCGTTGGTCCCGCCGAACACCAGGCCCCCTCCAGTCGAGAGCAGCCCCGCCCACGGCGGGGAGTGAAGCGGGAAGCTCCAGCGCGCCTTCCCCGTCACCGGGTCAAGCGCCTTCACCGCGCCGTGGGCCGAGTCGCCACCGAACTCCGACTCGCCCCCGCCCAGGAAGTAGCGGCCGGGCGTGTAGCTCACCGGATACTTGTAGTAGCGGCTGCCCATCTGCCGCGCCGCCACGTAGAAGAGGCCGGTGCGCGGGCTGTAGCTGGGACTGTACCAGTTGCTGGCGCCGTGGAGATTGGGGGTGATCGCAATTCCTGCCCCGGTCGGCTCGGTGTTGGGCCGCAGGACCGGTCGCCCTGACGCGTCGAGCCCCTCGGCCCAGGTCTGCTGGATATACGGCGTCCCCGCCAGGAACTCCCCCGTCACTCGATCGAGCAGGTAGTAGAACCCGTTCCGGTTGGCCATCGCAACGAACTTGCGCGCTCTGCCCTGGAACCGGCCGTCGAACAGCACCGGCACCTGCGCGGCATCCCAATCGTGGGTGTCGTGGGGCGTGAACTGGAAGTGCCACTTGAGCGTGCCGGTCTTCGCATCCAAGGCAACCAGGGAACAGGTATAGAGATTGTCACCCGGGCGGTCGTCGGCGTTGAAGAGCGAGCCGGGATTTCCGACGCCCCAGTAGAGCAGACCGAGGGCCGGATCGTAGGAGCCAGTGAGCCAGGTCGAGCCGCCGCCGGTCTTCCAGGAGTCGCCGCCCCACGTCTCGGAACCCGGCTCGCCCGGTGCCGGAATTGTGTAGAAGCGCCAACGCCGTTCCCCGGTCCGCGCATCGTACGCATCCAGGAAGCCCCGGATCCCCGCCTCGGCACCGCTGATCCCGATGATCACGAGGTCTCCGAACGCGAGCGGCGCCCCGGTGATGGCGTAGCCCAGCGCATTGTCGGCAACTGGGACGTTCCAGCGCACCGCGCCCGACCGGGCGTCGAGCGCCACCAGCCGGGCGTCAGGCGAACCGACGTACACGGTCGAGTCGAGCACCGCGACGCCGCGATTCGTGGGCGCGAAGCCCAGCGCCAGCAGCGTCGGCGGCACCGCCTGCTGATAGCGCCACAGCACTCGGCCGCTCCGGGCATCGAGGGCCGCCACGTGCCCTTGATATTCGGTGAGGTACATGACCCCATCCACGACGACGGGGCTGGTTTGCATCTGCCCCGGCGTCACTGCCTGATAGATCCAGGCGGGACGGAGCGAGCCAATGTTGGCGGGAGTGATCTGGCTGAGCGGCGAGTAACGCTGCGCCTTCAAGTCGCCCGAATATGTGAGCCAGTTGGCCGGCTCCCGGCGGGCGGCGCGGAGCCGGGCATCGGTCACCTGGCCCGCGAGCGGCGGCGCCGCAGCGGCAATCGTGAGCAGCGCGAGGAGCGTCCGCCTCATGGTTCACCCCGCTGGCTGGCGAGGTAGGCGATCAGGTCGTCCAATTCGCTCGCGCTCAGGGCCGACGCGTACGACGGCATCGGGCTTTGGCCGGGGATCTTTCTGAGCCGGCGCAAGGTGGTCTTCTCGAGGGACCGCAGCCGCCCATCGGCCTGCCGCACGACCATGGTGAAATCATCCTCGGTGACCCGAGTGCCGCGGATCTGCCGACCGGTGCTAGTGGTCGCTTCCACGGCCAGGAAGGCGGGATAGGGGCCGTGCACCGATGGCAGGGGAGAAATCGGCTGGGCCGCGCCCGGCTCGACCAGGGACTCCCGCAACTGGGCGGCACTGAGGCGGAGCCCAACATCGCTCAGGTCGGGAGCCCACCCCGCGCCCTGTCCGGCGAGGATGTGGCAGCTGCCGCAATTGCCTTTCCCCTCGTAGGTCGCGCGCCCCGCTGCCGCGTCGCCCGGAACCAACTCCGGTGGCCGCCGGCCGAGCGTGCGGAGATAGGCCGCAATCTGACTGGCCTCCTCGACGGTGAGATTCCAGAATCCCATCATCGCGGTGCCGGGCAGGCCGCCGAGGATCACCTGGATCAGCGCCACATCGGTAGGCGCGCGCCGCAAGCGCAGCCGGTTGAGCGCCGGCCCCACCCCGCCAGTGGCGCCGACACCGTGGCAACGGGAGCACTGGCTCTCGAACAGCCGCTCGCCGTCGGCCAAGTCACTTGCGGTCGGTCGATATGAGGAATCGGCTGGCGCCTGCGCGCGCAGGGGCGCGGCGCCCGAGAGGAAGAACGCCAGGAGGAGAGTGGGAATTCGCACTCAGATCACGATCGGAAGCTTCCGCACCCGCTTGCCGGTGAGCCGTGACACCGCGTTGGCCACCGCCGGCGCGATCGGCGGCACGCCGGGCTCGCCGACCCCCCTGGGGCCATCGGTGCTCGGCACCAGATGCACCTCGATCACCGGCGCCTCCGGCATCCGCATCACTTTGTAGTCGTGGTAGTTGCTCTGCTGGATCCGGCCTCCCTCGACGGTGATCGCGCCATGCAGCGCGGCGCTCAGCCCGAACATCACGCCCCCCTCTATCTGCGCCTTCACGCCGTCGGGATTCACCGCCAGGCCGCAGTCGACCGCGCAGGTGACGCGGTGCACCCGCACCTTTCCCTCTTCGATTGAGACCTCGGCCACCTCGGCGACGATCGTATCAGTCCAGAAGCGGTTCAGCGCGATCCCGCGCGCGCGGCCGGCGGCCAGCGGCGTGCCCCAGCCGGATTCTTTGGCCGCGAGGTCGAGTACCGCGAGGTGACGGGGCGCGGCCTTGAGCAGCGCGCGGCGGAAGCCCACCGGGTCCTTGCCTGCCAGCTGCGCCAGCTCATCGATGAAGCACTCGCTGGCAAAGACGGTCTGCGAGGTATAGACCGCGCGCCACCAGCTTGACGGGACTGCGGTCTGCAGCATCCCGTACTCCACCCGGAGATTGGGAATCGCGTAGGCGACATCCTTCGCGCCCTCTACCGTGTCGGCATCGAGACCGTTCTGCACCGAGCCGGGCCAGCGCTGCTCCGTGATCGACGGCGCGATCACCCGGTGCAGCAACGCGACCGGGCGACCCAGCTGGTCGAGGCCGCCCTGCATCCGGTGCACGCTCGCGGGACGGAACCAGCCGTGCTGCATGTCGTCCTCGCGGGTCCAGAGCAGCTGCACCGGAGTCCCAGGCATGACCTTGGCGATCTGGGCCGCTTCCACCACATAATCCGGCAGGAGCCGGCGACCGAAGCCACCGCCCATCATCGTCACATGCAGCGTCACCTTGTCCGCCGGCATGCCGATTGCCGTGGCGACCTCGTCGCGAGCCCAGCCGGGCCATTGGCTCGGCGCCCAGACCTCACAGCGGTCGCTGGTGACCAGTGCGGTGCAGTTCATCGGCTCCATTGGGGCATGCGCGAGGAAGGGCACCTCGTATGACACGTCGAGGGTCTTCGCTGCGCGGAGGAGCGCCGAGGAAACGTCACCCTCGTTGCGGGCGAGGGCGCCGGCCTGCCGGGCGCGGTCGTTGAGCATCCGCGAGATGCCTTCGGAGTTGAGTCGCGTCTGTGCGCCCTCATCCCAGTGGCACTCGAGCACCTTCCGGCCCTGCATCGCCGCCCAGGTGGAATCCGCGATGACCGCGACGCCGTTCGGCACCTCGACTACGTCGCGCACCCCGGCAATCGCCCGGGCCGGCGCCGCGTCGTAGCCCTTCATCGACCCGCCGATCACCGGGCAGCGCGCGATCATCGCGAAGCGCATCCCCGGCAGTCGGGTGTCGATCCCGTACATCGCCTTGCCGGTGACCTTGTTCGGGGTGTCGAGGTTCGGGACCGAAGTCCCGATGAGCTTGTATTCCGGCTGTGCCTTGAGACGGGGCTCGTCAGGCACCGACCGCTTGGCGGCATCCGTCACCAGGTCGCCGTAGCCCACCCGTCGGCCGCTCGCGGCATGCAGCACCACGCCGCGCTCCACTCGGCACTCTGCGGCGGGGACACCCCACCGCTCTGCCGCCGTCGCCACGAGCATCTCGCGCGCCTGCGCGCCAGCCTTCCGGAGCGGCTTCCACATGTCGCTCACGGTCATGCTGCCACCGGTGCCCTGGTCGCCGTACTTGGGATCAGCGTCCCCCTGGCGCAGCCGGATCTTCGACCAGTCGGCATCGAGCTCGTCCGCGACGATCATCGGCAGCGCGGTGCGGACTCCCTGCCCCATCTCCGATTTGCTCACCCAGATGGTGGTGGTGCCGTCGGTGTCGAGTTCAACGAAGACATTGGGCGCAAAGGCCGGCTCGGCGGGCGGCGCGGCGTGACGGGGACGCAACCCCAACGGCAGATCGACGGCGAGCAACAGGCTCCCCGCGACAGCGCTGCTGGCGAGGAAGTCGCGCCGGGAGAGCGGGGTCTCGAGGCTCATCATCCCTCCTTCGCGGCGACGTGAATCGCCGCCCGAATGCGCTGGTAGGTGCCGCAGCGGCAGATGTTCCCCGCCATCGCGGCGTCGATGTCGGCGTCGGTCGGGGTCGGCGTCCCAGCCAGCAGCGCCGCCGCACTCATGATCTGTCCCGACTGGCAGTAGCCGCACTGGGGCACCTGCTCCGCCACCCAGGCACGCTGCAGCGGATGGCTGCCGTCGGCGGAGAGTCCCTCGATGGTGGTGACCGACTTGCCGGCCACCGCGCTGACCGGGGTGGTGCAGCTGCGGACCGCCTGGCCATCGAGGTGCACGGTGCAGGCACCGCACTGCGCCATTCCGCAGCCGTACTTGGTGCCGGTAAGGCCCACCACGTCGCGCACCACCCAGAGCAGCGGCATCTCGGCCGGCACGTCCACGGTCTGGGGTTTGCCGTTCAGCGTGAAACTGATTGCCATGGGACACTCGGTAAGGAAGGCGAGGGAGAAATGGGCGAAGCGGGGTCGGCCACAAT
>Ga0315273_10010314_pt1 | contig 11906 bp, 6 predicted proteins | sample YL17G02_0_MG_FD_205753 | JGI IMG/M metagenome (GOLD analysis project Ga0315273, IMG submission 205753) | Sediment microbial communities from Yellowstone Lake, YNP, Wyoming, USA - YL17G02_0 | ecosystem: Environmental > Aquatic > Freshwater > Lake > Sediment | place: USA: Wyoming | collected... | reverse complement strand
CGTGATGCTGGCCCGCGCCATTCCCGCAGTGGCGGCCGGCCCGGTGGCGGGGGTGGCGCTGGACCGCTTCGACCGCCGGCGGATCATGATCGCCTCGGACCTGATTCGGGCCGCGGTCGCCGCCGCGTTTTTGCTGGCTGTCGGCCGGCCCCGGCCCGGGCTGCTGTACGCGCTGAGCGCGCTGCTGATGTTCGCCTCGCCGTTCTTCTCGAGCGGCCGGGCGGCGATTCTGCCCGCCATCGCCACGCCCGGCGAGCTGCACACGGCCAACTCGCTGACCCAGACCACGCAGTGGGCGACCCTTACCGCGGGGACCCTGGCGGCCGGATACGCGACCGCCTGGCTGGGCTACCGCGGGGCCTTCCTGTTCAACGCGCTTTCGTTTGTGTTCTCGGCCTGGGCGATCGCGAAACTGCGCTTGCCGCGGGGCGGCATCCAGCCCGGGCGCAGCTCGCTGCGCCCCTGGGCCGATTACCGCGACGGTCTCCGCTACATGCGCTCGGTGCCGTTGATCGGGGGCATCGCGATGATCTCGGTGGGGTGGGCCACCGGCGGCGGCGCGGCGCAGATCCTGTTCGCGTTGTTCGGTGAGCAGGTGTTCCATCGCGGCCCGGCGGGCATCGGAACCATCTGGGGCATGGCCGGCGTGGGCCTGCTGCTGGGCGGCGCCTTGGGGCACTGGACCGGCCGGCGAACCGGCTTTTCCGGCTACAAGCGGACCATCTCGGCGGCCTACATCTCGCATGGCCTGACCTATGTGCTGTTCAGCCAGATGGAGGACTACGGGGCGGCGCTGGCGATGATCCTGCTTTCGCGCGTCGGAATGGCCGTTTCCAGCGTGCTGAACCAGTATCAACTGCTGCGTCACACGCCGGACGAATTCCGCGGGCGGATCTTCTCGACCCTCGAGTCGCTCCGTTGGGCGGTCATGATCGGCTCGATGGCGGCGGCCGGCATCGCTTCGCAGTACTTCAGCCCTCGCGCGATCGGCCTGGTGGCGGGCGTGCTGAGTTCGCTCACCGCGGTCTGGTGGACCTGGGCCGATTTCGCCGGACGGCTGCCCGAGCCGCCGGACCCTCAGCCGGCGGATGCAAGGGCGGACCGTTGAACGCCGGGGTGGACCGCGAGCGCATCATTCCTTCGACACCGGCCGACTTGCGCTCGCTGCGCGGCTTCGCCGCCGCACTGGCTCGGCGGCTCGACGCGACCTTGGTCACGGGCGACCCGGATTTCGCTGGAATCGCGGATCCGCGCGTTGACTGGCTGAAGCGGGCGTAGCCCCCGCACCCTTCACTAACTGCGATTCAGACGGTAGTCTTACCCACCCAGCCGGTTGAGGACCCTGGGTGTGGCCCAGACCGGCCGCCTGCCACCACGAGAGCTATTGGCGGCCTTCCCAACACCCCTGCACCGTGTCGGGCCCGAAGTGGATGGACGCTCGTTCTCCCCCACCCAAAAAGATATTCCTCCCCCCACATCCTTTTTGCAACTCCCTTGATTTCTTGGGGTTCCAACGCCCACCCCTCCCCCAGTGTCTGAATTGCAGAGAAAAAAGTGCTGGGGGGAGTTGACACGGGGGGGGGGGCAGTGTATATTCGACTTGCCCGGGAGTTTAAGGTGCGAAATGGGAATTCTGGTTAAGAGTCGGCAATGCCGGCTCCCGCCCCAAGTTTCCGCGCGGGCCACCGGAGTTCCTCTGCAAGCGGCCTTAGGAAGGACCGACTCATCATTGTGCGCTGGGCATCGCACACGCAAGGAGTTCGATCGCGAAGTTCACTGAACTCGCGGGCGTACTCGTGTTGGAAACGCGCTGATTTCAGTCGCGCTTGAGTAAGAGAGGTTACCTAGATGTCTACCTTGCGCAGTAAGTGGGTAATATTCACATTTCTGGTCCTGGCGGCCCTTTCGCGGCTCGCCCTGGCCCAGACGATTTCCGGCGATCTGGTGGTCAACGTGGTTGACCCGTCCGGGGCCGTCGTCTCCGGTGCCAAACTGATCCTGACGCAGATCGGGACCAACGTGAAGCAGGAGTCGGTGACCGACCACCTCGGCAACGCTTTGTTGGCCCAACTCAAGCCCGGCGAGTACAAGCTCGACATCTCCGCGCCGGGCTTCCAGTCACAGACAGTCGGCGGCATCCGCATCCAGGTCGGCCAGCGTGCCCGCGTGGACGTGAAGCTGAACGTAGGCCAGATCACCGAGTCAGTGACGGTGTCTGCCGGCGGCGTCACACTGCTGAACTCCGAGAGCGCAGCGCTCGGCCAGGTCATCGAGCAGAGGCAACTCGTCGAGCTGCCGCTGAGCGGGCGCAACTTCCTCCAACTGGCTTACATCTCCGCCGGCGCCGTTCCCATCGGCATCGGCACTTCGCCGGCGACAAGCTGGACCGGGCGCAGCGACATGACGCTGTCCATCGCCGGAGGGCGAGAGTCTAACAACAGCTTCCTCCTCAACGGCATCGAAACTCGGAACGCGCGGTTTGGCAGTGTCGGCATCCGCCCCTCCATCGAGGCGATCCAGGAGTTCAAGGTGCAGCGCTCCACTTTCGGCGCGGAGTTTGGCCGAAGCGCGGCCGTCATTAATACGACCATGAGAGCCGGCACGAACGGTCTTCACGGCAGCGTTTTCGAATTCCTGCGCAACAAGGAACTGGACGCGAACGACTTTTTCCTGAACCGCACCGGACGCCTCAGGGCGCCGCTGACCCAGAACAACTTCGGCACCGCGGTGGGCGGTCCCGTGGTGATACCCAAGCTCTACGACGGGCGCAACCGGACATTCTGGTTCTTCAACTACGAAGCCTTCCGGCAGCGCGTCTCTTCCAGCGCCACGGGCACCTATTCCTCAGCGGCACAGCTCAAAGGCAACCTCGCCGATGACAGCGGCGGCACAGGTCTGTTCCCAACCAGCAACCCCGTTTGCCAGGCCAACCCAACCTCGCGGAAGTGCATGAACTTCATTGACCCGGACTCCGGGCTGCCCTTCCCGGGCAACGTGATTCCTGCCGGCCGGCTGGACCCGATTACACAGTTGGCCGCGCAGTACAGCGTTCTGCCGAACGTCCCCGTAACCGTGAACTCGCCCGTCTTTCCCCTGTACAACACCCAAGCCACGCCGGGCCAGATCAACGATTTCGACCAGTACAACGTGCGCGCCGACCATCAACTCGGCTCGCGCGACCAATTGTTCGGCACCTTCTCCTGGTCCGATGAGACGCGGAACGTGAAGGCGCTCAGGCCCTATGGCGGTGAGGGCTATCCCATGAGCAACCGGCTGGTGACCGGCACCTGGAACCACACGTTCAGCGCGAGTGTGCTGAACGAGTTCCGTTTCGGCTGGAACCGCAGCCGCACGTTTCGGCTTTCCGAGACCAGCTTTGGCCCCAACTACGCCAAAGACACCTTCGGCTTGAAGAACACCACCTCACAGCCGATGGCCTTCGGTATCCCGGCATTCAGCTTGTCCGGCTTCAGCGCCATTGGCTCCATTTCGCAGGCCATCGGCGCCACGGACGAGAACTTCCAGTTCACCGACAACCTGGGCATCGTCAAAGGCAGGCACAACATCCGCACCGGGCTGCAGGTTATGCGCCTGGCGTACTTCCAGATCACCAACTTCGCCGGGAACCCGACTTTCACTTTCGATGGGCGCTACACCGGCGTTCAAACCAACGGATTCGGTCTGGGCGACTTCCTGCTTGGCTACCCCTCGCGCGCACAGGGATCGGTTGGCGACGGCAGCCAGGATATGCGCACCACCTTCTGGAGCGGCTACCTCCAGGATGACTGGCGCGTTGCGCCGAACTTCACGCTTAACTTCGGCATGCGGTACGAGTTCGCCCGCTCGCCCGTCGAGATCAACAACCGAAGCATGTACTTCAACCCCGAGCAGGCACGGATCATTCTAGCCGGCCAGGGGGTGCGGCCGGACATCGTAGACCCGGATTGGAACAACTTCGCGCCGCGCTTCGGCTTTACCTGGCGGCCAAACTTTCTCAGCAACATGGTGGTGCGCGGCGGTTTCGGCGTTTACTACTCTACCGACAACTTCAACGAAGAGCAGTTCAAGGGTCAAGGGGCGCCTTTCTTCCAGCAACAGACCATCGACGGCGACCCGCGCAGGCCGACCATCTTCATGAAGGACATGCTGCCCGCGTTCACGGCGTCCAAGAACACGGGACCGTTTACGTTCGACCGTCTGAACCGGACACCGTACCTCAATCAGTGGACCTTCGGTATCCAGAAGAGCTTCGGCGCCGACTGGCTGGTGGAAGCCGAATATGCCGGCAGCCAGGGCAACAAGATGCCGCAGCGGCGCAATCTGAACATCGCCACCATCGACCCGACAGGAACCATCCCAGTCGCGCAGCGCAGGCGATTCCTCGAGTTCAGCGACATCCTGCTGACCTACAACGGCGGATGGACCAGCTACAATGCCATGACGGCCAAAGTGGAGAAGCGTTTCTCCAGCGGCCTGTTTCTGCTGGGTTCCTTCACCTGGCAGAAGAGCCTCGACCTGGGCTCAACGGACGACTTCTCCACCATTTCCACCGAGTTCAAGAAATGGGACAAAGGCCGCAGCTCGTTCGATGTGCCGTACCGCTACGTGATGAGCTATGTCTACCAGTTGCCGTTCGGCCGGGGAAAGCAGCACCTCTCGGGCGTGAGCAGGGCCGCGGATCTTCTGATCGGCGGATGGCAGGTCAACGGCATGACGACCTTCGCTACGGGTCAATGGCAGACTCTCGGTCTTGGGTCTGACTGGATCTTCATCGGCAGTTGGACCAAATCCATCCCCAACGTCATCGGCGACTACAAGGCAGGGCGTTCGGTGCCCGATGCCTACCTGAATCCGGCGGCGTTTGATTTCCCGCGCGATGCACAGGGCAACCGCATCCGCGCGGTCGGCAACGGAGGCCGCAACACCATCCAGCAGCCAGGCTTAAACAATTGGGACATGGGTGTGTGCAAGAACTTCTCCATCTCGGAGCGCTTGAGAGCTCAGTTTCGCTGGGAGACGTTCAACACCTGGAACCATACCCAATTCGGCTCGGCGACCCTCAGCGTGACCAGCACCAACTTCGGCCGGATTACTGGAGCCCGCATGGGCCCGCGCCGCACGCAGCTCGGCCTCAAGCTATCGTGGTAACAGCGGTAAGGGACAGACCCCGGCGGGGTCTGTCCCTCTTCGAAGTCTTTTGGGAATAAGGAGGAATGCCATGAGTGATACTGATGCGGTAAACCGCCGCGAGTTTTTGGGAACCGCCGCGGGCGGCAGCTTCATGCTGGCTTCACAGCCCCCAGCCCGGTCCGCGGCCGCGACCGACAGAGATGCCTGGCCCAAACTGCGCCCGGCGAGAATCTACAAGGTCTACATCGGCCGCTCCGGGGCAACGAAAAACGCCAGGACCGGCGCAGAGGTCCGATACCTGACCTGGTCCAATGAGGAGGTCACAAAACTGGACAACTACCTCCAAGACCTCGAGAAGAAGCTCGGGGACGTAACTTTTGTCGGCGGGGACACCATCCCGCCGACGAACGTGGCCGAGGTGGCCGCCAAGGCCGCGTCGGCGGACGGTATGCTGCTGACCTGGCTCTCCGGACATGGCGGAGATTACGAAACGCTGGACAAGCTCGGGTTCGGCGTGGGTATACCGGCGGTCTCCTTCTTTCAGCCGTTCAGCGGGCACGGGTGGATGTGGCACCAGCAATGGAAGGACCGGAAGGTCGTGCTGCTCTCCACAACCGACTGGGGCGAGCTCGACGAAGCTGTCAGCCTGCTACGGGTGCCGGCTTTGATGAAGCAGACGCGAATCCTGGCCGTGAACGGCCCGCGTGGCACGAAGGCCGCGTGTTCGCCCGAGGAGGTCAAGAAGAAGTTTGGCGCCGACCTCGTGACCGTCAAGAACGACCAAATCCTGGAAATCGCCAAGTCGATCGATCCCAAAGCCGCCGAAGCCGAGGCGGAGCAGTACTGGATCAAACCGGCCATAGGAATTCTTGAGCCCACGCGGCAAGAGATTATCGATTCGGCGAGGTACTACCTGGCGGTCAAGCAGTTGATGATCAAGGAGAACGCCCAGGGGATTTGCAGCGCCGCCTGCATGGGCGTCCCGCGGGGCTGCCTGACCTTCAGCAAGCTCGGCGATCTGGGGCTGGTCGGCGCCTGCGAAGGCGACATCGATTCGACGCTCACCGAGCTGCTGTTCGCCTATGCGTTCCGCGAGCCTGGGTTCATCACCGATCCAGTAATCGACGAATCGAGGAATGCAGTAGTCCAGTTCCATTGCACCTCGTTTACGCAGAGGCCCGGCGGCAAGCGCATGCCGTTTATCATCCGCAACCAGACGGACAGCGGCGGGGGAGTCGCCCTGCAAGTGCAGTGGCAGGTAGGGGAACCGGTCACGATGGCGAAGCTCGTCAACCTCGACACGATGCTGGTTGTCCCGGGCAAGATCATCGAGACGAGCACCAGCCCGCTAGCCTGCCGCACGCAGTTTACCCAGACCGTCCGCGACGCCCGGCACCTCTTCCTCAACTGGGGTGCCGGCGCCATCGCGCAAGGCACCGGCGCCGCCCTCTCGCAATACGTCGGCGCGATGCCCATGCTGCACCGGGCGGTGTTCTACGGCGATCACGTGCGGGCCCTCAAGCGTTTGGGGAGCCTGATGGGCTTCAAAGTAATCGAAGAGGACCGTCCGGCGTAATCGGGCTGCGGGGCCCGGCCGCCGCCGTCTATGACGAATACCCTTTACTAGCTGTCTGCTCCCCGGCCATCTTCCGGACGCTCTATACTGAAAGAACGTGCATGCGCTTTTCGGTTGACGCTCACGCCATCGGCCAGCACCTGACGGGGAACGAAGTATACGTTCGCAATCTCCTGAACGGATTCGCCGCGCTGGACGGGGAGTCGGAGTTCACGGTCTACATGGCTGTCGAGGAGGCGTGCGCCTGGATTCCGGAGCGTTTCACCAAGCGCATCGTTCCGCGCAATCCGTTCTTGCGGCTGGGGTTCAACATGTCGCGCGGTTTGCGCCAGCTCCGTCCCGACCTGCTGCACGTCCAGTACACGGCGCCGCTTGCCTGCCCCGTCCCGGTGGTGGTCAGCGTGCACGACGTCAGTTTTCTCGAACATCCCGAGTGGTTCACGACGCTCAGAAGCCGCCAGCTTCGGCTGACCGTGCGGCGGACGGTTCGGAACGCGGTCAAGGTCCTGACGCCGAGCGAGTTCTCGCGGCGGGAGATCGCCCGCGCCTACGGAGCGGAGGAGAAGACCGTGGTCATTCCGAACGCCGTGTCGGACGCCTTCCGCCCGATCCCGCGCGAGAGCGCCGCCGCTTGGGTTCGCGACCGGTTCGGGATTCCCGCGCCGTTCGTGCTGAGCGTCGGCGACTTGCAGCCGCGAAAGAACCAGATCGGGCTGATTCGCGCCTTCGAGCGGCTGGCGGCCGAGTGCCCGCAACTGCCGCATCGCCTGGTTCTGGTGGGCAAGGAGACCTGGTACGCGGGACAGGTCCGGCGTGCCGCGCGCCGGTCGCCGTGCGCCGGCCGCATTCACTTCACCGGTTTCGTGGGCGACGACGAATTGCTCCGGCTCTACGGCGCCTCGGATCTGTTCGTGTTCCCGTCGTTCTATGAGGGCTTCGGCCTCCCCATTCTGGAAGCCATGGCCTGCGGCCGCGCGGTGGCCTGCTCGAACACCTCCGCGATGCCCGAGGTGGCCGACGCCGCGGCCATTTTCTTCGATCCGCATTCCATCGGCGAGATGACGCGCGCAATGAAGGATCTGCTGGTGGACGCGGAACTGCGCGCGCGCATGGAGCGGCTCGGGTTGCAGCGTTCGGCGGCCTTTAGCTGGGAGAGGGCCGCGCAAAAGACCCTGGCCGTCTATTACGAGGTGGCCCAGGGCCGCGCCCGGCTCCGGGAAGCCGTGCGCACCGCGCCCGCGGTCTGACCGATGCGACAACTCCTTCTGGTTGCGTTCACCCTGGTTGCCGTCTCGCGCGGCGAAGACCTGCGCTATTCGATCAACTGGCCCAGTGGATTGAGTCTGGGCGAGGGGCAGCTCACCGGCGGCAAGACCGATTCGGGAGCGCTGGAATCCGCGCTGAAGCTGGAAGCCGCCGTGCCCGGTTTTCCGTTCGCCGACCAGTATCGCTCGCTCGCCTCGGCGGCGTACTGCTCGACCCAGTTCGAACGGGATCTTACGCGCGGCAAGCGGAAGTCGCGCGAGAAAACGGCGTTTGACGCCGACAAGGGCACTGCGGCGCGCTCGACCACGGGCGGCGGATCGTCGCAGTTGACCACCGGCGCCTGCCCCCGCGACGCGCTCGCGTTCCTCTATTTTCTGCGCCGCGAGCTTGGGCAAGGCCGCGTGCCGCCGGCGCAAACGGTCTATGCCGGCGCGGCTTATCAGGTGCGAGTCGAGTTCAAGGGGACCTATCCGCTCAAACTCGGCGAGGCGCGCGAGGAAGCGGACCTGCTGTTGATCTCGGTGAAAGGACCCAAGTCGGACGTCTCGTTCGAGCTCTGGATGGGGCGCGATCCCGCGCGCACGCCGCTCCTGGTTCGCGCCCCGTTGCCCGTCGGCGCGCTTTCGATGGAACTGGTTCGCTGACCATGCGCGTCGCGCACTTCTCGCCGCTGCCGCCATCCAAGAGCGGCATCGCCGACTATGCGGCGGCGCTCGTGGAACACTTGCGGCCACACGCCGCCGTGGACACGTTCACCGGGCGTCCGCCCGATTTCGACCCGTCGTCCTATGACGCGCTGGTCTATCAGGCCGGCAACAACCACTTCCACGCCTTCGTTTACGAAATGGCGCTGGAATACCCGGGCGTGGTCGTGCTCCACGAGGCCAATCTGCATCACCTGATCGCCGAGATCACCATCAAGCGCGGCGACTGGGACGCTTACCTGGCCGCGGTGGCCCACGACGGCGGGGAAGACGCGCTGGCCTACGCGCGCCGCGTGCGGGCGCTGGAGACCGGCCCGGATTACGAAGGCGTCCCCATGCTGCGGCGCCTGGTCGAGCGCTCGCGCGCCTTCATCGTCCACAGCCGCGCGGTCGAGCGGGAACTGCGCCGGGTGGGCTTCGAGGGGCCGGTCGCGGTGATCCCGCACGGGGCCTGGATTCCCGAGACCGGCCGCATGGGCTACCGCCAGCGGTTGGGCCTGGACGAGGCGACGCCGCTGGTGGGCATCTTCGGCTTCCTGAAGCCGTACAAGCGCATCGCCGAATCCCTGCGGGCGTTCCGGCGGCTGGTCCGCCTGGAACCGCGCGCCAAAATGATCCTGGCCGGCGAACCGCATCCGGAACTTCCGGTGCGCGCCATGATCGAACGGCTCGGGCTGGAGGCGCACGCGCGCGTTCTCGGGTTCCTCGGCCCCGAGGACTTCACCGGCGCGATGGCCGCCTGCGACATCGTGCTGAACCTGCGCTTCCCGACGGTGGGCGAAAGCTCCGGCTCGCTGGTCCGGGCGCTGGGCCTGGGCCGCGCGGTGATCGTGTCCGATGTCGGCTCGTTCAGCGAATTGCCGGACGACATCGTGTTGAAGGCGCCGGTGGACTCGAGCGAGGAAGATTTCCTGTTCGAGTACCTGAACCTGCTGGCGAGCCGCCCGGATGTCGCGCGGACGATGGGCGCGCGGGCGCGGGCGTGGGCCGGACGCGAATGCAGTTGGACGCTGGTCGCCGAACGCTATGCATCGTTTCTGGATTCCGTCGCGCGCGGCGTCGAATGGCGGGCGCCGGCGCCCGCACCGCCCGAGCCCGCCGAAAAACCGGCGCCACGGATCGAGCCCGAAACCGTCGAAACCTGGGCGGCGGGAGACGCCGGCCGCGCCTATATTCGCGATCACGCGACTCGCCTGACGCGCACGCTCGAGATCACCCCGCCCGGCGGAACCGAGGACCGGATCCTCGAGATGGGCGCGTATCTCCAGATCACTCCCGCGCTCAAAACCAACCTGGGTTACGGCGAGGTGCGCGGCTGTTACTATGGACCGGCCGGCCGCGTGGATCATCGCGAGGTGATTTCCGCGGACGGCGAGCGGTTCACGTGCCAAATCGACCTCTTCGATGCCGAGCGCGACCGCTTTCCTTACCCGGACGAGCACTTCCGGACCGTGCTGTGCTGCGAGCTGATCGAGCACCTGGCGGACGATCCCATGCACATGCTGGGGGAGATCAACCGAATATTGGTCCCCGGCGGCCATCTCGTGCTGACCACGCCGAACATCATTTCGCTGCGCGCGCTGCGTGCCATCCTCGAGGGCTACCACCCGGGCTTCTTCCCCGCTTACATCCGGCCGCGCCAGGAAGGCGAAGAAGCCGAGGCGCGGCACAACCGCGAGTATGCGCCGAAGGAAATCGCGCGCCTGCTGGCGGACTCGGGGTTCGAAGTCGAGCGCCTGGAAACCGGCCCGTTCGTCGAGCACGCCGAGCCCGAGCACGCCTGGGTGGTCCATCTGCTGGAGCGTTACCTTCTGCCCACCGGCCTGCGCGGCGACGACATCTACGCCGTGGGCCGGAAACGAGGACCGGTGCGGGACCGCTATCCCGCCTGGCTGTACCAGTAATGAGCGCCCGCTACATCGACACCCAGGTCGCCCTCGACGCCGGGGAGCGCCTTTTCCACCTGGCCTTCCGGCTGGGCAACGATTCCAGCCAAACCTGGCGTCGCGAAGACGGCCTGGCCATCGGCTGGCAGATCTACGACCCCGCCAGCGGGCTGTTCCTGTCCGAAGGCGAGTGGATTCCGCTGGACGCCGACGTGGCCCCCGGCCAGTCCCTGCCGGTCCAGGTGCGGATCGAGCTGCCGGGGGAGCGCGGCCCCTACCGGGTTTACGTCTCGCCCATCGACCCCCGGACCGGCTGGCACTACGAGCGGGGCGGGCCGTTCATCGTGATCGACGCCGAAGTCGAGGACGGCCGCGCGCGTCTGGTCCGGCAGCGTCTCACCACCCTGCGCCGTCTGCGCTGGGAAAGCCCGCACCGGACTCTGGCGCGCTTGTTCCAACTGCCCTTGCTGACGCTCTGGCGCAACCGCGACCTGGTTCGCTCGATGGCCCGGCGCGATGTTCTGGGACGTTATCGCGGTTCCCTCGGCGGCGCGCTTTGGACCCTGCTGAACCCGCTGCTGCTGATGCTGACTTACTTCTTTGTGTTCGGCGTCGTGTTGCAGGCCCGCTTCGGCGGCGATCCAAGCCGCTCCGGCTTCGTTCTGTATTTCCTGGCCGGGATGCTGCCGTGGCTGGCGGTGAGCGAAGCCGCCGGCCGCGCTCCGAACATCATTCTCGAACACCGCAATTTCGTCAAGAAACTGGTCTTCCCGGTGGAGATCCTTCCGGTGACCCAGACCCTGGCCGCGCTGGTGACCGAGATGTTCGCGCTGGCGGTTTTTCTGGTGATGCTGGTCGCCGCGCGCGGCGCCGTGCCCGCGACGGCGCTGTGGCTGCCGGCGCTCATCGTGCCGCAGGTTCTTCTGACGCTCGGGTTGGGGTGGCTGCTGGCGGCCACCGGAGCTTTCGTGCGCGACCTCGGCCAGGTCATCGGGTTCCTTCTGACGCTGTGGTTCTTCCTCACGCCCATCTGCTATCCCGAGGCGTCGCTGCCCGCCTGGGCCCTGCCGATTCTGGGCAAGAACCCCATGTTCGCGCTGGTGCGCGGCTACCGGGCGATTCTTTTGGAAGCGCGCGCGCCGGAGCTGGCGGCGCTGTGGAAGCTCTGGGTGCTGGGCGCGGCGGTGTTCCTCGCCGGCCACGCCTGGTTCCACAAGCTCCGCCGCGGTTTCGCCGACATCGTGTAGGGTGGCACGGCCTTCAGGGCAATGCCGCAAGCTTTTCGCATCAGCCCCCTGTGGGGCAGGCGCTTTCGCCTGCCAAGTCATTGAACCCACAAGAGGC